>Ga0265298_10003080_pt1 | contig 22420 bp, 21 predicted proteins | sample AusTroGonzalo_MG_3_FD_193486 | JGI IMG/M metagenome (GOLD analysis project Ga0265298, IMG submission 193486) | Bovine rumen microbial communities from tropical cattle in Woodstock, Queensland, Australia - Gonzalo_01 | ecosystem: Host-associated > Mammals > Digestive system > Stomach > Rumen ...
TCTCACTCTTCACTTCTTTTTCGTATCTTTGCAGCCAGAACTAAACAAACCATTGCAGTATGACGAGAAAGAACTGTGCAATCATACTTCTTGCGGCTTCCCTGATGGCCGTGTCTTGCGGAGAGGGGAAGAAACAGTCGCAAGGATCAGCCCAATATCAGACGATGGTGGTGGGGAGCAAGGATATGACGCTCTCCCGGGAGTACAGCGCAAGGCTGACGGGACGGCAGATCGTGGAGGTGCGCCCGCAGGTATCGGGATGCATCACACGGATCCTCACCAACGAGGGCGAGACGGTGCGTAAGGGTCAGACGCTCTTCATCATCGACCAGGTGCCTTTCCGTGCCGCCCTGGAAGTGGCCGTCGCCGCCCGTAAGAGTGCGGAGGCCAGACTCGCCACAGCGCGGATGAACTATCAGAACGAGCAGACGCTGCAACAGAACAATGTGGTGGGCGGCGTCAGCGTGGAGACGATGCACAACGCCCTGATGGAGGCCGAGGCCGCTCTGGCACAGGCGAAGGCACAGGAAGTGAACGCGAGGAATAACCTGAGCTATACGGAGGTGAAGAGTCCGGTGAGCGGCGTGGCGTCGATGATTCCCTGGCACGTAGGGTCGCTCGTGAGTAGCAACATCAGTGAACCGCTGGTCACCGTGGCCGACGACAGCGAGGCATATGCCTATTTCAGCATCACCGAAAACCAGGTGCTTGACCTCGTGGCACAGTACGGATCTATCGCCGAGTTCATCAGCAAAGCGCCGGCCGTGAAGCTGCGGCTGAGCAACGGCCAGGAGTACGGCGAGGCTGGGCGCATCAGTGCCGTCAGTGGCACCGTCGATGCCCAGACGGGTGCCGTCACGCTGCGTGCCACCTTCCCCAACAGCGGTCATCTGCTGCATAATGGCGGCAGTGCGACCATCGTCGTGCCGACGCACCGCACGGACTGTATCGTCATCCCGCAGGAGGCGACGTATGAGTTGCAGAACCGTACGTTTGTGTATCGTGTCATCGACGGCAAGACGAAAGCCACCGCCGTGACGCTCTTCAGACAGAACAACGGGAAAGAATATATCGTGGAGGACGGCCTCGCCGTCGGTGATACCATCATCGCCGAGGGCGCCGGACTGCTCAGGGAAGGAATAGTCATCAAGAAATGAACGTAAGGACATTCATAGATCGGCCGATACTTTCAGGTGTCATTAGCGTGCTGATGGTGCTGGTGGGCATCATCGGACTGAGCCGTCTCGCCTTGGAGCAGTTCCCTGAGATTGCTCCGCCGGTGGTGCGCTTGATGGCCAGCTATACCGGTGCCAACGCTGAGACGGTGCAGAAGAGTGTCATCGTGCCACTTGAAGAGGCCATCAACGGTGTGGAGGGTATGATGTATATGACGTCGACGGCCTCGAACAACGGTACTGCTTCTATCGGCATCTTCTTCCGTCAGGGCACGGATCCCGATATGGCGATGGTGAACGTGCAGAACCGTGCCGCCACCGTACAGGGCCGACTGCCGAGCGATGTAGTGAAGAGCGGTATTACCGTGCGTAAGCGACAGACGTCGAACATCAAGCAGCTTTCGGTTTATAGTCCTGACAGCACGTTCGACCGCTCGTTCCTCGCCAACTATACGAAGATCAACATTGAGCCACGCCTGAGCCGTATTTCCGGTGTGGGTGAGGTGAACGTGATGGGTGCCGACTATTCGATGCGCATCTGGCTCAACCCGCAGAAGATGGCCCACTACGGGCTGACGCCCGCTGACATCAACCAGGTGCTGAGCGAACAGAACGTGGAGGTGGCGACGGGTACGCTAGGTGCTGAGAGCCAGAACACGTTCCAGTATGTGTTGAAATACCGTGGACGCTATGAAGACGAACAGGGTTATGAGCAGATGGTGGTGCGCTCGCTGCCCAACGGCGATGTGTTGCGCATCGGTGATATTGCCCGTGTAGAACTCGGTTCGCAGAACTATAATATCATCGGTGAGACGAACGGACGTCCTGGTGTGAACATCAGCATCAACCAGGTGGCAGGGTCGAACGCCAACGAGATCATCAAGCAGATAGACCGTGAGGTGGAGGAGATCCGCCAGTCGCTGCCACCGGGCATCACCATCGAGGATATCGAGTCGAAGAAGGACTTCCTCGACGCCTCCATCATCAATGTGGTGGAGACCTTGTTTGAGGCGCTGGTGCTAGTTATTCTCGTGGTGTTCATTTTCCTGCAAAGCTGGCGGGCCACGATCATCCCAGCCATCGCCATCGTCGTGTCGCTTGTGGCGACATTGGCCGTTATCTACGCCATCGGCTTCTCGCTGAACATGCTGACGCTCTTTGCCCTCGTGCTGGTCATCGGTACGGTGGTGGACGATGCCATCGTGGTGGTGGAGGCCGTGCAGGCCAGGCTGGATAGTGGTGAAAAGTCAGAGGTGAGAGGAGATGTCACTGAGCAGGCCATGCATAACATTACCTCGGCTCTCATCACTACGACGCTGGTATTTATGGCCGTATTCGTACCCGTCTGCTTCATCAGCGGTGTCACGGGAACGTTCTATACGCAGTTCGGTCTGACGATGGCCATCGCCGTGGGTATCTCGCTCTTTAATGCTTTGACGTTATCTCCGGCACTGAGTGCGATGTTGATGAAGGAGACAAGGAAACAAGGAGTTCAAGAAGTTCAGGACATTACCACCAGCCGCAGAACTATTGTCTTGAACTCCCTGAACTCCCTGTCTACTTGTCTACAAAAAATTACCCTCCGCTACCAACGTGCTGTGGCCTTATTCATCCCTCACAGTTGGATGGCAGTAGGCCTCGTTGTGCTGGCCGTTGGCGCTCTGATGTGGATGATGCGCACGATGAAGACGGGGCTGGTGCCCAATGAGGATATGGGTACGGTGTTCATCAACGTGCAGGCCTCGCCGGGAAGCAGCCTGCAACAGACCTATCATATATTGAAAGAGGTGGAAGACCGCATCGAAGACTTGCCGCAGTTGCGTATCTATTCGCTCATCGCTGGTAACTCGAACAACTTCGAGCAGTCATCGTCGAACGGTAACTTCACGCTGAAACTGAAAAAGTGGGGCGAGCGCAAGGGTAAGGGCGACGATGTGCAGAGCGTCGTCGATGAGATATATCGTCGTACGGCCGACATCGCCAATGCGAAGATACAGGTGAACACGCAGAATATGCTGCCAGGCTTCGGACGTATCAACGGTTTCGAGATGCATGTGCAGGATAAGCACGGTGGTACGATCCAGGATCTGCTCACGCAGACCAACCGCCTGATTACCGCCCTGAATGAGCGTCCGGAAATCAGCCGTGCCTTCACGAACTTCTCGCTGAAATATCCGCAATATCGTGTCGAGGTGGATGCCGCCCTGTGCAAGCGTCGCGGTGTGTCGCCCAGCGATGTGCTGGCCGCCCTCAGTGGCTATATCGGTGGTTCGTATGCCTCGAACCTGGTGCGATTCACCAAGCTCTATCGTGTGATGGTGCAGGCCTCGCCCGAATACCGTCTCGACACAGAATCGCTCAACAATATCTTCGTGCGTAACAATCAGGGTGAGATGTCGCCTATCGGTCAGTATATCAAGCTGACACGTATCTATGGCTCTGAGACACTTTCGCGCTTCAACCTCTTCCCGTCGATACAGGTGGGTGGTACTGCTGCCGAGGGTTACAGCAGCGGACAGGCCATCGAGGCCATCCGCGAAACGGCCGCAGAGGTGCTGCCCGAGGGCTATGGCTATGAGTTCGGTGGTATGACGCGTGAGGAAGCCTCAGCCCAGAACACCACCGCACTGGTCTTCGTCATCTGCATCATCTTTATTTATCTGATTCTCTGCGCCCTCTACGAGAGTCTGTTCATCCCGATGGCCGTCATCCTGAGCGTGCCCTTCGGACTGGCGGGCTCGTTCCTCTTTGCATGGCTGTGGGGGTTGGAGAACAATATTTATATGCAGACGGGACTGATCATGCTCATCGGCCTGCTCTCGAAGACCGCCATCCTACTCACGGAGTATGCTTCTACGCGTCGCCGTCAGGGGATGGGGATTGTTGAGGCTGCCCTTGATGCTGCTGCCGTGCGTCTGCGCCCCATTCTGATGACCTCGCTCACGATGGTCTTCGGCCTGCTGCCACTGGCGCTTGCTACTGGTGTGGGAGCCAATGGTAACCGCTCGTTGGGTGTGGGTGTCATCGGCGGTATGCTCATCGGCACTGTGGCGCTGCTCTTCATCGTGCCCACCCTCTTTGTCATCTTCCAGAGCATTGAGGAGAGGTTCAAGAAATAGGTTTGGAAATTATAATAACAAAATAAACAATGAATATGATTAGTGATACCATCAAGTACATCGGTGTCGACGATCTCGACATCGATCTCTTCGAGAGTCAGTATGTGGTGCCCGAAGGCATGAGTTATAACTCCTATTTGATCGATGACGACAAGATTGCCGTCTTGGATACTGCCGACCGTCGCAAGGCTGACGAGTGGAAGGCAAACCTGACGACGGCTTTGAATGGTCGTCAGCCGGATTTTCTGGTGGCCCACCACATGGAGCCCGATCATGCTGCACTCATCGCTTGGATGCTGGAGACCTATCCTGGTTTGCAGTTGGTTTGCAGCGCCCAGGCCGTAAAGATGCTGCCCAACTTCTTCGAGGGTTTTAACTTCGAGGGGCGTGTGATGACTGTCAAGGAAGGCGATACGCTGTCATTGGGTCATCATGAACTGAAATTTATCACGGCAGCGATGGTGCATTGGCCGGAGGTCATCATGAGTTACGACAGTCTGGACAAGGTGCTGTTCTCGGCCGATGGCTTTGGTAAGTTTGGTGCATTGGTCAACGAGGCTGATGACTGGGCTTGTGAGGCACGCCGCTACTATTTCAACATCTGCGGCAAGTATGGCATACAGGTGCAGAGCGTCATGAAGAAGATGGCTGCAATCGACGTTCAGACCATCTGTCCGCTGCATGGTCCTGTGCTCAAGGGCGAGGCGCTGGCTGAGGCTGTGAAACTCTACGACACTTGGAGTAAGTATGAGCCTGAGAGCGAGGGCGTGCTCATTGCCTATGCCAGCATTCACGGCGGAACGGCCAAGGCTGCCGAGCGTCTCGGCGAGATTCTTAGCCAGATGGGTGCCAAGAAGGTTGTGGTCAGCGATCTGAGCCGCGAAGACATGGCAGAGGTCATCGAGGATGCTTTCCGTTATCCTACGGTCGTGGTGGCTGCATCGAGTTACGACGGCGGTGCGTTCCCCGTGATGCACGATTTCCTCTACCACTTGCAGATCAAGAACTACCAGAAGCGTCGTTTCGCCATCATCGAGAACGGCAGTTGGGCTCCTTCCGCAGGTAAAGTGATGCGCTCGATGATAGAGGCCATGAAGGACTGCGAGATCGTAGAACCGATGGTCACCATCCGCTCACGCATGAAGGCCGGCGACGAGGCTCTGCTGGAGCAGTTGGCTGACAGCCTGGTGTAAATGAAAGACTATCCTGACAGGATGTCGCCTGAGCAGGCACAGGCGTTTCGTGATGCCGTGCTGAACATCGTCAGCCAGATACCTCGCGGACGGGTGACCACGTATGGCCACATCGCCGCCTTGGCAGGCTGGCCGAGCCATTCACGCATGGCTGGTCGCACGCTCCGATATACGCCTGGGGCCGAGTCTCTTCCCTGTCATCGTGTGGTCAACAAAGAAGGCCGCACAGCCCCCGGCTGGAGTCTCCAACGTCCGCTCTTAGAGGACGAAGGCGTCCGTTTCAAGCCTAACGGGCATGTGGATATGTCCCGCCATCTTTGGGAGCCTCCGATGGAATAAATATTTGAGCCGCCACTCCGATTGGAATGACGGCTCTTGCTTTTACTTGATGGTCAGCCAGACGGGTTCTCCCCTATCCTTGGCCTCGACGATCTTTTGCTTCAATTCATAGAGCCACTTGCGCGATTCAAGCACTCTGCCCACGATCTGATTGCGGCCCACGAGAATGCAGCCAACGGTGTCGGCAGCTGTGTTCCCCATGTGGATGCGAATGCCTTTGAAGAGGCGGTTGAAGTCAGGACCACCCAACAAGACGGGGAGCCACATCTTAAACTTCGGGCTCCAAGTAATCACTACGGCGTAACGGCCTTCAGGGATGGCGAAGGGCTTCAATTTCTGAGCCTTCGTGGGTGAACGAAGCACGGCTTCTTTCGAGAGCGTTGTCTTTAGTTCGAGGGCTGTGGGTTCGAGCGTATCGCAAAAATACGTCTCTTTCGAACCTGCCAAATACTCGTCCATAACTTGCTCTTTAATGTAGAGCTTGCCTATCGTATAGGTCTTGCGTTTTGCTATGCGTGTCAATATTAATTCCATATCTTTCGTTTTTAAGTTCTGAAATGGAGGTGGCGGATATGCCCGCTCGGCCCTAAGGCCGCTTGCCTAAGCAAGAACCTCCTTAATGTCACCGCTCGGCTTTGTCGCTTGCTACTGAAAGGACGCAAGAATGTCAAATGTCACAAAGTCTATTTTTCAATTGTCATTTTTTTCCAGTGCGTCTTGTCGGTCTTCTCAATCCATTTGTCGCGATACCAGCGGGAGATGATTTTCCTGAGTCCAGCCTCGCTACAGAAGCCACGCTTCAAGGCTCGCAGGTCATCCATCGTAAAGACTGGTGCCAGTTGGTCGAAGACGGAGTGATTGCTTCCGTATCGGATGCACTCGTCGCGAGCATCAACGAACTGACTCTCGAGTGCCTCGCCAAAGGCCTTTATCTGCTGTTTCAGACAGTACTCGGCCATCATCAGTGCGAAGTCGACAGTCGCCTTGGTAACCTTTTCCCCTCCTAAGTTAGGAGGGGTTGGGGTGGTCTGAACCGCCTTCAAACTATTGGTCTGATCTGCCTTTGACAACAGATGATGAATGACCCCGCAGCGGAAACCAATGACAGCCGCACGCTTACGATAGGTATCCTTCACGTGGTCAATGTCCTTGGCAGCCTCAACGCGCTTCTCTTCGCACCAAGCCTCGATAGCCTTCCTCAAACGAGGCACATCGACAACACCAGTAAATGAGCGCAATCGGGTGACGGCCTCCTGAATCTTTGCTTCGTCTTCTGCCGAACGCTTACCGAACTTCGGCATCTTCGAGAATGAACTGTCTGGCATCTCGGCGAGCATCACACGGCTCGAAAGACCGTTCTCGATGTTGTCCGACTTGAAGCACTTACGGAGAGCGCCGTTCGTGCCGAGCATCGTCCAGTTATAGGCGACTTTCACAACACCTGACTCAGCTGCATCAGAATTATAGTCCTGACCCCATTCGCCTCGGTCAAACGAAAGACGATAGATGTCGTACTTGGATGACCAGGAGCCAGCCCCATTCGTTTTTCGAAGGGTGTCCAATTCCTCTCCGAAGGAATAAATGGTGTGCCCGCCAGAGTTCTTGAATCGCTTCAAGAGCGTTGAGCACGAGACGGTTACAGGCACCTGACGGATGAGCACGTGTGGATCTTCCGGAGCCTTCTCGTTGGCCTTACGTCCCTTTTTGCGCTCCTTCCATTCCTCCTCGCGCTTACGAGCCAAGGCATCCTCCTCATCAAACTGACGCTTCCAGACATCGATGGCATTCTTGACCACACTCTTATTAGAAGCCTGCTCGCCACGGATAATGGCCATCAGTCCCAGGTGATGGATATTTCCATCGCAGTATTCAACTTCGACGCCGTCGGCATAAGCGCCACAAATCGGCATGATACCTACGAGTGTGGGCATGTGCATCGAGACCGGCACACCAACCAGCGATTCCTTCAAACCAATGGGCAGATTCTTGTAGATTGCCTTCGGCACTTCCCCTCCTGAGTAGGAGGGGTCAGGGGTGGTCTGATCAGCCTCAAACCAATCCTCGAGGTCATCCAAAATTCCCTGCATCACCTTCGAAACACCCTTGGGTTCCTCCTTGCAAGCCGAGTCAACAACCGATTTCAGTTCTGCATCTGACAATCCAAACCTCGGCATCACCTGCATCAGCACCTCTTTCTTATTATCGCAAATCGCCCTGAGATTCACGGCCAGTTTATGCAACTTGACATTCCTCTCTCCTTCTGCCGGCTCACCGCCATTCCTCCGCCACCACTCAGCAATGATAGAAGAATAAGGAATACCCTTGAACGACAAATCGTTGTTTTCTTTTGACGACAACTGAGACAACATAGACAACTTTTTTTCAGGCAGAACTTCTGCCTGAGGCGACACATTGTCGCCATTAAATGTTGTTTTAGTTGTCATAGTTGTCGTTGAATCATCACCGCTTGTCGTTACCTCGAACAGCTTCGGACTGACATACTTCGTATGATCCTCCGGCACCATATAGATGCACCTCGAAACATCCTTCACAGCCGCATCTGGCGTGAATCCCGTAGCCTCTTTCATCAGTTCCTGTGCCTCTTCAGGTGTCATCCCTTCCGGCAATTCCACCAATACATGAGTACCACGACGAACCGATTCCTCAATGAGCAGCACCACCAAAGGACTTGCAGCCATCAGTCGCTCCTTGATTTCCTCTGTGTGGTTCTTCTCGTCAAAGTCCAGCATCAGACGGTTGAGTGGCTTGACGGCATCAGCTATGGCTCGATGGTTGTCCTTAAACTCCGCGCAATGAGGAGTCCAAACCGGCAGACGATGCTTCAACTGCTCGTCACCTTTCTCTATACGTGCGCACATCTGAGCCAGCCACGATTCTCGACGAAGATTCTCCCAGTCTTCCTTGGTGGCAGGGAGGCAAGGAGCGCCATGCCCCTTGCCGATACATGTGAAATGAATAGTTGAAATAATACTTTCTTGTGTCATAAAAATTCCTCCTTTCTTTAATCGTTATAAGTCCAAAGTGTGTTTGTCTTGCGGGTGGCCAGATAAGCCGCCACCTCGAGGGTCTCGTCACGGAAAAGCTGTTTCATCAGCTCCAACGGGTACTTCTTGGGGAAGGTGAACTCCACCTTCAGGCAACCGCGATTGGGATTACGTTTCGAGTGCTCGCGCGTCATCTTCACTACGGCGTGGGCCGTCTCAAAGATGGTCAGGTACTTGGGACCCTTCGATCCGTCGTTGAAACGCTTTACTCGGGTTCGACCATCGGCGTCAACCTCAATGCCAGCACGGTAACGTACTCGGTTGCCGTCAGTCACCTGTTTGTCACTCTCCCAAGGGCAGGGATAGACGCTGATGTCGCCGTTGGTCTGGAAGTTAATACTGCCGTCCATCTGGACGTTCTGAACTAAAAGTTGCTTCTTAAAATTTTTCTGCATTTTTTTCGAGTGTTAAAGTGAGGAAGAAAGTGCTGAAATTAGGCCTTTTTCACTCGCGAGACTTCCATCACTCACTTACCTCGATGTTAATAATTTAATAGGTGAAAAAACGTTTGAAGTTTGTAACTCCCAGATGATTCACCTTACTCATCTGTTGTTTTGCCTGGTTGGCACGAATACCGCGCCAAGCCGCCTTTAAATCATTTCGTTTTGACATTTTGTTTTTTGTTTAACGTCGCCTCCTTAAGCGACCTTTAAGTATATGAATGAATTTCTGTGCAAAAGTATAATTCGATTGGTTTCGCACATAATGTCCTGCAACATTTTACCCTATATTTTCCACACAAAAATATAAGTCCGCTGAAAACCAATAAGTTACAAACAAAAAAAGCGAGCATTTTCTTTTGTTGAAAATACCCGCTTATTGCTTAAAATCCGTTTTCGATTGAAAACAGCCCGATTTGTTATTTTTCGATTGTAGAAGTCTGGCTTACGTTGTTTGATTTCGTCACATATTCGACAATCCAATCTCCATAAAAGGTTTTCTTGTACTCGCCCATATACTTAGCCAAGGTGAGCGACTCCTTGGAATCCTCGCACGTACCATAATATATACGCGCAATAGGCGTATACTTGTTTTTCAGGAAAACACCAGCCTTCGTCAGAGCCCCCATTACGTGACCCTTTATCTGAAGTCTCAACTCCTTATTCGCCCATGCCTCAGCAACTTCGTCACGGCAATCTGAAGCCATCAGATCTACTATCAGCTGATTACGCCAAGCCACTGTAAACCGTTTCTTATCCGTGTTCACCTTGTCGAACCACTCCATTGCAAGCAGATCCTGAAGAATCTTCTTGGGAGCAAAGTAGTTCAAATCCGGACGATCATTAAGCTGCAGGTTATGGGCGGAACCTGGAGAACCCTGAAAGTGAGGCTTGTCGTATTTCTCCATGTCCTTCAGGAAACCGAGAATCCTTGGGTCATGAGCCTTCACGTATTCTGATATACGTTGGTTAAGGGCAGCCATACCAGTCTGCTTGCCACAAATCCTGAATACATCCTCGATGCCCTCAAGATTAATGCCCTGTGTCTCGATTGCCGCCACGCCTACAAATTCTCTACAAATCCTTCAGCCAATGATGACTCTGGGGTGAACTTAATCTTTATCACATGGTCGTAAAGATTCTCCCAATATTCGCGTTCCTCAGTCAGGCGCTTGGCAAGTTCTTCCAATGTCGGCTCGATATGGTGGAAATACAGGATTTCCAATCCCATAAGTTGTGCAAAGTAACCATCGCTGCAGCCGCCTACTTCCACGCCTATTTCCTCGATGCTAGTATTCGACATGAAGCCGATACCATACCTTTGCAGCTTCTCTTTTAGCATCTCGGCCTCTCCGTCAGCGTTCTCCCAAGAGAAACCTTGTATTTCGTCTTTCGATTCTGCTTGTTGGAAACAAAGCAAGAAGAACTTCTGCACGTCTATACGCATGTCGTCCTCGCTGCAAAGCACTTCGCAGTCGGTCAGCTCGGCGCGGTTCCACACCACGCCCTTTGCACCATCCTTATACTGCACAATCGGGTGGCTGTGCGTCTCCAGCGTATATTTTCCGTCCTCACCGATGCGGCTCTCGCCCACGATGTAAGTCGCTATGTGTTTGCCAACTTCGCCGTTACAATAGATGTAGTCGAAAGGCGCCTCCAGCTTTAGAATCTGAGTTTCCATATCATCTTTTATTTATTTGAAGGCAAAGTTACAAATAAATCTCGACAATCCTGCATAATTATCGGGAAATATTAATTCTAACGGTTAAATGTTGATATAAGGTATATGCCCGCATTCTATCACATAATCGCCGCTCTCGGCCTAAAGCTAGGACTCACCCCCGCAGTATGATATATTATACAATGAGGCGGTTCTTTGTGTCGGTTGACACAAAAGTACCGGTGTGTGTACAGAACTTTTCTGATATAACAGTTGTATTTTACAGCCAAAGCATTAAAAATGGTTAAATGAAAGAATACTCCCTATTTAATATTTGCAATTAGGGTGTCCAATTTGATGTACTAAAATTTCGCGCGAAAGTTCAATATAACTTGCTGATTTTTAACACTTTAAGTGCAAAAATAGTAGTCAAAACATTTGCATATGTCAGATATTTTTCGTACCTTTGTATCTGATAATCAGACAGTTAAGCACGTCCTGCACCTGATTGATATGTCCAACAAGTGATTCGAAATTCATCTGTACGTCTTATTATATTTCTGCTCTTAATATCTCCAACATCTCAGCAGGTGTCACCACAATCGGCTTCTTGGGGAAATGCTTCGTGTTGCCTGTCACAAGATAAGCATCATCTTTCGACAGTGCCACTTCAAAGAACACAACATCCTTTGGGTCGGTAAAGAAGTCATCACTCAATACACGCTCGCCCCTTACACCATTCACGATTATATGATTGATTGCATCCTTTATCAGCTGTTCTGGTACATTGAACTTCATGCGATGCAATACATCCGTATATTCTTCAATGATTTCTTCATTATACATCGGGGTGATGTCCCCATTCAACACTGCACTCCATACCTTTGCGGTTGAAGAATCCATATTTTTGGTGATAAACGCCGACACTAAGACGTTTGTGTCGATAACTGCATGTATCATACGCCAGCTTTCTTTCTTGCTGCCCTTTCTTCACGAGCCAACCTAATTTCCTCGTTGATTTCGTCTAAAGTCATTTCCGGACGGGAATCATCGGCAACCACACTTTCGCGATATTCCAAAAATCTTTTTAAAGCAGGATTCTCGACCTTTGGCTCATTGAGGTCAATCCTGAATGGAATGCTACGCGTTCTAACCACCGCATTGGCAAAAATGTTCATTGCGGCATTAGCACTCATGCCCATGCGCGCGCAGAGTGCATCGAAATTCTGTTTCAGTTGTGAGTCCATCCTCACTGTCATAGATACCTGTGCCATATTCTTATCGGGTTTGTGACTGCAAATATAATCATTTTATTTCATTCTGCAATCATTTTGACATAAATTTATGGCTTTTTAATACTTTGTGACTTATGACTTTGTGACATTAAGGTGGTTCACAAAGTCAAGGGAGGTTATAAAAATTATATAATATTGTAATATTATATAATTTATAGTATAGTAGGAGGCGATTTTTGCTGATGATTTATGGAAGGTACTTAATGTCACAAAATCACATGTCACAGAGTCCAGTGCTTGTGTTCGAGTTTGCAAACAATACATTTGGCAAGGCTATACAATTCGTTTGCGATGCGGAAATGTATCGTTTCCGGAATTTAACGGATTTTCACACGCCAGCCGCATCGAAATTTGGAATCGAGCGAAAAATGTTGTACCTTTGTAGTGTCAATCATGAGAGACGAAAAAGCGGGAAGCGGCCACCCGATGTAGCTGGTCGCAACAGGATCTAAAACCATGTAAAACACATCAAAAACTATGAGTGTATTTTATCGTAAGTATCAAAACAAGAATCCGCACAGCGTGTCCTACGGCAAGTGGTTCGCACGCGCCGTGACCATCGGCAAGACCTTCACCGTAGAGGACCTGGCCAAGCACATGTCGGAGCACAACACTCCGTACTCGAAGGGAGCCATCAAGGGCGTGCTGACCGACATGATCGACTGCATCCGCGAGCTGATGCTGGAGGGCAAGGCCGTGAAGCTCGACGGGCTGGCTATCTTCTCCGCAGGCATCAAGACGAAGAAGAAGGGTGCGCCTACCTCCGAGGACTTCTCCACCACGAAGCACATCGACAGCGTCTACATGCGAGCCCGTGCCACTGGAGAGTTCACCCGCGCCGAACTGACCAAGGCCGGCAGCGTGACCGAACTGCCCAAGAACTACACCGACTATCACGAGGAGGACGAGGATGATCCTCAGAATCCCAGCGGTGGCAGTGGATCTTCGCAGAGCGGTGGAACCTCCGGCGGCGACAACAATGGCGGTAATACTGGCGGCGGCGACAACAACGGCGGCACCTCTGGCGGTGACAACAACGGCGGTGACAATGGCGGCGGCAGTAACGGCGGCGGCAACGACGTGAACTAAAGAGTTCTTGCGTCCCTACGGTGGCAAGCGAGCAAGCTCGAATGACACCTACGGGCGCACTCTTTTAGAAACAAGAATGTTTAACCCTTAAATCTGAATTACCATGAAGAAGGAAACTTGGAAGACCATCATTCAGGTCATCGTATCAATCCTCACGGCAGCCCTGACTGCCCTCGGGACGACTTCCTGCATGGGCCACGGCCCCATCGCATTCTGAACCGGGAACACACACAACTCTCCGCGTCCGCAATCTCCCACAAGAGGTTGCGGATTTTCCTTTTCCGCAAATCTGTTCTTTGACTTCGTCGAAGACTCTCACGCTCGGCCATTCAAGCAAGCTTTCGTATGTCTTTCGTTAAATTTGACTTAAAATTCTTCTGTTCGCTTGATTGTTTGCAAATAAATTTGTATTTTTGCCAATGCTATCTGCCCATGGTGACAAAACGATTTATAGAATCTTTATTGACAAGAATTAAGGGGTTATGAAACATATAGAAGTCGTAGCAGCAATCATACACGATGACGAGGGCCGCATCTTCGCCACCCAGCGGGGATATGGCGAGTGGAAGGACTGGTGGGAGTTTCCTGGCGGGAAGATGGAGGCTGGTGAGACACCTGAGGAAGCGCTGAAGCGGGAAATACGAGAAGAGCTGGCTACTGATATTGGGGTGGATGAGTTTCTTTGTACGGTCGAGTATGATTATCCGCAGTTTCACTTGACGATGCATTGCTACTTGTGTTCGTTGATGACAGAGTCGCTGTACCTGAATGAGCACGAGGCTGCAAAGTGGCTCATGAAGGATGAGTTGGACAGCGTGAAGTGGCTGCCAGCGGATGTAAAAGTGGTTGAGGCTCTTATGAATAAAACATTATAAGAATATATGGCACAGGCGACGGATAAAGGACAGGGGAAGCGGAGGCCGGTAGACCCCATGAGGCACCACCGTGAAAACGGATGGGACTACAAGGGGCGTGCCATCTATCATTTTACGCTGCCTGTGGAGGAGCGCTATCCGTTGTTTGGGACGTTGGATGGCGAGAGTGCGGAGACTGCTTTCGTGAGGCTCAATGCTTTTGGACGTCGCGTGTATCAGATGTTGTGCGGTCTGGCGCAGTTTTATGCGGGGAAGGGGTTCGCCGTGAAGGTGTTGGCGCAGAAGGTGATGCCCGACCACGTGCATCTGGTGATTCAGGTGCTGGAGCCGCTGCCGCAGAGCGTCGGAGCGGTGGTGCGTGGGTTTAAGAGCGGATGTACGAAGGTGTATAAGGAGATGTATTTAAGCAGCGGCGAGAACGCCGCTGGAGTGCACGAGAACGCCGCTGGAGTGCACGAGAACGCACCCGTGCATTTTGCTCGCATTTTTGCAGGCAGGGGTAGCATCTGGCAGCAGGACGCGGCTTATTATCACGAGCGCATACTGCATGCGCCTGGGCAGTTGCGGCGGATGATTGACTATGTGAAGGACAACCCGCGACGGCTTTGGATCAAGAGCCATCACCCTGAACTTTTCCGATTGCATAGGCAGACGGAGGCGGCTGGGCTATCATTTACATCGATGGGCAACCATTTTCTCTTGGATTGGCCCGACAAGCAGGTGGTGGAGATGTCGCGAAGTGCTACCAACGAAGAGGTGCAGGAACAGTTGCGGAAGGTACTGGCGGCAGCACACAACGGGACGGTCACCTATACGGCGGCTATCAGTAAGGGTGAGCAGCTTATCGCCCGCACTTTGCGTGAGCAGGGCTATCCGCTGGTGGTGCTACTCAACGATGGTTTCCCCAAGGAAGGGTCACCGCACGAACGTTATTACAAACCAGGCGGCGTGTATTTTGAGGCATGTTCGAAAGGGCAGCTGTTGCTATTGGAACCTACCGAACAGACGTTCCTTGATGCAGGCATTCAGACGGCTGTCGAAGAGACGTTGTGCCGCAAGGCAGAGGAACGGCATTACGCCTATACCCCCATCCCTGTGACATCGCAGCGCTACCATTTCGTAGCACTTAACGAGATGGCCAAGCGGTTGGCTCAAAATTTGGATTAGATGCTTATGGATAAGCTCTCAGCACAACAAAGACATGCCAATATGGCGGCGATTCGGTCGAAGGATACGAAGCCGGAGATGATTGTGCGCAAAGGGTTGTGGAGGAGAGGATTCAGATACAGATTAAACCACAGACGGCTGCCAGGACATCCGGACTTGGTCCTGAGAAAGTATAGGACATGCATCTTCGTGAATGGGTGCTTTTGGCATGGACACAATATTCAATGCATAATTCATAATGCACAATGCATAATTGAGAACTCCGCGTGCTGCAAGATTCCAACTACCAATCGTGATTTCTGGGTGGCGAAGATTCGCAGGAACAAGGAACGGGATAAAGAGGAACAGCGGAGGCTGGCGGAGATGGGCTGGCATTGCATCACGGTGTGGGAGTGCGAGTTGAAGCCATCGAAGCGGGAAGAGACGCTGGACTCCATCGCGTTCACCCTGAACCATATCTGGTTGAAGGATCATGGGGCTAAGACGATTCCCTATCCTCAATTGGAAGAGGAAGACCAGCAGATGCCGATGGCGGCAGAAGAGACTCTGTGACATTTGACTATGTGACATTAAGGTGGTAGAACAATAGTAATAGCAATAAGGTATAAGAATATGACGATGAAAAGGATTTTGCGATGGTTGATGGGCGTGTTGCTCATCTGCGGATTATGGGTGTTCGTGGCGTGCACGAACGTTGATAGCCCGGTTGTGGAGCCTGAGACGGGACAGTTGCAGGACGGTGAATGGACGGGTAGTGGCGAGGGACGCAGTGGAACGATCATCGTCAAGGTGACGGTTGAGAACCATCAGGTGGCGAAGGTGACCGTTGTCAGCCAGTCGGAGTCGAGTTTTGCGCAGGAGACGATTTACAGCCTCTGTAAGAGTGCCGTGGGCAGGACGGCAGAGATGAGCGTGGAGGTGGATGGCATCACAGGTGCTACGCTCACCTCGACGGGTGTCATCGATGCCATCAATATGGCGCTGGAGATGGCGATGGATAAGCACGTGGATAAAGACAAGACGTATAAAGACGGTACATGTGACATCGTCGTCGTTGGTGCTGGCGGTGCTGGGCTCTCGGCAGCTGTGGCCGCGGCAGAAACGGCTGGCAGTCTGAAGATCATCGTGTTGGAGAAGCAGCACATTATCGGCGGTAATACCAATAGTTCTACAGGCGGCATCAATGCGGCAGAGACAGATATCCAGAAGGGACTCGGCATTGAGGACAGCAAGCAACTGTTTTACGACGACATCATGAAGGGCGGCAAATATGAGAATATCCCGTCGTTAGTGGAGAACTTGGTGGAACACGCGCCTGTGACTATCTCGTGGCTGACAGGACTTGGTGCCGATCTGAGCGACGTGAGACTGATGGGTGGCAGCAGCGTGAAGCGCACGCATCGCCCAAAGGGTGGCACGGCCATCGGTCCGCACCTGATGAAAGTGCTTAATAATGCCACAACGAATAAGACGATGGTGAGCACCAATCGTCATATCGAGATACGCACATCGAACAAGGTGACAGGCCTGCTCTCTGCTGTCGACGGCAGTGTGACGGGCGTAAAAGTGCAGAACGCCAACGGCAGCACGTATTCGCTCACGGCAAAGGCGGTAATCATTGCCACAGGAGGCTTTGGTGCCAATCTGGAGATGGTGACCCGTCTGCAGCCCTCGCTCAAAGGCTTTGCCACGCTGAACCATTCAGGAGCTACGGGCGATGCCTTCGGTTGGATGACGGCCATCGGTGGTGCGACCGTCCAGATGGCAAACATTCAGATTCATCCTACGGCAGAGGCCACGAACCATATTCTGATAACGGAGGCAGTACGCGGCAACGGTGCCATCTTGGTGAACCACGAGGGCAAGCGCTTCTGCAACGAGATGGATACGCGCGATGTGGTGTCAGCAGCTATTTTGAAGCAGACGAAGGGCAAGGTTTTCCTCATCTTCGATCAAGGCGTCAGAAAGTCGTTGGCCTCTATCGAGACCTACGCCAACCAGCATCTGCTCAAGGAGGGTGCGACGGTGGCTGAACTTGCCAAGGTGATTGGCATTCCTGCTGCAGATCTTGAAACCACGCTGAACCACTATAACGCCCAGCAGAAAGCAGGCATTGACGAGACCTTCGGACGCAGTGCTGCACAGATGACCGCCGCATTGGAGACCGCTCCTTACTATGCCGTCTGCGTCACCCCCGCCATCCACCACACAATGGGCGGTCTGAGCGTGAATACCGATACGCAGGTGCTCCAAGCCGATGGTACGCCCATCCCTGGACTCTATGCCGCAGGTGAGGTAACAGGTGGTCTGCATGGTGCCAATCGTCTGGGGGGCAATGGTGTGGCAGATATCGTGGTCAATGGTCGCTTGGCGGGTATTGCCGCAGCGCAGAAAGCTTTAAAGTAAGATGGTGATATGAAAAAAGTAATTGTAGCGATTGATTCGTTTAAGGGTTGTCTGACGTCGGCCGAGGCTAATCAGGCAGCAAGTGATGGTATTCTTGCAAAGATGCCTGAGGCAGAGGTCGTTCAAGTGCCTGTGAGCGATGGCGGCGAAGGATTTATGGAGGCGTTTCAGGCAGCGATGGGAGGACAGTTGGTGGAGGTTAATGTGAAAGACCCGCTGATGCGAACGATTGTGGCGCAGTATCTCATGCAGGACGATACGGCGGTGATAGAAATTGCCAAGGCCAGCGGACTGACGCTGCTTTCACCAGAGGAACGCAATCCGATGGTGGCCACGAGTTACGGCACGGGTCAGTTGGTGGTGGATGCCGTAAGAAGAGGTTGCAAGCGCATTATCGTAGGTCTTGGCGGAAGTGCCACCAGCGATTGCGGCATAGGGATGCTGCGGGCGATTATCGATAGTTTGACCTCCGGTCGAGCCTGCTCACGCTCGGCAATCGAATCGAGCTCCGATGGATCTCGCTCAATCGCAGCCTTTGCCAAAGGAGGATCTTGGGATGATGTGCGCGAACTGGATGACGTTCGCTTTACGATAGCGACGGATGTCACCAACCCGCTTTGTGGCGAGAATGGGGCAGCGCATGTCTTTGGGCCGCAAAAGTTTGCTCCACAAGGTGCGACACATGAACAGATTCTTTCCCTCGATGCTCGTGCCAAACGCTTTGCGGAAGCTTCTGCCAAGCATCTGGGCCGCGATTGCCAAAATATGCCTGGGGCAGGTGCTGCAGGCGGATTAGGCTATGCGTTCCTGCAATACATGAACGCGGACTGTCGCTCAGGCATCGACCTTCTATTAGACACTATCCATTTCGACGACCTGTTGCAGGATGCCAACCTCGTAATTACCGGCGAAGGCTCAGCCGACCGCCAGACCCTCATGGGCAAACTACCCTTTGGCATTCTTCAACGTGCCCAACAACATCACGTCCCAGTCATGCTCATAGCCGGTCGCATAGCCGACGAACAACTCCTCCTTGATGCCGGTTTCTCGCGCGTCGCCTGCATCAACCCTCCCGGCTTACCCCTCGATATCGCCATGCAGCCTACAACAGCGAAGGAGAATATTAGAAAAACTGTAGGAATATGAAGAAGTTTGAGATACATAGTTGTCCAGAATTGATGGAGTATATCCAGGAGGTAGGATTCCTGCCGCTGCTTGATAGTGGAATTCGTGGTTATTCGGCAGAGGATGTGGTCGATGAGGACAATCGTTACGTAGTATTTGACGATGGGGGATGGGACTGGCCGCTGTGGAAGTGGAAGGGGCCTATCGTGACGGAGGGACGCTGCGTTTATGGTAAGTTCTTTGCGGGCAAGGCGGGCTTCGTCAGTAAGGACTGGTGGCCGGATCTGTGCAACTATCGCCGCAATTCGAGACCTGCGCCTGCGGAAGGCAGCATCGAGGAGGCAATCTTGATGACGTTGGCTGAGCACGGGAGCCTGATCACACGCGAACTACGTGCAGCCTGTGGTTTCGACGGGCCTAAGATGCGGAGCAAGTTCGACGGCTACGTGACACGATTGCAGATGGCATGCCGCATCGTGACTGAGGACTTTGTGTATCCGACTGACAAGCATGGTCGCGAATACGGCTGGGGCTGGTCGCTGCTCACTACGCCAGAGTCGCTATTGGGTCGTGATGCCTGCCGATATGTACGTACTCCCCAGGAGTCGTTCGACCGCATGAAGGCACACCTCCACCAGCTATTGCCAGAGGCTACGGACAAGCAGATAGAGAAGTTGATAAAATAGTTGGTGGGACGTAATGATCCAATTAATTTGAATATGGAACTGACAAAAGCAGACAAGCGACAACTACATGACCTCATTAAACGTGGCGTCCTGCGTCGTTGTGAGGAATGGCTGAAGGAAACAGCCGAGTTGATTAACAAGGAATATGGCGAGAACGAAAATGCCTTCGACCGCTGTATGGAGGTGACCAAACGGTCACGCGACTATTTCAAGGAAGCGATGCGTCGCGAAGACTATTACCGCAATTCGATGCTGCTTATGGGAGTAGATGAGTTGCTGACTAACGGTTACCTGACGATAGATGATTTTAAGAATTGTCGTCCAGAGATACAGGAAAAAGTACGGCAATGGCTAGGCGGATTATGAAATATCTCAATCAGTAAGAATCCTTGTCAATCATAGCCAAGAGATCCTTGCTGGTCAGCTTGTGGCTCTCGTTAGTGCCTTCGAGCATGGCATCGGCAAGGTTGCGCTTGGTCTGGTGAAGACGCAGGATTTTCTCCTCAATGGTGTGCTGCGAAATGAGGTGATAGACGGTGACATTCTGCCGCTGTCCGATGCGGTAGGCACGGTCGGTGGCCTGTTGCTCAATGGCAGGGTTCCACCAAGGATCGAGGTGGATGACATAGTTGGCGCCCGTCAGGTTCAGCCCCAGTCCACCAGCCTTCAGGCTGATAAGGAAAACGGGACAGTCGCCGTGCTGGAATTGCTGCACCAGCTGGTCGCGCTGACGAACGGGCACTGAGCCGTCCAAGTAGAGATAGGGCTGCTTCTGCTTGTCGAGTTGCTGGCGCACCATCGACAGAAATGATGTAAACTGGCTGAACACCAATACGGCATTGCCACCGTCGACGATTTCCTGTAGGAGGTCGCTCAAAGCGGTGAGCTTCGAGCACTCGCCCTTCCAGTTCTTTTCCACCAACTCTGCCGAACAGGCCGCCTGACGCAGACGGGTAATCTCGGCCAGTGTATTGACACTGACACCAGAAGACGACTGCTCATCCTCCAACAACTGCTTGGCCCTGCGGCGGATGACCTCGTAGACGGCCAGTTCGTCGTCGCTGAGTTCAACGGGGATGTTGATTTCCGTTTTGTCAGGTAGTTCTTCGATGACCTCCTGCTTAGTACGGCGCAACATGAAAGGACTGACTATGCGTTTCAGCTGCCGTGAGCGTTCTTTATTATCCTGCTGTTCAATGGGTACGATGTATTTCTGCCGGAACTGCTCGTGACTGCCCAATAGTCCGGGATTGGCAAACTGGAAGAGGTTCCACAATTCGCCCAGATGGTTCTGCACGGGTGTACTCGTCAGGATGATGCGATGGGTAGCCTGCAGTTTCATCACCACAGCCGACGTCTTGGTTTGTCGGTTCTTGATGACGTGGGCTTCGTCCAGACAAACCGTGTTCCATTGTTTACCGCAGAGCACTTCGTCTTCTGTAACGAACAGACCGTAGGTGGTCAGGATGACGTCGCCAGCTGCCGCCTGCTCAACCAAACTTTTGCGGTCGGCAGCTGTGTTGAACACCTCAACATGCAGCGACGGAGCAAAGCGTTGCAGCTCGCGCTGCCAGTTGAGCACTACGGAGGCTGGCGCTGCTACGAGGGAGGGGCCTTGGTCGGCAGTATGAAGCATGAAAGCGATGGTCTGCACGGTCTTGCCCAGACCCATGTCGTCGGCCAGACAGACGCCGGCTCCCCATCCCGTCATGCGAGTAATCCACTGGTAACCGTCTGTCTGATAGTCACGTAGTTCGGCTTTCAGCGTCTTAGGCGTATCGGGCTGCTTGGCCATGCTCTGCTTGATCTTCTTCTGCAGCTGGTCTATGCGCTTGTCATGCTTGATCTCCAGTTCACCGCTGAGAGCACTGCCCAACAGCGAGGCATGGAACTCTGAGATTTGCAGATGGCCGCGGTTGCTGACTGTCAGGCTCTCCAATCGCGCCAGCTGTTTGCGCAACTTGTCGCTGAGAGCTAGGAAGTCGGTGTCGTTGAGACGTATAAAGCCGCCGCGTGGACTCTCTGCAACCAATTGCAGCAACTGTCCCACGGTGAGTACGGTCGCGTCATCGATGGGAATCTCACCCTCCACTTCAAACCACCCGTTCTTCGAACGTAACGAGATATTCCATGCGCTGGGCTGCGCCGTTTTGAGGTTCAGTTGTCCGCCCTCCGGCCACTCCATATAGAAATGTTCTGCCTGCTGGCGCACAAAGTCCATAAGCATCAGCAGCCCTTCGGCATTCATGTCGACGGCTGTCCTGTCTGTAAACAGTTCGTCAGCGTCAAGTTCTGTCAAGTCGTTGTCAGCGATGAATGTGCGCAACAACTCCAGGTTAGCCCGCTCGCCCTTGATGTCGCGCGTCACCTGATAGCGCACACCATCCTGCTCGGCTACACAGGGGTTCAATCCCTGCCCAGCCTCAAACAGCGTCTTGCCGTCGGCCAACGGGCGTGACAGGCACCATACACTATAATGACCTGGCGAACCATCCTGCGGTAAGGCCTGCAAGCAGAGTTGAGGCGTGCCGTCGCGATGCTCCAGCGTCGTACCGCCTTCCACCAGGTCACTATGTACCTCAACTACGTCGCTCACTTTGGGCAGGAACTCGCGCAACTGCTCCTCAGCCTCTAACGGGAAAACTCCGATGGCCAGCAGTGACTTCATACCTGCGGCACATCTGGAAGACAACACCGCTCAAGAAACTGTTCCCCTCATCGCTGGACATCATCGATGAGATGCGGTCTATCAGATGTATAGAGCATAAAGGACATGCCAAGAAGAT
>Ga0265298_10003082_pt1 | contig 22398 bp, 46 predicted proteins | sample AusTroGonzalo_MG_3_FD_193486 | JGI IMG/M metagenome (GOLD analysis project Ga0265298, IMG submission 193486) | Bovine rumen microbial communities from tropical cattle in Woodstock, Queensland, Australia - Gonzalo_01 | ecosystem: Host-associated > Mammals > Digestive system > Stomach > Rumen ...
GTACCCTAGGTATTAGGGCCTAAAACAAAACCGGGGGGATCTTCAATTTTTTTCTTCACGAGCTGACCATTTGCGTCAAACTCAAATGGGTAAGCATCTTCGCGCTCCTTTGCTTTCCGTCCGTTGCCATGCTCTCCCCTGTGCTCAGCGAAGTGGCAAGCCTTGCAGAGCGATTCCAAGTTATCGGGATTCATCGTGACGGAAGTGTCCCCGATGTTGTCCGGGCTGAGATGCTTCTTGTGATGCACCTCCTCTGCTGGAGCTCCGCATATCACGCACAAGTAATTGTCACGCATCAGAGCCGCACGCCGTGCCATCTGCCACTCGGGAGAATTATAAAATTGTCTTGCAAAGTCTCTTGCCATGTCTGCTCCTTTCCGTGACTAAGGGACGGTGATCGGCCGCCCCATCGTCATGGAATGTTAGGTGGAAGGTAAGCAATCCAATGAAATCATAAACAAGAAAAGAGAAGCCCCTGTCTCTTGGCCTCTCTCTTCACAATACCATTATAACACATTTAAATTCGCATTTGTCGCAACTTTCGCCTAAAGCATCTCAATCCCCTTTTTTCTCAGCTTGTAACAATGCTTCACATTATAGCCGATGCTGTTGGCAATCTTGATCATCGGGATTCGTCCGATGTAAAAATCATAGAGGATTGTTTTTTCCGCTCCCTCGGGCAATCTGTCCAGCGCCGCATCAATCTTCATTATCGCATTTGCTTTCTGTGCCAGCAGATCCTCAAGCTCCGTCTCCAGCTCCACGATTCTCAGCGTGATGCGCTCAATCTGTGAGCTGTTCTTGCTCGTCTGTACGCAAGTGCCATCGTTCCCGCTCCTCGGCAATTCGCACGCCCGGAGCTCCGCAATCGTGTACTTGATCCGTCTGATCTTGTTGTCATATCTCCAATTTGATTTGAGAAGATCATATCCTTGTTTGAGCTCCATTCTCCTCTCCTCCTCTCATGGATTGATAATAAACGGAATGAACCCGAGCTCCAGGCACTTGCGAAAAGCCATGTCCTTGACATCCTGTGGAATGTCTGTGCAATATCGCACGGCCTTGTAAACCGCCACTTTCCTTGTGTTGCCGTCTTTCGGCATCGGCACATTGTACTTTTTGCAGAATGCCTTTAGTTTTGTATCATCATCATTTTTCACGAAATCAATGAACGCCGCATCGCGCTCTTTCGGATAGTTTTCATTGAATGTCATTCTTCGTCACCCCATCTCTCGGCAAAACTACAAAAATCATCCTCGCTCGGCTTGTCGGAATCGTCCATGATGCTGATTGCGCACCCAATCGTCCCGAACCATTTACAATCCTTGCATCTGATAATTTGAGGATCGTTTTTCAAATCTTTCACTTTTAGATGTCTTATTTCGTCAAAAATCCACCAACCACAGATACCATTGATAACCAAAATAAAAATGATGCATATTAACAGATTCGTTATTTCACTCATTCTTCGTCACCCCTCTCTGTTTCATCCTCAAACAGATGCGATTCTTCCTGTTCCACCTCACAGCTTTGGCACATCCAATCGTCACAATGTTTACCCGTGTACGGGCAATCTCCGTTAAATATGCTCTCGCCGTAGGTATCACGCTCCGCACTGTCCCTGTTGTTCATGCGGATGCACTCGCGCTCAAAATCCTCGTCCGACAATGCTCCGCAATCGTGGTCGCTAAATATGCTCATTCTGCGTCACTCCCTCTCTCGGAACAATCACAGGCATACTGTCAATATTTTTCTTGCTCACGCAAGGCTCATCAACAACCCAATCATTGTATGTAATTTTGTCACGGTCAATCAAATCTCCGTGTTCTGTGGGAATTTCAATCATCGGACAATCTTCGGCTCTTTTATCCATATATGGTTCAACGCAACTGTCACCAAGCAACGAACAATGGCAATCTCCACCATATAATGTGTATGCAAAATCACATTCGTAACAATCACGTGGCGTGTCTATGCCTTTAATCAATACGCTCATTCCGTCACCTCCTTTTCTGACGGAACAACTGTCGGAGCCTCAAAAATGGCTTTTGTTGCGTCCTCGTATGGAGTTTCGTCAATCCCCGTATATCTTGTGTAGGTAAACAATTCGCTTTGCAAATCCATTCTGTCTGCGTCAATCAATCTGCCATGATTAGACGGAATCTCAACCAACGGGCATTCCTTGTCACGCCTGTTATAGCTAAATGTCGTGTATTCTCCTGTAAACATACATTGGTCATAATCGTCAGAAAACGGACATGATTTCTTTTGATTCCCAACCATCCATTTGCAACTTTTAGGCATTTCAATTCCCTTAACTAATATGCTCATTCAGACACCCCCTTTAAGTGCTTGTCGATAATGGATAGGGCATACTTTAGTGTGTCGGCTCTCGGACAATCATGCCGATATTCAAATTCTTTCTCCATATCCGCTAATTCTTCCACAATCTTCTCCCACGCTTCAAGGCTTCTGATTGCCATGTCATACGCCTCGCAAAACTTCTCTGCCTCACTTGCTTCTAAACATTGTGTCGGGCTTTTCTTCATCAGTTTAATCGCTTCTGCTACTGTCATCCAAGCACCCCTCCGTTCACACAGTATATAAATGCAATCGATAAAAACACAAATTCAAGTACGCAGGCGGTGAGAGCAAACTTTCCCCAATCCTCACAACCGCAACCATTTATAGCTTCATTTACAAAATAGCCAAACAAAATTGGTGGTATCATCAAAATCAATACAACTACGATACACCCGATGCCTGTTATTAGACTTGTCATTACTTATCCTCCTTCTCTGCCTCCAATTTGTCTAGAATATACTCGTCACACTCATGTTCGTTTCTGCAATCATGCCAATACGGGCAATCACCACAACTCACAATAGAACTATAAGCATCTGCGATTTCATAATCTTTTGCGGTTTCGAGCGATTTTACGATAATACTTTTGATTTCATCTTTGTTCGTCATTCTTCTCCCCCTCTGCTCTGCTTTGCTCCGACAACAATGGCCATGATGATCACTCCCAAGATGCCGCCGAGCATAAACCCGATAAAAAATGCAATGGCCTGTCCCATTTACTAACCTCCTTATTGATCAATCAAATATTGTCTGATGAATCTGTTTGCATACTGAGGATGGATCATTGATCTCCCTTGCTTGATTGTCTTGGCTCCCGTTTTCTTGAAGTCCTCTGATCTCCGCTTTTGCCAGCCGTCACCCTTCCCGGATCCGACAATGACATTGTATTCCAATGCCTCAAATACGAGATTCTGTTTCGGATCCATGTTGCAGAACCAAAATTGCGTAGGCTTTGGAAAATAGTCTCCGTTTTGTGTCCTGTCCTTGTCGATGATCGCTGGAGGATAGCACCAATATCTCCTCAAAAAGTGCTCCTCTGAAAACGGATTTTCCATGACCAAGCGGAGCCCTCTGTCAATGCAGACAATAAACATTTTGTTCACGACATCATAATTTCGCTTTACTTCATCCAGGAGCCTCATGCAATTTTGCATCTTCTGCTTATAGCTCCAATTCTCCATCCCGTGCATCTGTCCCCGGAATGACAGCATGATCTGATTTTCAAATCTTATGCAAGGAAAGAATGCCATGATCAGATCTTCTTTCGTTATGTTGTCAAAGATGGAAACTCCCCCCCCGTATGCCGTTTCTATCTCGTTAAACAGATCAAGCTGGAAATCTGTCTCGCCGTAATCATTCAAGATGTCGTAATCATAGGCTTCAATTCCGAGCTTCTTAAACTCGTTTTTGAATGTCCCGGATTGTTCAAAAAGACAATGTGCAATCATTCAGATCCTCCCTCGTTCCGACAACCACGGCCTTTTTATTCCTCAGATGCGACCATTTCCCCGTGCAAGTGCATTTCCAAACATACTCCTCTTTAAGCCCGAGATACTCGCCAGCGGCGCGGGCTCCGATCAGATCGCAGGCAACCGGGAGCTCCAGCTCGTCATTCGTCACAATGTTATAGATGTTTATTTTCGGCATAGGCTCGCCTCCAATTCGCTGAAATCTCGATAATCGCCTTTTTCAAGCTCCCATCTGTCGCAAGTGTCCCATTCATGTTGTCTGTGCCAATGACCAACGCCAAATCCCTCTTGCTCGATGTCCTTGTATTCCGTCCGCCTGTTGAGAGATCCATCACGATGCGTACAATAGATGTTTGGCTCCTCTAAAGGATCGTCGGCAGATTGGCGTGAATAATTGTTATGTTTTCTGTCATACTCTTCGTATTCGGGCTTTATCTCATATTCGAAAGAGTTAGACCATTTGCAATTAGCGCACATTCTTGGAACTTTGTATTCGCTCGGCTGAAAACTGCCGTAACCGTCACAAAACGGATATTGATAATCAACTCTTTTCGCCTTTCTGCCGTCTTGGCTGATGGCCCATTGACAACGCCCCTCTTTTTCGCGATACCAACAACACGACCGACAACCGCGATGACCATACTCAATTTTTGCCGTCTCCTGGATATAATCAAAAAGATTTATTTGTCCGTCCATTAGGTGTGTCTCCTTTCAAATAGCGAATGCCCTTTTGATTTTTTGCACATCCAATCAAATGACAGGCTTGTTATATATTGCCTTGTCTCGTTGCAAAACCACAAATCGCCATGTTTCGAGTGTTCCTTGAACTTTGCCTTTTCACATCCGCAACAATAATGGAACCCGTGCACATCGTCCAAATAATCGAATATGTCAATTTGTCCGTCCATCATACCAACCTCCCAACCGGGCAATTCTTGCAAATATCGCTTTCACAAAGCTCGCATCCTTTTTGCTCCTCGTCCCAAATGTTTGGCCACTTGCAATAATTCTCGCAAAAGTCCTCTGCGATCTGCTGGAGCTGTTCACTTATCGTCTTTTCCTTTTTTTCCATCTTTACCCTCCAAATCTTCCATGAGCACCACCCAAAACGCATAAAGCCCGAAAACGCCGACCATGATCAAAAATGCAATGATCGCAATTCCTATCAATACCCCTATCATTGGCGGCCCTCCTTAATCACAAGAATCCCCGGTCGTGTACTCGATCCAAAACGCCCCGTCTTTCTCGATCGGTCTGCATCCATAAATGCCATATCCGCAACGCCACTCCATCGGAGCCTCATTCAGCATGGCCCCATATGCCTTGTTGCCCATTGCCACGAGCTTTTTATATCTTTCCTCGCTGATTCTTTTTCTTCTGCTTGTCATGTTTTTACCCTCCTAATTTGCAAGGAGCCTCCGCTCCAGCTCGTCAAAATCGATTTCGTTCTGCTCAAATCCGTGTTGTGTCTGTGCCTGTGTCTGTGTCCTCTGCTCCCGCTGGCGCTTCTCCTTGATTGCGCTGAACACCCATTTGCGGATTGCAAGATAATGGCTTTTAGCCCGATAGCCTTTCATTTCGATGTACTCGTCCAGGAACTCAATGGCCTCCGATGCGCTCGCTTCACCGAAATCGGCTTTCAGCTTTTCAAGCTCGGGATCTGTCAGCAGAACGTTTTGATACAATCCATATTTATGTTTGTGATTGCGCTCGGGCTGAGCTTCGCAAGAAGCGGCACACTCTGTATTTAATTCTTTATTTATTACATTATTTATTTCTTTATATTCTTTAGGTGTTGTCGCTTGCTTGTCGTTTGCTTGTCGCTTGCTTGTCGCTTGCTTGTCGCTTGCTTGTCGTTCTGCTTGTCGTTCTGCTTGTCGCTCGTCACTTTCCAACTCTTGATAAACCCAATAATTACATAGCTTTATGACCATAAATTTGTTTGTCGTTTTGATTGTCACTTCGCTTGTCGATTTTAGGTGTTCTAATGCTGTCCTCACCTGTCTCACGGTGAGCATAGTTTCGCGTGCTAAAGTGCCGATTGATGTCAGATGTTCGCCAACGCCTATCGTATGGCCGTGCCATTTCTTCTCTTTGTAGTTTGCTTTGAGGAGCAGATGGATAAAAACAATCTTCGTGTTGTTGTCATCATACCATTCCCATTTGAGCAATTTTCTGTGTAGTTTAATCCAGCCGAGAAATTCATCATCCATCAGCCATCACCTCCCGTCAAAATCTCAACAATCTTTCGCCCGGTCTCCGCCTTGTCGCAAAATCTGAACTCAACGCCATATTTCCTCGTGATCGTCCGCAATATGTTGTAAAGCGTTTGGCCTGTCGTGGCCTTGGTCGTGTACTCGACGGCTTTGCCATTGATCCGCTTCACTTTATGGAGACGGGGATTCTCCCAAAAGATGACATCCTCCAGGCACTCAATCCCCTCTCCATGCTCCACTAGGAAAATTATCTTGATGCCGTTTTGCTGAGCTCTGAGCATCTCGTTTCTGAATCGCTCATGATCTTGAGTGACATTGGAAACGACCTCAATCAGATTTTGCTTGCGATCAACCACCACTCTCGGATTGTCATAATTCATGTAATCACCAATCCACAGCTTTGAGACGGGATGCACGATGCCTTGACGGTCGAACTCCTCAATGATGCCTTGGATGGCCTTGGGCTTTTCGCGTGAATCAATCTGAATGACCATGCTCCCCTCCTATTCAAACGGCAACTCGCCCTCACTCCCGTCCGGGATGTACATGAAACCTTGGTCAGCTCCAGCGGCCTCGGGCTTAGCCTCCGCCTGTCTGCTCTCGACAAACTCCACATTGTCAACAACGATGTCGGTCGTGTAAACCGTCTGCCCTTCCTTGTTCTTGTATGATCCCGTCTGAATGCTCCCAGTGCACGCCGTTTTCATGCCCTTGCGAAAATACTTCTCAACGAACTCCGCCGTTTTGCCGAATGCGAGGCAATTTATAAAATCCGCCTCGGGCTGACCTTCCTTTTTGAATCTCCGAGCCACGGCCAGCCTAAACTTGGCAATCGTCACGCCGCCGTTGGTGTATTTCATTTCGGGATCAGCAACGATCCTCCCTATTCCGCACCATGTATTCATTTGTTCTCCTCCTTTTGCTTTTCAGCGATCTTGTCGGCATTCTTGATCATGTTCGCATAAACGCTCTGCTTGATGCCGTCCAGCTTGTCGATTTTGTAAATCTTGAGCACGAAAGATTCCTCGATGCCCTTGTTCTTAAAAAGCTCTCTGAGCGTTGTGATGTCCTTGTCGGTGATTTTCTCGTCCGTCTGTTTCGGAGCGGCTTGTTGGGCCTTCTGCGCGGGCTGAGCGGGCCTTGTTAGGCTCTCCGCATCATCGTCCTCGGTAGCAAGCCCGAATGCCATCAAAAGGCTGTATCTGCGGGCATAGGTGATCGCGCTCCCCTGTTCCTGTGCGGCGTTTGATTTCCCGGACAACGGTGCGCTGACAATGCGGCATCCCCTCCGGGCGGGCCGCTCCTCGCCGCCTATGATTGGCACCGTATAGATGTAATCCTCTCCGTCCTCCGTGTTGATGTATTGGTAATAGCTCATATTATTTTGTTCAAGATACTCGTGTATCTGCGACAGCTCACAATATTTGTAATTGTATGCCGTCTTGCTCTTCGGCAAGTTAGTCTGTGCCATTCTTATCTCCTTTCTACTGTCCACCAAGGCAATCCGCCCTCAAATGACAGCCGTTCGTTTCATTTAATTGTCAAGTGCGTGCCGCGCTCCTCGTAGTGAGCCCATTCGCAAACCTCATTCTCCCCAAGGCTGTCAAGATACCGTCTGATTTGCTCCGTGTCATTCTGAGGCACCATCTTGACGAATTGCTCGGGCACCTGTCCGTCAAAGGCAATGGGCCTCTGCCCGCCGTTGCCAACCACCTTGAGCTTAAATAGCCCCGCATCAAGGCCGTTTTTATCATCGTGCCCGGTGAGCTCCATCGCCTTTTTAAGAGCGTCCTTCATGCGCTTGATGCTGGCCTCGCATACCGTTTTCTTCCTCGTGAACTCTTGGGCCGCATCGTTATATGCTTTCATGTCCGCCTCAAGCTGTCTGATCACCATGCAATATCCCTCGGCCTTTTTCTCGAACTCATATTGCAGACATTCCAGCGTGTCAGCAAATGCCACGGGATCGATTTCGGGATCCTCCGCCCACTCCAACAATCTTTGATATTCCTCCGTTAATGAAAACAAACTTGCCATGTTGATTTACTCCTTTCGATTTTTTCTATTGTTGCCTGTCTCCTCTGATCCGTTGTCTTTGGTCTGATGTGAAACTCGATTTCGTTGCCTCTGCAATCCTCGCACACGCCTTGACGGAGCTCGCCCGGATCGCAATTCCCTCCGCACACTCTGCACTCGCTCATTCCGTCTCCTTTCCGTCCAAGGCAAAAAACTTGAATCCGCGATACATGAACGAGTAGCAAGTGAATCTGTCATCATGATCATCCTCAACGATCTCGGCACCGACATAAAAAGCCATATTGGTGATTTCTTCCTTGTCTCTTTCCTTGCCGAAATCAAGGTGAAACTCCATTTCGTCACTCAATCCGATAAAGCTGACGTATTCCTGTCCGCCACCCCATGATAGCGTCCGCATCATTCTGATCTGATACCAAGCCTCAATCAGCTTGTCCATCCAAGCAATCACTAATTCCTTTTTCATTGACATTCCTTTCCGCGCCGTGGTAAAATACCATAAATAGCGCAAGCTGTTTCTTTAACAGACCATCGTGGCCCTCGCAAAGCTCATGGTCTGTTTTCGTTTACTTGTCTCCAAAATCTGTCTGCTCTAAATCGCTTCATCCTCCTCTCCTTGATCCAGGCATCAAATGAAACGATCCCGATAAAAATCAGCAGAGCAATCGTTGCCGTGATGATCGGCCTGTCCGATGCCTTTTCAAACTCCCAAAATTCCAGCCCGGTGATGATGTATGCCGATAACACAGAAATCAGAACGTTTTTCATTTCACACCTCCTTTTGCATTTTCATGAATTGCAAGATTTCCTCGTCCGAAGCATTCACGGCCTTGAAGAAGCACAGCAAATCCTTGTAGGTAATTGCAGATTGCTTGTTGCCGTTCGGCTGGATCTTGCTTGATACTGATGATTGCGTGATTTCCAGCTCGCCCGCCAAGAATGTCTGTGTGATGTTTTCCATCGCGCATTTGCCCTTGAACCATCTTCGGAATGCTGAAATCGTGCGATCATACTCGCTTGCGTAAACTTTCGGCATTAGCTGTCACCTCCCGTCCCGATGAAGTAGTCAACAGGAACGCCGAAGTATGCCGCGATTTTTGCCAACTTGTCCATCTTGGGAGTGTACTTGTCACTCTTCCATGCGGACAGCGTTGACAGCGCAATTCCCGTCTGTTTTGAAACCTCATAAGAAGTCACGTCCTTTTGAAGCACTAGCGCATAATACTTCAAATACAGCTTGTTTTTTGAAATCTGCTCCACGCTCTGATCCTCCTTTCCAATATATTGAGTTAAGGTAACTATATCTTGTGCTTGTAGGTAGTTAAGTTTTCTGCTATAATTGAGCTACCACACACAATAAACAGAAAAGCCAAAGTGCATCAAGTCAAGTTATCTTAACTCTATCTCTATAATAGTCAAGGTATCTTAATTTGTCAAGCATTTTTGGTCTAGTTTTCTTAACTTTTTTTACGGGGGAAATTAGATGATGGAATATGCCGTTTTTGACAGATTATGCAAAGAAAAGAACGTGAGGCCCGCCGATGTATCAAAGGAAACGGGGATCAGCAAGACCACATTTTCGGCTTGGAAAGCGGGCACATACAGCCCGAAATTAGATAAGATGCAGAAGATTGCTGATTATTTCAATGTAAGCATTGACTATCTCGCCGGAAACGAATTTTTAGAGATGCAAAGCAAGGATCCCGTCAAGGATCAGATGATCCGCATCTTTGAAACGCTCAGCCCGGATGATCAGAAGCTCGTGCTTGAACTTGCTCTAAAATTTTCAAAAGATAAGCGATAAGCTCGTCAGATGCCGCATCAAGAATTTTTCTGAACTCGTCAACGTTATTCATGGCCTTGCCCTCCGATCTGATCCGATTGTATCATCCAGCCGTGCGGGAGAAAAGTGCCAAGATCTGAAACGCCATGCCAAAAAATGCCAAAGGAGAATACAATGCCGAACACAAAACAGATCATTCTGAAACTAAAGGAAGTGCGCGAGGAGCGCAATCTCTCTTATGACAAGATTGTCTCAATGCTTGAAACAAACGGCGATTTCCTGTCCAAATCCTCCGTGTCAAGAGTATTCAAGGATGGCTCCGAGGAGAAATCATTCAACTACAATACCACGATCCGCCCGATTGCAAAGGCCCTCCTGGACATGGAGACAATCGAAGAGGATGATTCCCCGGAAGAGCAAGCCATGAAAATCATCATGAAAGCTAAGATGGACAGAATCTTGGAGCTGGAGGAGCAAGTGCGCGAGCTGAAAGAGCAAAATGCGCATGAAAAAATCCACTATCACGAAAAGCTCGACAAGGAGCGGGAAACATTCAGACGGAGCCTTGATTTCATGAAGCATCAGATTGAACTGAAAGACAAGCGCATTGACATCTTGATGGATTCCATGACGAGACAGATGGACAAATGCGATAATTGCCAATTCCATAAAAAGGAGTGATCAAATGACGATTGAACAACTGAAATCGGGATCATATCGCGTCACGCAAACCAAGGGCGGCGTGCGCTATCGCGTCACCTTTGACCACAGGCCGACAAAAAAAGAGGCTGAGGATGCAATCTTCAACAAGATGATCACGGAGGGAGATCGGCCAAACGGAAAGCTCTCTTTTGACGATGCCGCCCGGATATACATCGAATCAAAGAAAAACGTGTTGTCCCCCAGCACTATCACGGGATATATTGCGCTCAAGAACAACATCCCGCCGTGGTTCGGCAATCTGCAAATCGATGCCATCTCACAGCTCCACATCAATAAATTGGTAAATGAAAAGACGGCCGTATGTTCCCCGAAATCCGTGCGCAACTATCACGGCCTCATATCGGCGATTCTAGGCACTTTTCGCCCCGAGATGCACATTTATACCACTCTTCCGCAAAAACGCAAAATAGAGCCTTATATCCCCTCTGACGATGATGTCAAGCGGCTCCTCGATGCGCTGAAACCAACTGACGCATATGTCCCCGTGTGCCTTGCTTGCATGGGAATGAGACGAGGCGAGATTTTGGCGCTCACGCCCGAGGATATTGAAGGGAATGTCGTGCACATCACCAAGGCACTCGCACAGAATCCCGAGCGGCAATCCGTCATCAAGTCAACCAAGACCACGGAGAGCACGAGGGACATCATCATCCCGATGGAGCTGGCGGATCTGATCCGGGCCCGTGGTTATGTTTACAAGGGACATCATCAGTATGCAACAAAGAAAATGCACGACGTTCAAAAGCAATTAGGAATGCCGCACTTCCCCATGCACAAACTCCGCCATTATTTTGCGTCAAAGATGCTGACATTGACGGATTCTCAGACAGTACAGGCGCTCGGAGGCTGGAAAACGGATTCCGTGATGAAAACCGTATACGCACATTCGATGAAAGCAGAGCAAGAAAAGGCAAAAAGGATTGCCGTTGATCAATTCAGCAAGGCAATTTTTTGAGAATGTCGTGGGCTTTTCGTGGGCTTTTCGTGGGCTTTTTTTTATGGATTTGGTCAATATTTTATGGACAGAGCCGATAAAAAAGAACAAAAAAGAACAGCGGAAAACCCTTTTTTATCAAGGCTCTCCGCCGTTTTCCCTTGTGAATAAAGGATGGCACAAAAACAAGCGGGTGATGGGAATCGAACCCACGTACATTGTGCTAAAAACCCTTATTTTATAGGGCTCTTGAAATTCCCGTGGGCTTTCGTGGGCTTTTTTTACTCTCGGAATTGTGCAAGCATAGCTTTAACTTCGGCCACGTTCTTAATCTGCTTCTCGTGCAAAAAATTGTAAATGGCCATCATTCCCTCCGGGGGATCACCGTGCTCTGCTCGATATTCATTGATGAGGCTGACAACCGCAATGTGAAGCGCATTTACATGGCCGAGCTCCTCGTTTGACATATTGTAAAACATATTGGCAAGCTCGGGCTTCTCTTCCTTGAGCATCAGAGCCTCCGTTGCGTACTCCTTTGCACCGTCAACCTCGTCAATTATCATTTCAGACAATTTCTTGATTATTTTCATTCAGCCACCATCCTATGCCGATACGGGAGGGAATGTCCCCGCATCATAGCTCCATGTACTCGGGAACTTCATCACGCCGCTCATTGCCTGTGCAAGCTGGAGCTGGCTAACCTGTGCTTGAAGCGCCTCAATCTTGTTCTGTGAGATCATGTCTTTCACGCTCTGAATCTGTGCCGTGAAATTAGCGTTTGTGGTAGCGTCACGCATTGCCGCATCATAATTGTTCTGCATGATGAGCTGTTTCGTCTCGCAACAACAATTCTGCTGAGCCGCCGCAATGTTAGCCTGTCCGACAGCAAGCGCCGCGATGTCTCGTGCCGTCTCATTGTAAAGGTTCTGCATCGCCGCAAGATTGTCATGGAAGGTTTGATTGGTCGTTGCCACGCTCTGAGCCGTTCCAGCATTTACGGCAGACAGAATCTCACGCTGATTTGCCATTGCATTCTGATTGTCAAAGCCCCTCTGCATATCTGCATTGATGGTGTTCACGCCGCCATTTCCGCCAAAGAAACCGCCGCCAAAACCGCCTCCGCACAGGATCAGAAGCGCAAAGATCCACATAAATGCATCATTACCGAAATAGTTTCCGTTGTCCATTGTTTTTCCTCCTTATAATTTTTTTAAGTCAGCGACCACTCCCATCTATGGCCGGATATATATAAACCATCTTGCGCACCGATGGCATATATCAATTCATGAGCTCACGCAAAAAGCTCTCGGGATCCACGCCTTGCATCTCAGCGTATTTATAAAAGGCCCTCTGATAATCGCCGCCGCATTCGTCCATGACGGCCTTGAGCTGTGGATTCCGTGCCATCGCGTTATTTAGCATTATTTGCGGATTTCCCATTGCTTTGAGGCTGTTGAGCATCTGCTTTGCCTTGCCAAGCCCGCCCATCGCCCCGAGCTGATTCATCATAGGATTTAGCATTTATTCTCTCCTCCAATCTTTTCACTCTCTCCTCCAGCCCATTCACATCAATCGGCGCTTGCTCTACATGAGGAACGATGTCGTATGGCAAGGATGTCACATTCCCCAATCCATCCGATGTGCACAGCCACACAATCGGAGCCGTCTTGTCCATGATCAGCACGGAGCTGTTTGGAGCCATCCTCAATGCGTCAATGCTGGCCTTGCCATTTGCCTGGACAACTTGTTGCTGTGGCAGAATGTTCGCCTGTGGCGCTTGATATGGATTGTTTTGCGGATAACCAAAATTAAACATATTGTCCTCCTTTGCGTGTTTTCTGATTATATCTTATAGCGCCCGGATCCCGTTGTCATGTTTCATTTGATGGCACGGCCGTTTCATTTTTGGCACAAAAAACCACGGAGTATTTCATCCGTGGTATGATTTGCAAATCCTATGATGCCGGAGAATCTTGTTTGTTTTTCTCGATGTCAGATCTGACGGCCCTCTCCAATAAATTCAGTACATATCCCGGAGCATTGTTTGTTCCGTTTTCCCAATTTTCCATTGATCTGACCGGGATGCCGTATGTCTGACAGAACTTCGCTCGCGTCATGCCAGTGAGCTCCCGTATCTCTTTTGCTGTCATTCGTTACCCTCCTATTCCGAAACCGTGAATGTCACGCCAATGCAACCGTCGGGATGATTATTGTAGTATCTGACGGCCTTGGCCATCTCGCTGAATAAAGCGGCGGCGGGAACCTCTTTCGTGAATGTCCCCTTGGGATCGGTCATTTTCAAAGAATGCTCTCCCCTCATGATCTCGATGTTGATAATCTTTTCCATTGATTGTCCTTTCTGCCGAGGATTGGCCGCCCCGGCTCGGCTTGCTTGTTTAATTGTTTCTGATGATTCCGTATGCTCTCCAAAACTCTCCGCTCGTGAAGATCGTCTCGCCGTCAATGTAGAGTGTAAAGCAATGTCTCGATCTCTCTGTGAATCCGTTGTTCCCGTATATTAAAAATCTCTTTCCTCCGGGAGTGATGCCGTTGTATCTAGCTTCGAGCTTGATTCCGTCCTTGGCCCATTCCTTTTGCTCTGCCTCGAACTCGGCTTTCATGAGCTCCTCGCGCTTCTTGAGATCCTCGATCTGCTCGATCTCTTTTCTGTACTCCTCGACCTTTGCCTCTGCCTTTTCAAGTCTTTCCTGTTCTCTCTTGAGCTTGCCCTTTGTCTCTGCAAGATCGTTCTCGGCGCTCACTACATCGAACCATGCTCCGTTTCTCTTGATGTCCTCTTGGCTGACGATGAATCCGAATTCGTTTGTGGGAACCGTCTTGAGCCATTCGAGATGCTCTTCTCTGCTCCATGTTGCTCCGAGCTTTTCGGCGATCGCCATTTTCTTTTCAAGGTTCTTTTCTTGTCTCTCAAGTCTCGTCTGTAACTTTTCGAGCTCTTTGATGTGTCCTTGGTACTGTATCTCGATCATCTTCATAGCTAAGCCCTCCTATTATTTAATGGTATATCATATTTTCTAATTATATATTACCACCAATTCGGTGGATTGTCAACACTTTTTTCACTAATTCGGTGGATTTTTTCAGAGCACAAAAAAAGACCACAGGCATTTGCCCGTGGCCTAATCTTTATTTGATGCGAATTTTCTGTCCGACAATGATGATGTTCGGATTTTTAATCTGAGGATTCAGCTTGATGAGCTGGCTGACGGTCATGCCGTTTCGCCTTGCGATCTTGGTCAGATTGTCACCCTTGCTCACGGTGTACCACTTTTCGCTTTGTGCTGGAGCTGGAGCGGGAGCCTGTGCCCCGTAATCAACCCAAGGCAAGTGCCCGCATTTTTTCCATGTCCGCCAATTTCCCGTCTTGTGTCCCGTGTTGCCGAGATTTGTAAATTGGCATCCGTCATTAAACGATGGAGTGCTTTCAACCACCTTGCCGTCCCCGACATAGATCCCGACATGGCCCGACAGCCAAACGAGCATCCCGGGCTCAATCTTGGAGAAATCCGTTGTTGCGTCCTTGCACGCTTGGATCATGCCGTCAGCGCCGACATCGGGCACGCCGTTGGCTTTGTACTCGGCCCCGCCATAACGCTTGTTTACATCGGCACACCATCCCCACAATACGCCCTTGATGATCCCGCAACAATCCGAAAAAAAGACATTGGGAGCCGCCGCCATGATCTTGGCCGTCCTGTCCGCCCGCTTGTTATACGGATTGTTTACGCAATATCTTTTCTTGTTCGTATCGTTTGCTGGAGCGCCAAAGGCTCCCTTGACATAAAGAGATTCAACTCCAGCCGCAAGGCACATCTTTGCCACAAACTCGTCAACTTTCATCATCGGCAATTTGCTCCTTTTGATAATTTAGATTCGAGATGCCGAGGCAAGCGCCCAGGAACGCATTGACGGCAACAATCGAAGCGGCGATCTGCTCTCCGTACGGGATGCCCCAAATGGAGAAAAGGCTCTGCACGAGAAGCGCAAGGGCCGGGAGAAAAAACATTGCAACCCATTTCAAAAAATCATAAGTCTTATTTGACATCTTCATCTCTTGTCCTCCATTCTATCAACTTTTTTCTCGAGGAACTCCACTCTCGCCTCAATCTTCGGGATCCTCTCGGCGAATGCGTTGTGTTTTTTTACTTCCTCGGTGAGATTTTCGAGCTTGGTGTTTGTCACGGCCTGTGATTTGTCCAAGCTGTTCTGAAATTTACTGTTGCCGACAATGTTGGTGATGATCACTCCAGCCAGCGCCAACACGCCCGTGATAATTGCTGACAATATCGAAATCATTTCCCCCTCCTCTTGTAAATCATATAATATCTTTTCATTCTCCATCGGGATCAGCGAACAAGAAGATTGCGTCAGCGTCAACCGCACGCATATCATCAATCATTGAACTTGTTTGAGGTCTACTGGTGTAAGCCATAACCTTTCTACCTTGTCCATGAACAACTTTAACAGTATCATTCGTTGACCAACCCGTAGCTCTTCCACCTTCAATAACATTAGGGTGATTTCTTAGCCGATTAACATTTGCTTCAGTTGTGTTATTATCCAAAATAGTCATACAAGCAATATTAGAATAACGGTCTTGTAACCACACAACATCAGAAAACTGTACAACAAACACCGAACTATCCGTCATACCATAATCTTCAAGCATCGAAACCATTTCCTCTAACAAAGCACTATGATTAGTATTCCACACGAAAGCGTCTGTACTACCCTTTGTTTCAATCATACAAATTTTTCCGTATCTTCTACAAATCTTAACAAATTCTTCCAATGTAGGAATACTATACTCAACACCGCCGCTAGTAAGAACAATGCTTTGTACTTGTTCAAGCGTAAGACTAGAAATGGCTACATTGCTACCATTATAGTTTACAGTTTTATCATGGTACATCACCAATTTATTATCAGAAGTAAACTGTACATCTCCGTCAATACCCCAACATCTGCTATCTTCGCCAGCGGCCACATATGCTTCTTTAGTGTTCCAAAGGTATTCCCACATTTTACCTTTTCCAAAGACATATCTGCTAGAATATGCTGGTGTTAAAGTAGAATAGAAAGCATCATTTCTTTTGAGCGTAAAATCAGTACTAGTGATTCCACAAGCTATAAAATTATTTTGAGCGTCCGTAATGGTAGCATAAGGAACTGTTACATCATTACTCTTTGAGAAGCAAATCCTCATATAACTAGCAGTAGAAACATCAAATTTAATAGCGTTTGTAACCCATAAACTAGGACTTTCGTGTATTCTACCATAAGCCGAATTTGCAAGTACAACATACGCTCTAAAGCCATTAAGCACAGACACAACTAGAGTATTATAACCGCTAATATCAATCCAATCATCGCTTCTTAATCTGCTATCGTAATAAGAACCGGAATCTTCGCCTGTTGCGGTAATACTACCCTGTTCCCAAGTTACACCAATATTAGTATAGCCATAAAGTCCATTTAAGGTTTGTGTAACCCTTTCCAAATCTAATGTTTTCACATAGTTTTCTAATTGAGGAATAGTCAAACTAGACCTTAAAATTCCGTTTTTATAAACTCTGTAACTAATAAAGAATGTATCAGAAAAGGCTTCCGTTGGCTCGATTACCATGTGAAGTGCCACACTAATCTTACCAGTATTTTGTGTTAGCGTAATTGCTCTGTATGAATCACTACTTACATCGTCAATTCTGATATAAGTTCCGTCACTTTCATATTGATATATTCTAAAATCATATCTATTATACTTTGACGGATTAACAAGCGATTTAACAACGCCTATAACTTCGATAGTATCACCGGCTACAACAGCAATGTTTTCATCGAGAAACACTCTAGTATCTAACCGTGTTAATAAAGTATTAAAATTCACATTTTGGTACTTAGTGTTACTCTTAATTTTAGTATCAGAAATGCTTTGTAGCCATCTAGCGAAATCACCTTGATATATAGCTCCTTTTGCAATTTCTACCGCATCTCCCGTTGCTTTTGCATCTGCTGGAGCGCCTTGAACCAATAATGTTGTGTCAGTATTTACGGCCGTGGAGTTATAGGCACCACCCGACACCCATGCAGATCCGTTATAATAATACCAATTTCCGAACGTATATCCCGATTCGGATCCCGTATAAATGTAAATCTTGGAAGTGTCTGTCATGGCCGCCGCCGTTGACGCTTCTTCCCTTGCTTGAAGTGCATACAACATGGCCTCAACAGAATCCGCCTGTTCATGTGCATCATAGATTCCTTGCTCCATGTGGTTGAGATTTTCCGCGCTCAACGGTGTTTGCGTGCTCGGCGTGTTCTGCCAATCTGTCTTTGTGTAGCTCATTTTTCCTGTTCCCCCTTTTGCGCTTTTATTTCTTGTCTGATAACTTGATCAGCCTTTTTTGTGACTAAGTTTTGTATGTCTGCAAGGATCAGCCGCTTCGCCTCAATAGGCACATCAGAGCCATTCAGAAGCGCCACAATCTGATCCTCCAGCAATCTGATTTTTGTGTTCATGCAAGCCTCCATCAAACAGGCGAGCCGCAAAGAACATATTGTCCAAGATCGGTGTCGTATACCCAATATGTCTCATACCCGCCAAGAACAGCCGCTCCCGTCACGCTCAAGCCCGCCACCGTCACGCTTTGCACGGATAAGCTGGAAACAATGCCAGCCACATCCAAATATGTCACGCTGATTGTCCCGGCGTTGATTTGATTGGCATTGATGCTCTGTGCGCTCAAATTCTGTGTTGTGATCGCAATGGCCGTCAGATTGTCAATCTTGCCATCCACAACATTCAAGGATTGAATCGTGGCATAATCAGCGGCAATTTCCTCCGCATCGAGATAATTCGTCTCAATGTAATCAATGACGGCCTCTTTTGCGATGATCACATCCGCCTCAACCTTATTTATTTTTCCCTCCGTCTGAGCAAGCTGGCTTTGCACCGAATTAAGATCCTTTTTCGTGTCCTTGGCTCCCTTGCTCGTGTATGTGTCAACAAGCGCTTGGATGCCCTTGAGCTTGCGCTGAAATATGATTGTTTCAATCGTTGCATATCTCGTGTGTAATACAATCGCATCTCCCAACTCCAGGCACGGATTCCCCTGTGCTTGTATCTCTGACGGTTTGAAATAAATGCCGCCAACCTTGTCGAGAATGTTGTTTGCCATTGCCGTCAGCGTCTGCTCCGTCTGTCCGTATGCAAGGAAATTCCCCTCGACAATGTAAACAAGGCCCGAGCCTACCGTCACGCCAACATCATTTTTGTCATTTCTGATTTGCAGAGCGCTGATTTCGGTGATGACATAATCCTCATACTTTGCAGACAGATATTTGCCGTTTATGCCTATCTCCGTTGGTGATCCGTCATATTTCGGAAACAGATCAAGGGTCGGGAACAATACTTGCGAGGGATAAAAAGGCTCTGATGGACAATGTATGAACTGATATACAAATGTGCCGCTCCTGTCTATCCGTCCGCAACATCCATTTATTTCACAGATTGCATTTAAAACGCTTTTCCCGGATAGCTGAGTGAAATCCGCCGTCCTTGTAATTGTCACGGAATCATTCGGGAGTGTCGTGCTCTCTTGCGTGATTCCGACCATTGCAAAAAAGCTGTCGCGGAATTGCTTGATTGTCACGCTTGTCTCCGCATTCGGCAAAATGGTGTCATACCAACTTGTGACATCCATGTTGATGACAGCATAAAGCGCATCATATGCCGTGATCTTCCTCCATCGCCTGTCCGCCGTTGGCTTGTCAGAAACAACAGTATACACGCCAATCTGAAACGGATCGCCGCCGCTTGGCGTTATTGTGACGGTCAGCTCCTCGCCCTCAAGAGAATCCGCGCCGAATCCAACATTAAATTCCACATATGAGGAATTGCACTCCCCGATGACAAGGCCGCCACTACTCGTCAGCTTCTCGACAAGCGCAAAACTCTCGCTTTCAAGCTCGCTGTTCGTGATCTCGCCGCCGTCTCCGTATGTAATTGATAATTGTTTCCCGATTCCGTCTTGCAAGAAAAGGGATTCATCCGCATATTCAATCATGGCTTTCTCCTAATATTCTGTTAGTGTGACAGCCGTTTCCCGGTAAATAAGATCAGCACCGAATCTCACGCTCTGAATGATTGGCGGATCCATGTAAAATGTGCCCGTTGCATAATCTCCAGCAATGTCATCCCAATATTCCACGGTGAGATTTTTCAGCGTTGCAAAAATCGGTGCAATGTCCGCCTGTTCGCTCATCTTTCGCTCACGGATAGAGAAGGAAATCTTTGTTTTTAGAGTGTCAGCCATTTCCCTGTGCTCAATCTGATTTGCGTCTTTCCATGTGGAAATAACTCGCTCCTGTTTTGTGATGCTGTAAGTCTCGGGAGCGATCATCGTATTTTTAATGATAGTGTCTCCAATTTTTACTCTGTATTGTGCGTAGCTCATGCAAACAACGCCCTCCCCGTGCTGTAAATGCTCTTTTCATTTTCCTCAAGAAGCACATCGACAATCCTGTCCGTGTTGCCCTCGATTCTGACATTCGTGGCCATCTCGGGAGCAACCATGCGGAGTGCCTGGACAAATGCGTCTGTCAATTTCCCGTAATCAATCTGCGAGCTGAGCGGATGCACGCTGGCACCCTGTGGAAGATTCAGAAGCTCGGGCCCGCGCTCGCCGACAATCGCCAAACCGCTCTCATCAACCTCGCCACCCTTTGCAAGCAGAGGGATTTTTTGAATGTTGAGATTTTTGCCGCCAACTCCGGGAACCCAATCGGGAATCTTAATGCTGTTGATTCCGTCAATGGCGCTGTTGAGCATCTTGATGATGGCGTTGATGGGAACCTTTGCCACATTGACAATGCCCTCAAAGACCTTGCCGAAAGTGTCAACAACCGCTTGCCATGCTCCCTCCCAATTCCCTTGGAAAATGTTGCTGATGAAATCAAGCAAGCCCGAGAACACGGAGACAACAAGATCAACCTTGGCCATGATAAACTCAAATGCCGTGCCGAGCACTCCGCTGAGTATTTTTGCCAATCCCTCAAGCACGGGAGTGAGCTTTGACAGCGGGCCTTTGACAAGACCATCAATCAGCCCCGTGATCGGCGTGAGGATGTTTGAAATAATATCCATGAGCGGAGAAATCAAGCTCACAACCAAATCAAGTATTGGCTTGAGAATTGACATTGCCAGCTCCAGGAGCGGCATCAGAGCTTGCAAGAGCTCAACCACAACAGGCAACAAAGGCCCGATGATGTCCATGAGCATTGGCAAGAGCGTCTGAATGAGCTCCACGATGATCGGCATCACGGCGCTGATGAGCTCCGACAAAAATGGCATGATTTGCGTGATTAAATCCAGCACGACAGGGAGAATCTGCTCAATCAGATCCATCAGCGGAGGGAGCACCGCATCCGCAAGCGCGATAATGACCGGGATGAGCTGATCCATCATGCCTTGAATCTTAGGCAAGAATTGCAATATCATGTCCGCGAATTTCTGCACGATTGGCATGATCGCAGAGCCTACTTGCGTCCCAAGGGCTTTGAGGCTCTTCGTGATGTCCGCCATCGTGTCTCCGAACTTAACGCCAGCCTTGACATCATCGCCGCTCATGACAAGCCCAAGATCATTTGCCCTCTGCTTCATTGCGTCCATTTCTTCGCCGCTCATTTCGAGCATCGGTGCCATGTTGTAAGCAATCGCGTCACCAAACAGCTCAGCCGCCTTTGCGGATCTCTCCTCCGCCGTGCCAAGCGCCATGATTTGCTCCATTGCCTCGTCCATGTTCAGATCCGTGCCTTCGAGCTTTTTGGCGGCCTTTTCAAGCGTTGAAACCTCCACTCCGCTCTGCTCCGCCGCGTATTTCAATTCTTGGAATGATTCAGCGGAGATCCCCATGCGGATGGATGCCTTGTCAATCTCGTCCGCCGTCTTTGCCGTGTCGTTTGCCACAGCCAGCATCGCCGTGCCAGCCGCAACCGCTCCCCCGGCAACCGCGAGCCCGAACTCGCCCGCCTTTTTTGCTCCGTTTGATAGCGTCTTGCCTAAGTCAAGCGCCTTGTCATCCGTTTTCTGTATGCTTTTTTCTGCTTGCTCGCTGTCCACGAGGATTGATCCGAATAACTTAAATATTTCCATCTTCCAAGCTCTCCATGCCGTGCAACTTTAAGATTTCGTCAATGATTTCTTCTTTGGGCCTTGTGTCGATGTTTCTGCCCGTGCATCCGTCAGCGTATTCCTCAAACGGCATCCATTTCAGCCACTTGATCGCCATAAACGGGAGCAAGGCATTCCATTGGCTTCTGATCCGCTCTTCCTCCATGTTTTTTGATGCATGAATGACAAGAGCGCAAAACTCGCCAAACGGGAGCGACAACACAAAGTCCATGTTGTGATACCGTTTTAACAGGAGATCCGTCAGCCCTACTTGATCAAATCCCCCAACGACTTGAAAAAACTCGACCACCCCTCCGGGCTCTCCAGCTTTCCCAATTCCTTTATTTTCTCAATCAGCTCCGTGATGGTCAGCTCTCCGATTCTGCTTGCATCCATCTCAAGCGGGCCCGATAAAAATTCATACATAAGGCTTTCGGCCTTTTTCTCAGACAGCCCCTCGATCACGGACAGAATCAGCTCAGCGCCAACCTCTCTCTGATTTACTTCCTTTTTCTCGTTGATCTCCAGCGCAATGCGCTTGATTTCCTCTTTCACGCCAGCGGCCTTAATGACACGCATGGCTCCAAATAAATCACTTGTTTTTAACTCTCTCATTTTCGGCTCCTTTCAAAAAAACGGCCCGGATGCCGAAACACCCGAGCCAGAATGTGTAATTATGATAC
>Ga0265298_10003084_pt1 | contig 22381 bp, 17 predicted proteins | sample AusTroGonzalo_MG_3_FD_193486 | JGI IMG/M metagenome (GOLD analysis project Ga0265298, IMG submission 193486) | Bovine rumen microbial communities from tropical cattle in Woodstock, Queensland, Australia - Gonzalo_01 | ecosystem: Host-associated > Mammals > Digestive system > Stomach > Rumen ...
ATATAAATTTCTTCGATACAAAAGCCATTCTAACGCTGTTAAATCCCCTTGTAAAGGGTTTTGGAAAGGCTACAAAGGGTTTTGACAGCCCAAAAATTTGGTCTCGCGCCCATATCGCACTAACTTTGCACCAGCAGCTGCAAAAAAAAGATTATCTAACTAATAACATTAAGTATTATGATTACTCAGCTTTCAGATTATTTCGTTATGGGAAACATCCTGTTCATGTCCATCCTAACAATTTTACTTGCTTCCGTATTCCTAGCAGCATGGAAGGCACCCGCTTGGGTATGGAAGATTGGACTCCTCGCCCTGATATCAGGCATTCTATTTGATATCCTCGGCTTTTATCAGATGTGCGACTATATGCAAGCACACGGTGATGTCGCCACCACTGTTCTCATGGGCGGTTACAAATGTGCGATGGTCCCTGTAATCTACGGCATCATCATCTGCATCATTTCCCAGCTTATCAACATCTTCCAATCACCCAGGATTTAAAAGAAAGGCCACTCCCCTAGCCCTCCCAATTCACGGGAGGGCTTTTTTTCGCTTTTTCTGATATAAAGTCTTAAACATAGTTCCTAAAATGTAAAATCCTATGTTAAAAACACTTTAATAAGTAAATGATTTAGTTAGCAATGTTGCATAGATTATGTTTGGTTTCAATGGTTCTGAGACGTGAATTAGGGATTAGTTATGCTCACTATAATTTTCAACCACAAAGATAGCAATTTATATTGACTGCAGGAATGATTATATTAAAAAAAGCACGAAAAAAGGAACACGTCAACTTTCTCAGGAAAGGAGTCAACCGTATTCAGGAAAAGACAGCCAACCGTTACAGCGTTACAGCGTTACAGTTGGAAATTGAGAGGTGCAAAATCAAAAAGTAAACCTATATTATATAATATATATATATATATATTATATAATATAGAAGTATTTTTAAGGTGTAGAGACTTACAAATGGAACTGTAACGCTGTAACGGTGTAACGCACCCTGACAGCAGCGTGCTTTTTTGCGTGCTTATTTCATGAAATAATTTTACACTTCCGTAAAATTGCCGTACCTTTGCAGTGTCAAAAGATAAGGGATGATATTTACTCCCACACGAGGCGGTATAAATTCTTACGTGCACTAGAGAGTTTTCCCTCATGTGGCAGAAAAAATCCTGAATCAATGACAATATGAAAATACATTACAAATTAACCCAACAAAATTGTTTAACCATTAAATCTGAAAATTATGGCATTGAAAGTTAAAGCAAATGAGAAGTTGCAGAAGATTGGCACCTTTGCAGGTAGCTACCGCTACGTGATGATGCCCGAGCTGTACAACACCCTTAACCAGGACAAGGTTATCAAGGAGGCTGCCCTTCGCAGCGGCATCGCCAAGGGCGCCATCAATGCGGCATGGGACGCCATCGGCGAGGTCATCAAGGCATGGGCCACAGAGGGTCACAGCGTTGCCATCCCCGGCTTGGGAACCATGCGATTCGGCCTCCGCGCCAAGAGTGTTGCCAGCGTGAACGACGTAAAGGCAGGTCTGATTACCAGCCGCCGCATCATCTTCACCCCCAACACCGAGCTGAAGGACGAACTGGCCAAGACCGCCGTGCAGATTACCTGCTACGACAAGGACGGCAAGGAGGTGAAGCGCGTAACCAGCGACGACGACGGCACCGTGGAGGACCCGGAAGAGAACCCCTCTCCTGACTCCCCCGAGGGGGAGGGTACCAACACCGGCAATGGCGGTGGTAACACCGGAGGTGGTGGCGGACAGAATTGATAAGGCAGCGCCTTCGGGCGCTCCCTTCTCAATGAACATTGAGCATTATTGGTATTCTCTTGCCCCTTGCTCCTATATTACTCTAACCCCTAACCACTAACCCCTAATGATTATGAAAAAGGAAACATGGAAATTCGTCATTCAGACGATACTGGCTGTACTATCAGCCATAGCAACAAGCCTGGGAGTAACATCCTGCATGGTCCACTAAGCTAATAAGCCCAAAAAAGCCTCTGAGCGCAATGCTCGGAGGCTATTTCTTTTTCGCTAACCGATTCCCCCTTAGAGGGAAGAGCCGAAAGGCTCTGATTAGTAGCCCAACTCCTTGACTATGCTGGAGATACGCTCCATGGTAGTAAGGCGGGTGGGTACAAGGGGCAGGCGCAGGACGTTCTCTATCATGCCCATCTCGTGCAACATGGCCTTTACACCGGCGGGGTTACCATCCACGAAGAGGAGTTTGAAAAGCTCGGTGAACTTGTGATGGATGTTCAGCGATGTATTGTACTCGCCTTTCAGCGCCAGACGTACCATACGGCTGAACTCGCTGGGCAGCGCGTTACCGATAACGCTGATAACACCTACGGCACCCAAGGTAATAAGGGGGAAGGTGATACCGTCGTCACCACTGATAACATCGAAGTTGGCGGGCTTGTTCTTGATGATATCATCCATCTGGGTGATATTGCCGCTGGCCTCCTTGATGGCAACGATATTGTCGAATTCACGAGCCAGACGCAAAGTGGTCTCGGCCGTCATGTTGACACCCGTACGGCCTGGTACATTATATAATACTACGGGCACAGGGCTAGCCTGAGCAATGGCAGCGAAGTGCTGGTAGAGACCCTCCTGCGAGGGCTTGTTGTAATAAGGGCAAACACTAAGGATTCCGTCTATACCGCTCCAGTCAGAGGTCTGCAAGTCATTCACCACAGCAGCGGTGTTATTGCCTCCACAACCCATGAGCAGGGGTACACGGCCCGCAACACGCTCTACCAGATGCTGCTTCAGCTTCTTCTTCTCTTCGGCACTCAATGTGGGAGTCTCTGCCGTTGTGCCCATAATACACAGGAAATCTGCACCACCCTTTATCTGGTACTCTACAAGGCGGTCTAGCGCTGCGAAGTCTATACTGCCGTCTGTACAGAAGGGGGTTATCAAAGCAATACCTAAGCCGTGGAATTTATTATTTGCCATATGGTTATTTTCCTTAAAAGTGCTGCAAAAGTAATACTTTTTAAACATTTTACCAAAAATGAGACGGGCAAATTCTTGTCGCCTTTCAATTTTATATCTATTTTTGTGAATCAATAAGGATTTTAGGCAATGACAGAGCAAGAGCAGATACTGAAACTGAGAGAAGAGCTGCACCAGCATAACTACAATTACTATGTGCTGAACATGCCCACCATAGGGGACCAGGAGTTTGATATGATGATGCACCAGCTGCAGGACCTGGAGAAGCTACACCCCGAGATGGCGGACCCCAACAGTCCTACTCAGCGCGTGGGAAGCGACCTGAACAACGAGTTCGCTACCGTGCAGCACAAACGCCCTATGCTGAGTCTGGCCAACACATACAACCGCCAGGAGGTGGCCGACTTCTACCAGCGTGTGAGCGACGGCCTGCATGGCGCTCCGTTCCAGATCTGCTGCGAACTGAAATTCGACGGTCTGAGCATCAGCCTGCACTACGAGCAAGGCAAGCTAGTAAGAGCCGTAACACGTGGCGACGGCACCCAGGGCGATGACGTAACACAGAACGTGCGCACCATACGCACCATACCCCTGCAGCTGCCCCAAGGGAGCGGATACCCGGATGAATTTGAGATCCGTGGCGAGGTGCTGATGCCATGGTCCAGTTTCGAGAGGCTGAACGAGCAGCGTGCCCAGAATGAGGAGCAGCTCTTTGCCAACCCCAGAAACGCTGCCTCGGGAACCCTGAAGAGCAAGAACTCAAGCACGGTGGCAGAACGCGGACTGGATGCATACCTTTATTATTTATTAGGGGACGGCATACCCGGCGACGGCCACTACCAGAATATGGAGGCTGCCAGGAAATGGGGCTTCCAGGTGAGCAATGCCATGAAGCTGGCCAACAACCTGCAGGAAATCTATGACTACATAGAATATTGGGATACGGAGCGTAAGAACCTGCCCGTTGCCACAGACGGCATTGTGCTGAAGGTGAACTCGCTGGCACAGCAACGCAGTCTGGGCATGACAGCCAAGAGTCCACGTTGGGCCATAGCCTATAAGTTCCAGGCCGAGCAGGCAGAGACCATCCTACGACAGGTAGTCTACCAGATAGGCCGAACAGGTGCCATAACCCCCGTTGCCAATATGGACCCCATACAGCTGTCAGGCACACAGGTTCGCAGGGCCACCCTGCACAATGCCGATGTGATAGCCCAGCTGGACCTGCATGTGGGCGACCACGTACTGGTAGAGAAAGGCGGAGAGATCATCCCCAAGGTGGTAGGCAAGGCTTGCCCCACCCCTCCCGGATGCCCCAAGATAACGTTTATTACCCATTGCCCCGTCTGCGGCTCTAAACTGATACGCTACGAGGGCGAGGCTGCCCACTACTGCCCCAACGAGACGGGCTGTCCGCCTCTGATTCTGGGCAAGATTGAGCACTTCATCTCGCGCAAGGCCATGAACATCATGTCCCTAGGTCCCGAGATTGCTGAATCCTACTACAGACAGGGTCTGATACGTGATGCAGCCGACCTGTACACACTGCGCCCTGAACAATTGCTGAACCCCGAACAGAGCAACAAGGTGAGCGTAAACAACATACTGACAAGCATTGAGGAAAGCAAGAAGGTGCCTTTTGAAAGAGTGCTCTTTGCTATAGGAATCCGCTTTGTAGGAGAGATAGCTGCCAAGAGTCTGGCACGCTACTTCAGCAGTATGGAGAAGCTATCAACCGCTACTTTGGAAGAACTGATACAAGTAAATGGTATTGGGGAAGTTATAGCAGGCAGTGTAATCAAGTTCTTTGGCGAGGAAAGAAACCGCCGCTTTGTAGAAAGACTGACGGAATACGGCCTGCAGATGCAGATATCACAAGAGCAGCAGGAGGCCAAGTCGGACCGCCTGAAGGACAAGAGCATTGTCATCAGCGGTGTGTTTGCCCATCACAGCCGTGACGAGTACAAGACCATGATAGAAAAACACGGCGGCAAGAACGTAGGAAGCATCAGTAGTAAGACTTCCTTCATCCTTGCCGGCGATAATATGGGTCCCGCTAAGTTAGAGAAAGCGCAGAAACTGGGCGTTCAGATTATGAACGAGGACGAGTTCCTGCAACTGGTGGGGGAAAGTTAGCGGCCTTGCCGCAAGTGAAGAGTGAAGAGTGAAGAATTCATAGTTACGCTAACCACTAACCGCTAAGGCTGCGTTTAAGCGAGAGAAGAGCGATGCTCGCATCAGCTTTTCCGAGCGTGAGCAGGCTCGAACGAAGTTCAACCACTAACCACTAACCACTAACCACTTATAAGAGGCTATTCATACGAGCCAGGTACTTGCCAATGATATCAAACTCGATGTTTACAACAGAACCGGGCTTGATATTGTGGAAGTTGGTATTCTGGAAGGTATAGGGAATGATGCACACCTGGAAAGTATCCTCCGTGGGGCGACATACAGTCAGGCTGACGCCATTAACGGTTACGCTACCCTTGTCGACAGTAAAATAGCCGTGAGAGACCATCTCGCGGTTACTTTCGTATTTAAAAGTGAACTGGAAACTACCCTCCTGATTCTCTACAGCCAGACAAGTGGCAGTCTGGTCTACATGGCCCTGAACGATATGGCCGTCAAGGCGTCCGTTCATCTGCATACTGCGCTCTACATTCACCTCATCACCTACCTTCAGAAGACCCAGGTTGCTACGATCCAGGGTCTCGCGCATAGCGGTAACCACATAGGTATCATCCTTGATGCTTACCACCGTCAGGCAGACTCCGTTATGAGCCACACTCTGGTCAATACTCAACTCAGCAGTAAAGGGGCAGCTGAGGGTGAAATGTACATTATCCTGGTCGTGCTGGATATCAACCACACGTGCCATTGCTTCAACTATTCCTGAGAACATGTTATATACTTTCTTTTGTTTTATTTATTCTTTTTATTTAGGGGCATGGGGCAAGGGGCAAGGAGCAAGAGAATAGTTCTACACGTGCTTTCGTACGCCTTATAATAAGCTGGGGACTTTTTAAATCTGAGCAAATCTCTTGCCCCTAACCACTTGCCCCTTGCCCCAAACAACCAGAACTCATTTCCGACGGCAAAGGTAGGGCAAAAATCAACACTCGGCAAGTCAGACTTTGAAAAATATGCTAAATATATGCCTAATTTGTTTTAAGAAGTGTAAAAAGCAAGCGCGATAATACTGCTAGGACAACATATTTTTGTATCTTTGCACCTAAATAATATAACTCAACACCGCAAGTTTCACTTGCTCTGTTTCAAGGGGCAAGGAGCAAGAGATTTGCTCAGACCTCAAACATTAAGTGATGTGTACGGGAGCACGTGTATAACAATCCTCTTGCCCCTAACCACTTGCCCCTTGCCCCCAGAGTTGAGCTTGCGAAACTTAAATAAAAAAAAGACATTCAAAAAGACAATGAAAAAAACTTTCAAGATTGCATGTATGCTATTGGGCTTGAGCATGAGCGCAAGCGCACAACAGACTTGGGGCCTGCAGGATTGCATTGACTACGCCCTAAAGAACAACATACAGATCCAGAAGAATAGAATCAGCCAGGAGAAAGGAGAAGTGGCGCTGTGGAAGAACAAGGGTGCCCTGTTCCCCAGCCTGAGCTTCAGTTCTAACCAGAATGTAGGATACCGTCCCTTTACCCAGGTACTGTCAACGGTACAGGGCGATCAGGTTATCAATACCGCAGACAACGTCACCTATCAGGGCAGCTACGGCCTGAACGCCAGCGTAACCCTGTGGAACGGTGGCATTGACTACAAGAACATCAAGGATCAGAAAATACAGAACGAGATCAGCAAACTGCAGACCGAACAGAGCGAGCTGAGCATACAGGAGCAGATAGCGCAGCTGTACGTGCAGATTATGTACACCAAGGAAGCCCTGAAGGTGAACGAGCAGCTGCAGAAGACTGCACAGAGCCAGTATGACCGTGGCGTAGAGATGCAGAAGCAGGGACAGATGGCCAATGCCGACGTAGTGCAGCTGGAGGCTCAGTTGAGCAGCGCCAACTATGACATTGTCAACAGCAAGGCTCAGCTGGAGAACTACAAGCGTCAGCTGAAGGCCCTTCTGGAGCTGGACATCAACAGCGACTTCGACATCAAGGGAGATATTCCCACAGACGATAAGGTGCTGGCCGTAATACCCAACAAGCTGGAGGCCTACAACATGGCGCTGACAAACCGTCCTGAGATAAAGAGCGCCGAGCTGGGCATTGAGTCTGCCAAGATGCAGGTAGACATAGCCAAGCGTGCCCACTACCCCACCGTTCGCGCCAGCGCCAGCCTGGGAAGCAACCACTACTCAGGAAGCCAGAACAACTGGGGCAACCAGATGAAGAACAACCTGAACATGGGTGCCGGCGTTACGCTGAGTCTGCCCATCTTCGACAACAGGCAGATTGCCAGTAACATCAGAAATGCCAAGCTGCAGCAGCTGAACTCGCAGCTGGACCTTCAGGACAAGAAGACAACCCTATCCAACACCATAGAGCAATACTGGATCAATGCCAACAACAACCAGCAGAGCTACTTGGCTGCCAAGGCCCGCGTTAAGAGTCAGGAGGCCAGCTACGAGCTGCTGAACGAGCAGTTCCTGAACGGTCTGAAGAACACCGTAGACGTGCTGCAGGGACGTGACAACGTGATAAATGCTGAGCAGAGCATGCTACAGAGCAAATACAACACCCTGCTGAACATGCAGCTGCTGAAGTTCTACACAGGAGAGAAGATTGACCTATAACCCGGAAGCAAAAAACAATACATTATAAAAGATGAGAAAACAAAGATTCATCCAGACAGCATCTGCCCTTGTGCTATCAGCCCTGATCATGAGCAGCTGCAAGAAAGCACCTACCTTTACATACAACGAGGAAGAGGTGGTAAAGCAAGACATCGTAACCAGCGTTACAGCAACAGGTACCATAGAGCCCGTTACCAGCGTTGACGTGGGTACACAGGTGAGCGGTATCGTAAGCAAACTGTACGTTGACTATAACAGCACCGTAAAGGCCGGTCAGGTGATTGCCGAACTGGACCGCACCAACCTGATCAGTGATCTGAGCAGCGCCAAGGCCAACCTGACAAGCGCAGAAAGCTCTCTGGCATACCAGAAGGCTAACCACGAGCGCTTCAAGAACCTCTTCGACAAGGGACTTATCAGCGCCAACGACTATGAGCAGGCACGCCTTGCCTATGTTCAGGCTCAGCAGACCGTAGCCACCCAGCGCAACAACGTGAAACGTGCCGAGACTAACCTGGGCTACGCCACCATCACCAGCCCCATTGACGGTGTGGTACTAAGCAAGGAGGTAGAGGAAGGACAGACGGTAGCCAGTAGCTTCAACACTCCTACGCTCTTCAAGATTGCCAAGGACCTGACTGACATGCGCGTGATTGCCAAAGTGGACGAGGCCGACATAGGCGAGGTGAAGGAAGGACAGCGCGTATCCTTCAATGTAGATGCCTTCCCCAACGACTCATTCACAGGTACCGTTACCCAGGTTCGCCAGCAGGCTACCACAGAAAGCAACGTTGTTACCTATGAGGTTGTGATAGGCGCTCCCAACGAGGATCTGAAGCTGAAACCCGGTCTGACTGCCAACGTTACCATCTACACCATGGAGCGTAAGGACGTACTGACCATCCCCAGCAAAGCACTCCACTTCAAACCCAGCGAGGCTATGCTGAACGACGGAGAGACCATCACAGACTGCAATGCCCCCAAGAAGGTATGGACCAAGGAAGGACCCAACATCAAGGCACTGGCAGTAGAGACCGGCATTACCAATGGTATGCTTACCGAGGTAGTTAGCGGCCTGAAGGCAGGTACCAAGATTATTACGGATATTGAGACTTCTATGCCTAATATGGGAGAAGCTGAGGGACAGCAGCAGAACAGCAACCCCTTCATGCCAAAGCCCAGAAACCGCAACCGCAACCAGCAGCAGAAGAAGTAATTCATCAGAAAAATAACCAAACACAAGATGAACGATAAGAAGGTAGTTATTGAACTCCAGAACGTTAAGCGCGACTTCTTGGTAGGAAGCGAGACGGTTCATGCCCTGAAGGGAGTGTCCTTCAAGATTCATGAGGGTGAGTTCGTAACCATAATGGGTACATCAGGCTCTGGAAAGAGCACCCTGCTAAACCAGCTGGGTTGCCTGGACACCCCCACCAGCGGAGAATACATCCTGGACGGCACACCTGTCCGCAAGATGAAGAGAAGCGAACGCGCCATACTGCGCAACCGCAAGATTGGATTCATCTTCCAGAACTACAACCTGCTGGCGCGTACAACAGCCGTAGAGAACGTGGAACTGCCGCTGATGTACAACAACACCTACAATGCCAAGATGCGCAGGGAGGCTGCTATCAAGGCACTACAGGCAGTAGGACTGGGCGACCGTCTGGAACACAAGAGCAACCAGATGTCCGGCGGTCAGATGCAGCGTGTAGCCATAGCCCGTGCCCTGGTGAACAATCCTGCCGTTATCCTGGCAGACGAGGCAACGGGTAACCTGGATACCAGAACAAGCTATGAGATACTGGTACTGTTCCAGGAACTGCACCGTCAGGGAAGAACCATCATCTTCGTAACCCATAACCCTGAGATTGCACAGTACAGCAGTCGAAACATCATACTCAGGGACGGACATATCTGCGAGGATGTCATCAACAACAATATTATGAACGCAGCCGAGGTCTTGGCCAGTCTGCCAAAACCTGAAGACGAATAAAAACAAAGTAGTGATATGAACCTGAAGAACTTACTTAAGGTAGCCCTGACGGCTATCATGAGCAATAAATGGAGGACCTTCCTCTCTACACTGGGTATCATCATTGGTGTGGCTGCCGTTATTACCATGATGGCCATCGGCCAAGGCTCGAAAGACAGCATCCGTGCCGACCTGCAAAAATGGGGAACCAATCTTCTGACCGTAAGACCCGGCGGCGAGATGCGAGGCGGCGTGCGCCTGGACCCCTCTGCCATGCAGACACTGAAGCAGGCCGACTATGAGGCCATACGCGATGGTGCCAGCCTGATTACCCGTATCAGCCCCGAGGTAACATCCGGCGGACAGGTTATCTACGGAGCCAAGAACACAAACTCTACCATGTACGGAGAGAGTCCCGACTATATGACCATCAAACTATGGGACATAGAATCAGGACAGTGTTTCAACGAAGAAGATGTACGCAAGAACGCTAAGGTCTGCCTGGTGGGAAAGACCGTTGTGCAGGAACTCTTCGGCGACAAGAATGCCAACTGCATAGGCAAGGTTATTAGATTCAAGAGCATACCCTTCCGCATCATAGGCGTACTGAAAGGCAAAGGATACAACAACTGGGGTATGGACCAGGACAACGTCATCATAGCCCCCTACACCACCGTTATGAAGCGTATCGCCGCACAGACACACTTCAACAGCTTCAACCTGAGCGTAATGACGGAGGATCTGAGCAACGATGCCATAGAGCAGGTATCCAAGATACTGAGAATAAACCACAAGATAAAGGAAGGCGGCGAGGACGACTTCAACATCCGCAGCCAACAGGAGATGATGGAGACTATGTCAAGTACCATGGATACCCTGCAGACAGTCCTTGTGGTGGCAGCAGCCTTCTCACTGCTGGTAGCAGGCATTGGTATCATGAACATCATGCTGGTAAGCGTAACAGAGCGAACCAGGGAGATTGGCTTGCGTATGAGTGTAGGAGCACGCGGCAAAGATATCAGCAGACAGTTCCTGATAGAGAGCGTGATGATAAGCCTAAGCGGAGGACTACTGGGCGTAGGACTAGGATACCTGTTTACATGGATAGCCATATCCATAGGCTTCCCGGCAACGGTGCCCCTATGGAGCGTGCTGGTCAGCTTCGGCGTCTGTGCATGCATAGGACTGGTATTCGGTATTATCCCGGCCCGTAAGGCTGCCCGCCTTGACCCCATAGAAGCACTGAGATACGAATAAGTCAAACACATATATATAGGTAAAGAAAGAGAAAGGTATGGAAAATGAAGTCAAAAGTCCTATAGAAGAGTATTTCTACGTCAAGAGCGAACATCGCCTTGTGAAGATAGAACTCTGCAAGCTCTTGTATGTAGAATGCGTAAAGGACTATCTGAAACTGCACATTCAGGACCAGCGTCCCATAATGACACTCATGACAATGAAGACAATAGAGGAACGCTTGCCACAGCCGCAGTTTATGCGTATACACCGCACATATATTATTCAGACCAGTAAGATTGACTATGTCAACAAGGGGTCTGTCAGCATTGCAGGGAACAACCTGCCCATCAGTGCCGGTTACCGCAACGATTTCTTCTCCTTCATAGACAAATACACGATCATTTAAACAATCTAACAACATACTAAGATGAAAAAGTTATTTTTAGCATTCATGCTTATGCTGCCCCTGATGGCAGCTGCAAAGGGTCCCGTAGATGCCAAGTACCTGAAAGGTGCTGTACCCGAGGAAAATGGAGTAATTGTATTCCGTAAATCATTCAGCGTCCCCGGCATGCCGAAAGACCAGATTTTCTCTACCCTGGGCGCCTATATCAGCAAGGCAGTGATAGGTCCGGCTATCCACGAGCATCGTACCCGCATCATGAACGACGGCAAGACTGACGGTAACATTGTTGCCAAGGTAGAAGAGTACATGGTTTTCAAGAACAGGTTCCTAAATCTGGACCGTACCCGCTTCATCTATCAGATCCAGGCATCTGTAGAGGGCGAGAAGGTTAAGTTGGCCATCTCGCAGATCAGTTACTACTACAACGAGGATCAGGAAGGCAAGAACGGTGTTACCTACAAAGGCGAGGAGTGGATTACAGACGCAGAGGCCCTGAACAAGAGAGGCGACAAGATCTACCCCTCATGCGCTAAGTTCCGCATCAAGACCATCGACCGCGTTGAGCAGATCTTCGAGGATTGCATGGATGCCTTCGAGATAGCAGCAACAGAACCTGCCAAAGAAGCTCCTGTAAAGAAGGTTCGCAAAGGTATTGTAGAGGATTAAAAGAAAATAGAATGAGTAAGACAGAGGAACTTACCCTGGAAGAACAAGTTGAGCGTATCCGCCGTAAACGCCAAAGCAAGACCGACCACACAAGAATCAGACAAATTCTGAATTCTGTATTCCTGCTGCTGGCAGCCATCGGACTGGTGGTTTATTTCTGGGACAATAACCACCACGTATATGCCCTGGTTATTATTGGCGTAGGCATGTTGTTGAAAATTGTGGAGTTCTTTATCCGTTTTGTATTGTAGAGGAAGATGAAGCATAACCTGTTCTTAGCTATACTATTACTGTGCATGGGCCTTCAGGCTAATGCACAGTACAACCAGTCTAACACCAACGGTAGACTGCCGTCAAGGAATAATCGCTCTGGCAACAATGAGTACACAGAGAATGGCGATTACTACGACAATGCAGGAAACCGTACTACATGGGGGCGAGACAGTACCAAGCACCAGAAACAGAAGTTCATACCCCAGGGCTTGTTCCAATGGGTGCTGGAACCACGCCTAGGTACTGTGATAGATGCCGAGAACAACGACACGGTTGTGCACAACTTCCAGAACTTCAACAATACAGACGGCTATACAGGCGAATTCAGCCACTTAGGCAACACTGCAACGCCACGATACAACCGCATCTACATGAACAGGGAGGATGACTCGGACGAGTTCCTCTTCCTGCGTCCGCTCAGTTACTTCCGTGCAGGCGGTCTGAAGGAGTTTCGTTTTACCAATACACTTAGCCCTATTACCAATCTAGCCTACCATTCTGTAGGCGGCAAGATCAACGGTGAGGACCGTGTACGTGCCTACTTCGCCACAAACATCAATAAAGATGCCGGACTGGGCTTCAAGATTGACTATCTGTACGGTCGCGGATACTTCGTGAATTCAACAACCAGTTCGTTTGGAAGTACCTTCTACGGCTACTACCGAGGCGAACGCTACAACATTCACGCATACGCCAATGTCAACCACTTGAAGATGTTCGAGAACGGTGGTATGGAAGACGACAAGTATATCCGCGAGCCGGAAACCCTAAGTCAGGACTACGCTACTACTGACATCCCCGTTATGCTTTCTGATACATGGAACCGTAACCACGAAAGAAATTTCTACCTGACGCACAAGTTCAATATGGGATTCTATCGTGAACTGGAGGTTCCTGATTCACTGAAGCCCAAGGTGCCTTCAGCCAGTGAGCTGCTCTCCGACCTACCCGACAGCGTACAGCAGGCACTCAGAACTGATACGCTGGCACGCAAGCTAATGGTTGACTCACTTACCACAAAATGGTTGTCTCAGCAGATTCCACCCAAGGAATTCATCCCCGTCAGCAGTATCATACACACTTTTGATATGCGAGACTTGACCCATACCTATATTGCCGAGGCATCCAGCGACAAATACTACACGAACAACTACTATGGCGAGCTGAACAATGTCTATGACATGACGGGGGCCATGAGTATACGCAACACCTTCGGGCTGGCACTGAGAGAGGGCTTTAACAAATGGGCGGCCATGGGACTAACCTTCTTTGCCACCCATAACATGAGAACCTACAAGCTGCTCAAGAACAATCCGCATGGCAAGGAGATGCAACGCTACAACGAGAACGACCTCTCCATCGGCGGTGAACTGGCACGCACACAAGGCAAGCTGCTACACTTCAATGTAAACACAGAGTTCTTCCTAACCGGTAAGAAGGTGGGAGACCTGACACTGGACGGACGCACCAACTGGGAGTTCCGTTTAGGCAAAAAAGACAGTCTGCTTATAGATGTCAGGGCAATGATAAAGAATGAGAAACCCGACTTCTTCTTCCGCCACTACCACTCTCAGCATGCCTGGTGGGACAATGACGACCTCTCACGCCAGCTGCGTACCCGCTTCGAGGGAACGGTACGACTGAAGAACTTCGGAACAAGACTGAGATTCGGATTCGAGAACATAAGCAACTACACCTACTTTGGCATGCAGAATACCATCCTTGACCCCGACAAGCCTCAGCTGCCTACCAACCTGTCACATGCCGTAGCAGTTAACCAGAATAGCGGTAGCATACAGGTAATAGGTGCCTCCGTAGCACAGGAGATGAGATGGGGATTGCTGCATTGGGAGAATGAGCTGGCTTTCCAGACTTCATCAGACCAGGATGTTTTGCCGCTACCAGCTGTAAACGTGTACACCAATCTGTATCTGCTCTTCCGCATTGCCAAGATCCTGCGCATACAGATAGGCGGCGATATGCGTTACTTCACCAAATACTACGGACTGGATTATTCACCCAGCATACAGCAGTTTGCCGTACAGGATGCTAGTATGGAACGTCAGAAGATGGGAGGTCAGCCTATGGTAAATGTATATCTGAATTCACACCTCAAGCATTTCCGCTTCTACTTCATGGCGCAGCATGTAACCGGTGGAACAAACGCCTTCTATGCGCCCTACTACGGTATGAATCCCTTAACTATTTGCTTCGGCCTCAGCTGGAACTTCATTAACTAAATTGCCCCACATCAGACAATGGCTGAAGTTAAGGACAATAAGGGTAATCTGAAATACCGCACTCAGAATACAGGCAGACAAGATTACAAGTAAGATAAACTGCCAAACGGGTAGATCCAATACATCGCCCATCTGCATCCCATTATACACCTGAATGCTTACAGCAGACATAACCAGATAGGGAATACTGCCCAGAAAAACTACTATTAGGCAAACTAGATTTTCCAGAGTCAAGAAGGCAAAGAGATTGCCGAAGTTCTTGAAGCTCAGTCTGAAACTGCTACAGAAACATTCCTTCAGGGGGGTATACGAGAACCTGATCTGCATTTCAGCAACAGTCATGGAAAACGACAATATGAATACAATAAGGAATATCAGTACGCCCCACAAATATTTCCAACCCAAAATAAACGGCAACAGCAGACAACCTAATCCTGCTACCACAACAGGTATAAACAGAACACCCAACAATATTGTCAAAGCAGTGCGGGGAGCACACTTTTGCATTTCCTGTCTCATGCTCTTTAACGTAGCATTAGGAAGATAACCCAATTCTATCCACTTATGCAATATGGCATCCAACTGAATATAAAAGAAGAATATACTAAAAGGTAACACCATAGACATGACTATGCTGGGCCACATATATCGCAGTAACAAACCTAAATGCTTGAAGCCATAGGACCATCCATTAACAAGACAACTAATATATGAACGTTCTTTCTTTACTTGAATCAGATTATCTCCTGTTGTTTCCATAAATTATTCAGCTTTCGTAGTGCAAAGATACAGAGAAAAAGCGTATCTTTGCATCCGTAATAAGAAAAATTAACAGGCAGATGGCAATATATAAGGAAATAAGATGGGGATTCATAGGTTGCGGCGAGGTAACAGAGAAGAAAAGCGGTCCCGCCTTTAGTCTGATACCGGGTTCTTCGGTTCAAGCCGTTATGAGCAGAAACAGGGAGAAAGCACAGTCCTATGCCCTTAGGCACGGCATTCCACGGTGGTATAACGATGCTCAGCAACTCATCAATGATCCCAACGTCAATGCCATCTACATTGCCACCCCACCCTCTTCACACGCCACATACGCCATCATGGCCATGAAGAGCGGAAAACCCGTTTACGTAGAGAAACCCTTGGCAAGCAGCTACTATGATTGCCAACGTATCAACCATGCCAGCGAGAAGACGCACGTACCTTGCTTCGTGGCTTATTATCGAAGATACCTGCCGTATTTCCTGAAAGTAAAGGAACTGCTGCAGCAAGGAGCCATAGGAAAAGTCATCAGTGTACAGATCAGATTTGCCTGTCCGCCACGCGACCTGGATTACGATTCAACATCACTACCTTGGCGAGTCCAGCGTGACATTGCAGGCGGAGGCTATTTCTACGATCTGGCTCCCCATCAGATAGACTTGTTGCAGGAGCTCTTCGGTCCTATTGTGCATGCCAATGGTTTCAGTACTAACAGAGGCGGATTATATGAGACAGAGGATACCGTCAGCGCAGCCTTCCAGTTTGCCGACGGACTAACAGGAAGCGGCTCGTGGTGCTTCGTTTCGCATGAGAGTGCCCGTACAGACCGTATAGAACTGATTGGCGACAAAGGACAGCTCTGCTTCTCGGTCTTCACCTACGAACCCATTGCCCTGCATAACAGCGAGGGACGTCAGGAAATCACGGTTCCCAACCCCGAGCACGTTCAGCTGCCACTTATAAAGAATATTGTAGAACACCTGCAGAAAGGCGACATCTGTACTGCCGACAGTATCAGCGCCACTGGCGTTAACTGGGTTATGGACCGCATCTTAGGAAAATTCTAACCAACATGGAGAAAAACATCAGACACGTCTTTCTGGACTTCGACGATACGCTATACGATACCCACGGGAATGCCTGTCTGGCTCTTACCGAGTTATTCCAGCACTTCCATCTAGAACAATACTTCCCATCAGAAGAAGCCTTTACCGTTCCCTATTGGCAAACCAATATACAGTTGTGGGAACAATATGCCAAGGGAGAGATTACTCGTGACTATCTGATTGTGGAACGTTTCCGCCGTCCCCTTTCACAGGGAGAAGGTCTCGACCCCACAGTAGAGTATTGCCTGCAGGTTAGTGATTACTTTCTGTCACGCTGTGCCATCAAGCCAGGCGTAATAGACGGAGCCCACCAGTTGCTGGATTATCTGAAAGAACAGGGCTACATCCTCAGTATCTGTAGCAATGGTTTCCACGAGGTGCAGTACAGCAAGCTACGTGCCAGCCACTGCCTACCCTACTTCCGGTACATTATCCTATCTGAGGATGCAGGAGCCAACAAGCCCAGCCCTCTTTTCTTCCAATACGCCTTCCAACAGACAGGAGCAACACCAGAGGATACCATTATGGTGGGAGACAACTTCACAACGGACATTACCGGAGCACACGATGCTGGACTGCGCACCATCTTCTTCAATCGCAATCCCAAGGATTTCATCCCACCAACTGGCATTGCAACCTATCAGGTAACCAGTCTGCAAGAAATCCAAAACATCTTATAACCATTGAACATTACGCTAACCGCTAACCTCTAGCTACTAAGCCACTAAGCTAATAAGCTATTAAGCCACTAAGCCATTAAGCGCTAAAAAAAGGAGGACGTAGCTTCACAAGTGCTACGCCCTCCTCTGATTATCTAAAGCCTAGAGTCTCTAGAAGATTACCTTCTTACCACCAACAATGTTGATACCCTTCTGCAGACGGCTTACGCGCTGACCTGCCAAGTTATATATGGTTCCCTCGCCTTTGGAGAGGGCTGGGGTGAGGCTGTTTATTCCGTCCTCCTCATCCTTATTCAGGTTGCGATAGCCAAGAACCTCATCATAGAGTACCAACTTGTGAGTCTTGTCCAAAACAGGAGTGGCATCCTCGCCAAGTGTCTGATACCAAACAGCATCCTCGCCTTGGTTCTCGCCATTCAACTTGTAGCAAACCTCACCACTTGCCAATTGCTCGACAGTAACCAAATTGGGAGCCTCGCAAGTCTCGGGATGTGTACCAACAGCAATAGTAGCAGTAGAACCTTCCTGCAGGCAGTAGTAGTTGTTCTTGATACTATCCGTCTTAGAGGCACAATTCCAGCTGGCAATGATAGCAGCCTGCTGAGTAGAATTAGAAACAATCTTACCAATAGACAGACAGTTCTGAATGCCCTGGAAACCGGCAATCTTACAATATGCCATGATACCACCGTACTTGGAAGTCTCACCAATAATGGTTCCACTGAAAATACAGTTCTTAACGCCACCTGCATAGGTATAGCCTAAGATACCAGCCTGGCAGTCACCTTTTTCACCAGTATGAGTCAGTGTACCGGCATATTCGCAGCACTCAACAAGAATCTTACTTGCAGTTGTGCAACCACCAACAATACCGCCGGTGTGAGCCTTGCAGCCAGAAACATTGATATCCATATCACTATAGATACCGCTGACCCTTGAAGTACCCTCGGCAATTCCGACAACACCATTGTAATTCTCCGTTGAGGTCAATGTACCGCTGATACGGAAGTTCTTGACAATTGCATTGTTAATCAAACCAAACAAACCATTTCCGGCTCCCACAGCTTGATAAACAAAGTTCTTGATAGCATGACCCTGTCCATCAAACTCACCTGTGAAAGCATAGGTTGTAACAAGCTTGTTCGAACTATCTACTGCATAAGCACCGATAGGCTCGTAAGGCTCATCCTCAGTAAGTTCGCTCATATCAATGTCTGACGTCAGAACAGCATTTGCTTTGGTAGCGAGGTTGTTGACAAGAATACCATAAATTCTCAATTGCTGAGCTGTACCTATCTGATATACACCGTCTTCAGACATAGGTATGGGTATCAAGTTTACAGAATTAAATCTATCTGCAATGGCCTGAGCCTTCTCAGATGAAATCTCACCAAGGCCAAATTGATTCTGTGCGCTCTCTACCTCTTTGATCCACTGATTATACTCATCTTCACTTATGACATTGATATCACTCAAAGTAGTAACAACATCCAGCAGTTTAATAGAAGCGCCATACATGGCTATATAAGCCTTACGACAAGCATAGACCTCGTTGAAGAGTTCTGAGAATTTATTGATAAGTTCCAACTTTTCTGCACCCGTTGTAGCGCCATCAATAGCTACAATAGCATCAGAAAGCTTGTCCTTCAGACTCTCGGAAATATTAGGATACTGATTATATGTATTTTTATCAGCGCTGTAAGAGAAATCCAAAATAACCTGAGCACGCTCAGCATAGCCTGCCAATACATCAGCCAGTTTTTCGTTAGCTTCCTCTGCTGTACCCAGATAGAATACATGAACATTACCGAAAGGCAACCAGTCATTTGACATGCCTGTACCCAAATTACGAACACCAATGGTAAGTGTACTGTCCTTCACCTCAGTAGCACAGAAGTTCAGGTAACGGTTGGCACTGTAAGCATAAGAGCAGCCATTGATTGACTTGGGAACATAACCAAACCCTTCACTACCGGTATAAGCAGCATCACCACTTTCGCCAAGACAGTTCTCGTTGGGCTTTGCATCATCTTGACTAATATAACCCTCACCTATAGACATAACATAGTTAGAGGTATTATTCAGATAGAGCTGACCAGCATAGAACTGGTTGTAAATATCAGAGCTTGAGCGGAACAAGCCATTGATGGTCATCATATAAATACCGTTAGGAATCTCCTTCACAGTCTGAGAGAAGTTGAAGCTGTTGTTGTTCAAACCACGTGCAATCGTTGTAAAGCCTTCAACACCGCCTGTAGTAATGGTACCACCTTCATATTCTGTAGTCCAACCATCAAATCCACCTTCGAACTTAGAGTTTGCCATCAATCCGGTAATCTCTGTACCAGCTGTGATACCACCGGCAATGGCATTCTCCAACATCTGATTTACGAAGGCTATTTCAGCAGTAATAGCATCATCATTCAGGTTGCAGTTCTCCATTATATATAAATAACCACCGTTGGGATAGTTACTGCATGGTTCCATACTTCCATCAAGATATGCTTTCAGGAAGTCAACCCATTTGCCTTCAAGACCATTCTCCTCAAGATAATTGGTAGCATAATCACAAGCCTGAACATACTTGGTATAGTTAGCTGCAGACTTCTTGATATTCTCCTTAATCTCAGCTGTGGCATAATAAGCTGTAAGGAATTCATTAAGGTTGTTGATTGACTCCCATGACTCAATAGCATCCTTGAATTCATCAATCAAAACACGGTAAGCATTCTGGTCTTCATCATCAATGAAATTCTCAATGTACTCCTCTTCAACGTCTTTAAGGTCGCTAATTACCTCAGCAATATTCTCGCTATTGATATTCTGGTATCCATCGGTAAAGAGGTAGACATAATCACCTTCGTTTGTTGGCATAGGATATCCCTCTACCTCGATTGTCTGACGCCATGCAGCATCAGGGAACTTACCTTCATTCAACTCGTAGCAGACTTCACCATATGCCAACTGGTCTTCGTTAGTCTCAACCGGCTCTGTGCCACTAACTGTCACACCACTACCAGGAACGCCTACAAGATTACCTTCTGTTGTGTAGTAGTTCTTTCCAGCCCACTTAGAGTTGTTGGCATTCAACTGGCCAAAGAAGGGACTGGGATTGGGTGCAACAACAGTACCAACTGACAAGCAGTTCTTAATTGTCACCTTAGCCTTGTTGGCGTAACCTACTATACCACCGGCATTATTACCACCGTCATCAAGAATTGTACCGTCAAACAGACAGTCAGTGATGTTGATGATTGCACTTGCACTATTATAGGCCAGTCCAACAATACCACCTAAGTTACCATTAGTTGTACCTGCATCCAAAGTACCGGAATAGATACAACGCTTAATGTTGATGGTACCGGTATTGGTCTGACGTCCAAGGATACCACCGTGTCTTGTCTTTGAGCAGTTAATATTAAGCTTACTGTGTATATCACTGATGTTAATAGTGCCACCCTCTGCAGAACCTACAACACCAGCAGATTCGTAAGAACTATTTATCGTACCTTCTATGGTGAAGTTCTTTATCACAGCACCGCCTGCCAGTTTAGCAAACAGACCGTAACTATTGCCACTAGATGTGACTTCGAAGTTAGAAATAGTGAAACCATTTCCGTCGAAAGTACCTTTATAGGAGTCTGTAGCACCAACAGGAGTCCAAGGATTATCGCTATTGATAACCTTGGCAAAATCGATATCGGCTATCAAAATAGCATTAGCATCAGGATGACCGCCGTTCACATATTTAGCAAACCATATGAACTGTGGAGCGTTGCCAATCTCATAGAAACCGTCAGCATTCAGAACCATGCTGTTGGCAATAGCTTCCTCATCAATGAAACCACAATAGTCGCAGACACCATTAACAAAATGGTGGTCATCAACAGGTATTTCAGAAGAAGTATTAGAGAAGGTATATTCATCGTACCAACTTCCGTCGCAATGCTTATGTCCAATCTTATAAACCTGTGCACGGGTAGCATCCAGGACGGGAACATTGTCAGTACCCAATGTCTGATACCAGCTGATAGTGGTCTGATCGCCATTCAGTTCGTAACAAACCTCACCAGTTGCCAGCATATCATCGGTAAAGCATAATGCAGATGACAGGTCATCACCACCATTATCATTCAAGCCAGCACCATAGGAACTGCCCTTAAGCCAACAGTTACCAATAACTTTTGCTTTATCATAGTTTCTCAGACGCCCCACAATGGCGCTACCATACTTAGGAGTCTCTTCAACTGCATCACATACAATCTTACCCATATTCATACAACCCTTAATATTTGAAGTTGTATTGTTCAAGTATGCAGCTATACCTCCGATAGCACAACTTGGGTCAGAGAAAGTAATGTTTCCATAGTTAACACAATTCAAAACATTGTCACCACCAAGGTAACCTACAATACCAGCAAAACAGTCAGTGCTACCAGATGCAATTGCAATAGCACCGCTAAAGGTACAGTTACTAATAACACTTCCACCACGGGAAGAACCTACCACACCACCAACATGGCATACATTTTCTACTGGGACATCAATTACCAGAGCAGAATGTACGTTATCAATTATACAATTAGTTAGATAAGCAATAACACCAGATCCATGTCCACCTGTCGCCGAAAGTGTTCCTTCAATACTGAAGTTCTTGATAGTAGCACCATTGGCATCTCCAAAAAGACCGACATGTCCAAGTCCTGTGCTTTCAGCATTAAAACCGGATATCTTGTGTCCCTGTCCGTCGAAGGTACCAGCATAGGCTCCTGGACCTACTGCAGCATTTTCGTCACCAGTAATCACACCAATAGGTGCAGTCCATGGCTCTGTAAGTGTAATGTCAGCTGTCAAAACAGCTTTGGCACCATACTGCCCGTTATTCACTAAAGCTGCAAAATCCATCAGATCCTGAGCTGTTCCAATTTGGTAGACGCCATTGTCATCTGGTTCAAGCGCCCACACTCTCACACTGCCCGATATACATACGAACAGCAAAAGAAGACCATAAAGTAATCTTTTTTTCATGTTTGTTAATAAAGTTGGTTTCTCGAAAATATAGATTTAAAATCTGCTTACAAATATAGCCATCTTTTTTGATTTCACATACCAAAAACACAAGAAAAATACAAAAAAGAAGAAAAAAGGCAACAAGTAACCAATAAGAAAGACTAATAGCCGCAAGAAAATTTAAATATCCTTGGCTATTTCAAAATGTCCTATGTTTTCATTGCTATAAAACGAGAAAAGCCCCCGCATCTTTCGATGCAG
>Ga0265298_10003085_pt1 | contig 22380 bp, 22 predicted proteins | sample AusTroGonzalo_MG_3_FD_193486 | JGI IMG/M metagenome (GOLD analysis project Ga0265298, IMG submission 193486) | Bovine rumen microbial communities from tropical cattle in Woodstock, Queensland, Australia - Gonzalo_01 | ecosystem: Host-associated > Mammals > Digestive system > Stomach > Rumen ...
TTGAGCACGTGTTCACAGCCTTGGTGTACTCCCATTCATCAAGCCCCTCAGCGCACACCTTGTCGAGAATCTCGCCAATCAACTGCTTCACATGCTCAATGTTCTGCAGGTCTGTCCCAGCGTAGCCACAGACACCGAACGCGTCCTCCCAGTGCGACGCAAGGCACCCAATCGTGTAGCAATAACCGTACTCCTCGCGAATGCGCGCAAAGCGCGACCCAAGACCGTTGCCAAGTGCGTTGCAGGCCAACACAGCCGTGGCGATCTCGCGCCGTTCGGCAAAACGCGGCCAAAACCACCAAAACGCAAGGTGCGAGTGACCAATGTTCATCTGCTCCACTGAATCCTCAAGGTGCAGCTGCCCAAGCGGAGCGGGCGTAAACGGTGCATGCTGACCGGTAAAGTCCACCAACTGCCCTGACACAATCTGATCAACATCATCAAGCGCCACATCACCGGTGACCACAACGGTCACGTTGCTCGGCACGTAGTTGGCGTCAATGAACGCAAGCACATCGTCACGCGTCACGTTGGAGACCGTCTCCACCGACCCGCCAATGTCCCACCGACTGGGGTTGTCAGGCAGCGCCGTCCGCAACGCAAGTACACGAACACGGTTTTCACCACGGTCTGCGTACATGGCCAGCTCATCAAGCACCACGTTCTTCTCCCGGTCAAACTCCTCAACCGGGACCGTGTTGCAAAACACGATGTCATTGAGCACGTCAATCGCCCTGGACAGATACTCACGCAGCACCGTCACGATGAACACAGTTCGTGATTCGCATGTGTACGCGTTGATGTCGCCACCGAGCTCATCGATCTCGCGGTTGATCTGCGCCGCCGAGCGCTGTGCCGTACCCTTGAACACCAGGTGTTCAGTAAGGTGAGCAATGCCACGTTGCTCAGCAGGATCACCGTACGCGCCTGTCCCCACCATGTACCCAACAGTGACGAAACGCATACCCGGTCGCCGGTCAACCACAAGAGTGAGTCCGTTGTCGTAAACTTTGCCGTCCAACAAAACCACCTCCACAACACGTGCGCCCTGCACACCTCGTCTGAGATCGTGCAGGGCGCACGTCGTTCTTCATGATTCTACGCGACCGTCGTGAGGTTTGTTTACCACGATGAAGCGCGTTTGACGTAGTTTGCATAAAACTACATACACACAAACTCGTGGTAAACTTACCAATGATGTACACGAGCAAACGCCGGACGCGGCATGCGACTCCGCGTAGCGGCAATCGTGGTGAAGTTTGCAAGTACATCAGCATCGCAAACGTCGTCGTGGTAGCCCTTCGGCGCCTGAATCTTCTTGTTTACTGTGTGACCGGTGATCACCTCGAGGTCAGACCACTCACCAATCATCTTGTGGTAGAAGCCAACGTTCATTTTCCCAGCGGACGCCAACGGCGAGGCAGCAAACTTCTCAGCCGACGGGTACGAAAACTTACCGGCGTCGAGCGTCTGCAAAAACTTAGCATACATAATGTTCTTCATGTTCATACCGGAGTTCGTGAACCGGTCACTCTGGTTGAAGATAATCCCCTCGATCATCGTCAAACCATACTCATCACGCAGCGTCTGCACAACGGCCGCACCGCAACCGGTGTAGTCTGCAAAGATCTTGTCAACGGCGAACACGGGGGTGTACCCACCGAACAACCGCGCAATCTCATACATCTGTTGTGGGTACGGCGTGTCGATGAACTCCTTGGCGAAGACCTTGTGTTTACTGCCGTCCGGGTTCACCCGCAGCACAGAAATGTGCGTGCTGTCACCGTCCGGGTTTGACCCAGCGAAGTCGATGCCTGCCACGTACCGCTCACCAATCACCCCGCGCTCCATCCACTCGAACTCACCCTTACCCAACGCCTCCACCTGATCCTTCGACAGGTATGTACCGGCACCGTCAATGAACTCGAGCATGTACTGAGTCCTGAAGTCGATGATGTCCATCGACCCCTCAGTCCACACCTCCGGGTTGTTCGGGAAGTACCACTCCTTCAACGCCTTCGGCATCTGCGCCATGACAAACGTTGAGTACGGGCGCATCTCACCGGTGTCCTTGTCCGGCAGCATGATCGAGTCCAATGCCCACAGCTGCGGGCACTGCGTCCAGTCACGCCTAAACACCTTCCAGTCGACCGACGCCTTGCCCTCCACGCAGTCGTAGAAGTGGTTGCGTGTCTTCGGCGTGCCGACCTTGATTAGCTTGGCGTTGGTGTTATGTACAAACACACCGTTAGCAACAAACGAGTGATAATCTGCCACAGTAAGGTCATAAACATTCTTAATACCAGTCTTCTCCACGTTAACAACGCGGTCAAAACGAAGATCAACGTTAAGCAGATTTTTAGGAATCTTGTGCTTGTGCTCAGCAAACACTTGTAAAGCACGACAAAGTGCTGCTTTCTTGTAACTAGTCAACAACTGCACTTTACGAGCAAACATCTCAACGCCCGCTTTATCACGTACTGTAACGAGATAATGATCCTTAGTTGTCACTTCATGAACGCCATCAATAATTGATTTATGCCCTTTCTTCATGCTTACCTTTGCAAGTACACCCAAACGCTGCAAAATCATCTGCACGTCATCAGCGATTTCACGACAAATTGTGCAAAAACCAAGTGAACATCTATCGCTTTCAACGTTTACATACCCATCCGTATCCCACAATCCTGCAATCAGCTCGCACAACGACCACTCGTCCCACGTTGACCAGTCTTTTGGTAAGCGTTTATTAAGCCCAACCTGCCCAGCAATACCCATGCGTCTTGTCAACGGCTGCATACCATAAAGTGTACCAATACGCATACGTCGTCCATCTTTCGTAATCTCAGTACGCATGTACTTTGTTGGCATAGCATCAGGATAATTCATCGCAATGTAATCCCACAGAGCGTCATCAGCATTACAGAACCTTACTGTATCTGTGTAATTACCATCACCAACAAGCATACCAACCAATCGAGCATCAATCTCGTGCACCAACCCAAAACAAGGCAACGCCGCTGCCACGCCAACACGATCACCAACATGCACGTTCTCCAACCGTGTCCATGCCCATTTACGTGTACGCCGCGAATACGTCACAACCGGATGACCATAAGTTCCCTCCACAGTACGACCAGAAGCAAGCGTGATTTTCATAACTTCACGTAAACCAACATCATGCACAGCCACAACAGGCTTCATCATAAGTTTACCAGTAGTAATGTCAACACATGGTAAAAAGTACCCTGTACGCTCGCTGTGTACAAGCTCATCAATCCTTACTTGTGCACCATCAGCCAACGTAACCACACTGTCACCTGTAACGCACGCGCCTCCCATCGGAACTATTCGCTCGGACCAGGTGTAGTTGCTGACCTTCTGAGCCTCGTCAAGAATTATGACATCGAACGTGTAACCCTCGATGTTGGACTGGTCCGACGCGGACACAGCCATGGCGTACGACTTGTTGCTGAGCTCGACCTTGTCCTTGTTCAGCGACACAATCTGGTTGTTCAGCAGCTGCTCATTCATCTGGTAGAACAGCGACATGCGCCCAATGTCCGTCTCCGCCTGCTGCAAGCGCGGCGTGAACACACCGACGCGCATCTGCGGGTAGTTGTCGCAAAGGTACCCGCAAATGGACGCAACGCTTTCCGTCTTGCCGCTGTTGTGCACCTTGAACCCGCCGGCAATGAACCAACCCTTGTTTGGGTACGTTACGTCGTACACATCCGCCGTGCCACACGGCTTGATCGACGTGACCCTGGACATGTACAGCTGCTCGTCATCCTCACCCTGAAAGAACTTCACACCCCGCACGGCGTCACCATCCGGGAACTTGCACCTAAGCAGTGGACCAACCACATCAGCAAACACCCGCCTGTTTGCCTCGCCCTTGAAACGTACGATGTGCCACTTGCCAGAGGTCAACTTCACGCGTGCCCGCACACCAAGCTTCAGCAGCAGCTCACGCACAATCGCCGCGTGCGCTGGGTTCTCACCAAGGTTGGCGTCCGCGTTGTACATCACGTACTGGCCCTCAACCGGCGCCACGGTAACGCACATGTTGTAAACCCCACGAAGATACGCGCACGTCTGCTCGCGTGTAAGTGCACCGGCTGTCACGATGTTCACCTTGCCGGGTTCACCAAACCGCTTCACAAGCAGCTTCATCGTCTTGTCAAGAGTGATGTACATGACGCCCTTGTCGCGCTTCGGGTAACGCACCTTCGCCGACGGCGCCACAGTACTCAACAACTTCCTCAACCTGGTCATGACCGCGCGGCTGTTGCGCACCACGCGCAGCGTGGTGGCCGTCGGCAACGACACATGTGTGGTGGAGCTGAGCATGCCCATCAGCTCGCACGCGTCCGGCGACAGGTCAACGTTGACCGTGCTCCACCGCGACCACGCGTACATGCACACCACGCGGTCACCGACCTTGAGTTCACCAGCTGGTCGCCAACCGTCCTGCGTGCACACCGGGTGATTGGCCGTGCAGCGCAGTGTGTGCCCACCGTGCGCGTGAATCTCCAGTATCTCCGCGTTGCGCCTGGTCAGCCACGCGTTGGGATGGTCGGCAATCCGCACCACGCGTCCGTCCCGTGTATGAATCATGGCATCCTCCGGCAGACACTGTCTGGCCATCAGCGCCGCCGTGCGCCGCACCTTGGGGTTGCACGCCGCACGAATGAACTCAATCTGGTTTGAGTGAAGAAAACGCTTCTCCTCAGGGTAGTGATCGCGCAGGACGTTCTGACAGTACTCAATGGGGTCAAGCCTGTTGACAAACCGCTGAAAAATGAATGTGGGCAACGGCACACCGTTGATGCAGTTCTCCATTTTACCAACGGCCATCTCCTCCTTGATCGCCGTCAACTCGTTGCGTGCGCTCTCAGCTACCTCCTTGGCCTTGCTGACGTCCACAACCTCAGCTGGTTTAGCGTCATCCGCGTCGTCCTCAAACGTGGCGTCCACGTCAATTACCTGATCATCGTCATTCATCAAAAACACCCCCTGATGCTCAGGAGGTGAATAAATTAATCTGCGAAGTTATACCAGATGAAAAATTTTAATTTACAAATCTTACACTTTGTGGTATAATTTACAAAAAGAGGAGGATGAGTCACATGACGCTTGAGCAAAAGATACTTGACGTGCTGCACACCAACGTGGACGAGCACTTTGTTGCGGACGAGGCGTTAACCAAGCGCAAGCAACGCCCGGTGTTCACCACGGCTGACCTCAACGCAGAGTACATCGAGAACATGGTGCACGTCACGCAAAAGGACGGTACCGCCGTGCAGAAGCTGTTTATCCCCAACGACGTTGTCACCACGCAGGCGACGAACGACGCGCTGCGTGAGGCTAAACGCCAGTTGATGCTTGCGTGCGAGAACCTGCGCCAGGTGATTGCCGGCGAAAACGCCGCGGCGTTGGCCAAGGCAAAGCAGCGCATCACCGCAGCTACGCAATCGTTGAACGCCATAACAGAACTCAGCTAATATTCTATCCCCGTAAAGGGGGAGTTACCATGAACATCGCCAAACGCCTGCAGCACCGCAGTGTCATAGCTGACAGGTTGCTACGCATCGCCAGCCTGGACCCGGCAAAGTACGAGTACATCTGGTGCAACACAAAGCTTCGCGATGGGCTCATGCGCATCATTGAACAACTTGACTCGCTTGGCATCAACGACGACGACACGTACATCGTCTACCACGAGAACATGTCGTTCGCCAAGGCCGTTAACCAAAAACCAAGTTTCGAGGAAATCATCAAAATCTGCAAAGACAACAACCTCGACACAACCGAAATTGAGCAAGAGGTTGCCAACGGCAAGAACTCGCTTGATGCCTTGTTTGACCATCAAGTTTACGTGTCATCGGACATGCAAAATCTGTTGGAAAGCATGGGCACTATGGTGCTCACAAGCTGAACAATTAAACAAACAAAAAAGCGCTTACGTTGTACGTAAGCGCTTTTCTTTTAGTCTTCCTGCATGCACGTGCAGTCGTCGCCGCACAGGCATCCATCCATGCAGTGGTTAGCGTGTGAAAACCGCACACGCATCAACGCCGTCACGTCGTCAATCACCCCGCCGGTAAGCTCGTCAAGCAACGTCAACCGCAAGATATGATCACCGCGCGTCCTGAAGTTGAGGCTAAACTGTTCATGCAACCCAGCACGGTCAATGTCCAGACCGCTGACACGGAACTCGTTCTCGCGGTACTGCGGCGGATAATTGGCGCCGTAGAACCGTACGCCACGACTCTGCAGCACGAGCGTCACCTTAGCCGAGTCGTTGCTCGCGTTGATCGACCTAACGTCAATCTGCATCGGCACGTAATCCTCCGGGTCGCCAGCCACGATGTTCAACGTCGTGCCAGCCAAGCAGAAGCGGTAATCAAGAATGCGGTTATCCGACGGCTTCTGACCATCGATCAACGGGTCGCCAACACGCACCGTGTACAGCTCACCGTCATCATGACACCGTAGCTCATACTCAATGCCACTGTCCGACAGCATCCGCAGCACGTACTGCGGGCCGTGCAGCAGCTTCAGCTTCTCAATCTCCAGCCGCAGCGCTTCATACTGGTCAAAGTAGTTCTTCAGCTGCGCCTTGTCCTCGTCCGTCAGCACGTTGTCAAGCGCCGCACACTTGCACTGGCACACCGCACCGCCGTTGATCGAGAACCCGAACAGCTGCCGCATGTCAAAGATGTCCTCGTCGGTGATTGCCTCGGTGTCAGCCGTCACAAGAATCATCGCCAAGTGCAGACAATCATCGGGCAACCGGGGAAACGTCGGTGCATTCACACTCTGCACACCGTACGTGTACACCAACTGTCCATGCGCATCAATGCTGAGCACCACAAGCCAAGACCCAAGCCGTGGTGCAGTAATCGGCACCGAGTCCTGTTCATCAAAATTCACCACATGGTTGTCGTGCAGCACAGTCCCCTGGTTCACGTGCACAACCATCTCAGGCACAGCCAACTGGGTGACCTTGAACATGTCCATCCAGCTCTCTGCGCGGGTGTACTTATCGCTATTCAGCAGCGCCATCGCGCCCACCCCCTCCGTCGTTACACGGTTGACAAATACCCTACGGTGTGTCGGGGAAGGGGCGTTCAACTGGCAGCTCGGAGTACATTCGGTCGCCAGCACGCTCGTTCAGCACCGGCCGCACGATCGGCACAAGCTGACGTCTACGCATGTCAATCTTCACAGCCAGTTTGCGACCACGCAGATCAATTTTCTCCTCGTTCACAGCCTTCACTGCAAGTTTGCGACCACGCAGGTCAACAACCCTGCGCTTGACCTCAAGCCGATGTCCGCGCAGATCAACCACGTCGCTGCGTTCCAGTCTTACGTCGCGTGCCGCCGCGCGTTCCCTCAGCCTTGCCGCGATGTCCATTTTCAGCACCCCCACTAATTATCCCCTTCTTTATCGTCGACGACTTGGTCGTCGACGTTCGTAAACCAAGACGAGTTGCGAGCACATCCACCGCATCGGTCAAGTTGATGTTCTCCAACCGCACGTCATGCAACCCCATAATCGCAAAACGTTCAGCAGCGTAGTCGTCCTTGTCAGCAAGAAAACGGCGACACAGTTCGCGGTAATTTCTGTCGCCCGCCATGGCACGTCCAAGCATCCGCAGCAACCGTGTCTCGTCATCAACGTACACATGCACAACGTCAACCTTGTTCGTCCCGTAGAACTTCTGCAGCGCCGCAGCCCTCGCCAACGACCCGTCGACAAGGTACACGGTGCGCGACAGCTGATCAACCTGCCCATCGTTCACAATGGCGAACCGTCCCATTGGCGGGAAGTTCTCACTGACCACAAGTTTGTTCGCTTCAGCAAACTGATCAAGCTCAACGTCAGTCACAAAGTGGTAGTCAACACCGTTGACTTCACCGGCACGTGCCGGCCTGGTTGTGTACGTCACCAGACGTTTTACACCACGGTAATCTGCAACCAGCTTGGCGGTCAACGTGCTTTTCCCTGACCCACTCTCGCCGACCAAACAACATATCTTCACGTAATCCCCTTCTTCACGTTGCCAAGGCTACGTACACTCACACCAATCTCATCGAAGTAATGCCCCAGCAGAAACCGATGACAATGTTCATCGGCGCAATAACACACAAACACGACCGGCCTCTCAACAAGCACGGACCTCACCTTGTCAAGCACGGGTTGCATGTTCACCATCTCAGCCCTGAACCTGCTTACATACGTCGGCCAATCCACAGCGCCGTCCTTGTAACCACGCAGCAGGTTCTCAGACGGGGCAAGCGCCGGCACATGATTTAACCCATACTTCTCGCCGTTCTTGACTGGGTACCTGGTCACAAGCAACCGCGTACACCCCAACGGCACCAAATTCAGTTCGCCAACGCGAACCAACATCAACTCATTCATCAGCATACCTGCACAGCGTCGGCGCAACCTTTGCGATTCTGTGGTGATTGAACAGCAGGTCGTTGGTTGCCGCCCGGCACGTGTTCCTCAACACCGTCTCAAAACGTGTTTTCGTCTTGTCCTTGTTCTTTCTCGGTGCCCGCACGGTGGTCACCTTGCCCTTGGCGTCAACGTACAGCAGACCGTACGCACCAGGAACGTCCTTCACCGTCACAACACCTGGCGGGCAGCAAATGTAAAAGTACGTGCAGTGCGGTAGGTACGATTTACGCGCATCCTGCAACTTCTTATCACGCAGAAAGTCGGCACGGCTGGCCTTGCATTCAACCACGCGAACCTCCTTGCGTTTCAGGTTCACACCGCACGCGTCGGCACGGCTGCGCATGTTCCTGAACTTCACCTCAGCCGCCACAAGGTCAACGCAGTGCTTCTTCAGAAACGCCATGGCCACGACCTTCAGCCGATGATGCTCACGCCCCTCGGCCATCGTCACCACTCCCAAGCGCAATCTCATCTAGCAGCTCGCGCATAACCTCAAGCTTCAAGTCAATCATCTTCAAGTCCTCACCAGCGTTGGTGTACACCGCTTCATAACGGCGCCTTTCCTCATTGGACATCGCTCGGTTGTACATCCGCTGATGCACGCGGATGTCAACAACCTTAGCCACCCGCTGATGCTCAGTGCGGTCAATCATCTCCTTGAGAATCGCCACACGTTGGTCTTCACGCACAGGCTGCTGCGCAGCCTTTTTCTGTACCCTCTTGGGCTTTGGTGGCTTCTTAGGCTTTGGCGGCTCAGGCTCCTCGACAGGTTCATCAACTGGATCATCAACAAGCTCCTCTTGCTGCTCGTCGTCATCAACGGTAACCTTGAGATTACCACGTTTAATGATGCTTCCGTCGTCAAGAAAACGCTTATCAACCGCCATTCAACTCACCTCAAGAAATCAAAACGTACTTATCGACATCGTCAACGTGCAGATGCACATCATCACCAAAGCAACTGTTCACCACGTCAACAATCTCCTGCGACTCATTAGCAAGCAGCGCTACCATCGAGCCGGCCCGCGCGCAGTCAACGCCGTGCGCTACGCACTGAGCGTTCAATCGTTCACCATCAATGTACTCAAACAAATTAGTCCGATACAACTGAACAACCCTCCTCAACGCCATGCGCAGAGGAAATGGTTATCACTTGCCGTCAGCCTCATCAGGCAACGTGTACGTCCACAACAACGTAACAGGTGGACCATAACGTGTACACGTGACGCTCACGTTGTCAGCATGCTTCACTGGCTCAACACCAAGCTCAGGCATTGCCGACCCACCGCCAGCATCATCGCCACCACCGGACGATTCACCGCCACCGGAATCACCACCACCGGAGTCACCTGAACCGCCGCTCTGCGTAGCAAAATAATAGTCCAAAAGGGCGTCCAGTAACACTATGTTTTTATCGGAGGACCTTGACACCCAAAGTTCTCCGGTACGGTAGTTGACGTTGCCGAAGAACGCCACCCCGTCGTTCTCACTGTGTGGGCGCATGCCCATGTCAAACTGCTTGTTGACAACCGTACCCATGTACGCCGCACCGTAGTTGTCGATGTACTCATCGTGCCCATCGTTGATTTGAAAAGAGTTGAGCTTCACTGCACAGATCCAGTCAAACGGCGCCTTGGACACCGGGCAAGTCACCCGCCGTCCAGAGTCAAAGAACACGGACTGCTTAAACTCAACGTTCGGCATCTGTGCACTCGCCTTGTACTCGGTGACCTTCAACAGGTACGCACTGCGCGCCAACGACCCGCCAACGTGCCCAACCACAGGCAGGCCCATAAAATCGTTGCCCACGGCGAAGCATGACTGAAAATTGTTCTTCACGTCAGATGGCGCATCGGGCCACTCAACATCAAGGTGCTGCTCAAGCTCAGCCTTCAGCGTGGTCCCCAATCGCCAACCATACCCACGGCTCTCGGCGTACTGCACCTTTTCAAGCTCAGACCCAGCCCGAAACTTGGAAAACTCAATCATAAACTTTTGAAAAGCGGTTGCCATTCAACGTCCTCCTTAGGTCGCGAACATGAATTGACTGCCAGTAATGATCTCACCCGAACGCCCATGCGGACATGTTTTGCACCCTGGGTTGCACGTGCCTATCGTGATGTCCCGCACCCGCGCTGACTTCAACATGTCAACAAACGTGAAGTCAGCGCCTGACACGATGTACCCCTTTGCACCACACTTGGTGCACACCACCTCATCAGTCAACCGTGCCTCACCAAGCGAATCCGCAAACGCGAACTGGCTTGCGGTCGTGATGACGCCAATCTGCGGCCCATGTGGACAGCTAATCTTTACTAAATCAGTAAGTCTTGCCTGCTTCTCGTTCATGTACACACCACCTTAGTGAAACTCAACCTGCAGATCTACACCCTTGCCGTGTGCATCCAGACAAGCATCGCGCAACACAGTCAGCATTGACTCAACCCGAATACGCTCCTCCGGATGCGCCGCCAACGGACCATGCAACCGGCAATGAATCACACTGCTCTTGTCTGCGTTTGGTCTTGCGTGGCCCTCAGCGTGTATCCACACAGGCGCACCAACCCTGAACGCCGCCGCCTTGCCGGTCAAGTCAACTAAATCAGCGTTTGCCAACCGCCGGCGAATCTCATCAAGCTCAGCCGTAAGCCCAGGCAGCGCGCCAGCTGGGATCACACGACTCGCCCCGCCAAACGACATGAACCCGGGGAACAATCTACCCCACGAGTTCAGCGAGTCGTCTCCGTCCTCACGCTCCATGGAAAACCATACAACGTCACGCGCGGTGTTCAACCACCGCTCATCAACATCCACGTGAGCAGTCATCGCCCGCGCAAAGTCGCGTGCCACGTTGTCCACCACAGCGTGCATTTCCCGCTGCTCAACCCCACGCTCAACCAGCAGGTCGTACACAGCTTTGGCCACGTCCGTCGCCAGGTGTTCACGCATGCTGCTCACCTCTCATCAACTTGTTCAACGGCAACCCAAGCGGTACAGGCACACCGTTCTCCAAAAACGTCCGCACGGCCAGCGCCGCGCAGTTCACGCACAGATGCGTCTTGTTATCAGCTGAGAACAATGGATACTCACCAGGTGGCGCTGAACACAGCGCGCAACGTGGCAACTCAGCATCATTGTACTCAAGCGGTGTTGGTGTTCCATCCAACGTTAACTTGCTGCCGTCGTCAAGCGTCAGTACAGTCTTACCATCAACAACCTGCACTGATTTCGCAACGCGCCCGTTAAGCTCCAGCTCGTCCACCTTATCCACCTCACCATTTTTATCGACTTATTATACCACCATTTCACAAAAAAGCAAAAGTGTATCCGATTTTGGTTGCGCTAAGTGTCACACAACAAAAAGAGCAACAAACCTCTTGGTTGTTGCTCTTTTTACTTAACCTGCCGCATAACGACCCGTCTCATCAAGCACAAAGTAGTTGTACGTCTTGTGACTGCCAGGGTAATCAAGCATGTTGTTGCGCACGAACGCCACATCATCCGCCGCGGTCTGCGAGAACGCAGCCTGACGAATTATCCCACCGTTCACGTCATACGCGGCGAACACGGTGTGAGACAGCTTCAGCAGCGACTCATAAGATGCGCTGGTCTCCGGCAATTTCTCGACATCCCTGCCGATGATGACCGCGTTCACGGCTGGAAAACCAAACTCAACACCGCACATTGCTTCGTAATCAGCCACGTTGAGCCCACGCATGGTTGCCCAGCGGCGCTCAAGCATCGCCACACCAAGCGACAACGCACGCAGTTGGTCAGAATCAGTTGGCGGATCATCGTTAAACGCGGTGAACAACCTCTCCATCCTTGCGGTCAACGATGGTAAATCATCACTAGTCTCAGCCGGTGCAGCGCCGGCCACCTTGGCAAACATACCCTCAAGCCTCGTCAGCCGTCGATCAATCGTTGCTTGAATGTCGCCACCCTCAAGGAAAAACCTGTAATCATGCGGCTGACAAAGACCAATCATCATCGTCCTGCCCATGAACGATTTGTCGCCACCAGCTGCCGACATGTTCAAACCGTTGAAGTACGTCACCAGCGATGTGTCGTCAACGGCAACACCCATGTACGCACCGACAAGCAGCATCCGCGACACGCCGCACGCTGCGTGCGGACACTGCAGCTCCACGTAAGACCTGTCGTCGGCTATCGTCACCCGCTCCTCAAACACAATCCTGAACGCCCTGTAAAGGTCCAGTATGTTGCGGCAAAGCACCACAAGGTTGTTCGCGTGTACCATCTCCCTGAACACATCCACAGCTGTCTTTGAGCAGATCTGGTACACAGTACCATCGTCGTCCATGTACCGAAACCCACTGTCGTAGTCCGAGCCGACCACATTCAACGGCAGATAACCCATTACACCGTTCTCGAGCTCAACCGGAATGTACTTGTGCGGAAACGGGAACATACGCGTCACGTGGTACATGCACAGCTCGTGCACCTTGCCATCGCCGTCGTTCTGTACAAAAAACGAGTGCCTCATGTCAACTCCCCCATTACCGAATCACCATCAGGCACGACAGCTGCATATCCGACTCATTCGCCACCGTCACGGTGTAACCAAAGTAACCAACCGACGTGATCGCCGTTGCCTCAACGTACATGCCCTTTGTCCGGCTTGTCGCCTCGTTGTCCTGCACAAGCACAGTCACACTGTGCCCAATCGCCTCAGCATCATCACCGAAAACGCGCCGCAGGTCATACTCATAGATGCCGCTCGGGTTGAGGCTGAACTGCACCTTTGCACCACCGCTAATTGACTCCTCAAGTCCACTCACACGAGTCATCAACGATGCCACACGGTCGGCGGCAATGCGGAACTCCAGCAGCTGCTCATTAACGTTCGCCACCGTGGAGCTGATCGCGTTGTACGACGACATCAACTGCGCAACATCGCCGCGCAGCTTTGGCAACGGCAGCAGCTGCGTGTCAATGTTGTCCACGCGCGTCTCCAGTGTGGTGATCCTGCTGTCCAGTGCGCTGATGTCTGACCGCATACCGTCAAGACTGTTGACGTGCACGTTGAGCTGCCCCACGGCAATGCCCAACGTGGAGAACTCGTTCGACAAGTCAGCAAACTCAGACCGAATCGCAACGTTGTCGGCCAGCACCGAGTCCATGTCGTTGCGCACGCCTGAAACAACGCCAACCTGTGCATCAAGGTCACCACGCATGCCGTCCATGATGTCCGAGAACGACGTGTAATTCTGCTCAAGCAGAACAATCCTCGTGTTTAACCGGTCAAGGCTCTCCTGCACGGAGTACCTGTAACCCTCCTCGTCCTCCTCCTGAGTAATGACCTGCGCAGCGGAAAGCTGCTGCGCACCTGAGTTGTACTCAGACACATCAACAACGCGTGCCGACGTATCCACCCAAATCCGACCACCTGGAATCCGCATCGTGTGCTCCGCCACAAGCGTGTGGGCAACCAACTTGTTGTCCTCCACGCACAGCGCATCACTTGCCACCGGGGACCCATCACCAGTGTCAACTACAAGCCGACCACTGATGTTGTCAAGTACAGTGGTGTCGATCGCCGACGCCGCTCCGCCCATCGACTTGCTGCGCGCGTACAGGTGCTTGTGCAGCGCCAGTGCGTTCGACGTCGCCAATGCGTCACTGCCTACAGTGCCCTGAACCTCCTCGTCCACACCACGCGCGCAGGCAGCGCCAAGTTTGAACCCTTCATAAGTCTTGTTCGAGATGTTCTGCACCGACTCCTCGTCAACTACTCGGTGCCCATCGGCATGCAGGTGGCCCATGTACAGGTAACAACCCTTGTCCGAGAACGTCCGCACACTCTTTGCCTGTGCCCCGGCACCGATGACGTACAGCTTCTGCTCAGGGTCGGACACACCAGGAAACTGCATCGCATCCGTCGTGCCCGCTACGCCAGTGTTGGCTGGCACGGTGATGCGTTTGTTCGTCGCCCACACCACGCGACCGTCGCTGCTCACGGAGAACTGCGGCACCGTGAATGTGTCGCCAATGGCCAAGTCAACATTACCAATTGGCCCGTACTCACCCTCAATGACACCGGACGCCGCAATGGCCACGTCAGCCTCAACTGGCGCACTACCATCAAACACTGCGTCGCCGTCCAACGATCCGCGTAACTTCAGCGTAAACTGCTGGTCAAGCCGCATGGCGGCATCGGCCGTGCCATGCAGGTCGCCAACAAACGTCCCGGCACGCACCTCGTCGCCGTCAATCACCACGTCCGGGTTCACGGCCAGTTTATGCATACCGTCGGTGGTCAACCCAACCACGGCCAACTCATCACCAGTCTCCTCGTTGGCATCAAGCGCCGTTGCACCACCGCTTGGCCGCTTGGCTGCAGCGTAACTGTGCGTATGGTTCGCCACCGCGTTGCGCAGGGAGATTACCTCCGACCGAAGCCGCTGAACCTCCTCGTACAACGCGTTGTTTGACATTTCAAGCGTCTCGTCAGCCATCGTCAACCACACCCCTTACACTGCAGTAACATCACCCATTGAAAAGTAACTGCATCGTTTGCTTCCACCTTTATAGAGGATCAACTCACGTGCAGCTTGCCACGTAGGCATCAACTCATCGTCACCGTGCACGTACGTGAAACCTGCACCGCGTTTGTACATGCACCAACTTGGCGCTGAGCAAACAGGCTCAAGCGACGTCACTGCCTTCGGCAACGCCTCCACGGCGTAACCTAGCGCAATCCCCGCATGCACTGCATCGTCGTTTTTCCATGCATCCGTGTCCACCGACATTGTGAACCGCCTGCCTGGGATCATGCCAAGCAACAGCACACGACCAAGTCGTTGGCGATCACCGCCAACCGGTGACATGTTCCAACCATTCTTCGACGACTCAAGCGTAACGTTGTTGTCCAGCTCAAGCCTTATGCCACGCCCAAAGACAAGCAGCTTGGTGATCATTGACCGCGTTGGTGGCGCGGTCACGCGCAACACACCGCCGTTGCCGAGTCCAACACGACCACGTCCAAGCAACTTGGTCAACCCAGCGTACGCTGCGTCGAGGTCATCCATCACGAACAGCGCGTTGTCAGCTGGCAGCCTGGTCAGCAACAGGTTACCGGTCAACCCAGCGCAAACCTGCTTCACCTTGCCGTTGGTCAACGTCACCCGCAGGCCACTGTCAAACTCAACACCAGGCTCGTCCAGCGCAGCGTACCCACGCGGCGTGGCAATGCACTCGTTCGCTGGAAAACCACCGGCTGTGCGGTGCAACGTCACCTCAGCAGTACGCCCGTTGGCGCGCACAAACAGCGCCCCGGCCGTCACGACCCTTCACCCCGCAGCTGCTCAACCTCAGCCTCAAGCCTTGAAATTCGCTGACGCAACGTCTCCAACGCCTCGTCAACGGCCGACGCGGCGTCGGCCGACGCGGAAACAACGGCGTCGTCAATCCAAAGCTTGCCGCCTGGAATTTCCAACTCGTTCAGCACGTGAACATTGCCCGCTGTCAATGTGTCGCCGTTGACCAGCAAGGACGACTTGCCAACCGCCGTGGCGTCGTCGTTGCCAACGAGCAGTTTACCGTCACTCGGGCCGTCCAATCTCAACCCGTTGGCAATCATCGACGTGAACGCCTGCGCCACCGCGTCTGAGGTGATCAACGCCGGCGAACCAAGCGTACCACCAGGCGTGGCATCAACACCGCGTTCGCACGCACTGCCAAGGTTGAACCCGTTGTAAGTCTTGTTGACGATGTCCTGCCGTTGATACACGGTCACGACCTGCTCGTTACACGAGTACAGCCGGCCGTCGATCATGTACGCCCCGTCGGAGGTCTTGGTCTCTGCAATGTCCTCCGCTTGCGGTGCACCGACAATCAGCAGACGACCAGTAGCCGGCAACGCACCAGTTGTGCGCGACCTGGTGAAGTTCGGCACCGTGACCACCCGGTCGGTGATGCCGGTGACGACACCAGCTGAGTTCACGTGCACAGCCGGCACAACGAACGTCGACGCCGTGTCAAGCGTAGTGTCCTCGGTTGGACCGTACCAACCGGCGTGTACCGCCGTTTGCCGGTTCAATGTAATGCCAATGCTCACGTTTGACCCACCGTCAAGCACGGTCACACCGGCCATGTCACCAGTCACCGTAAACGAGAACGGGGCCTTCAACCGCGTGGCGGTCGTGGCGTTGCCGCGCAGATCGCCGGCAAACTCAGACGCTTCCAGCGTACCACCAACCATCTGAATGCGCGTCGACCGATGCAACTCGTTCGGCGCCGCCGCGGTGACGCCGGTCAGGAACGCCCGGTCATCGCTTGCCAATGTACGCACGTGCAGTGCATCACCACCTGGTTCATCACTGCCGGCGTAGTCGTGTACGTGAGTGTTCAGCTGCTCCTCAAGCTCCGCGACATGCAACGTCAACGTATCGATCCGCGCCGCCAACGCCGCGTCAGCTTCGTTCATGTCAATGCCCATCTTGTCGAGGTCGTTGCGCAGGTCAACACATGTCGCGTTGGTGGCGGCGATCTCAGCGAGCAGGGCTGTCTGTACATCATCGACGTGGCCTGACAACAGAGTAAGCCTGGTGATCAGGTCCTCCAACGTTGCCTTAAGGTACATCGTGCGGTTCGCCAGCTGCTCATGTGGTACGTTTGCGTACCCATGCTCGCCACCATGCACGTAGTTCTGCTCGTCAATGCTGTATATTTCGCTTACCCACTCAACGCTCTCGTTGATTACGGAGCCAGGCGTCAGCACATCGTAAGCATGGTTCGTTACGCCCATTCACAACACCCTCTTTACCAATCTACGTTAACCCACGGACCAGGCGACGACGGTGGTACAGTGTCCATAACACCTTCGTTGACAACGTACGGGTCAATCACCACACGCGTTACGCTAATCTTGTCCGCTGTGTATTTTTGCTCACCGTTGAAGCGAATTCTGCGATTAAACAGGTACTCCTGCAACACGTAGATCGCGTCAGTCCTGGTGAAGTTTGTTGTCTTGTCGTCAACCACTGGCAGACCGTGAATCACCACGTTGTCCACCATTGCCACGTTACACGGCAGTGCATGCCAAGGTGCACGCATGTACTCCCACCGTACAGTCAACCCACGCGTACCGCACGCCTTCAGCGTGGCGTGCGCCCACCGATTGCCGGTGTCCGTCGTGGTCAACAAGCACTGGTCGTTTACAAACACAGCGAACCGTGCGCTGTTGTCCCGCGTAAGCACCTTGTAATCGAAGGTAACCTCAACCGCGTCAGCCGCGTCGGTCAACCGCACAAGCAGCGGGGCAACCTGCCCAACGTTGAGCAGATCAGCGGTCATCACCTGGTGATCAACTTCACCTGGCTCACCCTTGAACCCACCACGGTCGTCGGCAAGCACCCACTTACCAGTGTAGTAAAAATCCTCAAACCCTACACCGTAACGATGGTCACCAACCACGCCCATAGGCGCAACCTCAACTCTGTGTTGATACTCAAGCCGCACATCAGGAGTGCTGTCGGAGTAAACTGGAAAAACGCCACACGTCCACCACATACCGGCCGCGAGCCCATCGAACTCCACACGGTACCGATCAACGCCGTGAACAAACGGCACATCAATCACCTTGTACCCCTCGGCAAGACCATCGACTATCCACTCGTCCGTCTGCTTAAGCAGTACGCGAAAATACTCAAGCCCATCAGGCGGCGGCATGATGATACGCCAATCGACCGTCATCGACCGCCTGCCGTCGGTGAACGTCAAGTCAACCAGCACATCCTCAAACGCCCGCCAAGACACCAGCTGAGCCGGAGTATCAGTGTTCCACAACCGCAGCTCAGGGAACTCCTGGTGGTCGTCCACCCCATCACGCCTGAACAGCCGCGAGTAAACAAGCGGTTTCAGAAAAAACCGCTCAGGCAGGTTGACCACACGCAGCCGCTGATTCTCATCAAAGTCATGGTCGCCTGCATGCCAATCTTGATCAGGCACATGGTCTGCGTTCCACCTCAGCAGCACACCACCGTACGCTTGATCTGTCGGGTCAACCTCAGGCAAACCAACCAACTCGTCAACCACAACGTACTCACCGTTGTCGTCCAGCTCAAGATGACGACTACGCAGCAACCCAAGCCCAAGCAAAGCCTTTGGATAACCATTAACCGGCGTTACCTCAAGCCACGCCGTTGCACTCGCCGAGCAAACCTCGTCGCCGTGCTCGTCAAGCAACGTGGCAGTGTACACGTACGCTCTGCCGTTGTCAGGCGGCACGTCATCCAGCTCACCTGTTGTGCTGTCGAACTCAACCTCACCACCAGCCTGCACACCAGCACCGACGTCTGGTCTACGCGTAAGCACAAGCCGCGCACCAGGTACAGGGTAACCAAGCTGGTCAAGTGTAGTCCACTTCACGTGGACAGTCGTTCCATCCACAGTGCACGTCACGTTCAGCTGCTCCGCCGGCAAAACCCCCGTGTACAGCCGCGCCCAAAGCTTGGCGTCAATCACGTCGTGCTTGCGCGCACCACACGCGGCGCACCAGCGACCAAACACTACTGTCGCCTGCTGAGCCTTGGTCGGGTTGAACTCAACATCAAGCCCAACGCCCTCCTTGGCAAACCGCAACAGTACATCATCAGTGTACAGCGGCATTCGCTCCGCGGCGGAAACCTGTGAACCCGTAACTACACCGTTGCCCTCAACGGCATGCACAAACCCATAACCGTTCACAAGCAGCTTTGACAGCTCATCTAAATCACGACCGCCCTCAACAGGACCGGTCTTGTCGGCCAACATGTGTTCAAGCGCATGGTCAATGGCCGTGCACCACGGGCACGTGTCTGTCGTCTCGTACAAGGCATCGCTCACGCGCTGCAAGTAGGCCACACCACTCACCTCCATAGTTTCGTCAGCACAAGAATACCAACGAACACAACAAAAAACGGCGGTGAGCTTTCGCTCACCGCCGTTTGCACTTGCTAACCAACCAACTCCATCGTTGCTCGCCGCACGTTCTCAGCATCATGCCGCACACGCTGCGCACGGTTAATCAGCCACTGGGCATACAAACCTCTTTGCACACACTCGTCCACGGCTATCCGCGCCCACTGAGTGTCAACAAACACGTACTCACTCTTGTCGACCTTCACCACCACGCCATCGTTGCCAACCTTCACACACTTGGCGTCAGGCTGCCCAGCCACAGTCTCGTAGTCCTTCACAAGCCCCAAACGCTCAGCCGCAACCGCCTTGGCCACGTCGGCGACCTCATCGTCAACACCTGTTGCACCGGCAACCTGCATCCAGTCAGTGCACAGCACTTGTCTGTACACGGTTCGTCCAGAGATGGTGCACAACGGGGTAATCAACTCGTCCACAGCGTCGTCACCCATCAACCACCGTAACCGCTGCTCAACCAGCGATACACGCCGATAACAGGCAATCAACGTGTGAATCCACTCACGCGCAGCCTTCCGTTCAGCCACAGACTGCCACGGTGCGCTAAAACGCAACGCCCTGCACGTGTCGCGTGACTCAACCTCAATCATGAACGACTTTACGCCAACATACGTGGTCATTTTCCAGGCATTGTGCTTGTCCACCGGGCGCGACAAAACAAAGCGCACAAACGCGTCACCAAATCGCTCAGTGCACGCCACGACTTGCACACCATCAACCGTCGTCCGCCAAATGCCTGCCTTAACGTTGCCGTCATCGTCCACAGGCAACTGCACGACAGCTTTGTCGACACGCAGCAACACGGGGTTCAACGCGTACGCATAATCAACGGTCTTGGTCAACAACGCCAAACGGTCGTTCAGCACGAGCACATCACATTGCGCCAGTCTATGCCCAACGAGCATGTCGTGAATCTCAACACGCACACCATGTGCGTCGTCAATGGGTTGTTTGTTGTGATCGCTACACTCAATGAGCATGGGGATAAACACACAGAAACCATCGTTAAACTCAGACGGGTTTACAGACACATCACCGTCGAGCATTCGTCCAGCAATCTTTCGCACCACGCTCAACGCCTTGTGCGTGTCAAGCGATGACTGAACAGGTACGCTCCAAAAACGACACCCCGTGTCGTTTTGATAGTTACCGCCAATGACGTAGTTCATGTCGTAGTAGTACGTCATCTCACGATAATCTTCACACCGCGTGCGCGCAACACGAGTATCAATCAACATCTTCATCACCCCTCAACGCACGTACACCATCGCGCACCTTGTTTGCCTCATGTTTCATCTCGCTTGCTTTGAAATCACCACCATCAAACGCCTGCACATTTATATAACCAGCGTTTGTAAGCACGTACGCATAATGCCCACACACAACCCCACCAGACACGGCAATTTCGTCGTACTGCGCCCTGGCAGTCTTGTAATCCATCAACCCAAGCGTCTGCTCATGCACAAGCGCCATGGCCAACTCGCGGTCAGCTTGGTCGCCACCAACGCACGTGAAGCGCACCGCATCTGACGACGGGTTGAACAACCGTGTGGCGTACACCTTGGCTTTACCAACCTTCACCACCGGCGCCAAATTTGCCTTTGGCATCACTTTGCGCAAACCAGCCACCGCCGACTTATGTTCCTTCCCGTTCACTGAACGCACACGGGTAAACAGCTTCATAAACTCGTACACCTGCTTGCGGTACCCCGCTCGACGCAGCGCAGCCAACACACGCCGTGCGTCGATGTACAGCGACTCAACCCCCGTGTTGACCTCAAGCAAACCGGACATGTAGTTTTTCTGCACATTCTTCTCACGCCGCATGGACACCGCAACGCCAAGCCGCACGGTGTCGCCAATGTCAACGCACAGCACCGCCTGAGCAAACCGCTGGTTGGCGGTTACCCGCACGCCGGGTGCACCCAAGGCCGCGTTGCCGTACGTACCATCCTCCAACCCGTTCACAGTCTCAAGCAAAACAGGCGGTTTGTCAACAGCGCGTGGGTTGAGCAAAACAACGCCACCGGCGTAGTACGTCGCTCCAAACGACCGTGACTCGCCGCTCACAACGCACACCGTACGTACAGGCAGCTCATCATTGTCGTCAATCACCTGCGACAACACCACGTGCTTACCAACAACGTGCGCCCATGACTCGGTTGACCACGGTGAGTTGAGCACATCCTTCAAGGCGGTGCGCCCAATCTCAGCAAGCTCAGTGTACATGTTCATCGGCACATCAATGTTCCGACCATACACTCCGTGCAAACTCCGTGTGTTCATTCACAGTACCTCTCGCCAATCAACAACTCCGCACAAAACATCACGCCACGTTTCCGCACGTTGTCCATCATGTTGTCCACTGTGTCATCAAGCGCACGACGAACGGACGCCCATGTTTTATTGCACTGTCTCTTCGTCAGGTTGTTCATGTACGTGTCCACACTCAGTGTCTTCATGTACTCCTTGGAGGTGATGTTGGCCGCCTGGTTTGGCGTCAGCATGCTTCCCATGGAGAACAAGGCAATCCCAGCCGGTGCACGTCTTTTACGAAAATTCGCCACACGTCTGTCTGGCTTCTCATCAGTCCGCGGCGGCTGGACCGGAGTAATGTAAACTGTGTGTCCACATTCAACGTACCACTTGTCCTCATCATCGTCGTACGTGTTGGTCACAACGGAGTGAACCCGGTACACGTGGCCAACGCCATCGACGTCAATTGACACATCTTTTACGTAATCGCTTTGCATACTCTTCTCTCCTTACAGCAACGTGGCGCGCGTGCGCGGCTGCGACTGTTGCTCAACAGGCTGCTCAGCCGCCGCCGCGGCGGCAGCAGCGCGCTCCTGACGTTTCTCTTCCCTCTTGGCCGCCTTGCGCTGTCTGTCAGCATCCGCCGACCAAATGTACAGTGTTCCGTCACCCGCATTGACCACCACGTCAGGATGCTCGGTTGCCATACC
>Ga0265298_10003087_pt1 | contig 22370 bp, 13 predicted proteins | sample AusTroGonzalo_MG_3_FD_193486 | JGI IMG/M metagenome (GOLD analysis project Ga0265298, IMG submission 193486) | Bovine rumen microbial communities from tropical cattle in Woodstock, Queensland, Australia - Gonzalo_01 | ecosystem: Host-associated > Mammals > Digestive system > Stomach > Rumen ...
CGCTCTCTGCTGCTTCCTTGGCGTTGCCCCAGTAAGGCAACGGAAGGAAGAAAAAGATTATGGCAAAAGTATTAGGTATTGACTTGGGAACGACCAACAGCTGCATGGCTGTCATGGAAGGCGGCGAGGCGGTCGTGATTCCCAATAAGGAGGGCGCGCGTACGACTCCGTCGATTGTCGCTTTCACCAAGAATGGCGAGACTCTCGTTGGCCAGGCTGCTAAGCGTCAGGCTGTCACCAACCCGAAATCGACGATCTATTCGATCAAGCGCTTCATCGGCCGCCGCTACGACGAGATGACCGACGAAATCAAGATGGTGCCTTATGAAGTGGTTCGCGCGGCGAATGGCGACGCGGCCGTCAAGGTGAACGACAGGGTCTACACTGCGCAGGAGATTTCCGCGATGGTGCTCCGCAAGCTCAAGGAGGACGCCGAGGCGTTCCTCGGCGAGAAGATCACCGAGGCCGTCATCACGGTTCCCGCCTACTTCAACGACCAGCAGCGCCAGGCGACGAAGGACGCCGGCAAGATCGCGGGTCTCGACGTGAAGCGTATCGTTAACGAGCCGACTGCTGCTTCGCTCGCCTACGGCCTCGACAAGAAGAAGAACGAGAAGATCGCGGTCTACGACTTCGGCGGCGGAACGTTCGATATCTCCGTCCTCGACATCGGCGATGGCGTCTTCGAGGTCAAGGCGACGAACGGCGACACGCACCTCGGCGGCGACGATCTCGACCAGGCGATCATGAAGTGGATGATAGAGGACTTCAAGGCCCAGCAGGGCATCGACCTCTCCAACGACATGATGGCCCTCCAGCGTCTGAAGGAAGAGGCCGAGAAGGCGAAGTGCGCCCTCTCGACGGCGACGACCTACGACATCAACCTGCCGTTCATCACGGCTGACGCAACCGGCCCCAAGCACCTTACGGCTACCCTGAACAAGGCGAAGCTCGAGGCTCTTACGATGGACCTCGTGAACCGCACGAGCGAGCCCTGCCGCAAGTGCATGAGCGACGCCGAGCTCTCCACGGTTGACGAAGTCGTTCTCGTCGGCGGCCAGACGCGCATGCCTCTCATCCAGGAGAAGGCCAAGAGCCTCTTCGGCAAGGACCCCCACAAGGGCGTCAACCCCGATGAAGTCGTCGCCATGGGCGCGGCGATCCAGGGCGGCATCCTCAAGGGCGAGGTCAAGGACGTTCTCCTTCTCGACGTCACCCCGCTTACGCTCGGCATCGAGACCCTCGGCGGCGTGATGACCCCGCTCATCGAGCGCAACACCACGATTCCTACCAAGAAGTCCCAGGTGTTCTCGACCGCGGCCGACAACCAGCCTGCCGTTACGATCGCGATCTTCCAGGGCGACCGCAAGATGGCGAGGGACAACAAGTCGCTCGGCAACTTCAACCTCGACGGCATTCCTCCGGCTCCGCGCGGCATTCCGCAGATCGAGGTGACGTTCGACATCGACGCGAACGGCATTCTCAACGTCTCCGCCAAGGATAAGGGCACCGGCAAGGAGCAGAGGATCACCATCACCGCCGCCGGCGGACTTTCCAAGGACGAGATTGAGCGCATGCGCAAGGACGCCGAGGCCCATGCGGCCGAGGACGAGAAGCGCCATGCCGAGGTCGAGGAGCGCAACAAGGCCGACGGACTCGCCTTCCAGGTCGAGAAGACCCTGAAGGACTCCGGCGACAAGATCGCAGCCGACAAGAAGGCTCCGGTCGAGGCGGCTCTCAAGGACCTCAAGGATGCGCTCGCGAAGCAGCCCCCGGCTCCGATCGAAGAGATCAAGTCGAAGCAGGAGGCCCTCATGAAGGCCATGGAGCCTGTCGCCCAGGAGATGTACGCCTCGGCTCAGCAGGCGAACCAGGGTGCGGCTGGTGCAGGAACGCCTCCTCCCGGCGCTGGCACGCCTCCGACGAACAACGGCGGAAGCGAGAAGAAGGGCGGGGACGATGTGGTCGACGCCGACTTCACGATGAAATAATCGGCAATGCGTTCGGCATTCGGCAACCGGATGCCGGATGCCGGATGTGAAAATGCTTTAATCAACGATCGAGCAATCAACTTGAAAGGAAAACAACAAATGAAGATCAGACCTCTGGGCGACCGCGTGCTCGTGGAGCCCATCGAAGAGAAGGAACAGACCGTCGGCGGAATCATCATTCCCGACTCGGCGAAGGAAAAGCCCATGCAGGGCAAGGTTATCGCGGTCGGCAAGAAGACCGACAAGGACGGTAAGGAGATCGCGTTCGACGTCAAGGCCGGCGATACGGTGCTCCTGCCGAAGTACGGCGGAACGGAAGTCAAGCTTGACGGCAAGAAGCTCCAGCTCGTCCGCGAGGAGGACCTCCTCGGAGTTCTGGAGAAGTAACGACTGGGAATGGACGGGGAAGACCAGTCTTCCCCGGACCCTAACAAAAGGAATTGGAGACTAAAGAAAATGGCTAAGCAAATCAAGTTCGACGCCGATGCGCGTCAGAAGATTCTCGCGGGCGTTGAGAAGCTGAGCGCCGCGGTTACGTCGACTCTCGGCCCCAGCGGGCGCAATGTGATTCTCGACAAGAAGTTCGGCTCGCCCCAGATCACCAAGGACGGTGTGACCGTCGCCAAGGAGATCGAGCTTCCCGATCCCTTCGAGAACATGGGCGCACAGATGGTGAAGGAAGTCGCCTCGAAGACCAACGACGTCGCGGGCGACGGTACGACGACCGCCACGCTTCTCGCCGAGGCGATCTACCGCGAGGGCCTCAAGAACCTCACCGCCGGCGCCAATGCGATGTCGCTCAAGGCCGGCATCGACAAGGCTACGGCCGCCGTCGTCGAGTCGATCGCGAAGCAGTCCAAGAAGGTCAAGAGCGCCGACGAGATCGCGCAGGTCGCGACGATCTCCGCCAACGGCGACGAGGAGATCGGCAAGATGATCTCCGACGCGATGGACAAGGTCGGCAAGGAAGGTACGATCACCGTCGAAGAGGCAAAGACGCTCGAGTCCACCCTCGATGTCGTCGAGGGCATGCAGTTCGACAAGGGCTATCTCTCGCCCTACTTCGTTACCTCGCCCGAGGACATGGAGTGTGAGCTCGAGAATCCCTTCATCCTCCTCTTCGAGAAGAAGATCTCGAACCTCCAGGACATGCTCCCGCTCCTCCAGGCGGTCGCCAAGACCGGCCGTCCGCTCATGATCGTCGCCGAGGACGTCGAGGGCGAGGCTCTTGCCACGCTCGTCGTGAACAAGCTCCGCGGCACCTTCCAGGTCTGCGCTGTGAAGGCTCCCGGCTTCGGCGACCGCCGCAAGGCGATCCTCGAGGATATCGCGGTCCTCACCGGCGGCAGGCTCATCAGCGAGGATATCGGCGTCAAGCTCGAGTCGGTCCAGCTTACCGACCTCGGCCGCGCGAAGAAGGTTGTTGTCGACAAGGACAACACCACGATCGTCGAGGGCCTCGGCAAGAAGGCCGACATCGACGCTCGCGTCGCCGTCATCAAGAAGCAGATCGAGGACACGACGAGCGATTACGATCGCGAGAAGCTCCAGGAGCGCCTCGCCAAGCTCGCCGGCGGCGTCGCTCTCATCAAGGTTGGCGCTGCTACCGAGGCTGCGATGAAGGAGAAAAAGGATCGCGTCGACGATGCGCTGCACGCGACCCGCGCGGCCGTCGAAGAGGGTGTCGTCGCCGGTGGCGGCGTTGCCTACCTCCGCGCCCAGAAGGCGATCGACGCCCTCAAGCTCGAGGGTGACGAGGCCGTAGGCGCGAGCATTGTTGCGCGCGCCGTCGAGGCTCCGCTGCGCAAGCTTGTCGAGAACGCTGGCCAGGAAGCCGCGCTCGTCGTCGCCAACGTAAAGAAGGCGACGGGAACGAACGGCTACAACGTCCGCACGGGCGAGTACACCGACCTCCTTAAGGCTGGCGTCGTCGATCCTGCGAAGGTTACGAGGAGCGCCCTTCAGAATGCGGCCTCGATCGCCGGGCTTCTCCTGACGACCGACTGCATGGTCACCGACCTTCCCGAGAAGAAGGAATCCTGCGGCTGCGGCGGCCACGGCGCCCCCGGCGGCATGGACGGAATGATGTAATCCCTTGACGGGTATTGCATCCCACGAGGCGCGGCGCATCCGTCAAGGTGCGTCGCGCCCGTCGTTTTTGAAAGGAGAAGGTACGAGGGAGAAGGTAGGGCACAAAGACGCCAATTCCACTCTCGAACTCCAACTCGAACTCCAACTCATCCCTCCCCCATTCCCCTAAATATGCTATAATACTTCATTCAAGGAGAGAAAATGGGAGACAAGATCAGTTTTGAGGCGCCGCGCGGCATGAGGGACTTCTATCCCGAAGACATGACCTGGCGCAACAAGGTTTTTGATGCATTCCGCGCGTCGGCCAACGCGTACGGCTTCGAGCCCTACGACGCCTGCGTAGTCGAGAGCTACGAGCTTCTCGCGCGCAAGGCCGGCGAGGAGGTCGGCGAGCAGATATACCACTTCTTCGACAAGTCCGAGCGCCACATAGCGCTCCGCGCCGAGATGACGCCGACGCTCGCGCGCATGGTCGCGCAGCGCCAGAAGGAACTTCGCTTCCCTCTGAAGTGGACGACGATCGCCCAGTGCTTCCGCTACGAGCGCATGACCAAGGGGCGCAAGCGCGAGCACTACCAGTGGAACCTCGACATCATCGGCGAAGACTCCGTTCTCGCGGAGGCGGAGGTGATAGGAGCGGCCGTCGACGCCCTTAAGCGCATGGGTCTCGGCCCGTCCGACTTCAAGGTGCACGTCTCCTCAAGAAAGCTCCTTGGCGATCTTCTCGCGAAGAGCGGAATAGCGCCTGAGCTTCATGCCCAGGTGTTCCTCGCGCTCGACAAGCGCGGAAAGATGCCCGACACCGAAATCGCCGCGATGATGAAGGCCGGAGGGCTCTCGGATGCCGATGCCGACGCCGCCTTCGCGATAATGGATACGAAGGATTATTCCGGATGCGCCGAGCTTGAGGAGCTCTTCGCCCTCGCGCGCACTGCCGGTTTCGCCGATGCGCTCGAGTTCGACATCTCCGTCATCCGCGGACTCAGCTACTACACCGGAGTCGTGTTCGAATGCTTCGATACGAAGGGCGAGTTCCGCGCGATCTTCGGCGGCGGACGATACGACAACCTCCTGACGACCATCGGCGGCGAGCCGACCTCCGCCGTCGGACTCGGCTTCGGAGACGTTGTCGTGACGGAGCTTCTCAAGGCGCGGCTCGGCGAGGGCGCCGCAGCGGAGAAGGCGGGCGTGGCGATAGGCTTCATGTTCCCGACGGAACGTGACGCCGCCGTCCGTCTGGCCGCGAAGCTGCGCGCCGAGGGCAAGCGCGTCGACCTTGCGCTTCGACCCGCGAAGCCGAAGAAGTTCTTCTCCCATGCGGACCAGAGCGGCGCGGCCGAAGCCGTGTTCATCGGTCCGGATGATGTCGAAAAGGGCGTTGCGCGGCTCAAGAACATGTCTACGCGCGAAGAAATGGGGATTCCGCTCTGAAGCTCCGCCTTTCCATAGTTGCGGCATATGCCGCGCTGCCGCTTGTCGCTGCGCCGATGAGCCAGGCTGAAGCCATCGTGGGGCTGCTCAACTCCCGCTCGTCGCAGAGTGCGAAGCGCTACGAGGAGGCGGCCGAGCGGGTCGCGGCCGACGCGAAGCTGGGCATGCCGCTGCAGCGCTACATGCTGGCCGTGCTTCAGGGTTCGGAGGGGCTTCCTCTCGTCGCCTGCCTGGATGATGCGACGCGCACGGAATATCTCGAGGGTTCGCGAAGGCGCATAAGCCTGCTTGCGGAAAATCGCGGCAATCCGCTGGCGATCTACCTGATGTCGATGGAGAATAACGATATCGATCTTCTCAGGCGCGCGGCGTACGGCGGCAATGTGCAGGCGCTCAACGCCTACGGGACGTACCTGATCGACAAGGCCATAGGAACCGACCCTGCCGATACGAACGCGATCGTCGGTCTCGTGAAGGAAGGGTTCGCGAGCTTCAGCGCCGCGGCCGGGAGAAAAGACCCGAACGGACTCTACAACCTGGGCATGTGCTACATGGAAGGCATCGGATGCGAACGCGACAGTGGCCTCGCTTTCGAGAACATACGGCAGGCTGCGATCGCCGGCCACCCGGGCGCCATGAGCGATGTCGCCATCTTCTACGAAAAGGGGATTGGCGTTGCGCAAAGCGCTACGGCATCGCTTATGTGGAGAATGCGGGCCCGTGCGGCAAATGGTGACAAGGCGGCCGAGGAGTGGCTTGGCGCCAATGCGATTCCGGAGAACGAATGAAATGAAGATCCTTCTTCTGGGCGATATAGTAGGTGGCCCCGGCCGCAAGATACTGAAGCGTGAGCTTAAGCGCATTCGCGGCGAGCTCGGAGTCTCCGCCGTCGTAGCTAATGCGGAGAACGCGGCCGCAGGCTCTGGCCTTACCGCGGCGCTTGCGGAGGAACTCTTCGACATCGGGGTTGACGCGATTACGCTCGGCGACCACACGTGGGGGCAGAAGGAGTTCGCAGGGCAGATCGGCTCACTTGAGCGCGTCGTAAGGCCGGCGAACTATCCCTCCGAGTGCCCCGGGCGCGGCTGGTGCATTGTGACGACTCCCACGGCCCGCTTTGCGGTCGTGAACGTTCTCGGGCGCGTGTTCATGCAGCCTGTGGATTGCCCGTTCAAGGCGATAGACAGGGTCCTTGCCGAGATTCCGAAGGACGTGCCGGTCCTTGTCGATTTCCACGCCGAGGCGACGAGCGAGAAGATAACGTTCGCCCATTATCTGGATGGGCGCGTCACCGCGATCGTCGGCACCCATACCCATGTCCAGACCTCAGATGCTATCCTGCTTCCTAAGGGCACGGCCTACATTACCGACCTCGGGATGACAGGCCCGTACATAAGCTCCATCGGCCGCGATCTGAAGCCTGTGACGAAGAAGTTCATAACCGGCATGCCGATGCGCTTCGAAGTGGCGGAGGGCCCTTGCGTGATCGAGGGCGCCGTCGTCGATCTCGACCCTGCGACGCGCCGTGCCGCTTCGATCGAACCATTCCGTTTACGTGAGGCAATAAAATGACTTTACCGCAGAGAGTGGCCCACATAGTCAAGCACGGGATGTCATTCCTTCATCCGTGCGTGTATGGTGAGTTGAACGCCAAGGGTGCGCTTGAAGAGATATCGGCCGACCTGGTGCGCGAGATTGCGCTGCTTTGCCCTGGCCGCGATGCGAAGGAGATCGTCTCCGCATTCGTGAAGCGCCTTCCGGAGGTGCGCCGCCTCGTCGAGACAGATGTGTCAGCCGCGTACGACGGCGATCCTGCGGCAACGAGCCGGATGGAGGTCGTGATGGCCTATCCGGGTCTGTACGCCGTAACGATACATCGCCTTGCGCACGAGCTCTACAAGCTGAAGGTGCCGATCCTGCCTCGCGTCATGAGCGAGCTCGCCCATTCCAAGACAGGCATAGACATACACCCTGGCGCAACGATAGGCGAGCGCTTCTTCATCGACCACGGAACGGGCGTCGTCATCGGCGAGACGACGGTTATCGGTCGGAATGTGCGCCTTTACCAGGGTGTTACGCTGGGCGGTCTCTCGTTCAGCAAGGATTCCTCGGGCGCACTTGTAAAGGGCCTCAAGCGCCATCCCAATATCGAGGACAATGTCGTGATCTACGCCAACGCGACAATCCTTGGCGGCGATACGACCATCGGTCACGACTCCGAGATCGGCGGAAACGTCTGGCTGAAGGATTCCGTTCCGCCCAATTCAAGGGTCTACAACAAGCCTCCCGCCCCGACGATAAGGTCGATGGGCTGATGTTCAAGGCGATAATAGCGGCGCTGATCGTCGGCACGTGGAACGGAAACTGGTTCCCGTCCGGTCGCGCCGAGCACCGCGCCCATCCGGATGTGGAGGCGGCGACGATAAAGGCGGTAGGTGCGATGCTCCGGAGCGGGATAGATGCCCTTGATCCGGCGGGCACGAACGATCTCGTGCTTTGCTTCAATGAGATACGGGGCCCTAGGGTTGCGAAGGAGCTCTGCTCGGCCATAGGGCGGACGAACCTGGCGGTCGCAGTGGTGACGGGCTATCGCAGGCGGGACCGCTTCGACCAGCAGCAGGACGTGATAATGACCACCCTCCCTGTCGCGGATGCGAGCTGGAGCCTTTGGAAGTCGTCAAAGGGAGTGCGGCCGCCGCGTGGCTATGCGATGGCGAAGGTGGTGATGGAGCCGGCCGTAACGTCTATGGTATACGCAGTGCACCTGAAGTCGAACTACGGAGCGACGAAGGAGGAAATAAAGGCGGCCAACAGGTTGAAGCGCCGCCTGCCGGTGGAGCAGCTTGTTGAGATGACGCGAGGTGTTGATTCGCCGGTCATCATTGCGGGTGATTTCAACGCCGACAAGTGGCGGAAGGAGTTCGCCGGAGAGACGATATTCTCCACGCTTGAGGATGCGGGCTATTTGAACCTGCTCGGGCTCCTCCCGAAAGGTTCTCACGGAACACATCCAAGCAGGCGTTGGGGCGATAGCGCTCTCGATTACATATTCGTCCGGGGCTTCGAGCCGCTTAAGCCGCCGAGGATACTTCCGTCAGAGGAGCTCTCCGACCATCAACCGGTCTTCTCCATCCTCCACCTTTAGGCCGCGCTATCCTTAACACGCCGCATCGCCAGTCCCCGCCATCGCTTTAGCGAAGGCGGAAGCCTTGGCGACGGCGGTTCCCCGTTCCACTCCCTTTCCGGGGACAGGCTTCGCAGTAGCCTTATAATATGGTATAATATTTGCGTTACTAAGTGTCAATCTACTTAGTTAGCGAAAGGGGAAACAATTATGAGAACCGCTAGAAACGCTCTTGCGGCACTTGCCGCGCTTTTCATTGGCTACACCGGACATGCCGGCGACGGCAGTTTGATGTTTTCTCCGGCAACCTTGCCAGATGCGATCGTCGGCGACACGTATTCAGAGACGGTTTCTGTTACGGCGGAATCTGGCGGAGAAATCAAAGGATGCTCAGTAAGTTCGTCTTCAGCTGATTTTCGAGGAGTATGGAACAGTCGAACATGTTTATTGACGATATCGGGTGTCGCTACGGTTGCGGGCGAAGTGAGTTTTGCAATCACTGCGTATGTGTCGAGCGGGCGTGGCACGATACAAGAAACAGAGACTCTTACCCTCACCGTAAAGCCGGCAGACGGCGGTGATGAAACAGGCGGCGGCGGTGAAGGCGGCGGCTCGTCGGGCGGCGGTGACGAGCCCGGCGGCGGCGAGATGATCTATATAACAAGCAAGACACCATCAACCGCGACGGTGGATATGGTTACGGGCGAGAAGCAGACATTCTCGGTTGAGATAAACAACCCTTCGGCGAGTGTCAGATATGCGTGGTATTGCGGACCGAAATATGGAAGCACGACTGTTATTCCTAGCGCTACTGCCTATTCGTACGAATACGAATGTACAGGGGAAGAAGTCAATCTTATGGTGTATGTACTTCCGGCCGAGGGGTCTGGAGTACATGAGGCCTTTACCTGGCATATCTCGCCGAAAGAACCAGACCCAGTTCCGACTGTGACGGGTTTTTCGCCGAGTACCGCGAGCATTAGCCAGTCTGTCGGGAAGAGCGTCTCGTTTTATGCTTCCGTTGAAAACGCCACGTCTGATATATCGTACTTGTGGGAGCTGGATTCAACTGGAAGGGGTTCCTATACTACTATATCGGGAGCAACAGGTTCTTCATATTCGTACTACTTGTCTAGTGTCGGCACTTCGTATATCCGCGTCACCGTTAAGGGTGTTGACGGAACGGCGCTCGCAAACGGCACAAAAACGTGGACAGTTACGGCTACCGAGGCGACGACCACGATGACTCTTACGCCCTCAAGCCCGTCTTCGGAGGCTGTCGAAATGACCCTTGGCGCGAAGCAGACTTTTGTCGCGACGGGGACGGGTCTTGACGGCGCGACGATAAAGTGGACCGTTAATGGCACGCAGAAAGCCGCAGGTTCGCTCTCGTATGAATTCGAGCCGACCGCGGCTGGTACATATACTATTATGTGCACTGCTGTTGGCAAGAGTGGATCAAAATCAGTGTCGTGGACGGTGACGGTATCCGCAGGCGGCGGTTCCGGCGGTGGCGAAGGAAGCGGTTCCGGCGGTGGCGAAGGCGGTTCGACTGAGCCGTTTGTGCGGAAGTATCCGACTACGGACTCGACCCAGGTTGCTGTCGATACGACGATTACATTTGAGGCAGAGGCGAAGGACACCGCATCGACCTATACGCTTAATTGGGACATTCGTAAGGACGGCAATATCGTGACGTTCACGGCGCCGAATAGCACGAGCTGCCCATACACGTTTAGGTCCGCTGGCACATACACCGTCACTTTGAGCTATTCCGGCGCGAAGAGCGGAGAAATTGTATGGACTGTCACGGTTGGTGATGGTGGTTCTGGCGGCGGCGGAGAAACGCCAAGCCTTTCCCGTCTCAGTCCGACGGAAGAGAGCGTCTCGATTAAGTACGGCAATTCCCAGACGTTCACAGTCGAGGCGAAGGGACTCTCCGATGCCAACCTCCTGTGGTACGTTGGGGATTTCCAGATTGGCGGCAATGTTACATCGTATTCGTACAAGCCGGACGATCCTGGGACGTCGACGCTGACTTGTAAGGCGATTAGCAAGACCGGCAACACGGTTCTCGCCTCTGTCTCCTGGACGGTTACGGCGTATGAAGAGGGCGGTTCCGGCGGAGGCGGAACAACGGCGCTGTTCGAAAAGGATAGTCCGGCGACGCAAAATCAGGCAATGACTGCTGGCGACAAGATGACGTTCAGCGTCAAGGCGAATGGCGACACCTCTAGCTACAGTTACAGCTGGGGTTTCTCTTCGGAAGACACTTCTGCGGCAACGCTGACGACCAACCCTGCCAATCCCCTTGAATGTGAATTTTCCTCGACAAGCAATGGCACTTTTTCTGTCATCTTCACCTATGCTCCCAAAGCCGGTGGAGACAACAAGCAGGTGTACTGGGTGGTGACGGTGACTGGCGGCAGCTCTGGCGGCGGCGGAGAAGAGCCTGGTGGTGGTGACGAGCCCGGTGGCGGCGATGAACCAGGTGGCGGCGATGTTGTCGAAAAGGACTATGTGGCTATTCCGCTTCCAGACAGCTCGATAATTGGGCAATTGATGAATCACCGTGTGAGTCTGCCTCTGGGTCAATTTGGAAAGCAGATTCGAATGCAGGAAACTATAGTAGGTTATTCCGATTTTAATCTGTACGGAAATGAGCCCGACGGCATTAATGTTTCCAAGGACGATAGCGGCATCATCATTTCGGGTACGATGTCGGATGATCTGGATGGTGCGGAGCTAGCCATTGACCTGGTGTTTACTATCCAATCTCCGACCTTAAGTACACGCACCAATTGCGTCAAGATTACCTTTGCCAAACGAGTGCTTGACAATACCATGCCTTACCTTGGCTATGCCGATCCGGCGAATGATACGGTGGACGCCTACATTGATGTGAACAAGAAGTTTTCGGTGATTGCGTATGACGAAGAGGGATCGACCGTAAGCTATAGTTGGTATCTTGATGAGTTGCCAGTTCAGGGGGCATCAGAAAAAGGAGCCTCGAAATACACGCTTAAAGACTCCGACCCGAGCCATGAGGGCGCGCAACATACGGTTGTCTGTTGCGCGACGGACGGCAAGACGGGTGAGACGCTGCTCAAGACGTGGACGGTCACGATGCGCCAGCCGGTCTTCGGGTTCGAAACGACGGAGCTCGCTGGCGGGACAGTCGGCGACGCTACCGGTGTTTGGGGGCTGGACTTCGTCAAGCCTAGTGGCACTTCTGTTGTCGCCATTGACGTGATAGACGGTGCGTTGCCGCCGGGCTGGACGCCATTCTCTACTGGCTACATTGCCGGTCAGTTCCGCAAGCCTGGCAATTATAGTTTCACTCTCCGTGCGACCTGCTCCAATGGCGATACGGCAGAGCAAGCGTTTACGGTCGCGGTCGCCGGAGAAGCAGATGCTGCCCGAGTCTGGACAGTTGGTACGCTCAAAACGGATGGAGGCGACGGTGGAAATAAAGGTGGTGACACAGGGAATGGCGAGAAGGGCAAGGATCCATATGCTGTTCTTTCGATTAGACAGGCGCTCCAGCAAGGTGCAGCAACTGGCGATACGATGAACGTCTATTCTACGATTCCTGCGCAGGAGGACCTCTCGACCTTCAAATATCTGGAAGATGTTACAGTTAATTTGATTGGCAATATAGTTCTGACAATTACTGACACGGCTCCAGATATGACGGCATTTACTTCTGCCGGCGGAACGTTCTCGTTCAGCGTCAATCCTGCAGGGGACGGATACTATGGTGACAAGCTCGTGATTGCCAAGGTCGGTACGGGCAAGCCTGCTTCGGACTACACGGTCGCGGGGGCGACTATGCCGTACTTCATCGGCGGCCTTGCCATCGACGACGACGGCTGGCTCTACACGCGTCTTGGCTGCGTGAAGATTACTGAAAACGATGATTGGCTAAATCTGCCGGATGATGTCAATCGCCGTGATGTGACATTCAGCGGGGCGACGTTCGCGCGCAATGTTTCCGTTCGATCGGAAGGAGTGCTTCCCGGCAGCATAACCTTCAGGGGGACAAACACCTTCGCCGCAGGATGCACATTCGACCTCAACAACTCCTTTGCAGATGACGTAAAAACGATCGTAAAGTCCGATGCAACGCTGGTGTTCGGAAACGGCGCGCACATCGGAAACTCCAAATTCGCCGGCGTCGAATTCGAGGCAGGCGCTACGCTGGTGTTCAATCCGAATTCGTCTTCGTCCATCGTCTCCGGCTTTCGGACGATCATGCCGGATTCCGGCAAGGTCATCCTCCAGCTGACTGCCCCGCTTGAAGCAGGCAAGTCGGTCACGGTCTTCTCTCGCTACGTCGGCGACAACGATCCGATGAACGTTTTCGAGATCGTCCCCTCAGTTGGCGACGAGTCGCAGTATAGACTTTATCGTGGCACGGAGAACGAGCTTGTCCTTGAGGTTGTCGAGGAAGAAGATTCCGGCGAACTTGTCTGGGCGGACGACGAAGACATGGGCGGCACGCGTGGTAGTTTGCTCTCGTACTCGTTTACGGCGCATGGGCCGAAGGAAAAGAGAATGGAATGGGTTGGGCGCGAACAAGTAGAAGTCGAAGTTGACGCCTACAGCAGCTTCGCGTACTCCTTCGTCGATGTTGGCTACACGATGAGCCGCGGCGAACAGAATACGTTTGACGATTCTGTTGGAACGCAGGAACTGCTCCAGGGTGCATACCTCGCTGGCAGTTCGACCTCTGCGGCTGATGCGGAAATCGGCTTCCCGTTCCCGTGCGGCGAAACGTTCGCCTCAAAGGTAAGGATTCACGCGGCGGGAAGAATTACGGTCGGGGGCGTGCAGATTGCGCTTTGCGACAAGGGACGGCTGGCGGATGTCCAGAATACCTTTACGCATGTCTACATCGCGCGTACGGACTCGTCGTTCACAGTCCGCTACGGGCATTTCGGGTCCGTCACGCTCACTCCCGACGGCGCGATTCGCGTGGCGTTCGGACCGGACGCCGACCTCATGTCCTTCGTTGATCCTCAGCTGCCGCTCTGCTATATGATGATTGGTACCGACGACAGGATCGATTTCTCGTCCGCCGAGCCGTATGTCGGCTCAAATGACGTGATCCTGACGCCGAGCTGTCCGCCCGGACTTGCGCTTTCGAGCGGCGGCACGCTTTCCGGCTATCCGCTCCTCGCAGGTGCGTATCAGCTTGCGGTCAAGGTAACGGCGCAGGACTCCAGCGCGAACACCTATGCGATGACGCGCACGTTCAATCTCACTATCGCCGAGGGACGGCTTGTCGAGGACGCGCCGGCCATCAGCGTGACGAAGGAGCCGGCAGCCGGTGATGACGGATACGTCCATCTCCTGCTTGGCGGAGAGGAGGAGTTCGAGGCAACGGTCGGAGAAGGGCAGCAGCTGCGCTGGACGCTCGACGGCGTGGTTGTGTCCACGACTGGTGCCTACAAGCTCACGGCGCCGACGGCGCGTCCGCTGAACGCCGACAATGCGCGCATACACAGGCTGGTTGCGGAGGCGGACGATTCGGCTGGACGCTTCGGCTGGTCCATCCGCAAGGCCTGGTACTTCGTCTACAACCGCAAGGTCTACGTCGACGCATCCGCTACATCCGGGGCAGGCGGTGATGGTGCCGGTGGCGCAGGCGGCGTGACGACCGGCGGTGGCGGAGTCGTTACCGGCGGCGACGGCGGCATTACGACTGGCGAGGGCGGCGGAACGTCTGCCGCCGACGGGCTTACGCCTCAAACCGCGTTTGCCGACTTCCAGGAGGGAATGTTCAAGTACCTGCTGAACGGCGACGAGGTGATTGTCGCGCCGGGAACGTATTCGACGCCGATCGACTTCGGCAACAACGAAGCGAAGGTAACGATCAGCGCGACTGGCACAGCGCAGGACACTGTTCTCGATCTTTCTGGCAACACCAAGGGCTACACGCGCTGCTTCCGCCAGGGACGCTACGAACTCGATTACGGACGCAGCGGCTCGCTGGAAGTCATCTTCAAGCCAGTCCAGTCGGCAGTGGTCTCCGGACTTGCGCTGCGCGGCGGTTCGATTGCCGAAGACTCGCATACAGGAACGACCTTCCCCGATTCGAGCGTGAACTGCTACGGCGTTGTCGGTGGTGGCGCGTTCGGCGGAACGTTCGAGAACTGCGTCATAACTGGGTGCGAGGCGAAGGACTACGGCGGCGGCGCGTATGGTGCCGTGCTCAACCACTGCATTGTGGAGGATTGCTCTGCGGCGGTCGGCGGAGGTTGCGCCAACTGCGAGCTCTCGTACTGCACGGTTGTCGACAACATCGCTACTTCGGCGGCAGGAGGCGTTGACGGTGAGTGTGAGGCTTATTATTCGATCATCATCGGGAACGTTGCCGCGGGCAAGGCGAACGAGTATGCGGCAACCACGACTCCGGTCAAGCTGACGCCGCAGGCGCCAACGCTTGAAAGCAGCTTCACGTCCGGCGACCCGCTCTTCTGCGCCGACTATCACCTCGCGTCCGGTTCTCCTGCTGAAGGCAAGGGCGCATATCCGACGCCCGATGCTACGGAATGTCTCGTTTTCGTCGAGATCGAGGGCGGCGGCGTAGTCGAACCCAACGACCCGGACGGCATTCGCGTCGAAGTCGGCAAGAGCCTTGCGTTCACGACCTCCGGGGGGCGCAATGTTGCGGCAATCTACGTGAACGGCGAAGCGGTCGAAAGCCCGGCAAACAGCTGGACGCTCGAAAACGTCGTCGTCAACACGGAGGTCCGTTTCGTCTTCGCTCCGGCAACACTTCTGGTGGGCGCAGCACGCGAACACAAGACCGTTTCGTCCGCCATCGCGGCGGCACGTTCCGGCGATACGATTAGCGTGGACGCGGGCACCTATGAAGAGCGGCTCGACTTGAGCGGTTTCGCGGGAGCGCTGACCATTGAGGCGGCGGATCCAGAGGCGAAGCCGGTCATCGACGCGAAGAGTGCGGGACGCTGCGTCACGGCGTCGCTGGAGGTCAAGAGCGTAGTCTTCAGGAACTTCGTCTTCGTCAATGGATGCGCGGCGAGGGTCGCGGCAGGCGACCAGCCCTACGCGGAATGGCTGGCGGACGGACTCCACGACTACAGCGACGCGGACCTGCTTGCTTACGGCTTTGGCGGCGGCGTGTTCGGCGGACGCTACGAGAACTGCGTCATCACGAACTGCACCGCGCTCGGGTCCAAGGGCGGCGGCGCATTCGGCGCGGAGCTCATCGGCTGCGAGATTGCGTGCAATCTCGCGGGCACGAAGGATTCTGGCGTGAATCTCCGCGACATGTGCGGCGGCGGCGTTTTCGGCGGACTGGTGAAGGACTGCCGCGTACACGACAACTCGCTCGTCGGCTACCAGAACCAGGTCTACTGCCGCTATCGCGGCGCGGGCACGTTCGGGGCGGAAGTGCGCAACTCGTTCGTCTGGGACAACTACATCAACTGCGGGTCCGTTGTGAGCGCGATTCCGAGCGAGACGCACGTCGGCACCGACGGCATAACCGTCCATACGGTCGAGAAGGCACCTACAGAGGCGCAGCTCGAAAACCACAAGACTCCGGTTCCTGTCGACGGCGAGTCACAGACCTATACATCGTTCGAGGCGGCGCAGACCGCGGCCGCGAAGCAGGTTGCGGACATCCCGACGCCAGTCGCTCGGGCGATTTCGGACTACGATGCCTATGCGAACATGTTCGAGATAAAGACGGTCGAGGACGGCAACGGCGGCTACGTCAACAAGCCCGCGCTGAAGGAAGATGTTCAGGAGGTCCTCCACGAGCAGGCGATGGATGCGCTGACGACGGATGACAGCGGCGAGCCGCGTGAAAGCTTCCAGGTCCAGAAGATGGAAAAGACCCTGACGAACACGGTCCCTGGTCTCTATTATGCGCTTGAGTTTTCGAGCGACATGGGGGCGGGCACGTTCGTCGGCGAGAGACATCTTTCGACAGGGTCGGGCTCGATGAAGCTTTCGGCGACATCGCTCAACACGCCGTCTGGCTTCTGGCGCATGGCCGTCTATCTTACCCCTGACGGAGAGTAAGTGCGCGGGGAGTATGGTATAATATCACCCTTATGAGCGCAGAGTTATCGAAAGTAAGGAACATCGGCATCGTCGCCCACATTGACGCGGGCAAGACGACGACGACCGAACGCATTCTCTTTTATACCGGCAAGATCCACAAGCACGGCGACGTGCATGACGGCAACACGACGACCGACTTCATGGTGCAGGAGCGCGAGCGCGGCATTACGATCCAGTCCGCCGCGATCTCCTGCGAATGGCAGGGCCACGCGATCAATATAATCGACACGCCCGGCCACGTCGACTTCACCATGGAGGTCGAGCGTTCGCTGAGGGTTCTTGACGGAGCGGTATGCGTATTCTGCGCCGTAGGCGGCGTTCAGCCCCAAAGCGAGACGGTCTGGCGCCAGGCCGACCGCTACAGCGTTCCGAGGGTAGCCTTCGTCAACAAGATGGATCGCATGGGCGCAGACTTCTCTCGTGTTGTGGAGGAGCTGCGCGGCAAGCTTCGCGCGAACGCGTGCCCGATCGAGCTGCCGATAGGCCGCGAGGAAGGCTTCAAGGGCGTAGTCGACCTTATCCAGATGAAGGGTATCGTCTACGACGAGGCGAGCGAGGGCAAGAAGTTCACGGTCGGCGATATCCCGGACGAGCTCAAGGACGAGGCGGAGCTGGCCCGAGCCGAGCTTGTCGAGAAGGTCGCCGACCTTGACGAAGGCGTGATGGAGGCGTTTCTCGAAAAGGGCGACCTCTCGAACGACGAGCTCGTTCCCGCCATCCGTAGGCTTGTCGTCGCCGGCAAGTTCGTGCCGGTCCTTTGCGGTACGTCGCTCCGCGACAAGGGCGTCCAGCCGCTCCTTGACGCGATCGTCGCCTATCTTCCTTCTCCGGAGGACCGTCCCCCGGTGGAGGCGACCGACCTCAAGAGCGGCGAGAAGGTGTTGCGCAAGCAGAACGCATCGGAGCTTCTTACGTCGCTCGTCTTCAAGATCGCGACCGATCCGTATGTCGGGCGGCTCTTCTTCGTGCGCGTCTACGGCGGCGTTCTGAAGAAGGGCGCCAACGCCTACAACCCGCGCACGAAGAAGCGCGAGCGCATCATGAAGATCGTGCGGCTCTTCGCGGACGACCAGATAGAGGTGGACGAGCTCTCGGCGGGCGACATCGGCGCGGTGGTCGGGCTTAAGGAGTGCACCACGGGCGATACGCTTACGAGCGAGATGAAGCCTTGCTATCTCGAGCGCATTACCGCGCCTCAGCCGGTGATGTTCATGGCGATCGAGCCCAAGTCGAGCGCCGACAAGGATAAACTCGTGGAGTCCATGAAGGCGCTGGCGGCGGAAGACCCGACCTGCCAGTTCCGCGAGGACTCCGAGACAGGGCAGACGATCCTTTCCGGCATGGGCGAACTTCATCTTGAGATTCTCGTCGACCGCCTGAAGCGCGAGTTCAAGTGCGCCGCGAACACCGGCAAGCCCATGGTGAGCTACGTCGAGACGGTGACCCGTCCCGCCCTGAAGAACTTCATGTTCGATCGCGAGATCGGCGGCAAGCGCCATGCGGTCGAGCTCAAGATCGAGGTTCGCCCGCTCGAGCGCGGCAAGGGCCGCGTCGTTTCGCTTTCGCGCGATTTCAGGAACGCAGTCCCCGACAAGCATCTGCAGGAATGCGTCGAGCAGGGCCTGGAGGATGGCGTCGCGACCGGCGTTCTCGCGAGGTACCCGATGACCGACCTTTCCGTCGAGTGCCTTTCGGCTACGATCGTGGACCCGGAGGTTTCGGACGAGGTGGCGTTCAGGTCCGCCGCGATGATGGGCTTCCGCGAGGCTGCCGAAGCTGCCGCGCCGGAGTTCCTCGAGCCGATCATGAAGCTTGAGATAACGACTCCGCCCGAGAGCGTCGGCGAGATCCTCGGCGATCTCAACGCGCGGCGCGGAACTGTTCTCGACATGGATATGCGCGGCGACCTTCAGATAGTGCATGCGCGCGTGCCTATGGCGCAGATGTTCGGCTACGCGACGGCGATCCGCTCGCTGACGAAGGGCCGCGCATCCTACTCCATGGAGCCCGACATGTTCGAGCTCGCCCCCAAGGCCGTCCGCGACGACATCCTCAGCCGCTGACCGCCGTTGTCACGGTAAGGGCGCTCTGTCCTTATCTCGCCGTAATTGTGCGAAGATGCTGTCGTCGAAGGTCGGTACCGCCCGACCCGGCGCAGGGCCGACTATGTGCGCGCAGGCGCCAATCCCAATAACTCCCAACTCACAACTCCCAACTCCCAACTAAAGACTCCAATTCCACTCTCGAACTCCAACTTTGAACTCCAACTCTTCCCCGCCTTCGCCGAGGCTTCGGCGGGCTGGCCGTTCCCCGTTCCTGTACCGGACTTCGACGACAGTGCGTCATATTATCGAGTGTGCCTCCTTTGCCATATGGCGCGTGGTTATGATATAATACAAAACATGTCCGAGAAGGAGAATGCTATGACTATTCGCAGTTTGCTGGAGAAGAACGCCGAACAGTTTGGTGCGCGTACCGTCATGACGTGGAATCAGGACAAGGTATGGCAGAACCGTACCTGGAAGGATCTCTATGCACGCGTCCGCGACCTGGCTGAAGGCTACGGTACCCGCTTTGGTCTTGAGAGCAAAAGAGACAATACCGCCATCATACTCGCCAACTGCCCCGAGTGGATCGAAAGCTATCTTGCCCAGTGCGGCGCAGGCGTCGCGGTGGTGCCGCTCGATCCCAAGCTTCACGAGAGCGAGGTCGAATATATCCTCAAGGACGCTGAGGTGACGGTCGTCACGACCGACAAGGCCCACCTCCGCATGATGATGAACCTCGTCCCCAAGCTTCCCAAGCTTCGCGGCATAGTCGTGATCGACGGCATAATCTTCGAGGGCCAGAAGATCGGCGAGAACGTAAAGGTGGTCGGCTACGACAAGCTCCGCGTCTCCGGCGGCGGCGCGTGGTACGACGCAAACAAGCCCTCGCCCGACGACATCGCCTCGATCATATACACTTCCGGCACCACCGGCAAGCCCAAGGGCGCGATGCTGACCCACAACAACTTCATCAGCGACATCGAGGGCGCGCTGGATACCTTCAACGTCTTCATCACCGTCAACGACTCCCTCCTTGTGGTGCTGCCTCTTTTCCACGCGTTCAGCTTCACCGCCAACTTCATGGTCTCGCTCTACATAGGCCTTGAGCTGAAGTTTGTGGAGTCCCTGCGCACGGTCGGCCGCGACATCTCGATCCTTAAGCCGTCCGCTATAATGGCGGTGCCGCTTCTTGCTGAGAAGCTCTACGACAAGCTTGAGGAGGGGCTTGAGAAGTCTGCCGCGGCGAAGGCTCTCCTGAGGCTCGGTATCAGAGGCCCCGTCTGGCACATGATCCGCCGCAAGCTTGGCGGAAACCTCAGGTTCATCATCACCGGCGGAGCGCCGTGCCCGAAGCACGTCCTCGAGGGCTTCCGCAAGATCCATATCAAGTTCATCGAGGGCTATGGCCTTACGGAGTGTTCGCCCGTCGTCTCGGTAACGGATTACAAGACGACGAGAATCGGCACCATCGGCCGCCCCTGCAAGGGCGTGGAGGTCCGCCTTGCCGACAAGAACGACGCTGGCGTCGGAGAGCTTCAGGTGAAGGGCCCGATCGTGATGAAGGGCTACTTCCATAACGAAAAGGCCACCAAGGAAGCGTTCGACGGCGACTGGTTCGCGACGGGCGACCTCGCTTCGATGGACGAAGAGGGCTACATCACGATCCGCGGGCGCAAGAAGGCGCTTATCGTGAACCGCGAGGGCAAGAACATCTACCCGGAAGAGGTCGAGAACGTCATCGCGAAGGACGATGCGATCCAGGACATAATCGTCGTCGGCTACACGCAGGGCGGAATACCCGGCGAGCGCGTCGGCGCGATAGCGTATCCCAACGTCGACTGGTTCACCGCCGAGAACGGCGGCAAGACTCCCGATTGGGAGGAGATGGAGAAGACCGTCTCCAAGCGCGTTCAGGAGCGCAGCGCGGAGCTCGCCGACTACAAGCGCGTCCGCAAGGTCGTCGTCTACCGCGAGCCTCTCGAAAGGACGAGCGTCGGCAAGGTAAGGCGCGTCACCTACAAGGGCAAGCTCGACGAGTGAACGTATACCTGGTTTATCTCGAGTGGCCAGAGAAGTGCTTCCGGACCAGTCCGGAAGCGCTCGCCGTTCTTCGGGGGCTCGTTCCGAAGGGCAGCAGGATCGTCCGCGCCCGGACCGAGATGGCTTTCCTCCGCGCGCTGCCCTCGGCGACCCATGTCATAACCTGGCCATTCAAGGAGGAGTGGTTCAAGCTGGCGCCGAAGCTCAAGGTTCTGGCTACGCCGTCCGCCGGGCGCGAACTCGTGCCGCTTGAGGGCCCCAAGGGCGTCAAGATACACTTTGGCGGGTTCCACGGCCCGGCGATGGCCGAGAGCGTCCTTGCGATGATGCTGGCCTGGTGCAGAGGGGTGATCGCGGGCGAAAGGCTGGGCGCATGGCCCAAGGTCGCCCTTTCGGAGCGCTGCTACCGTCTCGCCGGGACTCGGGCCGTGATTCTCGGCTACGGCAAGATCGGCCACGCGATCGGCGATAGGCTTGCCGCGTTTGGCGTTGAGGTAGTAGGCATACGTCGACACAACATCTCAAGCCTCAAGGCGGAGGTGAAGAAGGCCGATTGGCTGATATGCGTCCTTCCTTCAGACACCGGCACGACCGATATCGTTGACGCGAAGCTTATCGCGGCGCTTCCGAAGAGGTGCGTGATCGTCAATGTCGGGCGCGGGAACGCGATCGACGAGGTAGCGCTCGCGAACGCCCTAAAGCGCGGCAAAATCGCGGCGGCGCTTCTCGATGTATGGAAGAAGGAGCCGCTTTCCGAGGATTCGCCGCTCGGGAAGGGCGATGTACCGAACCTGGTTAGGATGCCCCATGCGGCGGCGTTTTATCCGGAGTATGTGGCGGACGCGTTCAGGGAACTCGCCGCGGAAGGGCTCTTGAAGTGACGCGCGAAGTCAAGAGCGTCGAGGAGACGTGGGCTCTTGCCCGCGAAATTGCGGCGAGCCTGAAGCCGGGCGACGTGATATGTCTTGAAGGGGATCTCGGGGCGGGGAAGACGACGTTCACGCAGGGACTCGCGAAGGCGATGGGCGTCGCGGGTAGGGTCACGAGCCCTACGTTCTGCATTGTCCAGGAGCACCGCGCGGAGAATCCGCCCCCTGGCGCGCCGGGCTTGCTTGTTCATATGGATTTGTACCGGCTTCATGGCGAGGATGATGTCATCGCGATAGGCTGGGAGGATTATCTTTCCGAGGGCGCCGTCATTGCGGTCGAGTGGCCTGAGCGTGCGGGCTCGCTTATCCCTTCAGACGCGCTTCACATCACCTTCAGCCATCTGGAAGGTGACGAGCATCGTCTCATCTCCGTCGCCGGCCGATAGGACGTAATTCGGTAGGGCGCGATGTCCTCATCGCGCCGCCATGGGTAAGGACGCGCTCGTCATTGGTCACCCAATTGCTCCCTCGTACCTCGTACCTTCCCCCTCGTACCTTCTCCCTTCCCCTCCCTCGCCTTTCAATGTGCGGCTTGTTTCGACGCAACCGTGCTCGCCTTCGAGGGTGGCCGATTTCTGCGTCCTTCGCCCCGCTCGACATACACGAGTATGTCTTC
>Ga0265298_10003088_pt1 | contig 22367 bp, 15 predicted proteins | sample AusTroGonzalo_MG_3_FD_193486 | JGI IMG/M metagenome (GOLD analysis project Ga0265298, IMG submission 193486) | Bovine rumen microbial communities from tropical cattle in Woodstock, Queensland, Australia - Gonzalo_01 | ecosystem: Host-associated > Mammals > Digestive system > Stomach > Rumen ...
TCCAGTTCCTCAGGCGAGAGCTGTGAGTGGGTGGTGGTGTAAGGATGGATCACCAGGCTCTTCACGTCGGCCACATTCGCCAGCAGCGAGAAGATTTGCAGGGCATCGATAAACTTCCAGGCCTCTTCCTGGCCGCCTTTCACCTCAAAGGTGAAGATGCTGCCGCCGCCGTTGGGGAAGTACTTCTTGTAGAGCTGATGGTCATGGTGATTCTCCAGGGCCGGATGATGCACGGCAGCCACCTTCGGGTGCTTGGCAAGGAAATCGACCACCTTCAGGGCGTTCTCCACATGACGCTCCACACGCAGGCTCAGCGTCTCGACACCCTGCAGCAGGATGAAGGCGTTGAAGGGCGAGATGGCAGCGCCGGTATCACGCAGGATGACGGCACGGATGCGGGTGACGTAAGCCGCAGCCCCCACAGCGTCGGCAAAGATGATACCGTGATACGAAGGATCTGGCTTGGCGAGGGTGGGGAACTTGTCAGGATTGGCCTTCCAGTCAAACTTGCCGCCATCGACGATGACACCACCTAATGAGCTGCCATGACCGCCGAGGAACTTCGTGGCTGAGTGAACGACGATATCTGCGCCGTGTTCCAGCGGACGAATTAAATATGGTGTGCCAAAGGTATTGTCGACGATGAACGGAATGCCGTGCTTATGGGCCACAGCAGCCACTCCCTCGAGGTCGAGCACATCGCTGTTAGGGTTGCCGAAGGTCTCGGCATATACTACCTTTGTGTTGGGCTGGATGGCTGCCTCGAGGGCTTCGAGGTCATTCACATTAATAATCGTATTGCTGATGCCCTGTGTGGCCAGCGTGTGGGTGATGAGGTTATACGAACCGCCGTAGAGATTGTCGGCTGCGACGATATGGTCACCATTCTGCACGATGTTCTGCAAGGCATAGGTGACGGCAGCAGCGCCAGAGGCTACGGCGAGACCTGCGACACCACCTTCGAGGGCTGCCACGCGATCCTCAAACACACCCTGTGTCGAGTTCGTCAGACGACCGTAGATATTACCGGCATCACGCAGTCCGAAGCGGTCGGCGGCATGCTGCGAGTTGTGGAATACATAGCTTGTGGTCTGATAGATGGGAACGGCACGTGCGTCGGTTGCGGGGTCTGCCTGTTCCTGGCCTACATGAAGCTGTAAAGTCTCAAAACGATAATTCTTCTTACTCATAATCTTGTCCTTTCTTTTATTTGTGATTAATTATTTTCTGGGTGCAAAGGTACGGAGTTTAGAAATATCCACCAAATTTCTTGTATAATTCAGAAAATATCCCTAACTTTGCAGCCGAGAAAGAAAATCTTTCCTTTCGGGGCTCCCGAAAGCCCCTCAAACAGAATAAAACTCTAAAATATGGCTGAAATCTTGGATGAAATCGACCTGCAGATCCTCAGAACGCTGCAAAAAAACGCGAAATTGACCACAAAAGAGTTGGCAGATGCCGTCCATCTGACCCCCACACCGGTGTTTGAACGCCAGAAGCGCCTTGAAAAGCGGGGCTACATCAAGAAATATGTGGCTGTGCTCGACCCGGAGAAAATGGGGCAGGGATTACAGGTATACTGCAAGGTGAAGTTGAAGCAGATCAACCATGAGATTGCCGATGCCTTCGTGCGTCGTATCCAGCGCATCCCGGAAGTGACGGAGTGCTACAACACCTCCGGTGCCTACGACTACTTATTAAAGGTTCGCGCCCGTGATATGAAACAGTATCAGGAGTTTGTGCTCAACAAGCTGGGTGAGATAGAGAGTCTGGCCTCCATTGAGAGCACATTTGTGATGAGCGAGGTGAAACAGACCTACGGACTGAGTATCTGACTATTCGTGATGATAAGGTTCGCCACGGATGATCGTACAGGCACGATACACCTGTTCGGTAAACACGAGCCGGATCATCTGGTGCGAGAAGGTCATCTTCGATAGTGACAGTTGTTCGTTGGCCCGGTCATAGACGGCAGGTGAGAAGCCATAAGGGCCACCGATGATGAACACGAGTCGGCGGGCGGTGTTCCGTTTCTGTTCCAGCCAGCGGGCGAACTCCACGCTGCGCAGTTCCTTTCCGTGTTCGTCGAGTAGCACAACGGTATCGCTGGCTTGCAGCTGTTTCAGGATCAGTTCTCCCTCGGCGGTCTTCTGCTGTTCCTCCGTCAGGCTCTTCGTATTCTTCAATTCTGGTATCGTCACGAGTTCGAAGGGCATATAGTGCCCGATGCGTTCCACGTAATCCGAAATCCCTGCCTGGAAATGCTTGTCCGTCGTCTTTCCCACCAGAATCAATATCGTCTTCATATCTCTTATTTGATCGTTGTCTCTTCGAGGAACGTCTCAAACTGGCTCTGGTAGCCGTTGAACACGTTGATGTCCACATCGCCCTGGATGCCTGCCACGCGACCGTCTGGACAGAGCTGCCAGTAGGTCAGTTTCACGTCGGGCTTATACTCGCTGTAGCGGGCTATCCACACGCTGTACTCACGCTTCAGGTCGGTCTGCTTCGAGAGGTGCTTGTTCACGAACATCTGGTTCACGTAGAGGATGGGCTTCACGCCGGTGTAGCGCTCCACCATGTTCAGCCATGTGCGGATATGCGCGAACATCTTCTCCTCGCCGCCCATGATCTTGATCTGTGCGTCCGTTGGCTCCACGTCGAGCACGGGAGGCAGGTCGCCGCTGCGGAACAGGGTGTTGCGGATGAACCATTGTGCCTGCTGCGCGCCGCTGCTGCGAACCGACCAGAAATGGTAGGCTCCTGCGCGGATGCCGTGTTTGCGGGCGTCGGTATAGTCTTTCAGATAGAAACGGTTGCGGATGGTCGTGCCCTCCGTCGACTTGATATAGACGAACGACACGGGATAGTCTGCCGTGCCGCTGACGTTCTGGCTGCCCCGCTTGCCCACGCTGGTGATGCGCAGCTTGTCCCACAGGATGGGGAGCGCTCTCCGTCCCTTGCCGTGCTGGTATTTGGCGATGTCGATGCCGTAGATGCGCTCGGTGGTGTAGCGCATGCGCTCACCCATGAAACGGTCGTTCTTCCAGATGCCCACGCGCAGGCTCGCCTCTCCCTCGGCGTTGGTCTCTGCCGCCAGTCCGAAGCCGTTGCGCCGGCCGTCAGACCAGTGGCCTTCGTAGTAGCCTTTATCGTCGATGCAGGTATAGGCGCCGTGACCATCCGGCATCTCCTTGCGGAAGTCTCCTGTATAGTTGCCTAACGTGTCGATCCTGACGCCTGTCGTGAGTGAGTCGTCGCGACAGGTTCCCACCACCGTTCGCCCCAGGGAATCGAGCGTGAGGGCAGTCCCCTCGCGGCGGTGACCTTCCCACCGTCCAATATTCCATGCAGACACGTGCTGGTCGATACTCACCTCATGGCGCTTGCCGCCCGCAAAGGCGACCACCATCTCATAGCCCTCGTCCTGCATGTTGTGCCGTTCCATATAGTACCCGATCTCTTTGTTGATTTCGGGCGTGCATGGTTGCTGGGGCTCGGAGATGCGGGAAGAGTCTGGGGCAGGAGTAACCTCGTCACTCCGTAACTCTGTCCTCTGAGACTCCGGTGTGCCAAGCCACAGACTGGCTGAGAGGAGTGCAGCTAAGGGAAATAATATGCTGAATAATATCTTTTTCATTTTTTTATGGCGCAAAGTTAGGCATTTTACTTTAAAAAATCGTATATTTGCACCAGAATTATTCTTAAACACAAAAAAACATGATGAAGGACTTTAATTTCTATGCCCCTACGCGGGTGGTGTTCGGACGAGAGTCGGAGGCCAGGCTTCCGGAGTTGATCAAGCAGTATGGCGGCACGAAGGTGCTCATCCACTACGGTGGTGGCAGCGCCCGTCGCTACGGACTTCTCGACCGTGTGGAACAGATGCTCCACGAGGCGGATATCGACTTTGTGGAGTTGGGTGGGGTAGTGCCCAATCCCCTGCTGTCGAAGGTCAAGGAGGGCATCGGTCTCTGCTGCCGTGAGGGTGTCGACTTCATCCTTGCCGTCGGTGGCGGATCGGTCATCGACTCGGCCAAGGCCATCGCCTACGGTGTACCCTACGAGGGTGACGTGTGGGACTTCTGGGACGGTAAGGCCGTGCCTCAGGCCAGTCTGCCCGTCGGCGTCATCCTGACCATCCCCGCCGCTGGCTCCGAGATGTCGTCGAGCTGCGTCATCACCCAGGACGAGGGCATGCTGAAACGGGGTGTGAACAGCGACCTCTGCCGTTGCAAGTTCGCCATCATGAACCCTGAGCGCACCTACACGCTGCCGCCATACCAGACCGCTGCCGGCGCCACCGACATCATGATGCACACCATGGAGCGCTACTTCTCGAAGTACGAGGATGCCACGCTCACCGACGCCATTGCCGAGGCCCTGCTGCGCACGGTGAAGGATGCCGTGTTCGAGGTGTTGAAGAATCCCGAGGACTACCGCAATCGCGCCGCCATCATGTGGGCCAGTTCCCTGTCGCACAACGACCTCACGGAGTGCGGCACCGAGAAGGATTTCGCCTGCCATAAGCTCGAGCACGAACTGAGCGGGCTCTTCGGTGTCACCCACGGTGCCGGACTGGCTGCCCTCTGGGGCTCCTGGGCCCGCTATGTGATGGACAAGCATCTCTCGCGCTTCGTGAAGTTCGCCGTCAACGTGATGGGCGTCACCAACGACTTCACCGATCCCCGTGCCACGGCCCTGCGCGGCATCGAGGCCATCGAGCGTTTCTTCCAGCAGATCGGCATGCCCACGAGCATTCCCGCCCTCATCGGCCGCAAGGCCACCGACGAGGAGATCGAGACGCTCGTCGCCAAGTGCAGCCGTGGCGGCAAGATGAACATCGGCGCGATGGAGGTGCTCAAACCTGCCGACATGACCGCCATCTACCGCCTCGCCAACACTTGAAAATGAATTAGCTATGCATAAATTTCGGTTTTTGCGGAGGTCAATAGTCCTCTTGACGGTCGTCTGTTCACTATCGATGACACCTTCTTGCTCAAGCAATGACACGCCTGTCAATGGGCCGATGCTCGAAGGCAAAATCGCATCGTATAATGAGTTTAGCGGAGCCATGCTCGATTTCACCGAAGCGGATATGGCGAAGGCAGGATTCACACTGGGCGATGTCATCAGTATCACCATCGACGGCAGAGAAATCGTCATGCCTTACTACGACGGTTATTACAGCCTCAGCGGTGAGTTCCTTTGCGTGGCTTATCCCACCTATCCAAGTATCTGCTTCACGGCAAGCATCACGGGCTTGCCCCAGGATCTCATGGGGCTGCAGGGGCATGCCGTCATCGTCAGAATGAAGGAAAAGGGCGGCTGTCTCGACGTACAGACGGCCATGAGCATGAAATACTCCAACGACCGCGACGACTACCAGATGCTCTCCGACGCGGAGTTTGCCAATGTGCGCGCCGTGAGAGCCGGCAACGTGGCTGACGGCATCCTCCACCGCAGTTCGACACCGTTCAGCAACGAGATCAACCGTGCCTACTATGTTTCGGACTATATGGAAAGCGAAAAGGTAGCGACTGTACTCAACCTTGCCGACACAGAGGAGAAGATGCTGACTTACGACATGCCTCCCTACAGCCGTACACTATGGGAAGGAGGCAGCGTGATACTGTGTCCGCTGAAGGCCGATCCAACGGCCGACGACTACAACCACCGGCTCATAGAGGCGTTGAAGGAGCTGCCGTCGCATCCCGCTCCCTATGTCGTGCATTGCGTGGAGGGTAAGGATCGCACCGGATATGTGTGCGCATTGCTTGAAGGATTGTGCGGAGCAACGTATGAGGAGATGGTGGCCGACTATCTGATTACCTATGACAACTATTATTTCGTCAATCCCGCCCACGACCCCGATTTATGCAACACATTGGTATCGCTGAAACTCAACCCGTGCCTGATGCATTATGCCGGTGTTGATGACGAATCACAGTTGCCGGGCGTTGACTACGCACAGGCGTTCTCCGTCTATCTGCTTTCTCACGGCATGAGCCAGCAGCAGCTTGACGCGCTGCTTCAGGTGCTCAAGACGCCATAATATCTCACAAGGGGGCTGTGATCTCCTTATAAAGTAGAAATACGATGTCTCTATTAAATGTTTCCGTTTCACTTAATAAAACGGCAGGTTCGCTGAAAAAAGTTGCCGTTCATTCTCATTTGCCCTACCTTTGCACCACAAATCAGAATAAAGCAAATGAAAATGAAGAAGATGAATCAATTTTTGCTGGCCGTCGCCACAACGCTGACGATGGCAGCCTGTAACGCTGACGACAACTGGTATAACGAGAAATGGACCGACACGGCGAACACCACGGCAAGCGACGACGACAACTCGCAGACCACCGCCGTAGCCGACGATGTCATCAGCGGAGTATCCACTACCGGCGACGTCACTTCGTTCACCGTAGCCCTCAACAAGAACGCCATCGCCGAGACCTATAAGGCCGACGACAGCGACGAAGACTATCTTGAGAACACCACCATCGAGCGCACCATCACCGTCATCTTCAGCACCACCGCCGATGCGACGGTAGAGGGCGACGACGATGGCATTGTCAGCATCAGCGGCAACGATGTCATCGCCACCAACACCACTGGCGAGGTCATCCGCTACGTGCTGACCGGCACCACCACCGACGGCTTCTTCAAACTCTACTCCACGAAGAAACAGGCCATCGTGCTCAACGGTGTCAGCATCACCAACCCCGACGGTGCGGCCATCAACAACCAGAGCAAGAAGCGCACCTTCATCGTCCTCAACGACGGCACGAAAAACTATCTCACAGATGGCACAAACTACTCCGACACAACCGATGACGAGGACATGAAGGCCTGCTTCTTCAGCGAGGGCCAGCTCATCTTCAGCGGCTCGGGCTATCTTGAGGTCGACGCCAACTGCAAGGCCGGCATCCGCAGCGACGACTACGTGCGCACTCTGCCCAAGACCAACATCTACGTCGATGCCTCTTCCGGCAACGGCATCCGAGGCAACGACGCCGTCATCGTCACGGGCGGCGTGATCAACATCAACATCACGGGAACCGCCGACAAGGGCATCTCCACCGACGGCGAAGTGCGCATCGACGGCGGGCGCACCACCATCCTCACCAGCGGCGGCTACGAATACGACTCCGACGAGAGCGACTACACCGCCTGCTCGGGCATCAAGGCCGACAGCCTCGTCACCATCAACGGCGGCGAACTGAACATCAAGTCCACCGGCACCGGCGGCAAGGGCATCAACAGCGACGACCAGATTGTCGTCAACGACGGTACCGTGCGCATCATCACCACCGGCAAGCGGCAGAAGGACTCCAAGGGCAGCGTCTCGCCTAAAGGCATCAAGGCCGACGGCAACATCACCTTTAACGGCGGACAGACACAAGTACGGCTGGAAGGCTCCGGCGACGGCACCGAGGCCATCGAGAGCAAGAGCGAGATACACATCGAGGCTGGCACCGTGGAGTGCTACAGCTACGACGATGCCATCAACTCGGCAGGCAACCTCTATATCGACGGCGGCTACGTCTATGCCCGCGCTATGAACAACGACGGAATCGACGCCAACAAAAACCTTTATCTCAACGGCGGCGTAGTCATCGCCGAGGGAGGTCAGCAGCCCGAGTGTGGCATCGACGCGGCAGAGGGATACTCCGCATTCATCAACGGAGGTACGGTGATTGCCGTTGGCGGCGGCATGCAGGCCATATCTTCTTCATCCAAACAGGCCTGCATCGCCGTCAGCGCATCACTGGGCACCACCGTTGGCGTGCTCGACGGCACCACCGCCATCCTCGGCTACACCATGCCCGCCAGCAACAGCGGCACGTCGCTGATGATCTCCTCGCCCGCGTTCAAGACAGGCTCCGCCTACACCCTCCGCAGCGGCTGCACCCTCGACGGCGGCACCTCGTTCTACGGCCTCACCACGGGCTGCACCATCGGCAGCGGCACGCAGAGTGTCAGCGCCACCGCCTCCACCTCCGTCAGCGGCTCCATGGCCGGCATGGGCGGCGGCATGTCTGGCGGCGGCTTCCGTCCCGGCGGCTGGTAAACAATCACATTGGGGCAGGGCCGACAGTATTACAATAAAAGAACCCACGGGAACGAGTCTCGTGGGTTTTTAATCAATAATCAATTCATGCAGACCATGTCAACATACATCCTCCGTTTCGTCGAGCCAGCCCAGTCGTCTGCAGGATAAGGATCCTTGTGCGCCCGCACACACACTTGTGCGCAAAAAAAAATCACGCTCGAAAGAAAAAAAACGTGTATTTATATTGTACTTTGCTCGTTTATTTGTATTTTTGCAAAGATAAATTTAAAAATTAGAGATATGAGAAACAGATTCTTTTGGTTGCTTGCCACCATCATGATGTGTGGAGCAATGTTTACAGGGCTGACATCGTGCAGCAACAGTGACAACATCAGTATTGATAATCAGAACAAGGTGGCTGTACTGCTTCCCGACGGTGCCAATCTTGCCCGTTGGATCACAGACAAGGCAAACCTGGAGGAGGCAATGGCTGCGTATGGCATCAAGGCTGCTTTCTACGTTGCTCCGGAGACTCCTGAGGGCGCTGTGCAACAGGTAGAGCAACTTAAACAAGCCATCAATGACGGCGTGAAATATATAGTGCTGACTTATATTGACTATGAGAAAATCAATGAGTCTGGTGTGCTTGAGCAGCATCCCGAAGTCAAGGTAGTATGCCATGACCGCCTTATCCTTGATAACCCCAACGTAGCCTATATCTCATCAGCCGACACAAAGGAAGTCGGACGTACACAGGCCCAGTTCCTGCTCAATCATTTCGATTCTTCAGGAGCCGCTTCCATGACCATTGAAATCCTTGAAGGTCCTCTGAGCGATGTCAACGCCAAGGATTATTATGAAGGAGCCATGGAACTCCTCGGAGAATACATCGACAACGGAAAACTTGTCGTTAAGAGTGGCAAGAAGGAATATAGTGAGGTGATGGCTGACAGTTGGAGTATTGCCGACGGTAAGAAAGCAATGAAAGACCGCCTCAGCAGCTATGGAGAAAGCGAGTGTCCGGATATGGTTCTTGCAGCCACCGACAATCAGGCTCAGGGAGCCATTGAGGTCCTGGAGGAAGCAGGTATCACAGCCATGCCGGTCATCACAGGTCAGGACAATACCGCCATGGCGCAGGCCAATATCAAGAGCGGCAAGCAGGCCATGACCATCGACAAGAACCTGAAGGACATGGCAAATAACACAGCTATGATTTTAAGCAGTCTGATATCCAATACTCCGATTCATACCAGTCAAAGCATCTCCAACATTCCGGTATTCTACTCTAAGCTTATCGTAATGACAAAAGACAGCTATTAGGTCTTTGCTGAATTCTAGGAAATAACAACTTGTTTAAAGCTTTAGGAGACGAAATCGGCTCAAAATAAGTACAATTTATGTATTAGCTCACGCGACTGAAGTGAACCCATGTGTTTTCGAAAAAAGTTCACTTTTCGTGAAGGCGACATAGAAAAAGGATGTGGGAACCGGCTGGCTTCCACATCCTTGCTTATTCCAAACAGATTAAAGAATCTGTCTCCATCTCACAAGACTTCTGTTCCCGCGTGCGTAAGTCGAAATAGATGTATAACGGAAAGACGTTCTTCCGTTATAACAAAAAGAATCGTCCCCATGTTATTATATGCTCAATCATTAGGGTATACTTCCTTTCCCATTATAATATTTACTATCTTTACAGCATCGGCAGCATTTACTTTGCCGTCGCCTGTCAGATCTGCCGTAGGCATTGTAGTAATATTTATAGATTTATTTACAACATCAGACTTTTTGTATCCAGCCTTTGTAGCATAGACAGATATCTGATATATAGCCAATACGGGTGTCTGACCGCCAACCTTCTTCTCAGCAAAGTCCTCACTTGTTATTGTATAATGAAATTCCACGTCAGGTGTCTGACACGAGAAAATAATCTTATTATCTCTATATATGATTTCAGGCTCAGCACATTTTTCTGGTCCTGTGCCAGAAAGAGGAATTACATCAAAGTTACTCCATGGAGAGATGCCTTCATATAATTCAAACGATTCGTCAGGTACTAAAATTTTAGTTTGTTTATAGAATGAGTTTGTATAAGCAATCGGAGGATACTCCGTCATTAAAACAACCGTTAATGGATTTATATTACTGGAATAATGATTGAAAGCATCACCATAGATATATTCTACCTTACTTGGTATTATGATATTTGACAGATTGGTACAACCAGAAAAAGCTCCATACTTAATAATTTGCAAGTTTTCTGGTAGTTTTATATCCTCAAGTTTCGAACAACCACAAAATGCTTGTTCTCCAATACTTTTGATACCGTCAGATAATTCTATTGACTCTAAACTGCTACATTCATAAAATGCATAATTCTCAATAGAGGCAAGGTTAGTTCCAAAGTTCACAGAATTGAGTGAAGTACATTGAGAAAAAGCACTTCTACCTATTGAAGTGACTTCGTTATTGATTGATAGCGATGTGATGTTAGTAGCCCCAGAAAATGCATATTTTTTTATCTCTTTAACGCCTTCTGGTATAACCAATTCTTTTACCTCCTTTTTATCAAGGTAAAGATGGTGTGAGACATAAAGGGGATTTGAGTTATTGGCTTCAAATTCTATATGACACCAAGCTGCCAAATCACTGATATGGACTTGAGTCAGGGCATAACAACCATCGAATACATCTTCTTCTATAGAACTGACATTCTTTCCTAAAGTAAATGAAACAATGCCACAACTAGAAAATGCGTTTCTTCCTATTGTCTCTACTCCATCACCGATATTTACAGAAGATAGACTATTACATCTAGAGAAAGAATAACTATCAATTCTTTTTACAGTATTAGGAATAGTGACAGACAACAAATTGTAATTATTACTGAACGCATTTGAAGCTATTTCCGTCACTGTATAATTAACGCCTTCATAATTCACCACATCGGGTATAACAAGTATCCCATTATAAGAATTGTTATTACCAATGCTTGCTGTCTTTTCTTCTACATTCAGATTATAATTCAAGCCATCGATTTTAGCCCACTCCGCCATTGTTGTCAATACTTGTGTCAGCAAAAACAATAAAACGATATTCTTTTTCATGCCAATTATAGTTTAATAGTTACTGTTTATTTCGCACCTTTTCTTCTGTTGCACTCGCGGCAGAGCATCTGGCAGTTCTCTACGACGGTGCGGCCACCCTCGCGCCACGGGGTAATGTGGTCACCCTCCATAAACTCGAAATCGTACTCCCTGCCACAGATGGGACAAATGTGATTCTGCTCCTCCCAGACGGCTAACTTAATATCTTCGGGGAATGCCCGCAGGTCAAGATAATGCTCGTCGCCTGTCAGCACGTAAGGGATAATGCCAGTCTGCTTCTGTATCTCGCTGTCACGCATCAGTTCCGAGATTCGCTTGCCCATAGCTACAGTATCGAGCGTTTCTGTGTGATATTTGTCATAGAACAATGCCCAGTCCAAGCCTTTCATGATCTTCCTGAACTTCTTCATGTCGAAGTTGTTCATGGCCCAATTGAGCACTGTCTGGAAATACTGCCACAGGTTATTTGCGTTAGGATCGTGCTGATGGGCAGACATATAGCTGACTACGGTCATACGATGTCCTTGCCTTGTCTCATGGTCTGCCATCCACTCCAGGGCTTTCCTCAGGAAGTCCTGACGAATGGGTGTACCATTCACCAAATCTTTGCCTAAACGATAAGCCCCACAATTCGACTTTGAGAAGTGCCTCTTAGCATCCGAAACGAACGGCCCGGCGAAAATGGCATTGTTGATCTCCTGTTCGTTCAGTGGCTTGCCTGCGATATTGATGGTCTGAAACCACTCCAGTTTCTCCGATTCCGTTCCCTCGCAGACATAGATAGTCAGGGGATAATTCAGAATCCTGCGCTGAATGTCCTCAGGCTGGTTGAAGAAGTTCTTGAAATCATACGAGAACTTGCCTGCCACATATTCGCAAAGCGATAGTGTGCGTTGCTGCCCATCCATCACTTCGTAAGGACATTCGGCATCATCCGAACGTTTTACCCAATACATCACGTTCAGTGGGTAACCATTTAGTACAGTACGAATGACTGCCTGCTGCTCTTTCTCGTTATAGATAAACTCACGCTGATATGGCGGGCGGATATCGAGTTTACCGTAATAGCCACGGACACCCTGCTCGTCATTATTCACGTAACCCATTGTTATCTCGCCGACGGTTACCTCCATTGGCTTGATTGTCATTCTTTCGCTATTCATTTATTCTGGGGTGTTTGTTGCGGATTATTATTCGAGAATATGGTTCTTTGGGCTTTCCAGATTTGTCATAATAACCAATGTGACTTGGTCGAGCGTTTGGATTCAATAATTTTATTTTTTCATATACGCTTCTATCTACCTTTACATCCTCACTATCCCTTCCAAGACCTATTAGTTCGAATTGGTCTGGGTTGAATTTATCTAAAAACATATCAGGTACACCCATCATACCTGGGTAATCATAAGGAATCTCGGCTACACTCGACACATCAATGGCATTGAAGTTGTAGTAAGTTGGATACTCTTCAGGATTATAGCGACATACTAAGTCAAGTTCTTCGTTACGTTTAGCTATTTCCATATTGGTAAACCAACATACACCAGAAACTCTTATCATATTTTCGCGATGATTGCTTGCCGTTGCTTTGTCTTCATAAGGTGATGTAAAATGAGCGGCTCCTCCTTTAAAACCATAACCGAGCCAAACCTTATTTTCTTTTATCAAAGGAAATACTTCACTATAATGAATTGCATTCTGATGTCCTACTATCAAGAATTTTTTGTTGTACTTTATTAACTGACTAATATATTCCCTAAACAACGAGAAAGGCGGATTCGTCACAACAATATCTGCATCCTTTAATAGCTCGATACATTCAAGGTCGCGAAAATCACCTGTCTTCAGGATTGTAATCACATTTTTATCATTCTGCAAAAGATAGCGCACATCGGATAAATCAACCGCCCCGTCTCCATTTAAGTCCTTAACCTCAGTAATTTCAACTTTAAATGCTATTTTCTTTGGTTCATCACTTAAGTCTCCAAAGTCTATCATCAATTCGTTGCCTTGTACTGGCGATCCATTATAACAAGTGCAAATCAGTTTTTTCAGCCCTAAGTGGTTGAAGTGAAGAGCAAAGTACTTGAAGAAATTACTTTCATAAGGGTCATCACAATTACAGAAGATGACTTTATTGCGGAAGTGCGGCCAATAATACTGCAACTCCCTTTCAATATCAATCATCTCCGTATAGAACTCATCCTTTTTCGCTGTTTTAGCAGCATTTAGGTTTTTATTAGCCATACGCTATGCATTATGCGTATTGCTTATCTTCGGAGGCAGGCATCAGGACACAAAGAATGCATGGACGATCATCACCCATGCTTCAAAGGCCCTGAGAATTGCCCACCAAACCAGATAAGTCACGTCCATGCACAATGCACGAACGTTTGCGACTTATTCTTCGGTTTGGACTTTTTGAATTTCTCAGGTTCTTGAAGCAATTCCGAATAACAGCAAACGCTTGTTGTTAATTTCCAGCAATGTCGCACCGCCACCTCCACCGAGGCATCCGACTTTTACAGAGGATAAATCCATCTGTCGTCTTCGCAGTGTTCGAATGCAAAGGTAAGCAATATTTCTGAAACGAACAAGGATTTATTTGATTTTTCTTGTGGATCAAGAGGGCCTATATAATAGTGGTGAGAATAAAATATACTACATTTGTCAATACTTTTCACATTTGTATAAACCATTATAAACAACCCGAAAACGCCCTTAAACAGGGGCTTGGACTTTAGACGGACTAAAGTGGGATTTCACCCTAACTAAAGTCTGACTTTACCCTAACTAAAGTCCTGGTTTACTTAGGGTGATTTTTAGACATTAAAATGACCTTTTATAATGTAAATCAATTTTACCAAAGAACTGACAGTTGACAGTTTGACAGTTATTTTTTTAGAGCCTCGATAGACATAATCTCTTCTTAAGAATAATTCTATTATATGAATATTTTATAAGAAATATGATTTTGAAAAACATTCTATTAACCTCAATCAAGACTCATCTCAACAGGTCAATATCAGAATGAGGGAGTGTGCGAAAATTAAACTGTCAAACTGTCAACTGTCAAATATATTTTTTTACAGATAATTAACGCTGAGAATTTGCAAGACCTCTCAAAAAACCGTACCTTTGCAAGGCAAAGGGGTGCAACTTTATTCTGCCGAGGAGTTAAGGAGGGGTGAGTCAGAGAGGGGACCCTCATTTTCTTTACTATAGTATAATATGTGATAATAGCTATATAGCTATTATTTTTTTGTGCCTCATTGGCTTGTGTTTGGACATAGGCTTGTGCTCGTCAGTAAACCCAAAACCATAAATCGCCGGCTTGGTAGGCGCCGCCCGAACAGCAGAAGTCCACGTTGGGCTTCGTTATGCTAAACCCTCGGGGCAGGTGGCCTACTTATGGCAAAAAAACTTAGCGAAAGGCAACGTGAGCAAAGAAGACACAATCGGATGTTCCCTTTCAGTGTGAAAACCCCTTTTTGGAATCTACTCACCCGGCGTGTAAAATACTACAACGCCTATCGAGATTGGTTAGAGCAAATGAAAGAATCTGGTTTTCTCGAATTGCCCGATGACTATGACCCACGACACCTAAAAATGTTTCATTTTAATTATGTCTCCCATGGCAGACATCGTAGTGGTGTCATCACAAAGGGCCAAATATATAGACAACTTTCTATCCTGTTGAGCATGCTTGATGGCGACGAAGGCTTCTGTCGTCCTGTGGAGGTATTTTATCGTTACATGAGTGATAAGATGCATTCTAATCTTGTTGCGAAGCCAAGTATACTAAAACGCCAGATTTTATGGGCATTTTGAGCAATTATTTGGTAAAGAAAGTAGGTGAGAAATAAAAATCAAAGGAAGTTATATAGTGATAAATATCGGACAAATCTATATATATAATTAATAATGTATAAGGAAAATTTCGTAAATTTGCAACATAATTTTAATATTAGATTTTTATGAAACAAGTAATTGAAATCAACGAGGCGTGCCTCGCCCAGCTACAGGCCTCAGACCGCAGAATTGAAGGTTCACTCGGCTTCGAGTGGATAGGTGACAAAAAGGAGCTTACGTTCCATCTTTATCAACACAGCAACAGTCCGAAGCACCACCCGCAGACGTTGCTCGTGCTGCCTCACGGCTCGCTCAGGAAGACTCCCAAGCGTTATCAACTTCGGCTAAGCATCAATGACGATTTGGGCGAAATTCGTGCAGCCGAAGAATTGGAAAGAGATTCAGAGGAAGCTCGTCATTTTCTGAGACATCTGTCGGACGTTCTAAATTTCGTATAAAATATGGCACGCGCGACTACGCTTGAAAAGCCCCTGACGATGATGGTCGATGGCCACGCCGTCATCGGCTTCGATGACAAGGGAAGGCTATCTACCTTCCAATTCCTGCCCGACAATGAAAACGTCGACCTATTGCCGAAATGCACGATTCAAAAATGCTCGGCATTCATCAGGCGTGATGGTACATTGGATTTGGTAATTTCTAAGATTCGACAACAAAAGGATTAAATATATGAATACAACCAAAAAGTCCGCAGCCACATCTGCAAAGGCTGCCAAGACAGCGAAGAAAGAGACAACAAAAGTCAAGTCAACAACCCGCCACGACACAGCTGTGCGTACGATGAAGGCAAAGAAACCCGTAAAATGGCGTTCGCCGACTTTCGACGAGCTGTTCGCAAGTGATCAGCCGCCCACGATGCCACCAAAGTTGCCAGCACTCGTAGATGCTGTAACCATAAGCACTCCAGATATCTTTAAGGAGCATGTGGCACAAAGATGCTTTGCGCCCTTAGGTATCTACCCTGTTGGTCTGGAGTTTGAGTACATCGACAATCGCCCGCGAAGTCTACGGATTAACTGTCTTGGGATGAGTGTATCTGGAGGGGGTAAAGATACGAGTTTTACCCCTGTCAGAAAACATATCCTTATAGATATGGATGAGCGCGACGCTATCAACCGCAAGCGGATTGAGGATTATAAAGAGGAATGTGCCAGTGTGGAGGGTACAGCAAAAACACCTAAGCGTCCGAAAGACGCTATAGTACAAGGTATCCTTCCCAATATCACTCCAGCGGAATTGGTGCAGAAGATGCTCGATGCAGGAGACGCCACCCTCTACCTGCCGCTTAATGAACTCGAGAAATGGGACGGCGTTGAAGGGAAGACTAAGCACCAGTTCACCATCCTCAAGACGGCAGACGATGAAGATAACGAATATGGTGCCGATCGTGCTGGTACTAAGAGTGTATCAGGAAAAGGATGTCTACGTCTGAACTGGGATGCTTCCACTACCATAGGTTATGCGCAAAAGTATTTTGGCCGCGCTGTCAACGAGGGCCCAATCCAACGTACCATCATGGTCTTGGTTCCCGACCAGGAGATTGACGCAGACATCCCAATATATGGGAAGTATGATGCCAAGTACGATGCCCGACTGAAACCCTTCATTGAGAATCTGAAGGCTGCCAAAGGGTACGTTGTCTGTAAAGAGGCTAAGGTTTTCATTGGCAAACTGAAGAAAGAGTTTGACCAGTTCAACGTAAGATCTCAAGACCGTACGCTGTCAGTTCTTGGAAGAAGAAGCCTGGTGGCTGCGTTTCGCAAGGCATGCCTTATCTACGCTGCCAATGGCATGAGATGGGAGAAGGGAATCATAGAGGATTTCTGCCGTTGGAGCTTCCAGATGGATATGTGGTGTAAGGCCAAGTTCTTCCTCGATCAGATTCGTGAGGCTGACGACAGTGTCAAGATCGCCAAGACTGGCCCGCGCAATAAACTTGCGTTGCTACCCGAAGAGTTCACTCAAAACGACGCAGCTCAGATGCGCGAGAAGGAAGGTATGAAATCTGATGGTACTTACGACATGCTGGCGCAGTGGGTTAAGCGCAAATACATTGAACGTCTGGATAAGGAAAAATATCGCAAGACTGAAAACGGCAAGAAACTATAAGCCAAAACCTTTCTTATATGGATAAGTATGAACTTCAGAAGCTTCGCGAACTCCCTATTGAGGGAGTCGCGGAGCGGCTTGGATTACAAGTAAAGCGTCACAAGGCATTGTGTCCATTCCATAACGATCACAGCCCGTCGTTGACCTTCAAGAAGAATAAGTTTAAATGCTGGAGCTGTGGGGAAAGTGGCGATTCTATCAGTTTGGTAATGAAAATGCTTGGAAAGGACTTTCTTGATGCTTGCCGTTGGTTGGCAGATGAGCATAACGTGATCGTTTCAAGTTTCAGGGTTCAAGATGTTTCAGATGTTCAAGTAAAGCAGTTTGATGCCAGCCGCTATGAGCGATTTTTTCAGTATCCTTGGCTTTCGCCAGAGGCCCGAAAGTTTCTCTTCGAGGAGCGTATGCTGGATGAGCGTGTTGTGCGCTGGTGTAGCCTGACTTCTTGGCGAGACAAGCAGGGCGTCGGCTGGTTGCAGATCCCGTATTATAACAGAGAAAACCATTTGGTGGGCGTTCAGAACCGCAACTTAGTGAAGGGAGCTACACCTCGCTTCCGTTTCCCGCAAGGTGCCGAGTGCAGCATCTACAATCTGCCAATACTGAACCGCCTTCAACATGGCGAAACGCTCTTCATTGCCGAGGGGTGTAGCGACTGTTGGAGTCTTTTGTCTGCCGGACACAAGGCAATCGCCATCCCGTCGGCCACGTTGTTGAGTAAGAAGGATATGGAACTGCTTCAGGCTCTCAGTTCTGAGTACTCTGTCCGCTTCGAGATGTGGCCAGACAACGACGCGCCAGGCGAAAGCCTTTTCCTTCAACTTAAGCAGGAGTTACCTGATCTCGTACGCCATCAGTTGCCACAGGGTTGTAAGGACTTCAGCGAATACTATATAAATTTATGTTTTGGAGTTTAACGCACATAAAAATCGAAAATAATACAAAAATAATTGAAAAAATGTTTGGTAGTTTCAGAAATTATTTGTACCTTTGTAGCATAATAATAAAAGCGGGATGCGGTGACCCGGAGTAGTTCGCCGCATAAGATCTAATACCATAAAAAACACTACAAAATGGCAAGATCAAACATTCCCATGGTCATCAACCTTCGTCAGAACACGAATGATGACTCAACGGCCTTCGGCAAGTGGTTCGCCGAGGTCGACAGTAAAGAACCGCAGAACCTGAAAGGTCTGGCAAAGCACATGATGGAGCACGGCAAGATCTCCTCTGAGGAGATGTGTAACCTGGTGCTGGGTGAGATGGTGAAGTGCCTGATACACCTTCTTCGCGAGGGTCAGCCCGTGAAGCTCGACGGCTTCGGCACGTTCTCTCCCTCTGTGGACGGTCAGGGTCTCGGCAAGAACGACATCGAGACGGCCGTGGCCAGCGGTGCCGACGCGATGATCAACGGCATCCGCATCAACTTCACCCCGGAGAACACCAAGGGCGAGCAGCTCACCTCGCGTGCGCTGAAGAAGGAGTGCGTCTTCGAGTGGGGCTACGTGGTGCAGAGCGTCATCCGCACCGTCGGCGGCAAGCAGAAGCGCTTCCAGAACAAGACGCCGATCAGCTACGTGCTGGCGCCTCAAGCTGACAATGCCGGTGGAGGCAACGGTTAGGCGAAGAGAAAGCGATTATTCAGACCACCCCTGGCCCCTCCTAACTTAGGAGGGGAAGAAAAAACGGACGGGACTCGCATCACGAGAGGATGCGGGTCCTGTTTTTTATGTTACTGATGTAAAACTGAAGGCGAGCATAGTGAGGTCGTCGTTAGGCTCAGCGCCGTCGCGGAAGCGGTCGGTGTCGGCCTTCAGGGCCTCTACGATGTCGCGGCAACTGCTGGCGGACAGCGAGGTGAGCAGCTCAACGATACGGTCCTCGCCATACTGCTCCTGCTGGCGGTTCTCGGCTTCATTGAGTCCGTCGGTATAGAGCAGCAGTTTACGGTCGCTCAGATATTCTATTTCATCACCCTCATATTCCAGTCCCGGCCATAATCCGATGGGTGCATTGGGAACCACGTCGAGGAACGAGTATTGGCCGTCGGCATTGCCGATGAGCGGCGGGTTGTGTCCGGCGTTGCAGTATTCAAGCCGCCGGAGCTTCAGGTCAAGTCTGCAGATGAACATAGTGACGAACATACCTTCCTCGTTGTTCTCGGTCAGTTCGTTGTTCAGTCGGGTGGCTATCTCTGCGGGTGTCCTTCCCGTCAATGCCAGTGTGCGGAATCCACGTGTGACTATGGCCATGAAGAGTGAGGCTGGGACGCCCTTTCCGCTGACATCGCCGATGCAGAAATACAGCTTGTCGTCGAGCAAGAGGTAGTTGTACAGGTCGCCGCCCACCTCCTTGGCGGGTGTCATCGAGGCATACATGTCGAGGCCTTCAATTTCCGGGAACACGCTTGGCACCATCGACATCTGAATGTCGCGGGCAATGCGCAGTTCACTCTCCATGCGCTCCTTGGCGGTGGTGGTCTCTTCGAGCTTGTCGTAGGCATCCTTTAACTGGTTATGGGCTTTTTGCAGACGGGCTCCCACGCGATGTCTCACAACGATGTAGATGAGGAGAAACAGGATAGCAGCCGCCATGGCGATGAGCCGGCTGATGTGGCGCTGACGAACGTAGCGCTCGTTCTCGGCGGTCATCTCAAGTTCCTTCTGGTGTACAGCCGCCTCTTCCCTGGCTTCGGCGCTTCGCGAGAGCGTGATGGCCGAGTCGAGCCGTTCGGTGATGCTCATGCTCACGGCCCGTGCCGTGTCTATTCGTCCTGCCTTCAAGTTGACTTCATATTTCCTCAGGAGCATTTTCTGTATGTTCTCCAGTGAATAGCTGGTGCCGTACTCCTTCATCAGTTCGTCCATGCTTCCGAAGTTGTCGGCGGCATCCTCCCATCGTCCTGCCAGCCGCAGATAGTCGCAGGCCAGTATCTTACCCTCTGCCGTCTCGAAGAATTTCGTCTGGCAGAACAGGCTGTATGCCTCGGCGGCTTCGTCCTGGTGCCCCAGCCCCTCTAAGGCCCTGGCCAGATAGATGGCGTAGCGTGCCCGCTGCTTTTCGGCGTAGTCGGGGCGTGCGTCAGCCTGCTTTTCATATCCGTCGATGAGCTGTCTCATGCGTTCAAGCCATAGTCTCGCCTTCTCATAGTCGGCTATTTCCAAGTAGTTGTAGCCGATGTTGATCACGCCGACGATGGCATCGCGGTAGCTGATGGCATTCTGATGTCGCTTGATATTGTCCAGGTGGGCGCTGTAGGCTTCTTCCAGGCTCCTGTTGGTCTTCACATCGCTCAGTCCCAGACGGCTCTGGCAGCAGCCTATGTAGATGAGCATGTTGGTATATTCGCTGGTGGTGTCGCGCCCCAGGCTTTTCAGCCTTTCCGTAGCGGGAATGGCCACTTTCAGGGCAGCTTCAAATTCAGTCCATGTGCTCAAAAGGCCAGTCAGACGGTTGGCAATGCCGGCATACACTCGCACGTCTTCGTCGTCGGTAGAGTTCTCCACTGCGGCGATACCCGTCTTCCAGTAGAGCTCGGCCATGCGCTTCTGCGCCATCCGGTCGTAGGCATAGCCCTGCCAGTAGCAGGCCTTACCCTCAGACATACTTCCCAATGGTTTGAAGCTGTCCACAAGTTCTAAGATACGCTGGTAGTCATGGGCCATATAGGCCTCGTAGACCATGTCTTCTGCTTCCTTGCGCAGCCTCTCCTGGTCTTTGGAGTCGACGCCACATCCCGTCAGGAATAAGGCGGCAACCGTCACCGCCAGCGTCAAACGACCTAATTTGTTTTTGCTCATATATCCCTTTTTGTATATTTTCTGTATGCAAAGGTACAACTTTCTTGCGAAATAACGGCTTTTTGTTGCTTTTTTGCGTAAAAAAGTGACAAAAGATTTGTTTGTTACGAAGAATATGTGTACTTTTGCAGCCGAAAACGATCATATGGTCGTCAATCGTCAATAATATAATATAGTATATAATGAAGATGTTTAATCTAATTAGCGGCCTTATTATTATTCGACTGCAGGGAGCGGTCGGAAGTGATTAGGCGTGTAATTAATTGAAAATTGATAATTGATAATTGAAAATTAGATAGAGCCCTTCTCACTTCCGAGTGTGGAGGGCTAATTTTTTAAATAACATAAAAAGATGGACAGACTTTTCATTTTTGACACGACGCTGAGGGACGGTGAACAGGTGCCCGGATGCCAACTGAACACGGTAGAGAAGATTCAGGTGGCGAAGGCTCTGGAGCAGTTGGGCGTCGATGTGATTGAGGCCGGATTCCCTGTGTCGAGTCCCGGCGACTTCAACTCGGTGATTGAGATCTCGAAGGCCGTGACGTGGCCCGTGATCTGTGCGCTGACGCGTGCGGTGGAAAAGGATATCGACGTGGCCTTCGAGGCGCTGAAGTATGCCAAGCACAAGCGCATCCACACGGGTATCGGCACGAGCGACGAGCACATCCAGTTTAAGTTCAACTCCACCCGCGAGCGCATCCTTGAAAGGGCCGTGGAGGCCACGAAGTATGCCAAGCGCTACGTGGACGACGTGGAGTTCTACTGCGAGGATGCGGGGCGCACGGACAACGAGTATCTGGCGCAGGTGGTGGAGGCCGTGATCAAGGCCGGCGCCACGGTGGTGAACATTCCCGACACGACGGGCTACTGCCTGCCGCAGGAGTATTTCGAGAAGATCAAGTATCTGAAGGAGCACGTGGACGGCATCGACCGCGCCATCATCTCCACCCATTGCCATAACGACCTGGGCATGGCTACGGCGAACACCTTCAACGGCGTGATGGCCGGTGCCCGACAGGTGGAGGTGACCATCAACGGCATCGGCGAGCGGGCCGGCAACACGAGCCTGGAGGAGATTGCGATGATCCTGAAGTGCCATAAGGGCCTCGGCATCGAGACGAACATCAACACGACGAAGATCTATCCGACGTCGAGGATGGTGTCGAGCCTGATGAACATGCCCGTGCAGCCGAACAAGGCCATCGTGGGCCGCAACGCCTTCGCACACTCATCGGGCATCCACCAGGACGGCGTGCTGAAGAATGTGCACACCTATGAGATCATGGACCCGAAGGACGTGGGCATCGACGACAACTCGATCGTGCTCACCGCCCGCAGCGGCCGTGCCGCCCTGAAGCACCGCCTGCACGTGAACGGCGTGGACCTCGACGAGGATAAGCTGGACAAGATCTACGAGAA
>Ga0265298_10003089_pt1 | contig 22364 bp, 12 predicted proteins | sample AusTroGonzalo_MG_3_FD_193486 | JGI IMG/M metagenome (GOLD analysis project Ga0265298, IMG submission 193486) | Bovine rumen microbial communities from tropical cattle in Woodstock, Queensland, Australia - Gonzalo_01 | ecosystem: Host-associated > Mammals > Digestive system > Stomach > Rumen ...
CGGGCCGCTACGGTGTTGACGCAGACCGTCACTGAAATGTATGCCAATTCTACCCCCATCGTCGTCTTTGCCGGGCCCGGCAATAACGGTGGTGATGCATTGGCTATGGCACGTATGCTGGCAGATAAGAATTATGCAGTTAGCGTTTATCTCTTTAATATCAGCGGCCATCTCTCATCAGATTGTCAGGCCAACAAGCTGCGGCTCCAAGAGAGTAAGCGCATCAAGGCTTTTGTCGAGGTGACCCAGGAGTTCGACCCTCCGCGTCTTGAGTCCGGCATGGTGGTTATTGACGGTCTCTTCGGTTCGGGCATCAACAAGCCGCTGGCCGGTGGCTTTGCCTCGTTGGTCAAGTATATTAATGCCTCGCCGGCTCAGGTGGTCAGCATCGATGTCCCTTCAGGCCTGATGACCGAGGATAACACCTATAACGTCAGGGCCAACATCATCCGTGCTACCACTACGCTAACTTTGCAGCAGCCTAAGCTCTCGTTCCTGTTTGCCGAGAACCAGCAGTTCATCGGCCAGCTGCGGGTGCTTGACATCCGGCTTAGTCAGGAGGGTATGGAGAAGATTGACGCCCAGTACACGGTGATTGAGGAGGCTGACGTACGTTCCCGTCTCATTGGTCGCAGTCCATTTGCCCACAAGGGACAGATGGGGCATGCCCTGCTCGTTGCCGGTAGTTATTGCATGGCAGGTGCTGCCGTGTTGTCGGCCCGTGCCTGTCTGCGTTCCGGAGTCGGTAAGGTGACGGTCAACTCACCCCGTCGTAACATTCCCGTACTTCAGATGTCGGTGCCTGAGGCCATTATACAGAAAGGTACCGAGGAGACTATCTTTTCCGAGGCTGTCGATACGGAAGACTATGATGCTTTAGGCATAGGCCCTGGTCTTGGCCAAAGCGAGCAGACGGCCATTGCCCTCATTGCCCAGCTGCGCCGTACGCAGTGTCCTATCGTAGCCGATGCAGATGCCCTGAACATTTTAGCAAACCATCGTGCTTGGATGCAGCAGCTGCCACAAAACATCATTTTCACCCCTCATGCCAAGGAACTCGACCGGCTGGAGGGACACTCTGCTGACAGTTACGACCGGCTGACTAAAGCATGTAATCTGGCAGAACGCCTTCAAGGCTATGTCGTGTTGAAGGGCCGTTATACGGCTATCTGCCAGCCTGACGGTCACGTAGCCTTCAACCCAACTGGCAATGCCGGTATGGCAACAGCAGGTAGCGGCGACGTGCTGACGGGTATTATTACGGGTCTGCTGGCCCGTGGTTATAAGCCGCTTGATGCCTGTATCGTGGGTGTTTATCTGCATGGGCTGGCAGGCGACTTGGCTGCTCAGGACTTGGGTGAAGAGAGCATGCTGGCTGGTGACATCATTCGTTATCTGTCAAGGGCATTCAAACGGTTAAGAGAATGAAATATATGCTGAAGAGTTGGTTACTGGTATTACCTTTATACCTTTTTACCCTTTTGCCTTTATACGCCCAGCCTGAGGTACAGGCAGGGCGGACGGCTGATGGAGTAGTCTATTTCCTGCCCAAGACGGTAGTCCGTTTTCACCTGACCATTGAGAAGACGACGTCCACCCCTGGTGAGTTTGCCCGCTATGCCGAGCGCTATCTGCACTTGAAGCACGTGTTGCAGGAGCAGCAGGTGAGCCATCGTGTGGTCAGCTGCGATGTATCTACCTTTGGTGTTCGCGACACGTCGAAGTGCTTCTCTGTGCGACTGAAAGGCAAGGCTGAGTCTACCGATGTCCGTTTGGCCGACGACGGGGTGTTGTTGGCGGTTAATATGGAACCCGCCCCTAACACCTCCGGAAGGGAGACAGGATTGTCTCAAGCAGAGAATGTGTCTGAAGTCCGTCCGTCCGGCAGCAAGTATCTCTCTGCTGAAGCTTTAGCGGCAGGCAGCGTGGCTAAAATGGCAGAACTGACAGCCCGTCAGATTTTTGACCTGCGTGAGCAGCGTCAGCAGTTGGCCACAGGCGAGGCCGACGACATGCCTCAGGACGAACAACAGCTTCGGCTGATGCTGCAGCGCATCGACCAGCAGCACGATGCGCTGATGACGCTCTTCACGGGAACGACACAGCATGAGATCGCGACGCATGAGGTGGTCGTGTGTCCTGAGCGTCCTGTCGGGCAAGAAGTGCTTTTCCGTCTTTCCAGCCGTATGGGAATGGTTGACGCTGACGACCTGTCAGGAGTTCCTTTCTATCTGTCTGTCCAGAATCTCTATCCCACCGACTATCCGCAGCCTGACGACAAGAAGCATGTGGGCTTCTACGTCTGCCAGCCAGGCATGGCGCGTCTAACGCTGTCGCAGGACACTCAGCAGTTAGCCTCTTACGATATTCCTCTTGCCCAGTTTGGTTTCCTCGAACTTCGTGAAGGTGATATTTTCAAGCGTGGCCTTGCCCAGATGCAGCTGCATCCGGCTACAGGGGCTGTCGTGACATTGTCATCTGTTGACAAATAAAAAGTAGTTAAGGGCTCCTTAACTACTTTGTTTCCAATCTAATCTTCGTTTTTGTTCTCTATCAGCTTCACGTTTTCCAGCTTCAGTTTGGCCGTCTCTTCGTCAATCTGAGCTCCGATCTTATTATATATGAACGTGGCATTTTTGATCTCGATGTCGTGGACGCAGTCAAGCCCTTGTATACCGCTGGCTAAGATGGCAGTGTGAGTTCCGTGGCAGGTGATGTTCTTGATGTGGATGTCCTGGAAGTCGGGTGCCCACTGGCGTTGCTCCTCGGTGAACGTCGGCACGGCCTTCGGATCAGAACCTGCGGGGCGGTCTACGTAGTCGCATTGGAAGACGATGGCCTGGTCCTTGATGTCTGTCATGACGATGTCTTGAATGTAGAGCTGTTCGGTTTTGCCGCCACGTCCCAGTCCGCTCTTGAAGCGCAGTCCTGTGTCGGTGCCACTGAACCGGTTGTTGCGCACCACCACACGGCGTACACCAGCAGCTGTCTCACTGCCTAAGACAAACGCTCCGTGAGCATGATAGACGGTATTATCTTGTATCAGGATGTCCTCTACGCCGCTGATACTATTCTTACGAGGCCTGCCACTCTTCATGCAGAGTCCGTCGTCGCCGGCATCTACGGTGCTGTTGACGATGAGTCCACGATGGCAGTCGGAGAAGTCGATGGCGTCGCCGTTCTGGGCGTTCCACGGACAGCGTACGGTGATGCCGTCCACGATGATGTTCTCACAGTACATGGGATGGACATGGAACTTCGGCGCATTCTGGAACGTCACGCCCTCGAACAGCAGGTTCTTGCAGTCCGTCAGGCGCACCAGGTCGTTGCGCATCTTCTCCTGCTTCTCCGGCGAATCCACGATGTCAGGATAGCCCGCCTTCATTTCCCACGGATACCACAGCTGGCCCTTATCGCGCTCTACGCCTCCCATCTGCTTAAACTGGTTCCATTCTGCGTCGCTCACCTTGCCGCGCTTGACGGGACGCCATTGCTGGCCGTTGCCGTCGATGATGCCCTCGCCGGTGATGGCTATGTCGTGCTTCTTCTCGGCACTGATGCACGCCCTGACCCGGCTGGAGCGCTTCTTCGTCTCCGGATAGAGGCGCTTGTCGGGCGAGAAGTAGATGATGGCATTCTTGTCCATGTGCAACTCAATGTTGTTGTCAAGCTCAATGGGACCAGTAAGCCAGATGCCCTGCGGCACCACCAACCGTCCACCGCCCTGGGCTGCCAGCTGTCTGATGCCTTTCTCGAAGGCCTCCGTGCAGAGTGTCACACCGTCGCCTACGCCGCCGACATCCTTCAGGTTGAGGGTGCGGTTGGGAATATCGGGTAGCGTCACTTGTTCTATCTTTACGGGCAGTCCGCGATAGTATTTGTCGTATTTATTTGAGTTGTCGGGATGCTCAGCCATGTAGGTCTGTTCACGGGCGTCGAACTGATTCAGTTTGTCTAAATAATACTGGCGCAGGTCAGCCCAGTTGTAATACGGATATTGGTTCGTCTCGATGGGCAGCGACACCTCTCGCTCGTTCAGCATGGCCTTCACTATGATTTCTTGGTTGTTTGCTATTGACTGATGACTTTTGGCTTTTCGGTAGAAAATCAGCTGGATGTTGCAGGCCATGGGGAAGATGCGGTAGTTGCGCCACACCTCATCTAAGCGTTCTGGATCGCTGATACTGGCTCCGCACGAATCAAGCTCCAACAGGCAGGCCAGCGGCATGACACACACCTCATGGCCAAAGCGCAGGGTGGCCTGTGTCTGTGTCACTGTGTCGGCCGTCTCGATGATGTTTCTCAGCAGGTTCTTCTGCGAGAAGGGCATCACACCTTCCGTGACAGGTGATGGACCGTAGTCGATGTACCAACCGAGGTTACGCGTGCGCCACTGCCCGTAAATCTCGTCGTCGGTAAACAGCGGATAGAGGTCGATACCATAGTCGTGGCTCTGCATGTTGGTGATTACCTCAAACAGATTGTACATCAACCCCCACGCGCTGATGCTGTCCTTCACCCAGGTGGCATCGTTGAACAATACCCCCATCAAGCGGTTGGGTGATGGCTGTTCGGAGGGATTCCGGCGCAACTCACGGCCCTTGCGACCCATGGCCTTCACCAGTCCACTGCGTGGTGCGTTCAGATAGTATTGCAGAGCTTCGCTTACGTCGTTGTGAATGCGTGCCGTAGGGTTGGCGGCGGCCAGCTCTTCACACTCAGCCATCATCGACAGAATGCAGCGGTTCACCGTCGTTGAACGGGCATCGATGGGGACGTTCTTCGTCTTGAAGATTTCCGGGAAGTTTTGCACCATGCGCCGTCCTATGCCGTGGTGCTGCCGTTCGCCCACCGTTGTCAGGTCGCCTAAGCGCGGCTGGGCACCTTGCCACTTGCCGTCTAAGGCAGGAAAGTTAGGTTCGGGGAGTGCTGCAAACTGCTCTATCACTGCCAGTACTTCTTCACCCTTTGCTGTCAGCTTACCGGCGGCTTTGGCCTTGCGCATCGGCTCCATCACACTGGTGTAGCTGTTCTCACTGATGAGCCACCTCGAGCCGTGTCGTCCGTAGTGCGACATATAGAATGGCACATACCCCTTCGGGGCCGGTGTCAGCTTCTTTGTTGGCAGCTGCCGGTCGTAGTCTAAGTAGTTACTACCTGCCAGATATTTGTTGGCCTTGATTTCCTCACGTGCGGTTTGTGCCGATAGCTTCAGTGTCACACAGAAGAAAACACAGACGGCACAGAAAACAATTCTCTTCATAGGTTGTCGTTTTTCGTTGTAGATGGTGCAAATATACAAAAAAATTGGCTTACCTAATACATAATTGACAATTATTTACTATCTTGCAGAAAAATATTAACTAATGATTAAACTAAGCTTTCATTTACTCATCCACTCTTTACGTTCCTTCTCCGACATCTTTTCGATGGCATAGCGGAGCATGGTGCGGGGCATTTCATGGACGTGCTGACGGAGAAAGTCGCGGAGAAGGTCTATCCCAATCTTGACCTCTGGTCGAGCTTGCTCACATTCGGAAAAACTGATGTAAGCATTGTTCTTCTCTCGCTTAATCGCAATCTTACCCATTTCTCTTAACATCCAACCTACGGCTTTGTGCATGAGGTCGTGAGGGTGATGAAGGTGGATCTCGGCATAGCGGAGGCACCATGATGGGTCACCCATCTGCGAGGTCTTCCACGAGCAGACGATGCTCATGCGCTGCTTCCAAAGGCAAGGGCTGGCGGCGAGGTCATCTAATACGTTTATCTTATAATCTTTGTTGCCCAAGTTCGAAGGCAGGAGCAGCCAGTGGCCGAGAATTTTAGGTGCGGTGAGGTCGACCAAGTCCCAGTTGTTAGCCTGCTCGGCATATTGCAGGTACATTGTCAGAATCTCGTCGCGCTGCCTGATAGCCTCGGCATTATTCTCCAACCGTTTAGTGGCTAACTTTTCAAATCTCGCCACGAGAATTAGGAAGCCGCAGAGTCGCACCTCATGCCAACGGTTCATCAGCAATTCGGGAACTTCGGTCAGGGGGAAATCTTGACCCACGAGACGTACTATTTCGCGCGTCTGCGGCACCTTCAGCCCTAAGAACTCATCGCCAAAGCCGTATTGGCCAGGTCCCGTCTTGAAGAAACCCATCAACACCCGTCGCTGCTCATCGTTGCGCAGCGACTCCATCAACTCGATTATCTCTTTCGCCGTATGATTCATAGGACTATTCGATAACAATGATGATTCTTTGATACCCCACCAGACTGAAAGATCCCTGGTCGCAGACCTCGCAGACGAGGTGTAACGTCTGGCCTGTGGTGTCGGTAGGGATGCGAATATTGGCGACGGCATCCATGGTATCGTCAATAGTCAACTGTGACGTACCAATCTCCAACTGCTGCCACCAATGAAACTTGACGGCGTGTCCATCAGGATCGTAAGAACGGGAGGCATCGAGATGAAGGGTGTCACCCGCTTTGGCATGGAATACTAAGGGAGAGGGACCTTTGTGACCGTTTACCACAACAATCGGATTGTGATTGCCTTCGCCCTTCTCGCACCACTCCATACGAGCCATGAAGTCGTTCAGTTCAACGGGATAGAAACGCTGTTTATAACCGATGCTGATGCTTCGCACAGGTTCTTGCCAGCTGGTCCAGGCGGTGGTAAGTGAGTCGGGACAGAGCCCGCGTTCGTGATAGCCTGCCCAACCAGCCTGCATGGGGTCTTCTGGGTCGTTGAGACCATTGGGTAGTACGTAGAGGAAACTCGGAGTGTCTCCCTCCACACCCCATTTGTAGTTAGGATATTCCTTGCCCAACGCACCCTTTCCTTGAATGTGCTGCTGATGTTGAACCCAGTTCTGCTTGCCCAACTCACACTGCTCCTGCCATGTGCCCTCGTCCCAGATAAACTGCAGGTCGTCCTTAAACTCCTGTCGCAGCCATAGGTGTGAGCTGTGGGCACGATCCATGCGGTGAGCGTAGTCCATATCCTGATCGGTGATGGTAAAGATGCGGAACTTGCGGACGAAGTTTCTGACTTCGTCTTCCGTCCGTGTCTGTTTCACTCGCCAGATAGCTTGTGCCAATGTGTTAGCGCCACCCCAAGCAGCTACATAGATGGGGCGCGGGTCATCCTCGTCGGCCAGACGAATGAGCAATTCGCTGCCAGGCGAGTCGTTGCCCTCACCGATGGAGCGAATACCACCATACATGCTACCCATAACGGTCCGACTGCGTATGTAGTCGGCACAAGGCCAGTAGCCGATTTCCTGGCATCCAGTTTCCTTTTTGGCTGAAAGAAATCTCTTCTGCTTAGAGCGTTTCATCAGATTGGGTACGTCCTTCTCATAAGCATCAATCACGCGATACAGATACTGTGACCACTCCAGCGGATACGGGTCGCAGTTCCATCCTACCGACGTAATCAGTGCCTCAATCTCGAACATATCGGCATACACCATCAGGTGTACCATCGACTCCATATCGTCGGGCTCTACATCGGCTGGTGCAATATCCGTACACACCACTAATCGCGGTTTCAACGCCACCTCATTTGCCATGCTTGTCGTCGCTGTGCCCAATAGTATGAGCATCAACAACATCATCTTAAAGTGATTCATCATTCATCCTGTTTTCGCAATTCGGCTACAAAGATAGCAATTATTTCACAAATACTGCCAGAAAGGGGGAAGGATTTTGGCTGTGACGGAAAGGGAAATGTTAAATCTATAAAAAAGGGATGATTTACTAACTTTGGATTTGGATAGTCGGCTTGAAAAGTGTATCTTTGCAGGAGAAAAACCAAAAACGATAATAGAAACATGGCAAAAAAAGAGAATGGGAGTGAGACCCTTACACCACTGCAGGAGAGAATGAAAGCGCTGCAGGCTGCCATGTCGAAGATAGAAAAAGACTTCGGCAAGGGTAGTATCATGCGCATGGGTGACGAACAAGTAGAGAACGTTGAGGTGATTCCTACAGGCTCTATCGGACTGAACGCCGCACTGGGTGTCGGTGGTTACCCCAAAGGGCGTATCATTGAGATATACGGTCCGGAGTCGAGTGGTAAGACTACGCTGGCCATCCATGCTATTGCCGAGGCTCAGAAGGCAGGAGGAATTGCAGCCTTCATCGATGCTGAGCATGCCTTCGACCGCTTCTATGCCCAGAAGTTAGGTGTAGACATCGACAACCTTTACATTTCGCAGCCCGACAATGGTGAGCAGGCATTGGAGATTGCCGACCAGTTGATTCGTTCCAGTGCCATCGACATCCTGGTGGTTGACTCTGTGGCTGCCCTTACTCCGAAGAAGGAGATAGAGGGTGACATGGGTGACTCGGCCGTGGGCCTGCATGCCCGCCTGATGTCACAGGCTTTGCGTAAGCTGACGGCAACCATTGCCAAGACCAACACTACGTGCATCTTCATCAACCAGCTGCGTGAGAAGATTGGTGTGATGTTTGGCAATCCTGAAACGACGACAGGTGGTAATGCCCTGAAGTTCTACGCTTCTGTCCGTCTGGATATACGTAAGGTGACAAGTATCAAGGATGGTGACCAGGTCATCGGCAATCAGGTGCGTGTGAAGGTTGTGAAGAACAAGGTGGCTCCACCCTTCCGCAAGGCTGAGTTTGAGATTACCTTCGGTGAGGGAATATCGAAGGTTGGCGAGATTGTGGACTTAGGTGTTGAGTACGGCATCATCAAGAAGAGCGGTTCGTGGTTCAGCTATGGGGAATCGAAACTGGCTCAGGGACGTGATGCTACCAAACAGCTGTTACAGGACAATCCTGAACTCTGTGAGGAGATGGAGGCCGAGATCATGAAAGCCATTCAAGGTTAATAAAGATAATAAGCGTAACGGCGTAAAGCTTATTATATTAGAAAGGTGAAAAAGCAAAAGACCATTGTCCGACGCTTTTTCACCTTTTCTTGTTATACTTGTTTTTTATTTTTTACATCACTGGTGTTCCATTGCCTGTAAGTCGGCGGCTGTTCGACTTCATTACAGCTGACTTGCGTTTGCCGGCAGACGAAGGACCATTGGGACGGGCAGCAGCCTTCTCAACAATGCCGTCATCGTTGAAGCGAACCACCAGAATGCTGTTCGTACGCGGATACATCCACTCTTCCACTCCGTCAACGACATTCTTCGTGGCAGCTTCACCAACAGCCATCTCAACCTCGTCCATCGTCATGCCTGGAATGACACGACCCTCACGGATGGCTGTACGTGTTTCAAGCGTCGTGTTGCGTGTGACACCGTCACCCATGGCGAAGAGGTAGCCGAAGTAGTCTTCCTCAGGAACATTGTCTATCTTGGCGAAGGTGACTTCCTTGTAGAAGATACGGCGTGTCTCGGTTTCACGAAGAGTGAGCGCATAGTAGGGAGAATTCTTCTCGGGGACAATGTCGTCGATGATGAATCCGGTGAACTTGGGAACCTTGATGTCACGCTTCTTGCCGGCACCCTTACTGCTCATCGACGTCGGATACTTCGTGTGGACAGTCTGGTTCAGATAGCTCTTGACATCTGTCGATACTGCCATTTCGGCAGTTGTCAGTTCAAACGAACCGCCAAAGAGATATTTGGCATTGTCAAGCTCAAACTCGTCGTCACGCATACCGCAGTTGGTCTTCGACATGGCTACGTTCTGGTAGAACTGCTGACCTTTCTCGTCTTCCACGATAATCTTGACAGGGAACGAACGGGTGCCGACACCCACTGCCTTGACAATTACCACCTGATTCTTCGGAACGGTGACCTCCTGATAGCCGTCGCCGTCGTATTCAGTGTCAATACGGTAGAACTGTGAACGCGTAATCAGCGTCTGGTCCATCAACAGTTCCTTAGCCCTGTCAACGTCACCAAGGTATGCCAGCGTGGGAACACCCATCTTGCTGTAGCAATAGTCTTCGAAGGTGCCGTTGGGCAGTTCGTAGTAGTAACTCTTGTTGTCGGTCTCGCAGAAGAAGTTGACGTGTACACGCCCATTAGACATATTCTCATGGCCTTTGTACACCATAATGTAATGGCGGAGTAGCCCGCTGCTGACCTCGTTGCCGGTATTTGCATCCTGGAAGGTGTTGACCAACAGGTTGTACTTATCGGGAATCACCATGAAACGCATACCTTCGTTCCAGTCGCACATGCTGTAATAACGGAAGTTCTTGCCCATGAAATCCGTAGGCTCAGCAGACCCTGCCGCAATGTCTTCCATCGTAACAGCGAGTTTCTTCTCCGTCTTTTTCACATTCTTAGTCTTGACAATGTAAGGGTTGTCCTGCGCTAAGACTGACATCGTGGCTATGGCCATTCCTGCCAGCAAAATCATTCTTTTCATCATGATGTTTTATTACTTTTTTACATAAAGATGGTGCAAAGATACAAATTTTTTTTTAACTTGTGCCAAAATGTCATCTTAATATTGCTAAAAAATGTTTTTGGCACGTGCTTTGCTATATAGTTTATGACATTTTTTGAGTATTAACAATTAAAAAAGATAAAAATTATGGGAAAGATTATTGGAATCGACTTAGGAACAACTAACAGCTGCGTCGCCGTTTTCGAAGGCAACGAGCCGGTAGTAATTGCTAACAGCGAAGGCAAGCGTACCACGCCTTCCGTGGTGGGCTTCGTAGACAACGGTGAGCGTAAGATTGGCGACCCCGCCAAGCGTCAAGCCATCACCAACCCGAAGAAGACCGTTTACTCGATCAAGCGCTTCATGGGTGAGAACTGGCAGCAGACGGAGAAGGAGATCTCGCGCGTACCTTATAGTGTAGTAAATGAGGGGGGCTATCCGCGTGTCGACATCGACGGCCGCAAGTATACCCCACAGGAAATCAGCGCTATGGTGTTGCAGAAGATGAAGAAGACCGCCGAAGACTATCTTGGACAGGAGGTGACCGATGCCGTCATCACTGTGCCGGCCTACTTCTCCGACTCTCAGCGTCAGGCCACCAAAGAGGCCGGACAGATTGCAGGTCTTAACGTGCGCCGTATTGTGAACGAGCCTACAGCTGCCGCTCTGGCCTATGGTGTCGACAAAGCAAACAAGGACATGAAGATTGCTGTCTTCGACCTTGGTGGTGGTACGTTCGATATCTCAATCTTGGAGTTCGGCGGTGGTGTGTTCGAAGTGCTCAGTACGAATGGTGACACACACCTTGGTGGTGACGACTTCGACCAGGTCATCATTGACTGGTTGGTACAGGAGTTCCGCAACGACGAAGGAGCCAACCTGAAGGACGACCCGATGGCTATGCAGCGCCTGAAGGAGGCTGCTGAGAAGGCCAAGATTGAGCTGTCAAGTTCTACTTCGACAGAGATTAACCTGCCGTACATCATGCCCGTTGGCGGTGTTCCCAAGCACTTGGTTAAGACCTTGACACGTGCTAAGTTCGAGCAGCTGGCACACGGACTCATCCAGGCATGTCTGGCACCGTGTCAGAAGGCTATGGCAGATGCCAAATTGTCAACTGCTGACATTGACGAGGTCATCCTTGTAGGTGGTTCGAGCCGTATCCCTGCTGTACAGGAGCTGGTAAGGAACTATTTCGGTAAGGAACCTTCAAAAGGTGTGAACCCCGATGAGGTGGTGGCCGTAGGTGCTTCTATCCAGGGTGCTATCCTCAATAAGGAGGGTGGAGTAGGTGACATCGTGCTGCTCGACGTGACCCCGCTGACACTGGGTATCGAGACTATGGGTGGTGTGATGACAAAGCTCATCGAGGCTAACACGACCATTCCTTGCAAGAAGAGCGAGACTTTCTCTACAGCTGCCGACAACCAGACAGAGGTGACCATCCACGTGCTGCAGGGTGAGCGTCCCATGGCCAGCCAGAACAAGTCTATTGGTCAGTTCAACCTGACAGGCATTGCCCCCGCTCGTCGTGGTATTCCTCAGATCGAGGTGACCTTCGACATCGATGCCAACGGTATTCTGAAGGTCAGCGCCAAGGATAAGGCTACAGGTAAGGAGCAGGCCATCCGCATCGAAGCTTCGTCAGGTCTGTCACAGGACGAGATCAACCGCATGAAGGCCGAAGCCGAGCAGAATGCCGAAGCTGACAAGCGTGAGCGTGAGCGTGTTGACAAGATGAACCAGGCTGACTCGATGATCTTCCAGACCGAGAACCAGCTGAAGGAAATAGGTGACAAGATTCCCGCTCAGTACAAGCCAGCCATCGAACAGGCCCTCCAACAACTGAAGGATGCCCACAAGGCTGGCGACATCGCAGCCATCGACACTGCCATCGCAGCCCTGAACAATGCTTGGCAGACCGCCTCACAGCAGATGTACCAAGGTGCCCAGGCCGGTCCTCAGCCCGGTGCTGACCAGCAGCAGGGTCCCTTCTACAACCAGCAGGCCGGTGGCCAGCAGGAAGCCCCTAAGGATGACAACATCCAGGACGCCGACTTTGAGGAGGTCAAATGAGGCGCATAAGTAAAGACATAACAAAACACTATCAAATGGCGTGTAGCTCAATGAGTTACACGCCATTTCCTTTTTATGGGCTCATGTTTTCTATGTGCTTATTCTGCCTTTTTTACGGCTTTTTTGTTACATGTATGTAGCAAGACTTAATGGTAGATAAGGTTGGACATAAACATACTTAAACATACATATAGGACTTAATGGTGCCACCAGCATGGCTCCAAGTTCTGGTGGTGGAGGCACATCAAACGACATGCCTTGGCGAGACAAAGACGAAGATCTACTTGACTGGGCACGACGTGCTATGCGCTATGCTCATGCCAAATGTTACCCAGGCAATCGGTTCAAGCGAACACAGAGCAGATAGTTCTCGCGCGATAAATAATGAGAGGTGTTTCCTATTTGGCGACACCTCTCATTATGATAGACCATTTGTCCGAAGGTTACTAAATTATTTGGATAGTGTCGGACAAATGTTCAAAGTTCCAGTACTTGCTATAGCCCATCACTCGCGCCATCTTGCGTGAGTTCCACCATTCCTTGCCATCAGCATCAACCTCTCTTAACTGTTCGAAAGGAGATTGGAACTCCGGGGTGTTGTTAATATCTTGTTCCATATATACTTATAACGTTTTCGATTTCTGCTCTATTGCTCAGTTCCGCATCTTCTCTCTTCCTTCAGACATCTGTGATATCAACTTCTCATCTGCAGGCAGCCACTTTACACTATTCAACTCATCCTTAGAGAGCCACTTTGCTGCCTCATGCTCATTCAGATGCAGAGAATTTGTCATCAGTGAACAAAGATAGCAATGCATGGTAAGATGAAACTGCGGATAGTCATACTCCACAGTACAAAGGAACTCATCCACGCTGATCTCTGCAGATAGCTCCTCGCGAATCTCCCTCATGAGCGCTTCTTCTGGTGTCTCTCCTACTTCCATCTTTCCGCCAGGAAACTCCCACCAGTCCTTCCATTCGCCATATCCACGCTGAGTAGCGAATATCTTATCACCTTTGCGGATTATCGCTGCTACGACCTCTATATGTTTCATATTTCTCTAATAGATTATTTACAGACATGTTCACCCTTCGCTATCCTGCGAGTTTCCTTTCGTGCGTTCCTCCACTTTGGATAGTATTTGTCCATCAACGCATGGAAACGGACATTATGGCTAGGTTCTAACAAGTGACATAGTTCGTGAACCACGACATGCTCGATACACCTATTTGGAAGCAACAGCAGATATGTAGAAAAACAAATGCTACGTTCTTTCACGTTGCACATACCCCAACGAGATATCATCGGCTTATAACAGATAGAGGACGGTATGACACCAATAACTTCCGTATAATGTTCCATCAGAGGCTCAATCAACGCTCTTACTTTTTCCGTTGCCTCTACCTTTTGAGGCTTCGTGGTCAACGGTAGTTGATTGAAGAAGTCTATTCGCTGTTTCTGTCGCTCAGCTGTCTTCTTTCTTGCCTCAACAATCCATTCCTGATGCAGGCTGATAAACGCTTCTATTTCTTCTTTTGACATACCGATAGGAGCAGACACGTGCACATCGCCATTCTTAACGATGCGCATCGACAACCTGCCAGTCCGCCTGTATGTCAATTGTATATTCATAGTCTTTTTCTTAATTTGTCAAACCAAAATCGTATTGTAGATAGTCAGGTAACTCTTCTTCCATGTGGATATCGAAGATAAAAGTACGTTTACGTTCTTCATTCTGAGATTGCCTTGGATTATCCAAATGGCCAATACCAACGTATGTAAATGGTAGGGTGATGCCGTTTTCACTTTCTACTTTACGAATAAATAAATGGGTGTATTTGCTCGTCTTTAGTTTATTCAACTCGCCATCGCTTATGTTGGCCTTACATTCCCATTGGAAAACTGAAGGTTCGAGGAACTTATCTTTGTAGTTCAGATGTTCCATTCCTTCTGCAACATCCTTTTTGATGGAAGCGAAAATATACACATCACCATCTGCACCATAATAAGTACCAACAGCTGTATAACCTGGATTAATACACCTTTTTAACTGGACCTGGTCATACCTGTAGTCGTTCCAAAGAAGAAACATTCCAGTATTATTAGCATAGTCAGCTTTATATTTGGTTAAGCCATATTCGAGAAGATCTACTAGATAATTTTTAAACTCATTGTTTAGTTCACATCCCAAGCTGAGCGTATCGCCATCAGCAATAACTGTATGGCTCTTTGCCAAATATTTCAATGCGTGGGAAAATTCTACCTCATTATTATTCTGGACTTCATACTTGACCTTTTCTTCTATCAAACTAATACTGCTATCGCCTTCAAGCAGGAATTTGCAAATCAAATAGTCATGGGGACGTACCAGTTGCAACAGCCCTGACAAATAGTTAATGACATTTTCTTGCTCAGCGTTGAACTCCACCAAATTCTCTTCCTCAATGCCTTTCAAAAAACCATAGTAGGAGTTCGTTTTCTTGTTGCTTATCTTAATCTGCATGAACTTTAGCAGGTCTGGAGCGCTGTCACTGTTCAGATAGTCCATGTGTTTGGGATATGTGGGAGAATTGATGTACTTTTTAAAGTTGTAGTAGTCTTGCTTCATGTATTTGAGACTATAGAAATTCTCGTTCTCCACATAGTTCAAAATTTCTTCCTTCGATAAACTGTCAATATTGATTTCCACGCCATATTGCTCTAATCCTAGAGGTTTGAAATCATCCCTAACCAATGCCACCAGCAGTCGTTTTTCCATGACAAACTTTTGAGCCAAGCCACCCAAAGCCAGTGCAATCTGCGCGCTGCGTTTATAGTTGTTGCCAATAAAGTCCACAACTGGGACATAGTTCTTGTTGTCATACTTTCGCAATCCACGACCCAACTGCTGAATAAAGATGGTTGAAGACTCTGTAGGGCGCAGGAACAATACCATATTCACACCTGGAATATCTACACCCTCATTAAGAATATCAACAGCACAAAGCACCTCCAAAGTGCCTTCTCTGTCACTCTGTAAATCTTCGTATGCTCTTACGCGTTCTCCTGTATCATTCTTGCCCGTCAGATATGCCGTTTTATAAAATGGTTCCAGGGCCTCGGCCATCATCTTTGCATGTGATACCGTCTTACAGAAAGCCAGTGCCTTTAGTTTTTGGTTGGGTATACGATGCTTCTCGATATGCTCCACTACAAACTCACAATGTTCCTCAGTTACAAACTGTGAAATCATTCTACGCTCATTTTCTTTTGAGAAGTCCACCCGGTCGTCACGTATACCATAATATTTGAATGGTACAATCAAGTCGTTGACCAAGGCATCACGAAGTCTCAATTCGTATGGGACATTGTTTCCAAATAATTCATAGACATCCTGATTGTCCATACGTTCAGGCGTAGCCGTCAAGCCTAGCAAAAACTCTGGTTCAAAGTAGTCAATGATTTTCTTGTAGGAATCAGCAGCGGCATGATGACATTCGTCAATGATGATATAGTCGAACTGTTTCTTGTCAAACAATTCAAATGACCTACACATCGAAACGTTCGTTGAGAATAGGAACGAAGCGTCCAAATCCTTATGCTCGCCAGTGTATTCGCCCATGAAAACATCTCCACCGAATACAGTTTGGAATGTAGAGAGAGAACGTTTAAGTATTGAACCTTCATGGACAATATACAAAAGATGCTCTGGTGAGAAATTCAACGCATCAAAGGCTGCCAGATATGTTTTACCACTGCCCGTAGCTGCAACAACGAGTGCTTTGTCTTGTCCCATCGCTCTATAGCGATTCAGTTCACGCAGGGCCTTTCTTTGCATAAAGTTGGGCTTAATCTCGTGTGAAGCCAAGTCATAATCCATATCCCAACGTTCAATAGCGAAATTCAGCCGTTGGGCATATTTGTTAATCAAAGCAATATCCAACGGCAGGGTTTTCTCCCACAGACGATAAAATTCCTCCTTTGCACTCAAAATGGTCTCGTTGTCATTGGGGACTTTGAGCATCATGTCCCATTCGATATTCTTCAGCAGAGCAAACCTCGTGATGTTTGAAGAACCAATAATCAACTCCGATTCTACACCATAATCAAATAGATACCCTTTTGAATGGAAGCCATACTTTTCGTAGTTTTTTTCATCGTAGAAACAATCATAATCCAGATGACACTCAAAGTTAGGATGAATAGCCAGGCCCAAAAAGTATTTCAAAGACTCTACATCCGTAAAGTTTTGATAGGTTGTCGTTATCAGCTTTCCTTTCACACCGCGTTCAATGGCTGCCTTAATATCTTGCGATAGTAAAACGAGACCTGCTCTTTTTATGAAACTAACTGAAAAGCAAAATGACTGACACGTTCTCAGACTATTTTTAATTTTGCCCAAGAATGTTTGCTCTGAATAGTTTGTTAAGAACAGCGATTCCATATCTTTTATAAATATTTATTATCCGAATTGAAGGTGTTATTGTTTCTCTTATCTTCTGTTATTTTAGACAAGATTACATTTGCCAAACAAACTGCGTATTCTATTTCAGAGTCTTGAGGTTTCCATGCCAAAGTATAGCTCACTTTTGCACTCGTAACTTCATAACCCTTATCAGTCCACGCCTTTAGTTTGTCTTTTCCAGACGCAGATAGCGCAATGATGTTGATACTTTGCTCATTTAGCAAATATCCGTCTTTGTATTGCAAGTTGTCACCACTTCTGAGACGAAGCACAATATCCTTGCGTCCCTTAAAGAAATTAAGGATAACATCATGCATATTCAATGCAATAGAAATCAAGGAATACTCAGTAGGAGAATTGGTTACAAGGTATAGGTTCCGCTTTGCGCGAGTGAGTCCCACGTAATAAGCTCGTATGTCATTGACATCCCTTCCGTCTGGAATTGGTGACAAGAGATAAACAGTATTAAACTCACGACCCTTTGCTTTGTGGATGGTGCTTACAAACACAGACTTATCATCAGCTGCAATGAAATCCTCAATATTCGACTCGAAGATGTATTCACGCAAGTCGCTGCGATAATAGAATTGATGAGTTATCTCAAAGTCTGAAAAGAAGTGCTGCATAATACTGAGACAAGTGCTTGACGCATAGGTTTCCAGTGTGCGCTGTTTAGCCTCATTCCACATTTCCTTCGAGATGGTTACTTCGTTTTTTCCACCAAGCTGTTTGAGGAAGTAGCGAACTTCCGCAAGATTCCCAAAACGGAAGCCTCCCATTGATTGCGCGATTGTGACATGTAAACCTCGCTGCTCCAACTCGTAAGCCACCTGCATTGTTTCTTCATTGGTTCGAGTCAATATAGCTGTACTTCCCTCTACTTTTATTTCTGCATTCAAAAGCGATTTCAAGGTCATCACTTTGCCATCTTCCCCTGTTGCAGACTTGATGGGAGTATGCTTCAGACGACCAGGAATCCGCTGTACATAACGGTTGGCACAATCAACTACCGCTTTCGCAGACCGATAGTTATCTGTCATCTCGTACAACTTCGCGCCCTCTTGCTTAACTAGTGACTGCATATATCGTGAGTCAGACCCACGGAATCCATAGATGTTCTGGTCGTCATCACCAACTGCAATGACTCGCATTTCTTCGTTCTGTCGCATCAGAGCCTGAACCAATCGGAAATCATCCTGTCCCATATCCTGAGCCTCATCAATAACAAGTACGCTCTTTGCAATCTTCGATGCCTCCACCTCACCATTTTCTATCATATCTGCCGCAAAGCGTACCACATCTTTCGCCTCATCTAAACTTCCCTGTTTGCCAACAAGGTCAAAGCTATAGGAATGGAATGTTTTGATGTCCACATAGTGTGCAGCGTTGCCAACCAAATCAATGAGTCGTTTCTTGAACTCTGTTGCCGCAGCTCTCGAGAATGTAAGCATAAGCAGTTGCTCGTGTTTTACATCTTCAAGCAATAACAATGAAGCCAACTTATGCACTAACACGCGTGTCTTACCGCTTCCTGGTCCTGCTGCCACCACGATATATTTCGACTCTTTGTCATTAATAATCTCACATTGGCGATTCGAGAGTTCACCAAAGAGTTTATTGTATTTGGCAGGTGTGATATTCTGATCTATCTGCGCCCGACGTTCTTCTTTGAAGTACTGATTGATAAACTTGCGAAAATCAAGTGTAAAATAATCGTTCACAAATCGCAATGCAGCATTATAGTCACGCACCATCAAGTTCGCATATTCACCCACAATGTGAATCTGACGGATTCGCTGCTTATAGAATTCGTCCAACAAGCGATATTGCTCTTTGCCATATCTGGTACGACGGTCGGCAATACGCCCGATCTGCATGGTGTTATAGATAACGATGAACCCACCTTCGATTTTCATCAGTTCCGTCTTGGTGAGATAAAGCAACGCTTCCTCAATATCAGCAATTGCAGGTTTCTCTTGGTCGGCAAACATTGATTCCTGCCGACTGGAAATATATTGTTGAAGCAACTCTACAATAGAGAAGTACACAAGCGTCATTTCTTTATTGGGGTCTTGACTGATATTGAGCGTATCCGTAATAAAGCGGCATATATCCATACGTCGTTCGAATCGAGCCTTCGTAACTTCTTGCGAAGCTTGCAGACTTACACTCACGCTATCGCTGAAACTATGTTCCTGTTTGTGGATATAACCCTTCAATGACAGGAAATGAAGCAACATCCTCAAGCGCTTGACATTTGAATATGTAAGACCAGCCTTTTGAGCTTCCTCATTCAGTTCTTTATAATTTATTCTTTGTGCTTCTCCACCAAATCGTTGCAGAAGGAATTGTTCTAGTTTTAAGATGATGTCAAGATTGCGTTGAGAAGTACTCTTGGATATCCAGGCTTGCATATCTCGACTGTCTGCCAACAAACCATCTTGCCGCATCAGATTGATATTTCTGATAACAGTTGCCTTACTCATTCCAAGGATATCAGCTAAATAGTCAACACGACTCTCAGTTTCTGCCCCTCGACTTTCAGTTGTTGCACGTGCACTGATAAGTGACTTGATGATACGGGCAGCTTCTTCGCGTGATTGCTCATCAAATAGTGGAGAGATAGTCAACTTTCGACGTGCCTCATCCATATTCTTCACAGCAATGCCGGTAGCAAAGACGTGAGGGGAGTTACTGCCTCGTTGTATAAATCCAGCATCCTCAAGTGCAGCGATGGCAGCCTTTACACGAGTCTCGATGTCTTCTACATCTTCACCCCATCCAGCCTGACGTGCTATATCCAATGGTGAACAACTTACCTTATCTCGCTTAGCCGTAAGATCCTTAATGGCTTTCCAAACCTGCTGAATCTCGCTGATACTGAGCTTTGTTTGATTAAGGAGAATAAAGTGCTTGTCGAGGTCGCTGTCAGCATACAGTACAAAGCATTCTGCCTGCATTTGTGGATCACGTCCTGCACGGCCAGCCTCTTGCACATAATTCTCCAGTGAGTCGCTGATGTTATAGTGTACTACCAATCCCACATCTTTTTTGTCAACGCCCATACCGAATGCAGAAGTGGCAACAATCACCTGAGCTTCACCACTCATAAAAGCATTCTGGTTTTTCACCTTCTCAGCAGCCTCCATTTTTCCATTGAATGGCAATGCTCGAATGCCATCATTGACCAAATGCTGTGCCAATTCGCGAGTTCTTCGGGTTCGTGATACATATACTATCGAAGGGCAATTATGCCCAAGAATCAATGAGCGAAGTAGGTTATATTTTTCATCAGCAGTATCAGCATGAAGCACAGAATAACGCAAGTTCTTACGCTCTGCATTGGCAGCAAACACTTTCAGTTCCAAGCCCAACTTTGCTCTGAAGTAGTCGCAGATGTCACTGATTACTTTTTGTTTGGCTGTCGCTGTGAAACATGAAACAGCAATGGGCTGTTCCAATTGTTTCTTTTCCTGCAACTGACGAATGAAATCACCGATATATAGATAGTCCACACGGAAATCGTGACCCCATGCAGAGAAGCAGTGTGCCTCATCTATCACAAAACGAACAACATTGCGTCCCATCAACAATCGCTCTATGGTCTTGCTACGCAACATTTCTGGAGCGATGTATAGCAAATTGGCAGTTCCATCAGCCACCTGTTCTATAGCTGTAGCACGTTCGATAGGATCTAACAGTCCATTGATGGTCACCGCATCACTAATTCCACGAACAGCCAAGTTGTCTACTTGGTCTTTCATCAGTGACTGCAAAGGCGAAATAACCACAGTCAGCCCATGCGCATTCCGTCCTGCCATCAATGCAGGCAATTGGAACGTAAGACTCTTACCGCCACCCGTAGGAAATATAGTCAGCAAGGATTCTCCTCGAATAGCGGATTCTACAGCCTGCTGTTGCATAGGGACGTCATCGAAAATACGGAACTCATCATAACCAAAGAATTCCTTCAGCCCGTAATGAGCATCTAAACGCTGATGACAATACTCGCAATCACCACAAGATGTGTTGCACAGCATGTTCATCACATTCACCACCTGTGGGTAATTTCGTATCACCCATGCTGGAGTGATAGAAAAGATGTCATCAGCACCGATTACTGCCAAGCAATATGCCAACTCTATTGGATACTGTTTGACCAAGGTCTCAAAGTCTGCATGACTGCACACCTTCCCATCATATTCTTTTAGAATCAACTGCCTCCAATCTGGTTTGGATGCAAATATGGCTGATATCCAACTGATATTTGGCGAATATCCGATATACTTAAAGAAGCCTCCGAACTCTTGCGTTTCATTCAGCAGGTAGTAGTAGATTTCCTTTCTGTTATCCGTCAACTGATTCCAAGCCGCCACCTCATCATTTAGCAAGTCACGAGCTTTCATAGAATCATTCAGCGGATTGTTCAGTTCGTCCAATTGCAACTTATCATCCTTTACCAAATGATGATAGGGTCGTTTAGGGAACAACAGTGGTGAAAGAAACAGCGTATCAACAATAGTCGGATTACCTCTCAATGAAGTATATTTCAGATCGAAATTGATGATATTGTGTCCACACACCGTATCGCATTTTGACACAAAGGCATCGAAGTCAGCCTTGGAACTAGAGTGCAACACGGCACCATCCTCCCTAACTGCTCCGTAATCCGCCACCTTCTTCGTCTGCGGATTCACCTCTGTATCAATAAATGCAATCATATCTTCATTTTTGTTTTTATTCTTTTGCTTACTTCTTACTGTCTTCTTACCTTCATCTTACTCTACCGATAGACTCGACTTGGCTCCTCTAAGGTCTCTCGAACCTCTCCCGAAGGTCTCGGCTTGCTCTCGGCCACCTATATCCTCTGCCTACGCTACGCCTTTGCTATGGTTCTGTATCTCTGCCTGGGATGGTTGGGGGCGTCTGGATGCTCTTTTTCAAGTTTCTCAGCCAGTCGCGGCAAAACTTTATTCCTTATGTAGTTCTTGTCTCTATTGGCGAATTGCGCTATTTCGTCCATCGATCGCCACGTGGAACAGTATTCCAAGATATAGATGGCCATTTCTTCAGACGAGATTTTCTTCTTCGGGCTTGCAACTTTTTCTTCGGAGGTTGCATCCTTTGGCTCCGAACTTGCAACCTTTTCATCCAAGGTTGCAACCTTTGGACTGGAGGTTGCATCTTTTGCATCAATACTTGCATCCTTTTTTTCGTCTGGGGACAAGACTTGGGACAAAGCTGGGGACAAGCTGGGGACATCACCGCCAACTTTACCGCCATTCTCGTTGGCATAGCTCTGTGAGACTTTCACATCAACCTTGAATGCTGTGATAAGATTAACGTTGAACTCTGCGGGTTGGTTACCATTTTCCTTCAAGTCTGTCTGGACTTGTCCAACACCTCGATTGAACATATTGACATAGCCTAGCGTCTTCATGGCACTGGCTACAAGTGGATTGCGATAATCGT
>Ga0265298_10003091_pt1 | contig 22356 bp, 15 predicted proteins | sample AusTroGonzalo_MG_3_FD_193486 | JGI IMG/M metagenome (GOLD analysis project Ga0265298, IMG submission 193486) | Bovine rumen microbial communities from tropical cattle in Woodstock, Queensland, Australia - Gonzalo_01 | ecosystem: Host-associated > Mammals > Digestive system > Stomach > Rumen ...
CAGCATGAACACATCCATGGAATTTGTCCGTAAAATGCCCCTGCCGCAGGAAATCAAACGGGATTATCCCGCGGATAAACAGGCACAGGCCGCAAAGGAAACCCGGGACCGGGAGATCTCCAATGTGCTGACGGGAAAGGATTCCCGGCTGCTGCTGATCATCGGCCCCTGCTCCGCGGACAGGGAAGACGCAGTCCTGGAATACATGGGACGCCTGTCGGAAATCAACCGGCAGGTCAGGGAAAAACTGCTGATTGTTCCCCGGGTCTACACAAACAAGCCCCGCACCAAAGGCGTGGGGTATAAAGGCATGCTGCATCAGCCGGATCCGGAAAAGAAAGAGGATATGCTGGCCGGCATCATCGCCATCCGCCAGCTGCATATGCGGGTCATCCGGGAGACCGGTTTCACCTGCGCCGAGGAGATGCTCTATCCCGCCAACTACAGCTATCTGTCCGATCTGCTGGGTTATGTGGCGGTCGGGGCCCGTTCTGTGGAAAACCAGGAGCACCGGCTCGTCGCCAGCGGCCTGGGCATCGCGGTCGGCATGAAAAACCCGACCGCCGGCGATATCTCCGTCATGATGAATTCCATCGCCGCGGCCCAGAGTCCCCAGGAGTTCATCTATCGCAACTGGGAAGTGCGTACTTCCGGCAATCCCCTTGCCCACGCGATCCTGCGGGGTTATGTGGACAGCTTCGGCCGCTCCCATCCCAATTATCATTATGAAAACCTGCGGAATCTTCTGACCCTGTATCAGCAGAGCAGCCTGGCCAATCCCGCCGTAATTGTGGATACCAACCACAGCAACTCCGGCAAGGAATACCTGGAGCAGGTCCGCATCTGCAAGGACGTCATGCACAGCCGGAGCCTCAACCCCGAAGTTTCCGCCCTGGTCAAGGGCCTCATGGTGGAAAGCTATCTCGTCGACGGCGCCCAGAAGGTCGGCGGCGGCGTCTACGGCCAGTCCATCACCGATCCCTGCCTTGGCTGGGAAAAAACCGAGCAGCTGATCTTCCGCCTGGCTGAACAGATCAATTAATTGTTTATGCTATCTATCCTCTGTATACGGCCGAAGAATTCCAAAGGGCGATCGAAAAGCCCCTTGGTCGCGTCCGCAGACGCGAAACTAACCGGAGCGGATCAATCGATCCGCTCCAGTGTTGTATATCCCCTGGCCTGCAGGAACTCCTCCACCTCCATCAGGTCCGTTGCCCGCAGGATCGCCACCGGCAGGCGGCTGAGCGTGTTGTAGGTCACATATAGGTAATCCAGGTTGATGTTCCCGTCGTTGATCACCGTCAGCAGATCGTTCAGGCTTCCGCACTCGTCCCCGATCTCCACCGCCGCAACGCAGTCGCTGTGGCACATGTACCCGGCTTCCTGCAGCGCCTGCGCCGCCAGGTCCGTATCGGAAACGAGCATCCGGATAATGCCGAATTCCGCGCTGTCGTTGGTGATCAGGGTATTCATGTTGATCCCGTTCTCATACAGGATCTGGGTTATCCGGTTCATGGCGCCCTTTTTGTTTTCCGCGAAAATGGAAAGTTGACGAATCATCCCTCTGCCACCTCAGTTCAGCTCTTTCAGCGCGTCTTTCATGGATTTCACATACTGGCCGATATATTCCGGCGCTTCCCTGCCGTACTGGGCCAGGATCTTTTCGATCGCGGACCCCACAATCGCGCCGTCGGACAGCGCCGCCATGGCCTTCGCCTGTTCCGGTTTGGAAATGCCGAAACCGATTGCCACGGGAACCTTCGTGTTCTCCCGGATTGTCCGGATGATTGGCGCAAGGTCTGTGGTAATCTCGCTGCGGGTTCCGGTCACCCCCAGGCTGGATACCAGATAAATAAACCCTTCAGCTTCCCGGGCAATCATCGCCACACGGTTTTCGGAAGTCGGCGCGATCAGCGATATCAGGTCCACCTGATACTGCCGGCACAGCGGCAGGAACTCTTCTTTCTCTTCAAACGGCAGATCCGGCAGGATCAGTCCGTCAATACCGATCCGCGCGCAGGCGGAGATGAATTTCTCCGCTCCGTAGGAAAAGATCACATTGGCATACGTCATGAAAACCAGCGGCACCGTAACGTCCTTCCGCAGTTCCTGAACAAAATCAAAGATCAGGTCCGTCGTCACCCCGCCTGTCAGTGCGCGCAGGTTGGCCTCCTGGATCACCGGGCCCTCCGCCGTGGGATCCGAAAACGGAATTCCCAGCTCAATCAGGTCGGCCCCGTTTTCCACGGCAGCGCGGACGGCTTTGCCCGTGGTTTCCAGGTCAGGATCCCCGCAGGTGATAAAGGCGATAAATGCTTTGCCATGGTCGAAGGCGGTTGCAGTCTTACTCATGGATATCCTCCCCTCTGTAACGGGCGATGGCGGCGCAATCCTTGTCTCCCCGTCCGGAAACCGTGATCACGATGATCTGCTCCGGCTTCATCTCCGGCGCGATCTTCTGCGCGTACGCGACGGCGTGCGCGGATTCGATCGCGGGAATAATGCCCTCTGTTTTTGCCAGGTACTCAAACGCGCATACCGCTTCCTCGTCCGTCACCGGCACGTATTCCGCCCGGCCCGTATCGTGCAGCCACGCGTGTTCAGGCCCGACGCCCGGATAATCCAGGCCCGCGGAGATGGAGTAGACCGGGGCGATCTGGCCGTATTCGTCCTGGCAGAAATAGCTCTTCATCCCGTGGAAGATGCCAAGCCGGCCGGTGTTCATCGTCGCGGCAGTCTCAAAGGTGTCAACACCCCGTCCCGCGGCTTCGCAGCCGATCAGCCTGACCGATTTGTCGTCGAAGAAGTGGTAGAAGCTGCCGATCGCGTTGCTCCCGCCGCCGACGCAGGCGATCACCGCGTCCGGAAGCCTTCCTTCTTTTTCCGCCAGCTGCTCCTTGATTTCTTTGGAGATCACAGCCTGGAAATCCCGCACGATCGTCGGGAACGGATGCGGACCCATTACAGACCCCAGGCAGTAGTGCGTATCGTCAATTCTCCGTGTCCACTCGCGCATCGCCTCGCTCACGGCGTCCTTCAGGGTTGCGGTGCCGGTCTTCACCGGGATGACTTCCGCCCCCAGCAGCCGCATCCGGTAAACGTTCAGCGCCTGGCGGACCGTATCCTCCTCGCCCATAAACACAACGCATTCCATGCCCATCAGCGCCGCGGCGGTGGCGGTAGCCACGCCGTGCTGTCCCGCGCCGGTCTCGGCGATCAGCCGGGTCTTGCCCATCTTTTTCGCCAGCAGCGCCTGCCCCAGCACGTTGTTGATCTTGTGCGCGCCGGTATGGTTCAGGTCCTCCCGCTTCAGATAGATCTTTGCCCCGCCCAGGTCCTTTGTCATCTTTTCGGCATAATACAGCCGGGAAGGCCGTCCCGCATAGTTGTTCAGCAGGGCAGTCAGTTCCCGGTTGAATTCCGGATCGTTCTTGTAACGGTTGTACGCCTCTTCCAGCTCAATCACAGCGTTCATCAGCGTTTCCGGGATATACTGCCCGCCGTGGATCCCGAAGCGTCCGTTCTGGTTGCTCATGTCTCATTCTCCCATTCTTACCGCCTGTATGAAGGCGCGCATTTTTTCGATATCCTTGACCCCGTCCGTCTCAATTCCGGAGGAGACATCCACCGCGTAGGGCTTCAGCTCCTTCACCGCCTGCCCCGCGTTTTCCGGTTTCAGTCCTCCGGCCAGGAAATACCGTCTTGTCACCGTCCGCAGCAGGCGCCAGTCGAATGCTTTTCCGTCGCCGGCCCCGGCGTCCAGCAGGATTTCTTCCGCGGAAGACTGCTGCGCCCGGATTACGTCTTCTTCCTTCCTTATCCGGAACGCCTGGATCAGCGGCTTGTCCGTCAGCTTCCGCAGCCGGGCCAGATAGTCTTCATCCTCATGCCCGTGGAGCTGCGCCAGGTCGATCACGCCCTCTTCCAGCAGCCGGGCTGCTTCTTCCGGTTCCTCATCCACAAACACACCCACGGCTTTGATCCCCGGATCCAGCTTCGCCCGCAGCTCCCCGGCTGTTTCCGGCGTCACATACCGCCGGCTGCCCGGGAAGAATACGAATCCGATAAATTCAGGCCGGACCTCGTTGGCTGCTTCAATATCCTCCGGTCTTCTCAGCCCGCACATCTTAACCCGTGTCATGCCTTCTCCCCCTTCAGCTGCCGCAGCATGGCCGCCGGGTCGTCAGCGCGCATCAGTGCTTCGCCGATCAGCGCAGCGTCCGCGCCGATCTTGCGCAGCCTCGCCATGTCCTCCGGGGTCTTTACCCCGCTCTCGGCTACATACACGCAGTCCGCCGGAATCCGGTCCCTCAGCCGCGCTGCGTTGTCAAAGTCCACCGTGAAGTCCTTCAGGTTCCGGTTGTTCACGCCGATGATCTTTGCCCCGGCCGCCGCCGCTGTCCGGATCTCCGCCTCGTCGTGGGTTTCTGCCAGCGCCGCGATCCCCAGTTCTTCGCACCGTTCCAGGTAAGCTTCCAGCGTCTTCCCATCCATCAGGGAGACGATCAGCAGCGCCGCGTTCGCGCCCATCACCCTTGCCTGGTCCAGCTGGTAGGGGCTCACCGTGAAATCCTTCCGCAGCATCGGCAGGCTTACAGCCGCCCGGATCTCCCGGAAAACCTGATCTGATCCGAGAAAGTATTCCGGTTCCGTCAGGCAGGAGATACAGTCTGCTCCGGCCCGCTCATAATCGGCCGCGATCTTCATGTAGGGAAAATCCGGGGAGATCAGCCCCTTGGAGGGCGATGCCTTCTTGATCTCGCAGATAAAGGAGATTCCCGGCTTCCTCAGGGCAGCGAAAAACGCTTCCCCGTTTCCCCGGCCCATCGCCCGTGCCAGTTCCCGCATCTCCGCTTCGGAAACCTTCTCCTGGTCCGCCCTCACCCGTTCCCGGGACAGTTCCGCCAGTTTATCCAGTATCGTCATGCGTTTGAAACCTCAATCAGTTTTTCCAGCGTTTTCATTGCTTTTCCGCTGTCAATCAGTTCCGCGGCCAGCCGGATGCCATCCGCCAGGCTTTCCGCCTTCCCGCCGATATACAGGGCCGCGCCGGCGTTCATCAGCACCGCGTCCCGCTTCGGGCCTTTCTCTCCTGCCAGGATCGCCTTTGTGATCGCCGCGTTCTCCGCCGGGCTCCCGCCCACCAGGTCCTGCTTTTCGCACCGCTTCAGCCCGAACTGCTCCGGCGTGATCACATAGTTCTTCATCCATCCGTCCTTGAACTCACATACCGTGGTCGGCGCGCTCAGGGAGATCTCATCCAGCCTGTCCTGACCGTAAACCACCATGCCTTTCTTTACGCCCAGGTTCATCAGCACCTGCGCCAGGGGCTGCACCAGGTATTCATCATATACGCCCAGCAGCTGCATGGAAGGATGGCCGGGGTTGGTCAGCGGCCCCAGGATGTTGAATACCGTGCGGAAACCCAGCTCCTTCCGGATGGCGCCCACATACTTCATGGAGGTGTGGTATTTCTGGGCGAAGAAGAAGCACATTCCCGCCTTGTCCAGCAGCTCAACGCATTTCTCCGGGCTCTGTTCAATGTTCACCCCCAGCGCTTCCAGGCAGTCCGCCGTGCCGCTCTTGCTGGAGGCCGCGCGGTTACCGTGCTTGGCCACCCGCATGCCGCCGGCCGCCGCCACCAGCGCCGATGTGGTGGAGATATTGAAACTGTGCGCGTTGTCTCCGCCGGTGCCGACAATTTCAAACAGGTCGTCCCCGGCTTCCACCCGGGTGGCCTTCTCCCGCATGGCCGCCGCGCAGCCCGCGATCTCGTCCGTGGTTTCCGCCCGTGCGCTCTTCGTGGACAGGGAAGCCAGGAACGCCGCGTTCTGGGTCGGCGTGGTCTTCCCGCTCATGATCTCGTTCATCACGGTATACGCTTCCTCATAGGTCAGGTCTTCCTTGCTCACGATCTTGACGATTGCTTCCTTGATCATATTTTTCCTCTCCTTATGCTTCATTCTGAATTATGAATTCTGAATTATGAATTCTGAATTGCAAGTCTGTTTCATGAAGTTTCTGAGCATCTTCTTCCCGTCCGGTGTCAGGATGCTCTCCGGGTGGAACTGCACCCCGTAAATCGGATATTCCCTGTGCTGCACCGCCATCACTTCCCCGTCTTCAGTCCTGGCCGTCACCTGCAGGCACTCCGGCATCGTCTCAGGCGCCGCCGCCAGCGAGTGGTACCTTGCCACCGGTAAGCTCTCCGGGCATACGTCAAACAGCGGACAGTTTCCCTCCTGCCGCACCATGGACTGTTTTCCGTGCATCAGGGCCCTGGCATAGGTCACCGTCGCGCCGAACGCGGCGCAGATCGCCTGGTGCCCGAGGCATACGCCCAGCAGCGGAATATCCTTCCCCAGTTCCTTTGCCGCCCGGATAATGATTCCCGCGTCCTCCGGCCGTCCGGGACCCGGAGAAAGGATAATCCGGTCCGGTTTCAGCGCCCGGATCTCCTCAATCGTCATCTCATCGTTCCGGATTACCCGGATGTCAGGATTCAGCTCCCCGATCAGCTGATACAGGTTGTAGGAGAAGCTGTCATAGTTGTCAATCAGCAGCGTCATCCGTCAATCTCCTTTCCGGAAACTTCCAGGGCGTTCAGCACCGCCCGGGCCTTGTTCAGGCATTCCTCGTGCTCCTTCTCCGGCACGGAATCGTATACGATCCCGGCCCCGGACCGGACAAACACCCGTCCGTTCTTTTTGTACGCGATCCGGATCGCGATACAGGTATCCATGTTTCCGGCAAAATCGATATACCCGATCGCACCGCCGTAGATGCCCCGCTTGTTGTTCTCCAGCTCGCCGATCAGCTGGCACGCGCGGATCTTCGGCGCGCCGGAAAGCGTCCCTGCCGGCAGCACCGCCTCGATGGCGTCCAGCGCGTCCCTGTCTTCCCGGATCTCTCCGCGGACCGTGGAGCCGATGTGCATCACATGGGAGAAGCGCAGCACCTCATGGAACTTTTCCACCTGCACCGTGCCGAAGCGGGAGATCTTGCCCAGGTCGTTCCGTCCCAGATCCACCAGCATGTTGTGCTCCGCCAGTTCCTTTTCATCCCGCAGCAGTTCCGCCTCCAGCGCCCGGTCTTCCTCCGGCGTCTTTCCCCGGGGGCGGGTTCCCGCCAGCGGGAAAGTGTGCAGCACGCCATTCTCCAGCTTCACCAGCGTTTCCGGGCTGGCCCCCGCCACCTCCACGTCTGTGCCGGAGAAATAGAACATGTAAGGGGAAGGATTCATCGTGCGCAGCATCCGGTATGTGTTCAGCAGGCTGCCTTCATACGGCGCGCTCAGCCGGTTGGACAGAACGATCTGGAAGATATCTCCTTCCTTGATATAGTGCCGCGCTTTCTCCACCATCGCGCAGTAGGCTGCCTTATCAAACAGCGGTGTAACCTCCCCGGTCAGCCGGCCGGGTTCGTCCTTCGCTTCCGCGCCTTCCGTAATCAGCCTGCGCAGCTCCGCCAGTTCCATCTCCGCCCGGTGGTATCCCGCTTCGCCTTCCTCCAGCCTCACATTGACAATCAGGATAATCTTCTGCCGCAGGTTGTCAAAGGCGATCACTTTGTCAAACAGCATCAGGTCCACATCCTGGAAGTGTTCCGTGTCTTCGGTCTCCCGTTTCACGGTGGGTTCGGAATAATTCAGGTAGTCGTAGGAGAAGTATCCGGTCAGTCCACCGGTAAAAGGCGGCAGCCCTTCAATCCGGGGACTCCTGTACTCCGCCAGGATCTGCCGCAACACAGCGGACGGATCCTCCGTCTTCAGCTTCAGGTCCCCGACCCGCATCTCCCCGTCCGAGCAGGTGATGCTCAGCTTCGGATCATAGCCAAGGAACGTGTAGCGTCCCCAGTTCTCCTGCGGCTCAGCCGATTCCAGCAGAAAGCAGTGGGAGGAGACGTTCTTCAGCTTCCGTACTGCCTGGATCGGCGTGCAGATATCCGCCAGCAGTTCGCAGCTCACCGGCGCCACCTTGTATCCAGCCTCCCTGTAACGTGCCATCTCTTCCGGTCCGGGCATAATCTTCATAAACAGCCTCCTGATAATAAAGTCCCTGACAGCGCAGTTTCATGTCACCGAAGGTCCAGGGCGATCGGAAAGCCCTGGTCGCATCCGCAGATGCGAAATCCCTCCTCATAATAAAGTCCCTGACAGCTTATCACTGTCAGGGACGAATTACATTCGCGGTGCCACCCTGCTTCACGGTTCCCCGTGCGCTCTGCGGAATACCTTCATATTCCCGGCAACTGACGTATGCCCACACGTCGCAGAATACTCAGCCCATGGCTTTTGACTGCGCCCTCCGCGGTCCATTTGGCGGTTTGTCTCCTGCCCGGTTTTCAGCTCCCCGGACTCTCTGTGAGGGCATGACCGCTTTGATCTCCGCTTCAACGGTTTCCTATGAAATTACGGAAATTTTAGCAGTACTCCCCGCCGGTGTCAAGCAGATACGCATTTGGAAACACGGGAAAAACAATCCGCTTCCGAACGCCGCAAGCGAAGGATTTCCAATGTTTTCCCCGTGTTGTTTTTTGATTGTATACAGGCTTGACAAACGTTTGCGATCAGCATAAAATCCGTGCATCCCGATGAGGCGCGAAGGTGTGCTAAACACCTGGCGCCTCTTTTTTCGTACAAGGGGGTACAACGGGGAATATTCACAGAAACGGAGTGATCTGTATGACATTCTCTGCTGCAAACACCATCTGGGTCCTTCTGGGAGCCGCGCTCGTCTTCTTTATGCAGGCCGGCTTCGCCATGTGTGAGGCGGGCTTTACCCGCGCCAAGAACACCGGCAACATTCTGATGAAGAACCTGATGGACTTCTGTATCGGCACGCCGCTATACTGGCTGGTCGGTTACGGCATCATGTTCGGTGCCGGCACGGCGCTGTTCGGCTGGATCGATCCCTTCATCATGAAGGATTACAGCCATATCCTTCCGGCGGGCGTTCCGCTGTGGGCCTTCGCCATTTTCCAGACTGTCTTCTGCGCCACCTCCGCCACTATCGTTTCCGGCGCTATGGCGGAGCGGACGAAATTCTCCGCCTACTGCATCTATTCCGCGGCGATTTCCCTTTTCATCTATCCGGTTTCCGGCCACTGGATCTGGGGCGGCGGCTGGCTGGCGGAAATGGGCTTCCATGATTTCGCCGGTTCCACTGCCGTTCATATGGTCGGCGGCGTGTGCGCCCTGGTCGGCGCGAAGATCCTCGGACCCCGCGTCGGCAAGTACGGCAAGGACGGAAAGCCCCGCGCCTTCCTGGGCCACAACCTGTCTATCGCAGCCCTGGGCGTTTTCATCCTGTGGTTCTGCTGGTTCGGTTTCAACGGCGCGTCCACCGTTGCCATGGACAGCGACGAAGCGATCGGCAGCGCCTCGCTGGTCTTCTTCAACACGAACCTCGCTGCTGCTGTCGCGACCCTGACCACTATGCTCTTCACATGGATCCGTTATGGCAAGCCGGACGTCTCCATGACCTTCAACGCGGCCCTGGCCGGCCTGGTCGGCATCACGGCGGGCTGCGACGCGGTCAACCCCTTCGGGGCGGCGCTTATCGGCCTTGCCTGCGGCTTCGTCATTGTCCTGTCTGTTGAGTTTTTCGACAAGGTCGCCAAAATCGATGACCCGGTCGGCGCCATCTCCGTCCACGGTGTCTGCGGCGCTCTGGGTACCATCCTGACCGGTCTGTTCGCCACCGGCGGCACCACGATGAAGGGTGTCTTCTATGGCGGCGGCTTCAAATTCTTCGGTATCCAGGCCCTGGGCGTCCTGTGCACTATTGCCTGGACCGCCACGGTTATCACGGTTGTGTTCCTCCTGATCAAAAAGACCATCGGCCTGCGTGCCAGCACCGAAGATGAGATCGTCGGTATGGACCGCAGCGAGCACGGCCTGCTCACCGCTTATTCCGGCTTTGCGATCCTGCCTGAGGAAGGATACGAAGCTCCCGGGGCCGCGCCGGTGCCTGCGGCGGCTGCCGCGCCTGTTGCTCAGGCCGTGCCTGTAGCCGCGAAGAAGACCGAAAAAGCTCCCGGCGAACCGGTTTACACCCGTGTGCAGATCATCTGCCGTCCGGCCAGCCTGGAAAGCCTGAAGAAGGCCATGAACGGCATAGGCATCACCGGCATGACCGTTACCAACGTTATGGGCTACGGCGCGCAGAAGGGCAAGCCTGAGTATTACCGCGGCACACCCGTCGAGGTCACGCTCCTGCCGAAGGTACAGGTTGATATCGTGGTCAGCAAGGTGCCTGTCAGCGAGGTCATCGAAACCGCCCGCAGCGTCCTGTATACAGGCCATATCGGCGACGGCAAGATCTTTGTCCAGGATGTTGAGAACGTTGTCCGTGTCCGCACCGGTGAGGAAGGCTACGACGCGCTCCAGTCTGACGAATAACGCCTCTTTCCCTGTATGGAAGCGCCCGCGCTGCGAAAGCAGCGCGGGATTTTTTGACGTCAGGCCTTTCGTTCAGTCCGCCGGCGTCTGTCATCCGCCGCGGAGTGCTCTGCCGGAGCTGCCGGTGTTCTGTCCTGTCCATGCGAACCGGGCTGCCCCGTGATTGGGGCAGCCCGGTTTTTCCTGTATATTCAGAAGTATGTTCAGGCCTTTTTCAGCCACTCGTCCGCTTCCCTGGCAGCGTTCCTTCCGTCCGCCAGCGCACGTACGACCAGTGACTGGCCGTTGCGCATATCCCCGGCGCTGAACAGCCTGCCGGTCAGGTGATGGCTCCCGTCCTCCGGCATCAGCCTTCCCCGTCCGTCCGCCTTCAGCGCGAAGCGTTCCAGCGTCTTATCCTCACAGCCGACAAAGCCCGCCGCGATCAGCAGCAGTCCGCAGGGCAGTTTCTGCTCGCTGCCCGCCACCTGCTCGAATTTTCCTTCCGGCGTCCGCTGCAGCCTGACGGTTTCCAGCTCCGTAATCCTGCCCCATTCGTCTGTGATGATCTGTTTCACCGTGGTTTCATAAATCCGCGGGTCGCTTCCCTGGCGATGAATCGCTTCCATCTGGCCGTAATCCGTGCGCAGGATACGCGGCCATTCCGGCCAGGGATTGCCCTTTGTCCGCTCTTCCGGCGGTGCGGGCATCATCTCCAGCTGCGTCACGGAAGCACATTTCTGCCGCAGGGCAGTACCCACGCAGTCGTTGCCCGTGTCACCGCCGCCCACGACCACCACATGCTTCCCTTCCGCGCTTGCTTCGGAAACCGCGCCGCCCAGCACGGCCTTTGTCGCCGCCGTCAGGTAATCCACGGCAAACATGACGCCCTGGGCATCCATATGGTCCACGTTCAGGGACCTTGCCTTCCGTGCGCCGCCGCACATCAGCACCGCGTCATATCCCTGCAGTTCTTCTGGCACCGCTTCCGTATTCAGGATAAAGCGGATCCCCTCTGCCTCCATCAGGCGGATCCTGCGCTCTACGATGGCTTTTGGCAGCTTCATGTTCGGAATGCCGTACATCAGCAGGCCGCCGGGGCGGTCCGCTTTCTCAATCACCGTCACCTCATGCCCCAGCTGGTTCAGCAGGTCCGCCGCCGCCAGCCCGGATGGTCCGCTGCCGATTACGGCTGCGCGTTTTCCTGTCCCGATCCCGCGGAGCCGCGGCTGGATCCAGCCTTTGGCAAACCCGGTCTCGATCAGATACAGCTCGTTGTCTTTATTGGTGGTCGCGTCGTTCTCCAGGTTGCATGCCTTTTCGCACAGCGCCGGACATACATGTCCCGTGAACTCCGGAAACGGCGCCGTCTGCAGCAGCCGTTTCAGCGCTTCCCGTTCCTGTCCCCGGTACAGCAGGTCGTTCCATTCCGGGATCAGGTTATGCAGCGGACAGCCGAAGTCGGACTGGCAGAAGGGCACCCCGCAGTTCATGCACCGCGACGCCTGCGCGTGACGGGTCTCCCGCGGCTGGGGCATATGCAGGTCTTCAAAGTCGCCCAGCCGCACATCCTCGTTCCGGAAGGGATTCTCTATTCTTTTTTCATCCAGAAAACCGGTCGGACTGCCCACAGTCTCACCTCAATCCATTGTTCATTATTCATTCAGATATTTCAGGTATTCGTCTGAAATGACCGCTTTGAACTTCGGCAGCCATTCGCTGAAGTGCTCCAGGATCTCCCTGGCCTTTTCCGATCCGGTGGCTTTCAGGTGCATCTCCAGCAGCCGGTTCAGTTCGTCGCTCTGCGCCGCGGACACGGGATACAGTTTTACATGCCCGGTGTTCAGGCGTTTCTGCAGCTCGTCCTTCTGATCCAGCACCCAGGCCACGCCGCCGCTCATGCCCGCGGCGAAGTTATCGCCCACGGGGCCCAGCACGGCCACCCGTCCGCCGGTCATATATTCGCAGCCGTGATCACCCACGCCTTCCACAACCGCCCATGCGCCGGAATTGCGCACGGCAAAGCGCTCGCCTGCCATGCCGGCCACGAAGGCGTATCCGCTCGTCGCGCCGTACAGCGCCACATTGCCGATCAGCGTATCTTCCTTTTTCCATATGGAATCCGCCGGCGGGCATATCGCCAGTGTACCGCCGCTCAGTCCCTTGCCCAGATAGTCGTTCGCCACGCCGTACAGGGTAATCTCCTGCCCCCGGGGCAGGAAAGCGCCGAAGCTCTGGCCGCCGCAGCCCTGTGCCTGGATATGCCGGTCGCCCTTCAGCATTGTGCCGAAGGCCCGGTCTGTCGTCATCAGATGCACATGGTCCTGATACAGCCGCGCGTCCGTCCGTTCCGCCAGGTGGAATCTGTGCTTCGCTGCAGGCTGGAAATAGGTATTCCGCGCGAACCCGGTCAGGTCGCTCAGATCCATCGCCGCGTTATCCTTCACCGCCAGCAGGTCGCTCCGGCCGACCAGCTCGCTCACGGTGCGCGCGCCGAGCTTTGCCATAATTTCCCGCATCTGCTCCGCGATGAAGATCATGAACCGCTCAACATATTCCGGTTTGCCCTTGAAACGCTTGCGAAGTTCCGGATTCTGTGTGGCGATGCCGAAGGGGCACGTACCCAGCTGGCATACGCGCATCATCCGGCAGCCCATGGTTACCAGCGGTGCCGTCGCGAAACCGAACTGTTCCGCGCCCAGCAGCAGGGCAACCATCACGTCGTGCCCGGTCATCAGCTTCCCGTCCGTCTCCAGCGTCACGGTCTGCCGCAGCCGGTTACGGCACAGCACCTGGTGCGCTTCCGCCAGTCCGATTTCCCAGGGCAGTCCCGCGTGATGCACGCTGCTCATGGGAGCGGCGCCGGTTCCGCCTTCCCCGCCGGAAATCAGGATTCCGCCGGCGCCGGCTTTCGCCACGCCGCTGGCGATGGTGCCCACGCCTGCCGAGGCGACCAGCTTCACCGTAATTTTCGCCTCTTCGTTGGCGCACTGCAGGTCGTAAATCAGCTCCGCCAGGTCCTCAATGGAATAGATATCGTGGTGCGGCGGCGGGGAGATCAGGGAGATTCCCGGGGTGGAGCAGCGGGTCTTCGCCACGCTGTCCGTCACCTTCGCGCCGGGCAGGTGTCCGCCCTCGCCCGGCTTGGCGCCCTGGGCCATCTTGATCTGGATTTCCTTTGCGGAAAGCAGGTATTCGCGCGTCACGCCGAACCGGCCGGAAGCCACCTGCTTGATGGCGCTGTTCAGGTCCGTTCCGAAGCGTTCCGGCAGTTCCCCGCCCTCGCCGCTGTTGGACCGGCCGCCCAGATGGTTCATGGCCTTTGCCATGCATTCGTGGGCTTCCTGGGAGATGGATCCGTAGCTCATCGCCCCGGTCCGGAAGCGTTTCACGATCTCGCTCACCGGTTCCACTTTATCCAGCGGAATCTCCCGGCAGGCTTCATACCGGAAGGAGAGCATGGACCGGATCGTCCGCGGTCCCTCGTTTTCCACCCTCGCGGCGTATTTGTCGAAAACCGCGCGGTCGTTGTTCCACACCGCCGTCTGGAGCAGGTGGATGGTCTCCGGGGCATAAAGGTGCTCTTCCGCTCCCTCTCCCCTTCTGTATTTATGCGTGCCGATGCTCGGCAGTCCTGCCGCGGCATATGCCGCGAACGCCGCGTCGTGGTGGAAACGGCTGTTCGCCTCCACGCGGTTCAGGTCCGTACCGCCCAGCGAGCACGGAGTGTTCGTGAAGTAAGCTTCCACCAGGTTCCGGTCCAGGCCGACCGCCTCAAACAGCTGTGCGCTCTGATACGCCTGCAGCACGCTCACGCCCATTTTCGAGGCGATCTTCAGCACGCCCGCTGTCAGCGCTTTGTCGTAGTCCCGGATCGCGTCTTCCGGCGCCTTGTCAATCTGCCCGTCCGTACACAATGCCCGCACGCAGTCGTGGGCCAGGTACGGGTTCACCGCCCGCGCGCCGAAGCCGATCAGCATCGCCAGCTGGTGTACATCCCGCGGCTCGCCGCTTTCCAGGATCACGGAAACAGCCGTCCGTTTTTTGATTTTGATCAGATGCTGTTCCAGCGCGGACACAGCCAGCAGCGACGGAATCGCCATCGCCCCGGCGTTCACGCCCCGGTCGCTCAGGATCAGGATGTTGATATGGTCCCGGCATGCCTGGTCGCATACGTCGAAGAAATGCCCCAGCGCGTCCCGAAGGCTGCCTTTTTTGTCATACAGCAGGGATACCGTGCGTACGGAGAAATCAGGATGGTCCATCTCACGTATCCGCTGCAGCTCCTCTTCCGTCAGCACCGGGGAGGGCAGCTCCAGCACAGCGCTGTTCCCGGCCTCCCGGGAGAGCAGGTTTCCGTCGTCGCCCACATAGATGGAGCAGTCGGTCTTCACTTCTTCCCGCAGCGCGTCGATCGGCGGGTTGGTCACCTGTGCGAACCGCTGGCGGAAATAGTCGTATACGGAAGGGTGTGTCTTCGACAGCGCCGCCACCGGCACGTCCGCGCCCATGGAAACAATGGGCTCCGTACCCTTCGCCGCCATCGGCAGCACGATATCCTGCAGGTCTTCCCATGTATAATGGAATGCCCTGCAGAGCTTCTCGCGTTCCGTATCGGAAAAAAGGCCTCCTTCTGTCTTTGTCCGGGGCAGGTCTTCCAGCCGGACCAGCTTCTGCATCCACTCGGTATAGGGATGCTCTTTGGCAAAGCGTGTCTTCAGCGCTTCGCTCTCTGTCAGTCTCCCGGTCTTCAGGTCTGCTTCCAGCACATCCCCCGCCTTCAGCTTCCACCGCCGCAGGATATGGGCGTTCTCTTCAAACAGCACCCCTGCTTCGGAAGACAGGATCAGCCGCCGGTCGTCCGTCAGCGCGCAGCGCAGCGGCCGCAGGCCGTTCCGGTCCAGGGAGGCGCACACCGTGTCTCCGTCGGAGTACAGGATTGCCGCGGGCCCGTCCCACGGTTCCATCATCGTGGCATAGTAGCGGTAAAGATCCCGCCAGGCTGTTTCCGCTTTCTGCCCCTGCCAGGGTTCCGGCAGCAGGATCATTCCGGCCAGCGGCAGCGGGAATCCGTTCATCGTCAGAAACTCGAGGGTGTTGTCCAGCATCTGGCTGTCGCTGCCCTCGGGATCTACCACGGGAAGCACGCGCCTCATTTCCGCGCCCATCACGTCGGAGCGCATCGTCTCCTCCCGGGCCTTCATGCGGTCATGGTTTCCGCGGATCGTATTGATTTCCCCGTTGTGCAGCAGCATCCGCTGGGGATGCGCCTTGCTCCAGCTCGGGAAGGTATTGGTTGAGAAGCGGCTGTGCACCATTGCCATGCTGCTGGCATAGCGCACATCCTGCAGATCGTCATAGAAGGACCGCAGCTGGCTGACCAGCATCATGCCCTTGTATACGATCGTCCGGCAGGACAGGGAGCAGACATACGCGTCCGTATTCTGGTGCTCAAAAACCCGCCGTAAAATATAAAGCCGCCGGTCAAAGTCCTGATCGGCTCCGGTCTCCTTCGGCCTTTTCAGAAAACACTGCCGGATGCACGGCATCGTCCGCCGCGCGCCCGCGCCCAGCTGGGCCGGGTGGCAGGGCACTTCCCGCCACCCGAGCACCTCAATTCCTTCGGATTCCGCCAGCTGTTCAAATATCCCGGCTGTATTCCGGGCCCCGACCTCATCCTCCGGCAGGAAGAACATGCCCACGCCGTAGTCTCCGGGATTACCCAGGGCAATTCCTTCTTCCCTCGCCCATGCGGCAAACAGCGCATGCGGCAGCTGGGTCATGATGCCTACACCGTCGCCGGTGGTTCCCTGCGCGTCGCTGCCCGCCCTGTGCGCCAGGCGCTCCACAATGCAAAGCGCCTGGTCCACTGTCCGGTGGGTCGCCTTCCCGTTCAGGTCAACCACGGCCCCCACGCCGCAGCTGTCATGCTCCATCTCTTCATGATAAAGAGGATACTGTCGGTCTTTCATTGAATTCCCCTCCAGCCTGTCGGGCGATTCACCAAACTGAGATATTCGCCCGAAGGTTTCCAAAGGACGATCGGAAAGCCCTTTGGTCGCAGCCGCAGCCGCGAAATCATTGCCCCTCCGAATCCGGAATCCGCTGCGCGAATTCCGCCATTTTCATCCAGGTTGTTTTCATCCCGAAGGGGTCTTAGGGGGCGATCGGAAAGCCCCCTAAATCCTTATTCCCCCGCTTGTTCCAGAATCCGCTGCGCGAATTCCGCCATTTTCATCCAGGTTGTTTTCATCCCGAAGGGGTCTTAGGGGGCGATCGGAAAGCCCCCTGAATCCTTATTCCCCCGCTTGTTCCAGAATCCGCTGCGCGAATTCCGCCATTTTCATCCCATGATTCATGGCATACTGCTGCATCGCGCGGTGTGCCTCCGGTTCCGTCAGGCCCTTCTGCTTCATCAGCACAGCCTTTGCCCGTTCCACAACGTTCCTGCTCTCCCCGGTCCGCCGGGGCAGCTTCATCCGGTGCAGCTGCGTCAGCATTTCCACCGCGCCGACCACCGCCTGCCCGGAGGCCGGCATTGCCAGCCGGAAGATCTCCGGCGACTCTATATTGTCCAGCACAGGCTGCTTGGCGATCAGCAGAATCTGGATGCTGTCCTTATAATCCCACAGCAGTTCATCCGGCTTGCAGTCCGGCGTGAAACCGACCATCACAACAACACAGTCTTCGCTTTCGCTCAGCGCCCGCCGCAGTTCACTGCCGGATGCGCAGCTTCGGAATACCTGTAGTCCGGAGGAGGTTAGGAGCCGGAACAGCTTCGTCCGGCTGTCTTCCGACTGGCTGACAATCACTATCCTTGCCAAAGATTCCACCTCCTGATCTTCTTAATTCATCATTCCGGATTAATGATTCATAACGACTTTTCTTCGTCCGCTTCCGCCCGCATTGATGTATACTCAAACACACTTCACCGTCCGGGCGTGGTCAGAAGGCTATTTCATTATGAATTATGAATTCTGAATTATGAATTAATACATGACCAGGTACCGGTCAATTTCCCACTTGCTTACATGGGTCCTGTAGGCGTCCCACTCTTTTTCCTTGCCCTCGATGTACTGGCCCAGCACATGCTCGCCCAGGGACGTGCAGATCACTTCGTCTTCCTTCAGGCATTCCACCGCTTCCTTCAGCGTGCCCGGCAGGGACTTGATGCCCTTGGCTTCGCGGGTCGCGGCGTCCATGGCAAAGATGTTTTCCGTGATCTCGTCCGGCGGGGTCATTCCTTTTTCAATACCGTCCAGGCCGGCTGCCAGGCAGACCGCCATGTTCAGGTAGGGGTTGCAGCTCGGGTCGGGGCAGCGCAGTTCAACCCGTGTGCCCATACCGCGCGCGGCCGGGATACGGATCAGGGCGCTGCGGTTGCTGGCGCTCCAGGCGAGGTAGCAGGGTGCTTCATAGCCCGGCACCAGCCGCTTGTAGCTGTTCACCAGCGGGTTGGTAATCGCCGCCATGCCGCGGATATGCGCCAGGATGCCTGCGATAAACGCGTACGCTTCCTTGCTCAGTCCCCGCTTGTCCGCGGGATCTGCGAACACGTTCTTGCCGTCCTTGAACAGGCTCATGTTGGTATGCATGCCGCTGCCGTTGATGCCGAATACCGGCTTTGGCATAAAGGTCGCGTGCAGGCCGTTCTTCTGGGCCAGCGTCTTCACCGCCAGCTTGAAGGTCATGATGTTGTCGGCCGCCGTCAGCGCGTCAGCGTAGCGGAAGTCGATCTCATGCTGGCCGGCAGCCACTTCGTGATGGCTGGCCTCGATTTCGAAGCCCATCTGCTCCAGCGCCATGCAGATCTCGCGCCGGGTGCTCTCGCCGTGATCCAGCGGTCCCAGGTCGAAGTATCCGGCTTCATCGGATGTCGTGGTGGTGGGGTTTCCGTCCTCGTCCGTCTGGAAGAGGAAGAACTCGCACTCCGGTCCGACGTTGAAGCTGTAGCCCATGTCGGCCGCCCGCTTCAGCACCTTCTTCAGCACGCCGCGGGGATCTCCCGCGAAGGGTGTTCCGTCCGGATTGTACACGTCGCAGATCAGCCTGGCCACTTTACCGTGCTGGGGCCGCCAGGGCAGGATTGTGAAGGTATCCAGGTCGGGATGCAGGTACTGGTCGCTCTCGTTGATGCGCACAAAGCCTTCGATGCTGCTGCCGTCAATCATGATTTCATTGTTGACAGCCTTTTCGATCTGGCTGGCGGTGATCGCCACGTTCTTCAGCTGGCCGAAAATATCGGTAAACTGCATCCGGATAAATTCCACGTCGTCTTCCTTGACCATGCGGATGATGTCTTCCTTCGTGTACTTGCTCATAATGGTGACCTCCTCACGACATTTGAATAAAAGAAGAGAGCAAGGTGCATCGTCTGCACGACACCCTTGCCCTGATGCGCGTATCCTAACACCGGTCCGATAGGCTGTCAATAGGCATGATTGTTTTCCCTTTGTATTCACTCCGCTCTCTCCCCCTTTCAACCTTGACAACCCTCCGCCGGAATGATACCATACCTCCCAACAAGGCAAGGGCGTCCTGGTCAGGATTCCTTGCCTTGTTTTCATTCATCCCTGACCACTAAGGAGGTGATCCCATGCTGACACCAAACCTCAGCTACGCGAATCTGAAGGATTCCTACCTCTTCTACCATATTGCACAGAAGACCAATGCCTGGCTGGAGAATCATCCGGGCGCCCATCTGTACCGTATGGGAATTGGGGACGTATCCCTGCCCCTTGCGCCCGCGGTCATTGCGGCGCTGCATGAGGCGGTGGACGATCAGGGTGTGAAGGATCGCTTCCATGGTTATATGCCGGAGTGCGGCGCGCCGTTTCTCCGGGAGACCATCGCGCGGTATTATCAGCGCCGGGACGTAGCGCTTTATCCGGACGAAGTCTTCGTCTCCAGCGGCGCCAGCGATGAGCTGGGCGACCTGCTGGACCTCTTTGACCGGTCGAACAAAGCCCTGATCATGGAGCCTGCCTATCCCGCTTATGTGGATGCCAATATCATGGCTGGCCGGGAGATCCTGCATCTTCCCTCCGGCCCGGATGATCATTTTCTTCCCCTGCCGAAGGCGGATCTGGACGCGGACCTGGTCTATCTCTGCTCCCCGAATAATCCTACCGGCGCGGCCTACAACCGGGATCAGCTGGCCCAGTGGGTCAGCTGGGCCAATGCCCGCGGCGCGGTCATCCTTTTCGACGCGGCCTATGAAGCTTTTATTGAGGAAGATCTTCCCCACAGTATCTTTGAAATCCCCGGTGCCCGGACCTGCGCCATCGAGATCTGCTCCCTGTCCAAGACCGCCGGTTTCACCGGCACGCGTCTGGGGTATACCGTGATCCCGAAGGACCTGGAACGCAGCGGTCTCTCCCTGAACGCCATGTGGGTGCGGAACCGCACCACGAAGACCAACGGCGTCTCCTATATTCTCCAGCGGGGCGGCGCGGCCGTCTTCACGGAGGAAGGGCAGCGCCAGATCCATGACAATATCCGGATTTATAAGGAAAACGCCCGGGTACTCATGGAGGCGCTGGATCAGGCCGGCATTCGTTACTGGGGCGGCCGGAACGCGCCGTATATCTGGATGGAATGCCCGAACGGCATGGGCAGCTGGGACTTCTTCGATCTTTTGCTCAATCAGGTCCAGGTCATCGGCACCCCCGGCGCCGGCTTCGGCGCCTGCGGCGAAGGCTTCTTCCGCTTCTCCACCTTCGGCGATCCCGCCGACACCCGCGAAGCCGCATCAAGACTATTGAAGCTTTTTCAGTCCACATAATAAGTACCGGTCATTACACTCTCTTTATGTCATCCTGAGCGGAGCGAAGCGGAGTCGAAAGATCTCCCCCGCCGCAGCGGATCCCCGTGTCATCAATCTCCCGGCCGAAGCTGTTTTATGTGTCATCCTGAGCGGAGCAAAGTGAAGTGAAGGATCTCCCCCCAAAGACTCCCCTTGCAAAGGGACGCTGCCGGCTGAGGGGATCCCTGGTTATGAATTATGAATTGATCATTGAACGGAGTGAAACATCATGTGTTCTATATTTGGCATGACCGGAGCCCGTTTCCCTCGGGATCTGGTAAAAACCTGTTTTGACCGCACTATCTCCCGCGGTCCGGATATGACCCGCCTGGTGGATATCCCCGGTGGTATGCTCGGGTTTCACCGTCTGGCCATCATGGGCCTGCACGAGGAAGGCATGCAGCCTTTTCAGCTGGATGACGACTTTGTGGTCTGCAACGGCGAGCTTTACGGCTTCCGTCCCCTGCGGGCCCGCCTCATGGAAACCTATGACCTGAAGAGCGAATGCGACTGTGAAATTCTCCTTCCCCTTTACCGGGAATACGGTGTGGAAATGTTCAAAACCCTGGACGCGGAGTTCGCCCTTATCCTCTGGGACGGCCGCCGGCAGAAGCTGATCGCCGCCCGGGATCCCATCGGCATCCGCCCCTTGTATTACGGGGAAGTCCGGGGCGGCGGTCTCGCCTTCGCCAGCGAACCGAAGAACCTCATCGGCATGTGTGACAAAATCCTTCCCTTCCCGCCCGGACACTACTGGATCGACGGGGAATTCGTCCAGTATGCGGATCCCGCCTATGTGGGATATTTCACCATGAAGACCGAGGAGGAGGTCTGCCCGAAACTCCGCCGCCTGCTGATGGATGGCGTGGAAAAACGCCTGGACGCGGACGCCCCGGTCGGGTTCCTGCTCTCCGGCGGCCTGGATTCCTCCCTCGTCTGCGCCATCGCGCAGAAGATGCTGGACAAGCCGATCCGCACCTTCGCCATCGGCATGGATATCGACGCCATCGACCTGAAGTACGCCCACATGGTCGCGGACTATATCGGCAGCGAGCACACGGAAGTCATTATCAATGAAAAGGATGTGCTGGATGCCCTGCCCACCGTCGTGGAGCTCCTCGGCACATGGGACATCACCACCATCCGCGCCTCCATCGGCATGTATCTGGTCTGCAAGTGGATCCATGAGAACACGGACATCCGGGTTCTTCTGACCGGCGAGATTTCTGACGAACTTTTCGGCTATAAGTATACGGACTTTGCGCCTTCCGCCGCCGCCTTCCAGGAGGAGGCGGAAAAGCGTATCCGGGAGCTGCATGTCTATGACGTGCTCCGGGCGGACCGCTGCATTTCCGTCAACTCCCTCGAGGCCCGGGTTCCCTTCGGGGATCTGAAGTTCGTCCGCTATGCCATGAGCATCGATCCGGAGCTGAAGATGAACCGGCACAACATGGGCAAATACCTCATCCGCAAGGCTTTCGCGGACGACCATATCCTGCCGGATGAGATCCTCTGGCGCCAGAAGGCCGCTTTCTCCGACGCCGTCGGCCACAGCATGGTCAACGACCTGAAAGCTTACGCGGAAAAGACTTATACGGACAAGGAATTTGAGGAGAAGGCAGCGAAATACGATTATTGCCGTCCCTTTACGAAGGAGAGCCTCCTCTACCGGGAGCTGTTCGAGCAGTATTATCCCGGCCAGGCGCATCTGATTCCCGACTTCTGGATGCCGAACAAAACCTGGCCCGGCTGCGATGTCGACGATCCTTCCGCAAGGGTCCTGGCGAATTACGGAGACAGCGGAGTCTGACCTTTCCTGTTTAATTCATCCGCTCAGTGTCATTCTGAGCGAAGCCGCAGGCGGAGTCGAAGAATCTCCCCCGCCGCAGCGGATATCGTCCTGAACACAGTAAAGGATCTCCTCCCCGGAGGCAACAATGCAGCAGGAACTCATCCTCATCCTGGACTTTGGCGGCCAGTATACCCAGCTCATCGCCCGCCGCGTCCGCGAATGCCATGTCTATTCAGAAGTGATCCCCTGGAATACCCCTTTGGCGGATATCCTTACGCGCAGGCCAAAGGGGATTATCCTTTCCGGCGGCCCCTCCAGCGTCCATGACGAAGGCGCGCCCCGCATCGATCCCGCGTTATACGATGCGGGTATTCCCGT
>Ga0265298_10003092_pt1 | contig 22353 bp, 13 predicted proteins | sample AusTroGonzalo_MG_3_FD_193486 | JGI IMG/M metagenome (GOLD analysis project Ga0265298, IMG submission 193486) | Bovine rumen microbial communities from tropical cattle in Woodstock, Queensland, Australia - Gonzalo_01 | ecosystem: Host-associated > Mammals > Digestive system > Stomach > Rumen ...
CTGTGGACGCCCTGCCTGCTGATGTTCACAGGCAATGCTCGCCGTGACACCGTCGGCAGACAGGGAAAAGCCGTCGGTAGTGACACCAAGAGAGAAGCGTAAGGGTATCTTTCGCTCAGCACTGGGACGTGACAACAGCCGCTCAAACTCCTGGTCGTTGTTGCGATAGAGTGCCATACCAGGACGCAGGTGCTTAGGCATCAGCTGGGGATAGAGCCGGTTACCTTCGGCACGGTTCACACGAAAGCCCTCCAGTTCACCACCCTGTGAGGTTCGTCCATCCGTAGTAAGCGGACGAATGAAACACAGGCCGTCGCCATTGGCAAAAGAGGCTGTTCCCGCCACATTGAACGAGTCGCGGCGCATCTCCTTGACCGTCCCGACAAACTCACCCATAGCCTTGGGCGTGTCAGGAGAGAAGACGTCGGGCTGCCGACCATGCAGGAAGTAGGTGGTGAACCCACGGTTGAAGGTCTTCTTCAGGTTCGGCGTAAAGGTATAGGAACAATGTCCGCGCGAAGCCCTGACATACTGGTCGGGATGGCCTTCAATGAAGGCATTCAACTGCTGGCTATAGGCCGCCACGACATTCTTCACGTAGCTGACATCCTTCAGGCGTCCCTCTATCTTGAACGAGGTGGCTCCGGCCGCTATCAGCTCATCAAGATGACGGCTCTGGTTCAGGTCTTTCAGCGACAGCAGATGACGCTGGTGTTCCAGTTCATGGCCGTCGGCATCGAGCAAGTCGAACTTCATGCGGCAGAACTGGGCACAGGCACCTCTGTTGGCAGAACGCTGAAAACAATACTGCGAAGCATAGCACAGCCCACTATAGCTGACGCAGAGGGCTCCATGAACAAAGACCTCCAAGGGCATGTCGGGCACTTCACGATGAATGGCCGCAATCTCGTCAACCGACAACTCACGTGCCAGCACCACCCGACGGAAACCCAAGTCACGCAGCCAGCGGACCTTCTGGGCAGTACGGTTGTCGGTTTGGGTAGAAGCATGGAGGGCAATGGGCGGGAGATTCATGCGCAGGATACCCATGTCCTGCACGAGGATGGCATCGACACCGGCATCGTAAAGCTCATGAATCAGCTGCTCCGTCTCAGCCAGCTCGTCATCGTAAACAAGGGTATTCACCGTGACATATACCTTGACGGCATACTGATGGGCATAGTGGCAGAGCTGACGGATGTCCTGCACAGAGTTGCCTGCTGCCACACGGGCCCCAAAGCGTGAGGCCCCGATATAGACGGCATCTGCTCCATGATCTACGGCAGCCTTGCCGCACTCCAGATTCCTGGCCGGCGCAAGCAGTTCAAGCCTTGTTTTCGTCCTCGTTTCCGTTTTGGTTATCGTTTTGTTATCTTATTTCGTTAATATCGTATGGTGTCTCCTGATAGACGTAGTAGTTGATCCAGTTGGCATAGAGCAGGTTGGCATGGGCACGCCACGTCACCTTCGGCCCGTTGGCAGGCTCGTCATCATGGTAGTAGTTGCGGGGCAACTCCACGTCATCGCGGACATCCTTGTCACGACGGTATTCATTATCCAGCGTATTAGGTGCATACTCCAAATGTCCCGTGATGAAGAACTCACGGCCTTCGCGGGCCATCACCATCGACACCCCACAGTCGGGCGACTCGGCAATCAGTTTCAGCTCAGGATGAGCCAGGATGTCCTCGCGATGAATCTCCGTATGACGACTATGAGGCATCTGGAACACTTCGTCGAAGCCTCGGAAGATGGGCAACTTCGGGTCTGACGGCACCTGTGGGAACACGCCGAACATCTTCTTCGGAAGCGGATACTTCGGTATGCCATAATAGTAGTACAACCCCGCTTGGGCTGCCCAACATATATATAAGGTACTCGTCACGTGCGTACGCGCCCAATCGAAAATGTCCTTCATCTCCGACCAGTAGAAGACATCCTCGAAATCGAGGGTCTCAACCGGTGCCCCAGTAATAATCATGCCGTCGTACTTCTCGCGTCGCATCTCCTCGAAGTCACGGTAGAACATCATCATGTGCTCAATAGGCGTGTTCTTCGGAGTGTGGCTCTTGAGCTTCATGAAGTTAATCTCCAACTGCAAGGGGGTGTTGGAGAGCAGACGGATGAGGTCTGTCTCGGTAGTAATCTTAAGTGGCATGAGGTTCAGGATGGCTATGCGCAACGGACGGATGTCCTGCATGTGGGCACGCGAGTCGTCCATCACAAAGATGTTCTCATGCTTCAGCAGCTCGATGGCTGGTAACCTGTCAGGTAGTCTTAAAGGCATTGTAATGAACTATGAAGCGTTAACACTAACTACACATGCCGACACATTGTCGTAGCCACCATTCCTGATGGCAGCCTCACACAGCTGGTTGGCATTGGCTCCATCGACCAACATCTGTTCGATATCCTCATCGTGAACCATATCGTTCAGTCCGTCGGAACAAAGCAGATAGACATCACCAGGAAGGAACTCGTCTGTAATATCAAAGATATCCATATAGGAATGCTTGCAGCCACCACCTATACAGTTGGTGATGATGTTTGAGTGGCGCTTCTCCCCTGTCATGTTGTTCAGCGAATGATCTACGGACAACTGGCAGAGCTTTCCGTCACGGAAACGGTAGATACGACTGTCGCCACAGTTCATCCAGTAGTACCTGTTGTTATAATAGACAAGCCCCACCAGTGTCGTCCCCATTTCTGCCATCGACGGGTCAACTCGTCCCTTGGAAGCAATCATCTTGTTGATGGACTTCAGCCATACCATCATCATCTCGTTGAACTCGACCGGTGTGAGTTCTGATGGCAGGTCGCTCAGAAAGAACTGCAGATTGGTCAGTGCGTCGGAACTGGCCACCTCGCCAGCCCTATGTCCACCCATTCCGTCAGCCACAGCAATGGCAAAACGGTCGATGGACTCTGTCATAAATTCCGAGCGATAGATGTCGCTACGCACCAGTTTGTCGTATGCAAGAATCATATCCTCGTTATTGTTACGCACACAACCGACTCGGCTTGCAGCCGTTAACATAATCCTACTCATAATGTGTTTGTTTCTTCTCCTAAAAACTTAATCTTTTCACTTTTCGTCACATGACAGTCACCTGAAGATTGACATTTGCAAGCGACACAATATCACCGCTCTTGATGGACATGGGAATGTCGGGCAACAACGAACGCTGGTTCAGCTTTGTACCGTTCGACGAATGCTTGTCGATGATACACCAGCCGGAGTCTGCCTTATAAATGAGCTGCGCATGTGTGCCTGAAATATACATATTGTTGACAAACAGCTCCTGATACGGTCCCTGACGGCGTCCTATCACGGCTCCGTTGATGCCTACAATACGAATGTCGAGCGAAGGATTGTAGAGTGTCAGCGTAGGGATGCCACCAGCCATGACGGGAGGTCGTGTGTCTTGGTGGATAGAGGTAAACAGGCTCTTGCCGGTGACATCGTTCGCCTTGTTGACAGAAGCCTGCTGTTGCTGCTTCTCCTTCTCTTCGGCGCTTATCATGAGACCTCCACACTGTGTACAGCGACGTCCCATGCCAACACGACCACACTGACTACAATAGACAAGTCCCTGCCCACACTGGTCACAGAAATGGGAATCGTCTTCTATCTCTTCTTTACAATTCGGACATATTATCATACTCATTCCTTAATATCTTCTTCCATAATCATTTGATAAGTCTCCTGCGTAACCTCATTGGCAGGCATGGCGCTGACACGCATGGACAACTGCTGGATGGTAGCATCGAGCATATTGCGCATCTCACGGGCATTGCCAAACGAGCTTTCCTTCATAACCACCTTGCGGCAGATGAGGTCCATCAGCTTGAACTCAGCCTCGGGCGACAGCTTGTAGTTGTCCTTGGCAGCCATCTTCTTGAAGATAGCCAACAGCTCGTCCTCGTTATAGTCGTCGATGTGCATCTTGTGCGAGAAGCGGCTGGCCAGACCTGGGTTGACAGCCAGGAAGGTCTCCATCTCATTCTTATAACCCGCAGCGATGACTACAAACTTGCCGCGGTCGTCTTCCATGCGCTTCATCAACGTATCGATAGCCTCCTTGCCGTACTGGTCGTTCTCCGACGACAACGTATAGGCCTCGTCTATGAACAGGATACCGCCCATAGCCTTGTCACACATGTTGTTGACAATCTTCGGCGTCTCGCCCATATACTTACCGACAAGCGTGGCACGGCTGGCCTCGATGACCCTGCTGGTCGGCAGGATTTCCATTGACTGCAGGATTTCACCCATCTTGCGGGCTATTGAGGTCTTACCTGTACCAGGATTACCTGTCAGAATGAAGTTCATCGACATCTGCTGTACCTTACCGGCACCCATAGCAGCACGCTGCTTCATGAACATGCTCTGAACGGCCAGACGGCGTATCATGTTCTTCACGGAACGCATACCGATGAACTCATCCAGCTCGTTGAGCACCTCATCCAGCGGACGTGCCTTCTCGCTCTGTGCGGCAGGCAGGTCATCAGCCACGATGCGGTACATGTCTTCGTTCTTGAAGTCAGGATTGTTCATCTGCTCCATCAGCCTCTGGCTCTGTTTCTCGATAGCCTGGTCGAAGATGCGACGAGCCTCACGGGCATTGCCGAAGTTCTTGTCACGACGCAGGTAGAGCTGTTCGAACTGACGATGGATGGCACCCTTCGTGTCGTCGTCGACGGTGAAGTTCTTCTGTTGAGCCAGATGGATGAATATCTCAGTCAGCTCGTCAGGTGTATAGTCGTCGAAGTGGATGGTCTGCGTGAAGCGGCTCTTCAGTCCCGGATTGGTGTCGATAAAGTCATGCATCTGGTCAGTATAGCCGGCCACGATACAAATGAACTTACCACGGTCGTCCTCCAAGCGCTTGAGCAGCGTGTCAATAGCCTCAGAACCGAAGCTGTCGCCGTCGCTCGACTTCAGCGTGTAAGCCTCGTCGATGAACAGCACACCACCCATAGCAGAGTCTATCAGCTGGTTGGTCTTGATGGCTGTCTGTCCTGAGAAGCCTGCCACTAATTTCGAACGGTCGGCCTCGATGAGCTGTCCTCTTGACAGGATGCCCAACGTGCGGAACACGTCAGCCATGATGCGGGCAACGGTGGTCTTACCCGTACCGGGATTACCCGTGAAGACATAGTGCTTGCCTTGGAAGGTATTGGTCTCGCCACGACGTATCTGGAGGTTGAGGAAGGCAGCCAGATTGGAAATCTCCTTCTTGACGGCAGCCAGACCCACCATACCGTTGAGTTTCGACAGACATTCGGTATAGTCAACAGCCTTGGGAGCCTCGTAGGGAATATCCTCGACCTTGATGGTCATCAGCTCTTCGTTCGAGAGTGCCGAGATGTCACCATGCTGCAGACGCTCTGCCTGCTTTGTACAGATCTTGTCGAACAACTGGCGCATGGTACGTCCGTTGGCAAAGTCCTTGTCACGCGAGTTGTACAGCTCGGTAATCATCTTCAGCGTCAGCTCCTTCGCATCGTCGGCAAACTGGTATTTCTTCTCCTTCGCAAACACTTCCATGATCTGGTAGAGCTGATTGGGAGTATAGTCATCAATGTTAAGGAAATAGCTGAAACGGCTACGGAAGCCAACGTTGATACGGAACAGGTTGTCCATCTCCTGACGGTAGCCGGCAGCGATAACCACGAACTTGCCGCGGTCGTCCTCCATGCGCTTCATCAGCTGTTCCAGCGCCTGCGTTCCCTGCTGGTCACGGTCTCCACCCTGACTCAGGGGAGCCAGAGTATAGGCCTCGTCAACAAACAGGATGCCTCCCATAGCCTTGTCGCACAGGCGATCAACCACTTTCGGCGTCTCGCCCTGATAGGGACTGACCATCTTAGAACGGTCGGCCTCCACCACATGTCCGCTATCCAAATAACCGATGGACTCCAGTATCTCACCCAACTTGCGGGCGATGGTGGTCTTACCTGTACCGGGATTACCCGTCAGTACGATATGGATACCGGCTTTCTGCTGCTCACCCAAGCCACGCTCAGCCCTCTGCACACTGTTCTGTACGGAGTAGGCAATCTCGCGGACGGCCTTTTTCACCTCGTCCATGCCGACATAACGGTCCATATCGCTGAGAATGTCATCCAAGGTGCGCTCAGCAGGCACATAGCCGCGGATGTCCTCAGCCTCTACCATATCGGCATTGGCACCCCTGCTGATGAACGACGTAAAGATGTCCTCAGCGGTCTTGACAGCCACATGGCCATAACCGAAAGTCTCGTCCTTCGTCTTCAGCTGATACTGGAAGAGACGTTGCAGCTTATGGTCGGCCTCTGGTGTGTAGGCTGCAATGCCATACTTCTTCTTCAGCTCCTGCTTACAGATGTCGCAGAGCTGGGTAAAGTTCGGTGTAGGCAGACGGAAGGTATATTTGAAGCGGTTCTGTGCCGACGGATTGAACGTCAGGAAGTCGTCCAGTCCCTTTGGCAGACCGGCAATCATGACAATGGGGTTCTCGTTCCACTTGTCCATCTCCACAAACAGCTTGTCGAGCGGGTTCACCTGGTTCGAGTAACGGTCAGGCAGGAGCTTCTGCACATTATCAAAGAAGAGGATGCCTCCACGGGCCTTCTTCACATTCTCATCCCACTTGTCCACAAACCGTTGATAGTCCACAGCATCGACCATCGTCAGTTTGGGCTTCTCAATAATCTTATGCTGGAAGAAGTAGTCACGTATCACTTCAGCCAAAGCCGTCTTACCCGTACCCGTTTCACCTATTATTATAGTATTTACACTCAGGCGTACGTTCATGATGTCCTTGCGGGAGTGCAGGTAGGTGTAGGTATCGACAACCGTCTTCAGCTGCTGCTTCACCTCATCCAGTCCTACGAGCCGCTCGAGAACGTTCTGCGAGACCAACGGTTTTCCACACCATTTGCAGAACTTGGCTACGCTACGGTTTTCCTTATGACATTGCTCACATACCATACTACTCGACATCCTTTTGAATTTGTTTCACAACTTCTGTGGGACTTATCCGCAGACTGTTCAAATCGGGGTTCTTCACGTTCAGCAACTTCGGGCTGAATACAATCATCTCTAACACCAGCAGTGCCACCATCGCACTCCAAAGTATGTAGTGGGCTACTGACTCGCCACTGATGGAACGCACCTGATTGGAGACATCGTCCAGCAGTCCGAACTTCGAACCCTTGAACTTGAAGGACTTCTGCTTGAAGGTGTAGAACAAAGGCTCCAACAGACTTGAATTGATATCGTCCTCCATCATTTCGTTAATCATGTGCTTGTCACCATTGGTATCACTACGGAAATCAGAAACATGGCAGATAGCCATATAGACAAGCGTCATCACAATGATGGCCGGCACAAACAGCGTGGGATGCCATCCGTCAAGGAAGCGCAGTATAATAATCGGTATCCACGACGACAAAGCTCCTAACAGTCCCCACAGACATGAAAGCACGAAACCGTAACCCTTGAAGTATGCACGCATACCCACAATGAGAGCCGTCATACCTCCTACGGGGAATCCGATGGACACCATCGAATGAGTAAGCAGGTAGTCGCGGCCAGAGACTCCACACAGCAACAGCAGGAGTACCCACAAGCCACACAGCCCATAGAAAATCAGACGCCACACCCGCTCCTTATGCAAAGCCCGCTGGTAGCTGAGGCGCACATTCTTGTATTTCTTCGAGGTTTCTTCCTTGGCATTTCCATAGCGCTGGTAATATTGCTGATTCTGGTCTATTTCACCCAGTTTTAGAATCCACTCCTCCAGTTTCCGCTCATAACTATAGTTCTCGCTGAAGTCCTCTTCCGGATTTTCGTGGTAGAACACGGACAGCCACTGACTCAGTGAGCCACGCTTCATAGCCGTCAACAGCTGGGGACGAAGGGTCTCGATGTCGAAGTTGTTGGCATCGGTCAGTACATCACCTTCCTCCAAAAGGTATGTAGGTGTCACGCCTAACATACGACAGAAACGGTAGGCAGCCGTCCGCTCGTCGTAGGCACTGAGCCTTTCGCGGTTCTCATCACTCTTCATGTCGAAGCAACTGCGAGCCAGGCTGAGCTGTTCCACCCATCCGTGCAACTGCGCATAACTGTAGAAGCGGCCTTCCGGACTCATATAGTCCGCAAGTTGTTCCTTATACTCCTTGTCACTCAGGTTCTGCCAGCTCTTCAACTCCTCACGGAGCACCTCACCCACCTTCTGCGGAGTATCAGCCTCCCGCAAGTCAAAGGCAGCGTTACGGTCTAAATTGTAGAGTACCTTATAACCTAAGGAACGCGTTGGCTTGCACCCTTGGGTCATAATACGCAGAGCTTCGCAGGCCATGTGATCTTCATGACTGTACATCCACGACAGCAGGCGTCCGTCGCTCAGACTGTTCCACTCATCGTCCGTACATTCACAATAACCGAAGGAATGCACTATCTCTGACAAGGTCGAAGAGGGCTGTTTGGGCAGCAACGGAATCTCAGGATCTATCTCATATACCAGCTTCAGAATGGCTATACGCTTGTCAAGGTTCGTGTCTTGTGTGAAATAGCTACGCAAGCGGTCAATATCTCCGTTGGTGTGCGACTCCAGATAGAGGTACAGCGGATCGTTCGGATTGGTCAGGGCAAACTTGTACTCATCCTGATAGCTCAGAATGGAGATGGTCACGCTGTGAACATCGTCGCAGAGGTTCCCGCGGATATCCTTGTACGGATAGGTTGGCTCCATCACGAAGACAGAAGCCATCAGTCCGGCATGCTGGTCGACAGGATAGCGGTTGACCACGATATCCTTGACAGCCGAACTCAACTTGACATTACCACACTGCTCCAGCCATCCAGCTATTCTGCCATTATAAAGGTAGTTGATGGCCAGTCGCTCGTTGTCGATGAGCATAGGTATCAGCTCATGTACGTTGTCGGCCACCAGATTGCGCTCCGGGTCAACAATAAAGCTGCGATACTTCAAGATAGGTGACGAAATATCTACCTCGACATCCTCTCCCAGGAACCAGCGCTCTACCTCATCATAACCCCAGCGGCTCTGCGGATTGACGGAAGTCAGTCCCTGCACAATCATCTTCACACGCTCAGGCAGCTCATTGATTCTCGGTAGGCGTCCCTCGTTCTTTTTGCGCATCATGACACGCTCGTTCTGGCTCAGTGGATTCTCACCTAACCAAAGCGTCATCAGCGTGATACCCAATGAGTAGAAATCGACAGCAGGGGTAATCTCCACCTCACCGTCTATCACGTCATTATACATCTCAGGGGCAGCATACACGGGAGTACGAGCCTGTGTAGTGCGATGCATGCGCTCGTTACTCTCCATAACACTGGAGATGCCGAAGTCACCAAGCACCACCTCCTTATGTTGGACGTCACGGAAGAAAAAGTTGCTGGGCTTGATGTCCTTGTGAATCACGTTGTTATTATGGCAATACGCCAGCGCAGCAGCAGCCTGTAAGGCAATACGACGGAACTGGTTGTAATCGCCGTCCAAATCGTACTGTCCCAGATTTCCTCCGCGCAGATACTCCATCAGCTCATAGTCGCGACTCTTGCCGTCCACATAGGTCTTACCATAATCGTACACATTAACCACCATCTCCATGTTGAAGTTCTGCACAATGCGCAAGAGCGTCTTCTTGATGGTGAAGTTGGGATAGTAGATTTTCAGGACACGCTCGCCTTCCTCACCCCTGACGAGGAATACCTGAGCCTCACCAGAGTTGTCGCTGATGCACTTCACACTATGGTAGACACGTCCCTTCAGGAAGAAATCCACATCGCCTCCAGTCTGGTTTGACCCTGTACTGCCCGGCCTCATCGTGCTATCAGTTTCAACGGCAGCTTGTGGAGCTTGCACACGGGCTGTACTGTTGTTGATGGTATTGATGGTTTTGTCGTTAACGTCCATTTATTTGTCGTCTTTAATGTCTGCAAGATTGTTTTTTCCTAACACTACCCATTTTCCGCCGAGGTGTGGCTTAGCACAGCCACAGGGACTGCTATGCACGGCATGCTTGAAGTTGCACACCCAACCCAGGCGGACACCCATGGGTTTGCTGGCCATCGCATAGTTACGGGCCTTTGCCGGTGAGGCAGAGGGAGGAACGGCCAGCTTATCGAGGATGGCAGAGAGCAGGTTGATTTTCGCATTCTTCCTCTCTTCCAGTTCCTCTTTGGTCATACGCTTCGATTCTATGGGAGTAATAATGGGATTCTCTACACCTTCGTCTTTGGCCAACAGAGTCAGCACCCGCTCTCGTAGCTTGGAGTTCATCTGTTCACGTACGATGTCACGCTCAGAATTATATGGCAATGCATTTTCTAACTGGGCATATTCCTGAACAACGGACATCAGTTCCTGATAGTCAGGATTACGCTGCAGCTCCTTCACCAACTGCCGGGCTTCTTCGGTCAGAGCTGTTCCACATTTCTTGCAGAAGGCAAAGTCGTTCATGGTATGACACGTGGGACATACCAGACCACCACGAGGGCTGCCGCATTCCGGACAGTAGGCTTCGTTGCCAGTCAGATGCGCACCACAGTAGGAACAAATGTCCTTACGGATGTAGTGGTGGCAGACCTCACAGAAATCAGCGTCAGGGTCTAACTCGGCACCACAATGGGGGCAAGCCGTCTTGCTGATGGGCTGTCCGCACTGGGCACAAAACATAGCTTCAGGTTCGTTGACAGCACCACAGTAGGGACATGCCTTGCCGGCTGCCTGCCGCTGTTGCTGCTGCTGCTGGACTATCTGGATGGGGGCATCCTCAATGGGCAACTCCCGCTCTCTCTGCATCGTTGCCGGACGAGCTGTTCGCTGTGTCCTTGCAGTCGATTCAAGATTAGAATTGTTGTCGTTTATCATACGTTATGGTCAAATAGTTGTTGCAAAGATACTACATTTTTTTTAAAACGCAACAAAAAACCGCCGTAAATTTACATTTACGACGGCATTTTTTTTGTTTTTCGTGCAAAATACTACCACAGAGGCAGTCGTTCTTCCTTTGGAATGTACATTTTGTCACCTGCTTTCACACCGAAAGCATCGTACCAGGCATCAATATGAGGCAGGGCTCCATTGACACGCCAGCGGCTCAACGAGTGGGGGTCACTTTTAGTGCGGTTACGGATTTCAGCCTCGGTCACGTTGCCTGCCCACACACCGGCATAAGCAATAAAGAAGCGCTGGTCAGGGGTCAGTCCGTCAATGACCGGCAGCGGATTGCGCTTGGTGGCATTCTTGAAAGCATTATAGGCCACCTGCAGTCCTCCGTGGTCGGCCAGGTTCTCACCTAACGTCAGACGACCATTGGCATGAAGATCTGGCAACACCAGGATATTGGAGAAGAAGTCGGCATACTTGTCCGTACGTTCCGTAAATTTCTTTCCATCCGATTCAGTCCACCAGTCGTGCATATTTCCATCCTTGTCATACTTCCGTCCCTGATCGTCGAATCCATGGGTCATTTCGTGTCCGATAACAACACCGATGGCACCATAGTTAAAGGCATCATCAGCAGTTGGATCAAAGAATGGAACTTGCAGGATACCAGCAGGAAAACAAATTTCGTTCGTGGAAGGGTTATAGTAGGCATTCACTGTCTGCGGAGTCATGTGCCAGTCCTCTCTGTCAACGGGTTTACCAGCCGTATGTCCGATGCGCCAGGCTGTCCAAAACCGGTTACACTCGCGCATGTTGTCATAGTAAGATTTTTTCGCATCAATCTTCAAGTCCGACAAGTCCGTCCATCTGTCTGGATAACCTATCTTCACGTAGAAGGTGTTCAGCTTCAACAGCGCATTCACTTTCGTCGAATCGTCCATCCAGTCCTGAGCGGCAATACGCTCACCGAGGGCTATGCGCAGGTTCTCCACCAGCGTCTTCATACGCTCCTTCGACGAAGCAGGGAAGTATTTTTCCACATAGATCTTGCCTAAGGCTTCGCCCATCACACCCTGCACCTGACTGGTAGCACGGCGCCACAGCGGGTGATCCTCCTTACGGCCGGAAATAACCTTACCGAAAAAGTCGAAGCTGGCCTCGCGGACGGCATCGTTCAGGTAGTCTGCCGAACTGCTGATGACACCCCACTCCATCACGTCACGAAACTCAGCAGCCGTCATGCTGGCATACAACTGGTCAGCAGCAGCCATGAAGTCGGGCTGGCCTACCACCAGTTTCTGGATATACTGCGACTTGATACCCTTGGCGTTCATCTGCTGTTCCAGCAGAAAATGCGGATAGCGGGTGTTAAAGTCCTGAAGGGTCATCTTGTTGTAATTAGCTTCAGGGTCACGCAACTCTGTACGCGACTTCGATACCTTGGCCAATGCCGTCTCCACCTTCATGATGTTTTTCATCTTCTTCGTGGCAACGCCCTTGCTGAAACCGAACAACTGGAACATACGAACGATATGCTGCTTGTAGGCCTCGCGGATTTTCACCGTAGCCTCGTCGTTCTCCAGATAGTATTCACGTTCCCGCAGCGTCAGTCCGCTCTGGTAGATGTTTAGGATATTCTCGGTGGCATTCTTCTCATCGGCACCCATACCGGCATAGAAGAACTCCGACTCGCCATAGGGCATCATTTCCAGCTGAATGGCAAATAATTTGTCCTTGGTCTTGGCAGCCTCCAAACGTTTCAGCAGCGGCATGACAGGCGCCAGCCCTTCCTGTTCTCGACGGGCAGAGTCCATCGCCAGCTTGTAGAGGTCACTGAGTTTCTGCTCCACCGTTCCCTCGGCATAGCTGTTTTCCTGCAGTTCCTTCAAAATACCGTTGATACGTTTGTTGTTGTCCTCGCCCAGACGGTCGAAACTGCCATAGCGCGAATAGGCAGCAGGCAGTGGATTGGCCTTCATCCATCCACCACAAGCATACTCGTAGAAGTCGTCGGCAGGACGCACGCTGGTGTCCATGTCTGCCATGTTGATGCCTGAGCGTAACTGTGCCGATGCTGTTACGGCCATCATTCCTAATGTCATGATACTCAATAGTTTTTTCATCGTTTTTATAGTTAATTGTTACATTCTTTCATGTTATATCGTCATTTCTTCCAGTTCCTCAGAAAGTTTCTCCCAGCGCTCCACCTCCTCGTCAAGGGCTTTTTTAATAGAGGTATATTCGGTGACCAGTGTCATATCGGCAGCATTGGCAGGCACCATCAGCAGTTCGTCAAGTTCTTTCAGACGGCGCTCCATATCGCTGATCTTCTTTTCCGACTCCTCCACAGCGCGCTCAGCCTTTCGCAGCCGCTTCTGCTGTTCCTTATGGGCAGCATAGTTGTTGGCACCTTCTTTAGGTTTATTAGTCCCAGTCACCCCAGCAGCCCCAGTGGTCCCTGTCACCCCAGTCGCCCCAGCAGCCCCAGTGGTCCCAGTAGCCTCATGCCCATGTCGCAGCCAGTCATAAATCCCCCCAAGATGTTCACGCACACGTCCGCCACCAAACTCAAAAACCTTCGTCACCAGACCGTCCAGAAATTCACGGTCGTGGCTGACAATGATGGCTGTACCGTCGAAAGCACGAATGGCCTCCTTCAGCACATCCTTCGATGCCAAGTCCAGATGATTCGTAGGCTCGTCGAGTATCAGCAGGTTCACAGGTTCCAACAGCAGGCGGATGATAGCCAGACGGCTACGCTCGCCGCCACTCAGTACCTTCACCTTCTTGTCAGCCTCTTCGCCGCCGAACATAAAGGCACCCAGCAAGTCGTTGATACGCAGGCGCATCTCACCGCGAGCCACCTGGTCGATGGTCTGACGGACGGTGATGCTCTCGTCCAACAGCTGTGCCTGGTTCTGGGCAAAGTAGCCTATCTGTACGTTATGCCCCACCTTCAGGTATCCATCGAAAGGTATCTCGCCCATAATGCACTTCACCAGCGTCGACTTTCCCTCACCGTTCCTGCCGACAAAGGCCACCTTCTCACCACGCCTAATAGTCATGTTGACATGGTCAAAGACCGTATGTTCGCCATAGTCCTTCCTCACATCTTCGCAGATTACAGGAAAGTCACCACTACGCAGACATGGCGGAAATTTCAGGTGCATGGCAGCGTTGTTCACCTCGTCAACCTCAATGGGAACAATTTTCTCTAACTGCTTGATTTTCTGCTGAACCTGCACAGCCTTCGTGGCCTGATAGCGGAAGCGCTCTATAAACTGCTTCATGTCAGCTATTTCCCTCTGCTGGTTCTCCCAGGCACGCAGCTGCTGTTCGCGGCGTTCCTTTCTCAGTACCACATACTCGTCGTACTTCACCTTATAGTCGATGATTCGGCCACACGATATCTCCAATGTCCGATTCGACACATTATTCACGAAGGCACGATCGTGACTAACCAGCACCACAGCTCCAGCCGACTGTGCCAGAAACTGTTCCAGCCACTGTATCGACTCAATGTCCAAGTGGTTCGTAGGCTCGTCCAATAACAGCACGTCAGGACGCTGCAACAACAGCTTGGCCAGTTCTATGCGCATACGCCAACCGCCGGAAAACTCGCTGGTAGGCCGCTCAATATCCTCCCGACGGAAACCAAGTCCCATCAAAGTACGCTCCAGTTCAGCCTCGTTGTTCTCGGCACCCATCATCAAGTAGCGTTCATGCTCCTGCGTAAAACGCTCCACCAGCGCCATGTAGTCTGCGCTCTCATAGTCCGTACGTTCGCTAAGCTGACGGTTCAGGTTTTCTACATGCTCTTTCAGACGTGACACGTCGGCAAAGGCTTTCTGAGCCTCCTGACGCACCGTTGTATCGTCCTGAAGCACCATGACCTGAGGCAGATAGCCCACCACAGTACCCATAGGCACACTGACCGTGCCCGACGTCGGCACCTGTTGGCCACAGAGCACCTTCAACAACGTCGACTTGCCCGCTCCGTTCTTACCAACCAAGGCTATGCGGTCGCGGTCATTCACCACGAAGCTGGCATCGGCAAACAACGGCTTCACGCCAAACTCCATGCGTAATGATTCAACAGAAATCATCTTTTTTTCTTCTCAAATCACTCAGAGCCCCTGAGTTATTTATACCCAACAGCCTGCAAAGGTACGAATAAGAGAGCAAAATGCAAAAGGAAAACTTGTTTTTCTTATCATTTTCTATTTCTAATACTGTTTAGCTGCCATAAAAAGCATTAAATAGCTTGCAAAAAAGTTTCATGACCACAAACTCGCTCAATGCACATTAAAGGTTGATTTGTCATTTTTTCACTGAAATCGTATGAAGTTTCTATTTTTTTTAATATATTTGCAACCGAATTGGAAACCTTTAAACTTGAATCAGAATGAAACATCATTACGAACCATGCTCTACGTCGTCGATGAAGATAACAAGCAAAGGAACAGTGGGAATGAAAAAAAATAGTAGTGTTTCTTTTTGTTGTCAAGTAAGGTTTTAAGTCATAGATACCAGCTATATGGAAAAGGTTATTTTAGGCATTGACCCTGGAACCAACATCATGGGATATGGCGTCGTAAAGGTGCAGGACAACAAAGCGGAACTGGTGACGATGGGAGTCATCGACCTGCATAAATTCGGCGACGGCTACCTGAAACTGGGACATATCTTCGAGCGGGTGACAGGCATCATCGACAGCTATCTGCCCGACGAGATGGCCATCGAGGCGCCCTTCTTGAACAAGAACGTCCAGACCACGCTGAAGTTAGGTCGTGCCCAGGGAACAGCCATTGCTGCTGCCATTCACCACGGAGTGCCCGTACACGAATATGCGCCAATGAAAATCAAGATGGCCATCACGGGCAATGGTGCCGCCTCGAAGGAACAAGTAGCAGGAATGTTGCAGCGGCTACTGAAGTTCGACAAAGACGTTCTGCCCAAGTTCCTCGATGCCACAGATGCCTTGGGTGCTGCCTATTGTCACTTCATGCAGATGAACCGTCCGGAAAGTCAGGCTCACTATAAGGGTTGGAAGGATTTCGTCACTAAGAACAAGGAAAGGGTAAAAAAACAAAAATGAAAATAACAGCAATTGTAGGACGAAACGGAAGTGGTAAGACACGGTACGTAGACCAACTGCGCAAGCATCTGGCATCAGACCGCGTACGCTACATTGCCTTCACAGACTCGTATGGTGTCAACACCGACGGAGCCTATTATCTACAGCTACGGTGGAATCAGCACGACATTGACCAGGAGACGCCTACTGTCAGCGAACTGCTGCAACGGGCGTTCCTGCTGACAGGCGAGGACAACGACGAACGGCGGCAATGGCGGCAGCAACTCTACGACCTGTTCCACATGGAGGCACTGTTGGACAAATACATCATTACCCTGTCGAGCGGTGAGCTGCGTAAGTTCCAGCTGACCAAGACACTCTTTGCCAGTCCACAGCTGCTCATCATCGACAATCCCTTCATCGGACTGGATGCGGAGACCCGCGACCAACTAACGGACCTGTTGCTCTTGTTGGCAAACCGGGGTATAGAACTGATGCTGGTTCTCTCGAAGACAGATGACATGCCAGAATTCACTACCGAAGTGATAGAACTGCGCGACGGTATGGCACTGCCTCCCTGTTCACGACAGAAGTACTACGACCGGCAACAACCCGTTCCGGCCCACGTACTGACAGAAAGACAGCGGGAAGCGATTCTGTCGCTTCCCTACCACGACAACGACTACCACTGCCAGGAAGTAGTCAGCATGCGACAGGTCACCATTCGCTATGGTGAACGTACCATCCTGGACCATCTGGACTGGACGGTGCGCAACGGCGAACGGTGGGCCATCTCAGGACAAAACGGCAGCGGCAAGTCGACACTACTCTCGCTGGTTTGTGCAGACAACCCGCAGAGCTATGCCTGCGACATCACGCTCTTCGACCGTCAGCGAGGCTCCGGCGAAAGCATCTGGGATATCAAGCGGCACATCGGCTATGTGTCCCCTGAGATGCACCGTAGCTACAAGCGCAACCTGCCAGCCATCCGTATTGTAGCCAGCGGACTGATGGACACAGTCGGTCTGTATGCCATACCTGACAAGAAAGACTATGCCACCTGTCAATGGTGGTTAGACATATTCGGCATCGGACACCTGGCAGACCGTCCGTTCCTGCAGCTCTCAAGCGGCGAGCAGCGTCTGGTACTGTTGGCACGCGCTTTTGTGAAAGACCCTCAGCTCATCATACTGGACGAGCCTCTGCACGGACTGGACCTCTGGAACCGCCGGCTGGCGAAAGATGTTATTGAGACATTTTGTCAGCGACGAGGCAAAACCATGATGATGGTGACACACTATCAGACAGAACTGCCGTCAAACATTACACATACACTGCTTTTGGCACGGAATTTGTAAGACGACAAGATAAAGGTAAAATAGTAAACAAAGTAAAAAAAGTAAATCCCATTGACTAGTCAATTTTCACCCAAGGTATCTGAGATACTCGCCTTCTCACGCGAAGAGGCTACCCGACTGGCAAGCCGCAGCGTAGGCCCTGAGCATCTACTGCTCGGACTTTTGCGCATGAAGGAAGGGCCTATCACTGACGTGTTCCAGCGACTTGACATCAACCCGTTGACCGTCAAGACGGAACTGGAGATGCGTGTGCGTGAAGACGAGTTAGGACGGCCTATCCACACCAGTGATCTGGTACTCAACGAGAAAGCCAGCAACATTCTGAAGCTGGCAGTGCTCGAAGCCCGTATCCAGCGTACGTCTCGTGTGGACGAGCAGCACCTGCTGCTGGCCATCCTCCACGACTCGGCAGAGACAGGTGCCAAACAAATATTGGAAATGAACAACATGAACTACGAAGACGTCCTGACACTATTGTCTGTCAAGAACGGCATAGGACTGCCGGAAGAAGACTATGAGGAGGAAGAAGACGGCAAGAACACTTCCTCCAGCACTTCATCATCCTCCGCAACCACTACGACTCAAACCAAGCAGACGAAGTCGAAGACCCCTGTCCTCGACAACTTCGGCACAGACCTCACGGCACTGGCTGTCGAGTCAAAACTTGATCCCTGTGTGGGTCGTGAGCGTGAGATCCAACGCGTTATCGAGATTATCGGCCGACGCAAGAAGAACAACCCCATCCTCATCGGAGAACCCGGTGTGGGCAAGAGTGCCATCGTCGAAGGACTGGCACAGATGATTGCACAGCACCGCTGTTCACCCATGCTCTTCAACAAGCGACTGGTCACGCTCGACATGACAGGTGTCGTAGCCGGAACAAAGTATCGCGGACAGTTTGAGGAACGCATGAAAATGCTGGTGAAGGAGCTGGAACAGAACCCTGACATCATTATCTTCATCGACGAGATACACACCCTGATAGGTGCCGGTTCGGCAGCTGGCACTATGGATGCCGCTAACATCCTGAAACCGGCGCTGGCACGTGGCACCATCCAGTGTATTGGTGCTACCACACTCGACGAATACCGTAACTCCATCGAAAAGGACGGCGCACTGGAACGTCGATTTCAGAAAGTATTGGTAGAGCCTACTACCGACGAGGAGACCCTGCAGATACTGCATAACATCCGCGACCGATACGAATACCATCATCACGTCAGCTACACTGACGAGGCATTGGAGGCATGTGTCAAATTGACAGCACGCTATGTCAACGACCGCTTCATGCCCGACAAGGCCATCGACGCGATGGATGAAGCAGGATCGCGCATCCATCTGCACTGTGCACAGATTCCGCCGGAAATCAGCGAGAAAGAGAAGGAGATTAAGCGTATCACGGAGAAGAAGCAACAGGCTGTGGGTAACCAGAACTTCGAGCTGGCAGCAGGCTATCGTGACCGTCAGACGGTGCTGGAACGTGAGTTAGCAGAGCTGAACCGCAAATGGCAAGAGGGAGAAGTAGACATCCGCCAGGAGGTTACTGCCGAAAATGTCGCAGAAGTCGTATCGATGATGACAGGTGTCCCTGTACAGCGCATGGCACAGGAGGAAGGCATCCGGCTAAAAGGTATGGCACAGGAACTCAAGGCACACGTTATTGCCCAGGATAAGGCAATCGAGAAGATGGTACGTGCCATCCAGCGCAACCGTGTAGGGCTAAAAGAACCCAACCACCCCATCGGAGCTTTTATGTTTCTTGGTCCCACAGGCGTCGGCAAGACCTATCTGGCCAAGAAGCTGGCAGAGTTTATGTTTGGCAGCAGCGACGCCCTTATCCGTATCGACATGAGCGAGTATACCGAGTCGTTCAATGTCTCGCGACTCATCGGTGCCCCTCCGGGCTACGTAGGCTATGAGGAAGGCGGACAGCTTACCGAACGGGTACGCCGTCACCCCTACTCCATCGTGCTGCTCGATGAAATCGAGAAGGCACACGGCAATGTGTTTAACCTGTTGCTGCAAGTGCTGGACGAAGGTCGTCTGACTGACGGTAACGGTCGTTTCGTGGACTTCCGCAACACAGTGGTCATCATGACCTCCAATGCAGGAACCCGCCAGCTGAAGGAGTTTGGACGTGGCGTAGGTTTCAACACCTCATCATCATCGTTCATGCTCGATGAAAAGGACAAGGAACATGCACGCCAGATTGTACAGAAGGCTCTCTCGAAGCAGTTCTCGCCTGAGTTCTTGAACCGTCTCGACGAGATTATCACCTTCGACCAACTGGACCTCGATGCCATCAAGCGCATCATTGACGTTGAGCTAAAGGGACTCTACCAGCGTGTGGGTGAACTGGGCTATACCATCGACCTTACCGATGAAGCCAAGCAGTTTGTGGCAGAGAAGGGCTACGACGTACAGTTTGGCGCACGTCCCCTGAAGCGTGCCATACAGACATACATAGAGGACGGCATTTCTGAACTCATTGTCAACGGTGAACTGCCAGAAGGCAGCGTGATAAGCATTGGAAAGCATGAAGAGAAAGATGAACTGACATTCAACACCTAAATATCATTATAATATGAAAAAGACTAAGACTTTCCTTGCTGCGCTGCTTATAACAGCACTGACAGGAGCAGGCATCACCTCATGTGGAACAACAGGCACAGATCTGGGAGCTATTCTGGGAACCATCGGCAGCGGTGGAACCATCGGCAACGTCATCACCAGTGTCATTGGACTTGACAAAATCAGCGCTCAGAATCTTATTGGCACCTGGAACTACAACGGTCCTGGCTGTGCGTTCACCAGTGAGAACTTACTGGCCAAGGCAGGTGGTGAAATTGCTGCCACCAAAGCAGAACAGGAACTAAAGCCCTACTATGACAAGCTGGGGCTCACGGCAGCCAACACACGGGTCACCTTCAATCAGAACGGCACCTTCACAGCCACAGTGGCAGGACGTTCGTTCAGCGGCAATTACACATTCGACGAGACTACAGCCAAGATTACCATGCAGGGACTGCTGCTCAGTTTCAATTGCTATGTCAAGCGTGAGATCAGTGGTATCTCACTGCTCTTTGAATCGAAAAAACTGCTCACCCTGTTGCAGACTATGGCTACCCTCAGCGGCAACGATACCGCACAGACCATCAGCAACATCAGTAAGAACTACGACGGCATCAGACTGGGCTTCGACATGACACGTTGACAGACTTCTGAATGCTATCATTCACTGACCGCCCCGCACATCCCGTGATGTTGCGGGGCAGTCGCTTATAGGGGAAGAAGTTGTTTAAGAAAGTTAAATATCATACAGATTGTGTTATTTCTACACTTAACGCTTGGCTGTTTGGGAAATATATCGTAATTTTACACCCAAATTCATAAAAGTGTAACTAAAAACTATTATCAAAATGAAAAAATCAACATTCGTTTTGGCTGGAATGGCAGTGGCAGCAGCCCTGTTTACAGCGTGTTCCTCTCCTATGCAGGAAAGTTTAACCTTGTCTGGTTTGGATCCTGCACGTTTTGACACCATCATCAACGAGAAGCCCGTCAAGTTGTACACCTTGAAGAACACTTCCGGTACGATGGAAGTATGTATCACCAATTACGGCGGACGCGTGGTTTCACTTGTTGTACCCGACAAGAACAACGTTCTCACCGACGTAGTATTGGGTTTCGACAACATCGCCCAGTATGCCGACACACTGAACACCCCCACCGACTACGGTTCCAGCGTAGGCCGTTATGCCAACCGCATCAACATGGGTAAGTTCACGCTCGACGGCCAAGAGTATCAGCTGCGTCAGAACGACAAGCACGACGGCCGCGACCACTGTCTGCACGGTGGTGGTGCTACCGGTTGGATGAACCAAGTGTATGACGTGGTAGAAGTGAACGACTCGCTGATTAAGCTGCAGATTAAGGCTGCCGACGGTGAAAACGGATTCCCCGGCAACGTTACAGCGACTACAACCTATAAGATTGTGAATGGTAATACGCTGGATATCACTTGGGAGGCAACTACCGACAAGCCTACCATCATCAACCAGACGAACCATAACTATTATAACCTGAGTGGTGATTTGGAGAATGCTGCTTACGACCAGGTGCTCTATGTCAATGCCGACAACTTCACCGAGAGCGATGAAAGCTACATGCCTACTGGCAAGATTCTCCCTGTAGAGGGCACGCCGATGGACTTCCGTACTCCACATGCTGTGGGTGACAGCATCAAGTCTGAATACTACCAAATTAAAAATGCTCACGGCTACGACCACAACTGGTGTCTGAACACCAATGGCGATGACACGCAGGTTTGTGCCTCACTCTACAGCCCCAAGACGGGTATCTTCATGGAGATGTTCACCAACGAGCCTGGCGTACAGGTTTACAGCGGTAATTTCCAGGGCGTCGGCGGTGAGGAGAACATCGTCCGCAAACTCGGTAAGAAGTATCCCCAGCACGTCAGCATCTGCCTGGAGAGCCAGAAGTACCCCGACAGCCCCAACCATCCAGAGTGGGCCAGCCCCGTGGTAACTCCCGAGAAGCCTTACTTCAGCCACGCTGCCTATAAATTCTCGTTAAAATAATTATCCATTTTCAATTGTCAATTATCAATAAAAAAATAAATTATGGCATTATTAGACTGGATTGTCATTGGCGTCTTCTGCTGTGCGCTCATTGGCATTGTGGTATGGGTTGTATCACAGAAAAACGACAACTCGGCAGACTATTTCCTCGGTGGTAAGGATGCAACATGGATTGCCATCGGTGCTTCCATCTTCGCTTCGAACATCGGTTCTGAGCACCTCATCGGACTGGCTGGTGCAGGTGCATCGTCAGGTATGGCTATGGCCCACTGGGAGATCCAGGGCTGGATGATCCTGATCTTAGGTTGGGTATTCGTACCGTTCTACACGCGCTCGATGGTTTACACCATGCCTGAGTTCCTGGAGCGTCGCTACAACACGCAGAGCCGCACCATCCTCTCGGTGAT
>Ga0265298_10003093_pt1 | contig 22351 bp, 12 predicted proteins | sample AusTroGonzalo_MG_3_FD_193486 | JGI IMG/M metagenome (GOLD analysis project Ga0265298, IMG submission 193486) | Bovine rumen microbial communities from tropical cattle in Woodstock, Queensland, Australia - Gonzalo_01 | ecosystem: Host-associated > Mammals > Digestive system > Stomach > Rumen ...
GTCTCCTATAATGTTAAAGGTCTCTTCGGAGAGAACAAGGCCCTGGTGAATGCATTCAAGGACAAGTCCGTCACTTCCCTGTGCACCGACCAAGCCGGCAACCTCTGGATCAACACCCTCATGGACGGCCTCTGGTGCTACAGCCCGGCCGATAAAAAACTGCAGCCGGTAGAAATCGGCTTCCTCATTCCGGACAGCAATGTGGGTTACATCCGCGCCACCAAGGTTTTCTGCGACAGCGCCGGGGAACTGTGGCTGCTGTTCGGGGACAAAATGCGCGCGGTGCGCTGCACCTGGGACGGACGTCGCCTGCGGCAGCTGGATTTCTTCTACTGCCTCAATCCCCTTTCCATCGCCGAGGACGACCAAGGGCATATCTGGGTGGGCGGCTTCAGTTCCACCCTCATGCGGTATGACAAAACCAGCAGCAGCACGCAGAGTGTCAACCTTGCCTCCGCCGGGGAATGGACCTATGTGCCGGACCTGCTGATGCGGGAACCCGGCAGGCTGATGGCAGCGTGCTACAACCACGCCGCCGTGGAGGTGAATACCTATACCCTGGAGGTACGGGAACGTCCGGTTTCAGAAGAAGCCAGTTCTACCATCCGCCGTTCCGTCATCATCCCCAACCGGCTCATCAAGGACAGCGCCGGAGACCTGTGGCTGGGAACCATTTCCAACGGACTCATTTTCTGCAACGAAAAAACGGGCGCCAAAACATCCCTGGAAGGTCTCCCCTGCCTGGACGTCTGTTCCATCGAGGAAGACCGGCAGGGTAACATCTGGGTATCTACCATGAACGGGCTGGCCAAGTACGACCGCACCACCGGACGCTTCATCCACTTCTGGGAAACGGACGGCACCGGCGGCGACCAGTACTCCGAGAGAGCGTCCTGCATCCTGCCCGACGGCACCCTGGTCTTCGGCGGCACCCACGGCCTCACCTGTTTCAACCCCCTGGATGCCCCCGCCCGGCGCACCGTTCCCATCGTCTTTGAGTACCTTACCATCCACAACCAGTTGGTAGCGCCCTCCGATGACGGGCCCATCGGAAAACTGCTCACGGAAAAACCGGAAGTGGTCATCCGCCACAACCACAATGCCTTTGACATCACCTTTGCCGCCCTGGACTACAGCGGATACGAACAAATCCGTTACGCCTACAAACTGGAGGGCTTCGACAAAGACTGGGTGCGTATCAACAACCGCCACAACGCCTATTTCTCCAATGTACCGGCCGGCCGCTATAAACTGCGGGTCACCATCGCCAACGGCAGCCATACCATCACCGAAACCGAGGAGTCCCTGGACATCCGCGTACTGCCGCCCTGGCAGCGCAGCTGGAGGGCCTGTATCCTCTGGGGCATCCTGGGCCTTCTTGCCCTGGGCATCCTGTACACCTTTATCCGTCACATCCGTCGCGTGCGTAAGGAGGCCGCCCGCCGTATCTGGCAGGTGCGCCGGGAACGGGAAAGGGCCGAGGAAGCCCAGCAGGCCGAGAAAGAGCTGAACAAGATCCAGATGAACTACTTCTCCAACGTGGCGCACGAGTTCCGCACCCCGCTCACCATGATTGCGGGTCCTGCGCAACAGTTGTCAGAATCGGAGAGCGTGCAGGGAACGGACCGCAAGCTGGTGGACATCATCCGCCGCAACGCCACCTGGATGCTGTCGCTGGTAAACCAGCTGCTGGACTTCAACCGCATCGGCAACAGCAAACTGCAGATGAAAGTGGCGCAGATGGATATCGTAGGCCCGCTCAGGGACATCGCCGACCTGTTTGGCTTCAACGCTCACTCCAAGAAGATAGAGCTCATCACCTACGGCCTGGAAGACCCTTATGAGATGTGGGTCGATGCCGACAAAGTGCAGAAAGTGGTGATGAACCTGCTTTCCAACGCCCTCAAATTCACGCCTTCGGGCGGCAAGGTTTCCCTGGGCTTCGACGTCATCTCCCGGGCCGATGCCGCCGCCCGCTTCCCGCTCACATCGGCCGATAAAGACAGCCAGTGGGCCTGCATCAGCGTTTCGGACAGCGGACCGGGCATCGACGAAGACCAGCTGGAGAAGATTTTCGAGCGGTTCTATCAGTCCGAGGCCGGCAAGAAAGCCGCAGGGTCCGGTATCGGCCTGTACTATGCGCGTGCCCTCTGCACCCTGCATCACGGCTACATCAAGGCCTGGAACCGTCCCGAAGGCGGCGCGCTCTTCAGCCTGGTGCTGCCCGTGAACGAATCCTCCTATTCCGAGGACGAACGCACGGCGGCGGTTCCCCAGCTTCCTTCCCATCAGTTGGCCGAAAGTATCGGCCCCGACAACCCGGAAGAAGAGGCCGCCAAGAAGCACATCGCCGTCATCGACGACGACATCGACATCGCCAACTACCTGAAGGTTCTCCTGAAACCGCAATACAAGGTATCCCTGTACTACGACGCCGAAAGCGCCCTCAAGGGTATGGAAGAGGATGTGCCGGACCTCATTATCTCCGACGTGGTGATGCCCGGCATGGACGGCTATCAGCTTTGCTCGCACATCAAGGGAGACCTGCAGCTGTCCCACATCCCCGTGGTGCTGGTCACCGCCAAAGTGGCCGTGGAAAGCCAGGTACAGGGCCTGGACAAGGGTGCCGATGCCTACGTGACAAAGCCCTTCCAGCCCGCCTACCTCCTGGCCCTGGTGAAGTCCCTGCTGGAAAACCGTGAAAAACTGCGCCGGCAACTGGCATCGGCCACCACCACCGAGGAAATCGAGTCCGAAGCCCTCTCCCCCCGCGACGCCGCCTTCATGCAGGAACTGTATGAGCTCATGGAGAAGGAACTGGCCAACGCCGACCTCGATATCGTGCGCATGACGGAAATGATGAAGATCTCCCGCACCAAGTTCTATTATAAGGTCAAGGGACTTACCGGAGAGAACCCGTCCGTGTTCTTCAAACGGTACAAACTCAACCGTGCGGCCGATCTATTGAAGGAAGGCAAACACAACATGTCCGAGATTGCCTGGATGACGGGCTTCAATACCCTCTCCCACTTCTCCACCTCCTTCAAGAAGCAGTTCGGCGTCCCGCCGTCTGAGTATGTGGGGTAGAACGATTCTTTGTAACTGATTGATTATTAGCACATTAAAAAATTCCTCCGGGCGTTTTCACCCGGAGGAAAATGCATATAGTGCTGATACTTAGTTGTTTAGCAAAAACGACCTTACTTCACGGCGATCTCTTTCACCGGTTCGGCGGGCAGGAGGACCTTGTGAACGGGCCAGTTCTGGGCCTTGGCCAGCTTGAAGGCGGCGGTGGCGCGGATGTCGCACACGGAAGCACCGAAGTGGGCGATGTAGTTACCGGCAGCGGTTTCCCAGGCCGATGTAGCCTCGTTGAAGGAGGCCAGGGTGTAAGGGCATACGGTCATGGTGAGGGTCTGGCTCTCGCCGGGCTTCAGCTCGCGGGTCTTGGCAAAGGCCTTGAGTTCACGTTCGGGCTTCACCAGGCCGCCGTCGGGGGCGCTCACATACAGCTGGACGGCTTCCTTACCAGCTACCTTACCTGTGTTCTTCACGGTGATGCTGGCGGTTACGGTGCCATCGGCCGCCACTTTCACGGCGGGCTTGCTGTATTCGAAGGAGGTATAGCTGAGGCCGTAGCCGAAGGGATAGCTCACCTGCTTGCCGGCGGTGGTAAAGTAGCGGTAACCCACCCAGATTCCTTCGGCATAGTTGGTATAGTCTACATTGGCTTTCTTGCGGGGGCCGCCGAAGCCGAAGAGGGCTGCCAGGCCGCTGTCATCGTCCAGGCCGGAGCCGCCGAAGGGATTCAGGGATGCCTCACCGCTGTAGTTGTACGGGAAGTTGAAGGAGGACGGGATGTCGAAGTAGTTCACGGGGAAGGTCATGGGCAGTTTGCCGGAAGGGTTGGCTGCGCCGGAGAGGACATCGGCCACTGCGTATCCGCCTTCCTGACCGGGCGTCCAGGCCAGCAGGATGGCATCGGGAATCTGCTTCCAGGAAGCAGTCTCGATGACACCGCCGATATTCAGCACCACCACCAGCTGCTTGCCGGCCACGTGGTATACATCGGCCAGGTTCTGGAGCATTTCACGCTCCTGTCCTGTGAGGGTCCAGTCACCGTCCACGGCCTTGCGGTCTCCGCCTTCACCGGCGTTGCGGGAGATGGTGAGGATGGCGATGTCGGTGGCCTTCTCCATCTTCTCGATGTAGCTTCGGCCCACTTCCATCTCGGGAATCACGGCGTCTCCCAGCATGGCCATGAGGCCGCCGGCCGAATTGTTGGCCGCTTCGGTCTTCTTGAGGGCGATGTACTGCTTGTACCAGTTCTCGATGTTCTCGTTTACCTCCAGGCCGTTCACGCGCAGGCCATCGGCCACGTTGCGCACATAAGCCTTGTTCACATTGCCGGAACCGGTGCCGCCGGCGATGAAATCATAGGAGCCGACGCCGTACAGGGCCACTTTCTTCACGCATTTGCAGAAAGGCAGCACACCGTTGTTCTCCAGGAGCACCAGGCCTTCGGGAGTGGCGGCGCGCACCAGCTTGGCGTGACCGGCCAGGTCCGGTTTGTTGCTGTACATATAACCGTTGAAGCGGGGGGTACGCACAATGTATTCCAGGAGTTTGCGGACGTTGCGGTCCAGGTCCTGGATGGGGATGATGCCGGCATGAACACCTTCTACAATGCGTTTGATCTCGTTTTCCATACCGGGTTCCATGAGGTCGTTGCCGGCGATGACGGCGTTCTCGGTGCCTTTCTTGTTGCCCCAGTCGGTCATCACGATGCCCTTGAAGCCCCACTCTCCGCGCAGGATGGTGGTGAGGAGGTCGTGGTTCTGCTGGGTGTAGGTGCCGTTCACCTTGTTGTAGGAGCTCATGATGGTCCAGGGATCGGACTCCTTCACCATGATTTCAAAGCCCTTCAGGTACAATTCGCGGGCGGCGCGGGGGTTCACCACAGCGTCGTTCTCCATACGGTTGGTTTCCTGGTCGTTGAAGGCGAAGTGCTTGGCGCTCACGCCCACGCCGTTGCTCTGGATGCCGTTCACATAGGCGGCGGCCATCTTACCGGACAGGAGCGGGTCTTCGCTGAAGTACTCGAAATTACGGCCGCACAGGGGGTTGCGGTGCAGGTTCTGGCCGGGGGCCAGGAGAACATCGGCACCATATTCCTTCACCTCCTCTCCCATGGCGGTGGTGAGTTCTTTCACCAACGCGGTGTTCCAGGTGCTGGCCAGTACGGTACCCACGGGGAAACCGGTGGCATAGTAGGTCTGGGAGTCTCCGCGGCGGATGGGCTCGATGCGGATGCCGGCAGGGCCATCGGCCAATACGGTCTGGGGAATGCCCAAGCGGGGAATGGCGCGGGTGGTGCCGGCAGCGCCGGGTACCAGCGTGGCGTCACTGGCCGTCATGGAACCGGCCACCATGGAGCCCCAGCCGGAACCCACCACCAGAGTGGCTTTTTCCTCCAGGGTCATGGCCTTAAGGACCTCGTCAATGTTGTCCTTGCGCAGCTTGGGCTGGGCAAAAACGGAAAGCGTGCAGCAGAGCGCTGCGGCGAGTAGCATGAATTTTCTCATATCAGTGTTATTGGTTACTGTCTTAGTTTCTCAAAAGTAATTCAATTTATTGTGACCTCCAAATAATTAAACGAATAGCAAAACATTTGTACACAGAGCGCACTTGACCTAACTTATTGAATGTCAATATAAAAGAAAAATTTCTTGACACCGTTTGGTATCAAGAAATTTACAAACAACACTGATAATCAATCAGTTACAGCAAAGCGTCTACCTTATATAAATATATATTTACATATAAACAGCACCGCCAGCACCCACATGGTGATGGAAATGTCCTTGAACTTGCCGGCAACGGCGTGGCAGCCCACGTAGGAGATGACGCCGATGAGGATACCATCAGAAATGGAGTAGGCCAGGGGCATCATGATGATGGTGAGGAAGGCGGGGATGGCCTTGCAGTAGTCGTCCCAGTGGATGCGCTTGATGGAAGGCATCATCATCACGCCCACGATGATGAGGGCGGGAGCCGTGGCGGCGCCGGGGATGGCCAGGAACAGCGGGCTGAAGAACAGGGCCAGCACGAAGCACACGGCCGTGGAAAGGGCGGTGAGACCGGTACGGCCACCCTCCCCTACACCGGATGCGCTTTCCACATAAGTGGTAGTGGTGGAAGTACCCAGGCAGGCGCCGAAGACCGTGGCGATGGAATCGGCCAGGAACATCTTCTCCATGTCCGGAACAGCGTCGCGGGGACCGTCCTCAGGAACCAGGCCGGCACCCTGGTGCACGCCGATGATGGTGCCCATGGTGTCAAACATGTCAATGAACAGGAAGGTGAAAACCACCACCAGCATGTCCAGGGACAGGATGTGGTGCCACTCGAACTTGCAGAAGATGGGGTCTACGCTGTCCGGGAGGGACACAAAGCCGTTGAACTTGGTAATGGCAGCGCCCGTTGCAGGGTCCTTGATGAAGAGGCCGATGATGGTGGTGATGAGGATACCCCAGAGGATGCCGCCGCGCACCTTGGCCATCACCAGGCCGGCGGTGATGAACAGGCCGATCATGGCCAGCAGGGCGGTGCCTTCGGTAATCTTGCCCAGGCCCACCAGGGTGGCGTCGTTGTTCACGATGATACCGGCGTTCTGCATGCCGATGAAGGCGATGAACAGGCCGATACCGGCGCCGATGGCCTTCTTGAGCGTGCCGGGGATGGCATTCAGCAGCCAGCTGCGCACCTTGGTAAGAGTGAGGATGATGAACAGGACACCTTCCAGCAAAACGGCCGTGAGGGCGAACTGCCAGGTGTAACCCATGCCCAGGCATACGGTGTACACGAAGAAAGCGTTCAGACCCATGCCGGGGGCCAGGGCGAAAGGCTTCTTGGCATACAGGGCCATCACCAGCGTGCCGATAATGGCTGCCAGGGCGGTGGCGGTGAAGACGCTGCCCGCAGGCATGCCCGGAAGGGCGCTGAAGATACCGGGGTTCACGGCCAGGATATAGGCCATGGTGAGGAAAGTGGTGATGCCCGCCAGGATTTCCGTACGGACATTGTGCACCTTGGAATCAAATCCAAAAAGTTTTTCAAAAGCAGGTTTCATGACAGCGGTATATTAGAAGACCCATTTGGTACCCAGGCAGGGACGTACCTTGAAGCCGGTATAGCCGGCGAAGTTGCAGGAAAGCTCGATTTCCGTACCGATATTCAGGTTGGGAACGCCGAAGTGACGGCCCACGTTGTACCACAGCTGGGGCTCGGAGATGAAGACGAACTTGGAAGCCTTGCTGCTGTCCTCCATGAAGTTCACCACATTCTCTCCCCAGATATCGGCAAAACCGCTGAAGCGCAGGCCTTCCAGGCCGAAGAGGTCCTGCATGCCCCACACGAAGGTGAACTGCACCGGGATATCACTGCTGGCGATGCCGTTGAACGTCTTGTACAGGAGCTTGAAGTTAAAGGTGTTCTTGAAATCCTTGCTGTGCACGAAGTAATCCAGGCCGAAGAGGAAGTTGGAGCTGCCGAAGCCAATGCCGCCGTTGTATTCCACATGCAGGCTCAGCGGAGCCACGGGGGTATTGCTCCAGAAATTCAGGCAGCGGGCAATCTCCATGTAGGAGCCGCTGGCGCCAATCTGGCGGTTCTGGGTATCCTTGTCATTGAAGTCGTAGTCGATGAAGAAGAAGGTGTTGCCCCAGGGGTCGTTGTAGAAACCTTCCAGCGTGGTGGTGAAATGACCGCGGTCCTTGGCCAGGTCATAGAAGATTTGGAGGTTGGTCTGGGCCTTGGCCAGTGAACCGGCTGCCAGGGCGATGCTTAAGGTAAGAATGACTTTTTTAAACATAAAACGTAGTTTATGAAATGAATATAATGTTACTTTCTTAATGACGGATTGGCTTCAAAGTCAACGGCTTTGTCGGCCTGGGGATTGGCGCCGAACTCATAGTCCTTGCCAGGCAGGACGGCGTTGAGCACCACGCCCACCAGGGCAGCCACGGCCAGGCCGCTGAGGCTGGTGAAGCCCAGGGAAACGGCATCGTTGGCACCGTACTTGATGCCGATGGCCAGCACCAGGACCAGGGCCATCACAATCACGTTGCGGCTCTTGGTAAAGTCTACCTGGCTCTCCACGATATTGCGCACCCCCACGGCGGAAATCATGCCGTACAGCACCAGGGACACACCGCCGATGGTAGCGGCAGGCATGCAGCTGATAAGGGCGCTGAACTTGGGGCAGAAACTCAGGAGGATGGCAAAGTAGGCGGCGATGCGGACCACACGGGGGTCAAAGACCCGGGTGATATTGAGCACGCCGGTGTTTTCACCATAAGTGGTATTGGCGGGAGCGCCGAACAGGGAAGCCAGCATGGTGGCCACGCCGTCACCCACCAGGGTGCGGTGCAGGCCAGGGTCTTCCAGATAGTTTTCACCGGTGGTGGAGGCGATGGCGCACATGTCACCGATATGCTCCATCATGGTGGCGATGGCAATGGGCACGATGGCGATGATGGCGCTCACGACCAGGCCCCAGTTAGGATTGGCAAACACATGGAAGGCGGTGTCCTCCCACTTGAAAGGAAGGCCAATCCAGGCTGCATCCTTCACCGGAGTGAAGTCGCACAGGCCGAAGCAGGCCGCCACGATGTAGGAGCCCAGCACACCCAGCAGGATGGGTACGATCTGGATCATCTTCTTGCCCCAGATGGTGCACACGATGATGATGACGATAGCCAGCAGGGCAATCCACCAGTTCTGGTTGCAGTTGTTGATGGCGCTGCCGCTAAGCGTAAGGCCGATGGCGATGATGATGGGGCCCGTGACCACCGGAGGGAAGAAACGCATCACCTTCCGGGCGCCGAAAGCGGCGAACAAACCTGCCAGGATGAAATAAATAATGCCTGAACAGAAGACTCCGATGCAGGCATAAGGCAATGATTCCGTGAGACTGAGGCCTTGGACTTCCCCCATGGAGACGACGGTGGCGTAGCCTCCCAGGAAAGCGAAGGACGAGCCCAGGAAGGCCGGCACCTTCATCTTGGTGAGAAAATGAAAGATGAGCGTTCCAAGACCTGCGAAAAGGAGGGTGGCGCTCATCGAAAGACCGGTAATGACCGGGACCAGGACCGTGGCTCCGAACATGGCGAACATGTGTTGAAGCCCCAGGGTAAGCATCTTACCGGTGCCCAGGATGCGGGCATCATAGATGGCTGGCTGATTTTTTGTCATAATAATATAATAGGTTAATTTTGAGTCTGTACCAACGCACAAGGCGTATTATGACGGAACAAAATTACTTATTAAAATTTTTTATAACAAATTATCAGCGTAAAAAAGTATCAAAAGTTTTCAACAGGGATATGAACTACCGGTCCACGTAATAGCCGAATCCGGTGGAGACCTCGCCGTTCTTGCGCATGTATTCCTTTAATTTTCTGGCGCTTTCGGACTTGTCGTACATCTCCTCGTAGTCGTGGTGGTAGTTGGCATCGGGCACCACGTTCACGTCAAAACGCATCTCGGCCATGCCGTCGGGCAGGATATTGCCCCAGAAACGGATGGAATGCTCTACGCGGCCCACGTTCTTGCGGGAGTCGTAGCGCAGCGTAACCGTCATGGAACGGTCCGGCGGCACCACGAATTCGTGGTCGCTTTCCAGCAGGATGCAGCCGCAGGAAGGCTGGATATCCTTTACCACCAGCGGCACTTTGCCGGTATTGTTCACGCGGATGTTCACCAGCAGCTCCTGTCCCTGCAGGATGGGATAATAGTGGCGGATGGCGTCCCGGATTTCCACGGAAGTGTACTGCACACGGGTGGTGCATCCGGCAGCCAGCAGGGCGAACAAGAGGATGGGAAGGAGCTTTTTCATCAGCGGAAGAAGATTTCGTCAACGGCAAAATTACGGGCGTAGGATTCTCTCAGGCGCATTTCCACCTTGGACGGACGGCCGAAGCCCACTTCCCCTTTGAACAGCACACGCTCCCCTTCGTCGAAGTAAGTACCCAGGCCCTCCCGGCGCAACGTAGCCACCAGGCGGTCATCGGCCCAGATTTCCACGGCGGCCGGCGGAGCCATGCGATGGCGCTCGCTGTTGAGGAAGGCGATGCTCATCTCCCCCATCTTGCCGATAACGGCCTCCGCGGGAATTTCGATGATGCAGTTTTCCTGCGAGAAAATCTGCCAGCCCCAGTGGTAATTCTGGGAAATACCGGCCACTCCGTCCGTGAGGTAGTGCGTGGTGAAATGCTGGTCTCCGGCATGCACCCGCAGCGGCTGGCGCAGCAGGTGGTCCTGCGCCCACTGCTGGGCACCCAGCCACAGTTCCACCTCGTTCTCATAATCGGCCACATACACACCGCTTTCGTTCACGCGGTCCATGTGGTCCATGGACGTGTTCTCGTTGTTGGTGAGGAGATACACATCGTCCTCCTCCGTCATGGCTTTCAGGTCCTCCACGGCCGACCACACCTCCGGTTTCACCACCCATTCGTCACCAACCTGCTCGGCAAATCCGCCAGGCTTCAGGCCGTTCAGGCGGCACATTTCCAGGAAGGAGAAGGACACAAACTGGCGCGTCTTTTCATACAGTACGCGCTCCCGGTGCGTCATTTCCATCTCGGAGGCCCGCAGGAACACGGAATAGAACTCACGGAATTCACGCTCGGAAAGATAGGTATGCACGGCCTCGTCCATGCCTCCGTACAGCGGCAGTTCCTTTCCCGAGCGGCGTGCACGCTCCTCCTGCGCCATCACGAAAGATGCATAGAAAGAGCCGATGTGCGGCATCGCATCCTTATAATAATCCTCCACCAGACGTCGGATATCGGCGTCGGGGTTGATCATGAGGTCGGCCAGCACGAAGGAATACATTTCCTGCTGGTTGGAGTAGAAATAGCCGGACCCGTTGAGGAAAACGCCGTTCACACCCCGCTTCCGGTATTCCTGGAAACGCTGCTGCATCACATACAGGATGGGATAGGGCGAGAGATAATCGTCGAAGTTACACACGTAGTCCCAGATGTACACGTTGTCGGTAATCTCTTTCCACTGATCCAGCAGTTTGAAAAACGCCTTGCTTTCCGGCGTCTCCTCCTCGCTCCACACGCGCGGATAGTCGATGGCCGACAGGAACACGCCCGTGTTGTCCGGCAGCCGGTGGTCCGGCAGGGTGGACGTGGTGGAATAGCCCGGGATGAAGAAAGTGTGGTTGGGGAAACGTGTGGCCAACTTTTCCACAAAATTCACCACGGCCGGCGTGGCGTTGCCGGGCTTGTTGCCCGCCATCTCGCAGCGGCGGCACATGCACACGATGCCGTTATCGTTGGGGCCGATGGTCATGCGGTACGGCGTACTGGCACCATCCCCGTAGTTGTCCTGGATGTACTGGATGGTCAGGTCCAGCAGTTTGTCGGAAGAGAAGCAGAACTGGGTGGGGTGGGCCAGGCCACCGGTACGGGCCAGCATCTCCTGGTCCATGTTCTGGTAACCGAAGGTCATGTCTCCGTTGGAGCCCAGCACGCGGGAAAGGTTATGTCCCCAGATGCCCCAGTCGTATTCCAGGTTGTTCAGGGCCAGCAGGTAGGTCATGTCCGGATTCTGGTTGGTGGGCATGTAAATGTCCCGGTATTCGAACGGGAATGTGACCACCGTATCGCGCCCCGACAACAGCAGCGGCGGAAGGTCATCGGTGATGATGCCCGGGTCTTCCCGGCCGATCATCTTGATGAACTGGTAGGCCAGCCAGGTGAAAGTGCGTTCATCTTTGGCCGCCAGATAATAACCCTGCGGCGTGTGCTGGTAGGCGAAATCTCCGTCCACATCGGGACCGATGTGAATGGTCACGTCAATGCCCGCCTTGTCCACGATAATGTCCTCCGTGCGGTTCTGCAGGTGTTTTTTCAGGTAATCGGACATCTTGGTGTCCAGCGTTCGGCCGGGGATGTCCGGATGGATGTAGTACTGGTGCAGGGCCGGTTTACTGCCCACGGTTACGGAACCGCAGGACAGGGCCAGCAGGAAAGCCAGCGCCAGGCTAGAAATAAATCGCGACAGAGACATGGGCCATCAACATATTTCGGTAAGTGACTGCAGTACGCTGGTCGTACACGGTGTTCCAGGTACCGGAAACCGAGAGTGCCAGGTTGTAGGTTACCGCCCACTGGGCCGTGAGCGAGACGAAGGAATTGAGCCGGTCATAGATGCCGGAGCTGTAGTAGTAGTTGAGGAAGGTGAGTTCCGGGGCCGTACCTGCACCGCCCTGGGCCTCGATGTAGGTGCGTCCGCCTTCCACGGGATAGAAGCGGAAACGCGCCAGCGTGTTGAAGAAGAAGATGTCGTGCAGCGCGCCGATGGTGGCCCTGCCGCCCGCATAGAAGTGGCCGAAGGTCTTGAACACACCTCCGTTCAGCGAGTACATGGAGGCGCCGTCCCGCATGAAGCGGTAGGAAACGCCCGTCTCCAGATCCCAATCCCGGGGCAGGTGCCAGGCAAAGTCCACGTCCACCACCCAGCGCGGGAAGAAGGCGTTGGCCAGGGCCGACGTGGCCTTCATGGTGACGATATTCTCAAAATCGTGGGTCCAGGAGGCCTGCAGCTGCAGTCCCTGGCCGCCCACGGAATTGTACATCTTTTCCTCGCTGTCGTAGTCGGCATCGCGGCCGGTATAGTTCAGGCGCGCCTCCAGGGCATCCTGCGCCCAGCTGCGGGTATAGCCGATGGTGGCCAGGCCCAGCAGGTGCTGGTTGTCGGTAAAGCGGAACAGGTCTATGCCGGCGTCCACGCTGTTGTGCAGCGTACGGGCGCGGAGCGTGTTCATGCGGGCCTTGTACTCCCCTTCTTCCAGCACGGAAGGCGTGTATTTGCTCTGGAATACATAGGCCGAATCCCACTGGTGCTGTTTTTCGTACAGCAGGCCGCGGGTATAGCGGATCTCCGGATCCATGGGCCGCACCGCCAGGGCAGAATCCAGCACGGCTTCGGCCCTTGTGTAATCCTTGTCCTTATACAGTTTGTTGGCAATCTGGCCGGAAACGCCCGCATAGACGCGCTGGAGGTCGTCATCGGCCGGGAAGTCGGACAAATAGGCACGCAGGATGTTCAGCGCCCGTTCATGCTGTCCCCTCTCCGACAGCTCATTGGCCGCCTTGATGGGGAACGTGAGGTCGTCGGGATACAGGCGGATACCGCGCAGGGCATACGGGAGCGGGTCTTCGGCGGTGCGCAGGGAATAGCGCAGGCCCCAGTAGTCCGTATTGTCAATCTCCAGTAGCATGTCGGTCACATCCTGCAGGCCTTTCACGGCGCCGTTGGCCAGGCGGTCCCGCAGATAGGTATAGGCCGTTTCCTTGTAGGCGTTGCCCAGCGCCAGGACGGCCGCGGAATCCCGGGCCTCCACGTAAGAGGCTTCCAGGGCCTGCAGGGCAGCCTCCGGCTTGCCCTGCTTCACCAGTACGGCAGCGTAATCCACCGTCACCAGGTACTCGGGATCGGTTTTCAGGCGTTCCCGCAGCATCTGCACGGCCTGTTCCATCTGGCCGGTTTCCTTATAACAGGTGGCCAGGCGGCGTATGGCCAGGGCCTTGATCTCCGGATCCACCGAGCGTTTACGCACGAATTCCAGCACCGGGATGGCCTGGTTGTAGGCTCCCTCCGCCATGAGTTCGGCGCCTTCGTTCACCCGCTGGCGGCAGGCGGCCAGGTTGAGGTCGTAGTCGTCGGGGTACTTGGCCAGGCCGGCATCCAGCGTCTTGCGGGCACTCTCGTGGCGGCCCATGCGGTCGTACACCTCATATTCCATCATATACCACTTGGCAGCGTCCCCGCGCACGCGGCGCGCTTCATCTATATAATATAAGGCATCGTCGTAATAGCCTTTCTGCACCGAGTGATTCAGCAGGTACTGCAGGGACTCGTACGTATGTTCCGTCTTATAGACGCGCGTGTACATGGCGTAAGGGTCCGATTCCTCCACCTGACGGGCCGATTCCGACAGCACATAGTCGTACAAGGCCTTCAGTTCCGGAGTCTTTCTTTCTTCGTACTGGGCGCGCACCAGGGCCAGGGCGCTGGCCGTACGGCCTTCGGCCAGCATGATGTCCGTAGCCTTGCGGATGAGGATTTCGTTGCCCGGGGATGCGTTGATGGCATAGGCCAGGTTATCCAGGGCATCTCCCGTACGGCCGGCCCGCACCAGGATGTTGGTATAGGCCATCTGGTAATCGGTATCGGACGGCGTAATGCGCACAATCTCCTTCAAGGCGGCCTCGGCGGCGTTCATGTCGCCGTCCAGGCGGGCCTGCTGGTAAGCCGATTCCAGCACGTCGAAATAGTCTCCGGTAATGGAGGCGTCCGAAGGATAAATCTGGGACAGGCGCTGCAGCAGGGTGTTGGCCTCCTCGAAGTTACCCATCTTCTTATAGAGGTCCACTTTTCGCAGCCACAGGCCCTTCCAGTAAGGGTTGATTTCCAGCAGCTCGTTCACATAGCAGATGGCGCTGGAGTAGTTTCCGGTAATCTCTTCGATGTTCACCAGCAGGGTCTTGGCGTCCACGAAGTGATAATTGATCTGACAGGCCTTCACCAGATGGTAACGGGCCCTGTCGTAATTCTTGCCGTTCCACCAGTATCGGCCGGCCAGGTAGTGCAGGTTGGCGTCGTCCGGATACAGTTCCAGGCTCTCGTCCAGCAGTTCCTTACCCTTGGCCCAGCGGTGCTGGGAGAACAGATTGGTCACCTGATCCACATAGTAGGACGCCGGCTGCCGACGCTTGAACAGCCCGTTCCCGCTGTCCTTGGACGAGGAGGACGAGGTAGTCCTGGCCCCGGTCCTGGGAGGCTGGGCCATCACAGCGGTTGCAGAAAGCAACACAGCAACTATGAGTATCAGGTATTTACGCATCGGCCTTCCCCTCCTCTTTCTTTTCTTCGATGGCCGATTTGGCCGCGGCAACGGACGTGGCTGCAGACACCGCCGTGCTGCCGGCGGCTCCCGCTTGCGCGGGTTTCTTGTTGGCGCTCTGCACACCCTTACGGGTCATGTTACCCCAGACCATCTGGGTACCCAGGATCTGCTTCACATAACCGCGCAGGCTGAAGTAGACGTTGATGGGATGGTAGAAGAACGGCTCCAGCAGCGACGCCAGGATAAACCACAGGTAGTCGGTGCGCTTCTTGAAGGACGTACCCACCCAAACGTCATAAGAGATAATGAGCACCGTGAGCAGCTGGGCGAAGATATACAGGCCCAGGAAGGCAATCCAGATGGTGCTCCAGTTGATGGCCCACTGCACCAGCAGCGACACCACCATAAAATAACCCAGGAACTCGATGACGGGGGCCGAAAGCTCAAAAATGAGGATGTACGGCAGCGTGAGCATACCGTACTGCCGGTAGTTCCGGTTCCACAGCATATCCCGGTGCACCGTGAAGAACTGGAACAGGCCGCGTCCCCAGCGGGTGCGCTGGCGGTTGAGCACCTTGAAGTTGGGCGGACCCTCCGTCCAGCAGCAGGTTTCGGGAATCTGCACCACGCGGTAGTCTTCTCCGGAATCGCACATGTAGCGGATCATGCGCGCCACCATATCCATATCCTCGGCAAAGGAGTCACCGTCGTAGCCGCCGGCCTTGATGACCACTTCCCTGTCAAACATGCCGAATCCGCCTGACACGTTCTGCATGGCGTTGATGCGGCTCAGGGCCGTCTTGCCGATGAGGAAGGAACGCGTATATTCCAGGTCCTGGAACAGCGGGATCATGTCGTGCGGCGGGTGGGACTCCACCATCTTGCCTTCTTCTACGATGGAGCCGTTGCTCATGCGCATGGTGGCGCTCACAGCAATCACGCGACGCGTAGAAGCCATGGTGGGCCAGATCATGCGGTAAAGGGCGTTCTTCTCCAGCACGCAGTCCACGTCGGTGCAGATGAAGAACTTGTTGGACACCACGTTCACGCCGGCGTTGGAGGCATCGGCCTTGGTACCGCCGTTCACCTTATCCACCACGGTGAGGCGCTTGAACGCGGGATTGTCGCTCTTGGTCTTGTACAGGCCCTTGAAGGGCTTGGTCTTGATCTTTTCTACGTAGGCGTACGGGACCTTCACCAGGTCGAAGTTCTCGATGAGCAGCTGCAGCGTCTTGTCCTTGGAACTGTCGTTCACGATGACCACCTCGAAGTCCGGATAATCCAGGCTCAGCAGGGATTTCACGTTAGTGATCACAGTCTTTTCCTCGTTGTACGCGGGAGCCACGATGGACACGCCGGGGGTATACGGACTCTTTTTCAGTTCGCCGATAGTATAGTCATCGTCGTGGTACGTGTAGTGCTTGCGGTGCTCGAAGAAAGCCAGCACCGCCATGGCCACGTAACTGGAGATAACCAGCGTGGAATATACGATGACGAAGTAACTGAACCAGTCGTAAACCCACTCAGGCATATCTTCTGCTGTCTATCAGGTCACACTCAATATGCTTGAAGTAGATCGCAAACTCCTTGGGAGATTCCTGCTTCAGGCGCTCGTATGCCTGCAGGCCGATGCTGCCATAACCGTGAATCACCCGCAGGAGCATCATGCGGGTCACGTAGTCCGTGGTCTGCATGAAGTCGTCTTCCAGGAACTGGAGCACCTTGGGATTGCCGGAGTTAATGGCTCCCAGGGCCTCGGCCAGTTCCTGGCGTTCCGTATAGGAAGCCGACAGGTAACGCCGGGTGAATTCTTTCTCGGCCGGCACGTATTCCATGGCGCCCAGCGCCTTGATGAGGGCGCAGGAGAAACGCTCGTCGCGGGAATTCTGCAGCATGGACAACATCTCGGCGCAGTCTTCCCGGCGGTGGAACAGCCGGATTTCGTTGATGGCGAATATGCGAAGTTCTTCATTGATGGGCGTACGGTTGCACCAGTGGATGAAGTTGGGCATGGACATGCCGTTCTGCTGGCGGTACACCAGCACGTTGTGGAACTTCACCACCATTTCGTCCGTAAACACCAGGTTAGGGTCGTCCAGGAGTACCTTGAACGGATAGGAGGTGCCGAAGCGCGCCGCATGCAGGCGGGCGTTGTTCTCCAGCTTGCGGTCCTTGGTGAACAGGTAACGGGACGCAACGGCCTCCTTGAGGTTGGCGTCCATGTCGGCCACGTTCTTGAAGGCGACGATACGCTTGCGGATACTGCGGGAGCGCACCTGCTCTTCAAAGTAAATGGGCATTTTAAGCACCTGCAGCATACGCTGCCAGTTCACCTTATTCATTTGGTCGCCGTACTGGCGGTACATGTCGATGAGCATGGGTACATAGCGCCGGTGCTGCCGCTCATGCATCTTGAAGTTCTTGGGGAGTTCCAGCAAGGCCGAAATCTCCAGGGGCTCCATGGTGCGGGCTTCCAGGGCTATCTGCTTCATCTTGTCCCAGTACTTCACGCGGTTGTGCGCGATAATCCTGGTATCGGTGGCCGACCGCACCACGCGGACCAGGTTGCCTATGACGATGGCCACGATCAGTATCATACTGATGGTGGAGAAAATCGCCCAAACCCGTATTACCGGCGGATATTCGGCCAGCCGGTAATACAGGATCAGGAGATAATATTTCCAGTACGCGTACCGCGAAAGCACGTAGTACTCCATCGCACAAACCTTTGTTTATCGTCTTACCATTACCATTCACAAGAAAGATAGGTGTAGTTCAAATCCTTCTTATACCAGTCTTTGGACAATGTGCCATTGGATTCGGCCCACTCGTGATAGTGCGGGTAGGCGTTGGCGAAGTAGGTCATCTCCCAGGCGTGACGGGTGAGCACCGGGCACTTGAAGGCCCAGACCTGGCCGTTGGTGGCCACATAGGTCACGTCGGGGTTCAGGTGATCCAGGTTGGCATTCAGGCGCTTGGTATACTCGTCGGCATAGACGTGACCGTCCTTGGTCTGGTAGTCCAGGGGCTGATAACCCTTGAGGCCGATGGGCGTATAGTCTTTCTTCACCGCGAAGAAGTTCTGGGCCATGTTGTTCATCACGGCCTCGATCATGTTCTCCTTGGCTGCCACGCTTTCCTCGGGCTCCATTTCGGCACGGGGCTTCATGTGGTAAATCACGGTGTAAGTGTACAGGCCGCCGTCCACGTTCACATAGCCGGGAATGGTATTATAGAACGTCTTGCTGGAAAGCTGGGCGAAGGTATAAGGTTCCTTCACATTCTCCAGTTCGGGGTCGTACTGGGACTTGTCGGGCTCCGGCCAGCCGCTCCACAGGCGCAGGGCGGGGTTCATCACGTGTTCGGTCACATTGCCGTGATCGTCCTTGTGCAGATATACGTCCTTACCGGCGGCCTGGTTCCACTTCTTGCCATTGTAAGCCTGCAACTGGCCGATCTCGATGGACGGACGGTTGGTATTCCGGGTGAATTGTGAACCGGACAAGGCGTCATAGTGGATGGAATTCTCAGTGAAATTGATGGCCCGGGCCCAGGCAGGCAGGTCTCCGTGGGGGTTCTGCCAGCTGTCCAGAGTCATGTATTCGCTCACAGACTGCACATAGTCCGTGTTGAAGTTCTCCAGGGCCACACCTACGCGCCAGATGTCGTCACCGCCGAGGGCACGGACGTGGAGGACCACCTTCACCTGTTCGCGCCAGCCTTCGGTGGCCAGGCGGTCGTTGCTCACAGTAACGGCCTCGATATCGTAATCCACCACCACGTCGTTGAAGTCCAGGTTGTACTTGCCGTTCTTGGCATCGGGCATCTTGGGCCACTTGTCATCGAACATCACCACGCCGCTGGAATGGTAGTTGGTGAAGTCTCCGTCGGTGGTAACATAAGTTTTGGGCTCGGGGAAATCGCCCTCTCCCAGTTCGATTTCAACGGCATCCTCGTCCACCGCGGGTTCCTCCACGGCGCCTTCGGCAACAGCCTGGTCCACCAGGTTGCCGTTGGGAACAAAGTCATTATTGACGCTGCCGCAACCGCAAGAGCAGCCCCAAGGCATGCACATCTGGCAACCGACGCAGCCCGTGCCGCAGTAGCTGTACTTGTAGTCCACGGCCACGTGGTCTTCAATCACATAAGCATCATCCAGGACATAGGCCATAGGCACCACGCCGCCGTTGTACACAAACTTGTAAACGAGGGTGTGGTTGTGTTCCTCATCATAAACCACCACGTCGGCGGGATAGCGCTTGGTCTGCCAGTCAATCCAGCCAAATTCCCAGGGCATGATGATATAGCGCTGCTTGCCAAACTGGCCGCTGATGGCACTGTCGATGAAAACGCCTTCCACCACGGGAATCTCAACTTCGCCGGAAGCCTTGGTGGCAGCTTCCCCGGGGATGTAATAGATTCTCTTCACCTTAGCGGGAACCTTGCTCTTGAGGAGAAGGTCCACAGTGCCGAAGGGCTCCACATCCTTGCCATCCTTGGCGGGCTGGATCTTGGGAGTCACAGCCTGGGGCACGGTGGTAGTTTTGCCGTTGGCATCCTGGTACTCGATGTACAGGGTGTTGGTGGCGGCGGGAACCGTCACGGTGGCAAAATAGGAATAACCGGTAGGGATGGCCTTGGAGAAAGCATCCTCAATGCCCATCTTCTTGGTCTGGTTCTCGGTTCCGGGGACCGGATCCAGCACGCAGGACACTGCCATCATGGACAGTGCCGCAGAAAGAATCAATTTTAAAGTCTTCATAACTAACTATTTAGGTAACACTACTTCAACATAGCGGCCACGGGAGCCGATACTTTGGCAAACTCGCCTTCGGCCAGCACTTTACAGGAACCGGTGAAGCGGGAATCCAGTTCTACCTGGAAACGCTTGAAGAACAGGTTTCCGGTAATGGTGCAGTTGGGCTTGAGGGACAGGGTCTCCTGGGCGTAGATGTTTCCGGCGGTCAGCTTGCCGCTGAAATCCACGTTGTTGCAGAAGAAGTCTCCTTTGAGCACGGCTTTCTCACCGACCACCAGGCGGCCGGCGCAGTACAGGCGGCCTTCGAAGTCGCCGTCAATGCGGATATCATTCTCCGTAGCCAGGTCTCCGGTGAATTTGGAACCCAAGGCGATACGGTTCACATCGTTGGAATTGGGGGTAGTAGGAATGGCAGACATAGTAATAATCGTTCGTTCAGTTTTCTTTTCAGTTTCCTCGGAAACATTGTTTTTCCGTCCCAGCATCATTTCTCTTCAGTTTTTGCCGGCTGGGGTTCGGCTTCGGCCTTGTGAGCCGGCTGGTTGGCCAATTTGCTGAATTCATTGTCCTGCAGCGCACGCAGGTTGCCGGTGATCTTGGCATCCAGGTCCACTTGGAGACGTTTGTAGCGGAGGTCACCGTTTACGGAGCAGGTACCCTTGAGGGTAAGGGTATCGGCCACATAGAAAGTGCCTTTGTCCATTTTTCCGCTGAAGTCTACATTCTGGCAGATGACATCGCCGTTCACCACGGCGCTCTCGCCTGCTACCAGACGTCCTTTGGAAGTGAGGCGTCCGTCGAACTTACCGTCCACGCGGATGTCTCCGGAGGTTGAGATTTCCCCCTTGAAAGTTGTGCCGGCCGATAGACGGCTGACCTCGTTCAGATTTACGTTGTTGTCCATTTTTTTATGAATTTGGTATTAGTATTCAATTTAAACAAGCCCTTTTCCGTGGCAGTTCTTGTACTTGAGGCCGCTGCCGCAGGGGCAAGGGTCGTTGCGGCCCACGTGCTTGTCCACGCGCACGGGCATGCGGCTCTTCTGCTCCCCGTTGGTGGACAGCTGGGAAGGGTCGTTGGTGCGCATCTGCTGGAGGTTGCGGTTGGGCTGGGTGGCCGGCCGGGCCTCGCGGGCGTCGGAGGCATCGCGCAGCGGGATGAAGGCGCGCAGCAGGAAAGCCAGCACTTCCTCGTTCAGTTTTTCCAGCATTTCGGTGAACAGGTTGTAGCTTTCCAGCTTGTACACCACCAGCGGGTCTTTCTGCTCGTAGGCGGCGTTCTGGACGCTCTGGCGGAGGTCGTCCATGTCACGCAGGTGCTGCTTCCAGTAATCGTCGATATAGAAGAGGATGATGTTGCGGCTCAGGGCCTTGGCAATCTCCTTGCTCTCGGTTTCATAGGCCTTTTTTAGGTTCACGCTCAGAGTGAGCTGCTTCTTGCCGTTGGTGATGGGGATGGCGATGTTCTCGTACATGCTCCCCTGCTTCTCGAACACGGTCTTGATCACGGGGTTCACCTTCTCGATCATGGTGTTCATACGGCGCTCGTACACCTCCTGCATGTGGGCGGCCAGTTTTTCGGCAATCTCCCGCGGCTTGGCATCGGCATAGAAATCGGCGTCGAAGCCCAGGTCGATGGACAGGCGGCCGATGACCATCTCCTCGAATTCCTCGTAAGGCATGCCCTCGGCCCGCTGGGCCAGCAGGGTGGCGGTGTCCTCCATCATGTTCTGGACATCGATCTCGATGCGTTCTCCGGAGAGGGCGTTGCGGCGGCGGGAGTACACAGCTTCACGCTGGTAATTCATGACGTCGTCGTATTCCAGGGTGCGTTTGCGCCAGCCGAAGTGGTTCTCTTCCACCTTCTTCTGGGCATTCTCGATGGCCTTGGACAGCATGGAGGCCTCCAGGGCCTCGTTTTCTTCCATACCCAGCTTGTCCACGATGCCGGCGATGCGCTCGCTGCCGAACTTGCGCATGAGGTCGTCTTCCAGGGAAATGTAGAAGCAGGAGCTTCCCGGGTCTCCCTGACGGCCGGCACGTCCGCGGAGCTGACGGTCCACGCGGCGGCTGTCGTGACGGGTGGTGCCGATGATGGCCAGGCCGCCGGCCGCCTTCACCTCGGGACTCAGCTTGATATCGGTACCACGGCCGGCCATGTTGGTGGCGATGGTCACGTGGCCCTTGAGACCCGCGTTGGCCACAATTTCAGCCTCACGGGCGTGTTCCTTGGCGTTGAGGACATCGGCCGATATGCCGCGCAGCTTCATCATGCGGGCCAGGAGCTCGGAAGTCTCCACGTCGGTGGTACCCACCAGCACCGGGCGTCCGGCGTCGGAAAGTTCCACCACTTTGTCGATGACGGCGTTGAACTTGGCTTTCTTGGTCTTGTAGATGACGTCGTTCTGGTCGTCGCGGATGACGGGACGGTTGGTGGGGATGACCACCACGTCCAGCTTGTAGATGTCCCAGAACTCACCGGCTTCCGTTTCGGCCGTACCGGTCATACCGGCCAGCTTGTGGTACATGCGGAAGTAATTCTGCAGGGTGATGGTGGCGAAGGTCTGCGTGGCGGCTTCCACCTTCACGTTTTCCTTGGCTTCCACGGCCTGGTGCAGTCCGTCGCTCCAGCGGCGGCCTTCCATGATACGGCCGGTGGATTCG
>Ga0265298_10003094_pt1 | contig 22350 bp, 23 predicted proteins | sample AusTroGonzalo_MG_3_FD_193486 | JGI IMG/M metagenome (GOLD analysis project Ga0265298, IMG submission 193486) | Bovine rumen microbial communities from tropical cattle in Woodstock, Queensland, Australia - Gonzalo_01 | ecosystem: Host-associated > Mammals > Digestive system > Stomach > Rumen ...
TTTAATAAAGAGTTTCTTGAAGTCAGCGATGTATTCGGTTTCTTTCATACGGTCTGACCTAATGAGGTTATTGATTTTGAAGTGTTTTTGAAGGATTAACGAGTCACCTCTAATCATCAAGAATCCTTTTGTAATAAGTGGCTCTAAGTCACCTTGATTAGCACCGATTAAGCGGATAATACTTCTAGCGTTAGAGACATATCCTCTATCATCAGTGTCCATTCCTAATTGGAAGTAGAGTTCACGGCTGCTTACAGGCAATTCCAAGAAAGCATCACTTCTGACTATCTCGGTTGAGAACATTCTTCGTTTAGCCATTTTTCTTTGCCTTTCTAATAACGATGCCACCGCTCTTTGTCATTTCGAAGGTAACATCATCACCAGTAGTGATTCCGACTGTCTCAAGAACTTCTTTTGGAATGAATACGCGACCTTTAGAGTCGACTTTTCTTGTTTTCTTTAAGTACATAAGGTTTACACTTTCCTTTCTTTAAGAATTGGTGTTTTAAGTGTTATCGCCTCACATTAGGTTATTTATTTAATTCATCAGCGAGGTCATCACCTTGTTTAGGCGGGACTTCTTCTGTAACTGGTTCAGGTTCAGCTTCGACTACAACACCGTTTTCATCGATTTTTGGAGCAGTTTCGATAATGTCTTCGTTATCGTTACCATCGATGTAGTTATAAGTGCCATCTTCGTTAATAACTGCTTGGTCAGATTCGATAGCTTTGACTAAGTCGACTGACATTGGAGCAAACTTGGAGATTTGTTTGAGCATTGTTTTTTTAGCCATACCATCGAAGTCTTTAGCCCAGAATGTGAATTGGGTATTCTTCTTAAGGTCGGCAGCATAGCCTGGAGAATATGTCTTCGCGTGAAGTTCCATTTTCTCTTTTGTCCAGTAGAGTTCTTGGACATAACCATTTGTGGTTTCAAAGAAACAGTAGTAACCAATAACTGGTGCTTTTGCTCTTTCTTCTTCGTTTTCGAGATATCTGAACTCAAAGTCATTGAGAATAGGATTGAATCTAACTAATTCACCTGCTCTGACTTCGATAACGTGGATCTTCTTCATTTGTCCAGAACGAATCATGAGTTGGATAATACCTCTCCAACCAACTTGGAATTGAGCTACTGTGCGGTTGTTCTTTTTATCTTTGTAAGGTAAGACATAACCGAAGCCCATTTGATTGTTGAGTGGGAGACCTAAAGTCTCGGCATTTAATGCAGCGCTTACGAGTGTTGCTCTATCGCATTCTTGTAAGTCTGGGTTCATACTGCATAATGTGATGAGTGATGTCACAAAGCGTGCAGCTTTGGTTTTATCACTAATAGCGTTACTAACTAACGCACTTCCGATTTTGCCGTTAAGGTAGGCACTGACGGATTCAGATTTACCTGTTGCTTTGACTGGTGCTTTAATGTTTCCAGTTGTAGGTGTTAATGACATAACTATTTCCTTTCAAACTTGAATTGGAGACCTTTTGATTTGAGGAAGTCTCTGACCTCTAATAATTGAGATTTGGTTCCTGAGATAGATAGATAGAATTCTTCAACAGGTTCAGCTGGTGCTGGTTCTGTGGTTGGCTCTTCTTCTTTAGGAGTCTCTTCTTGTACTGGCGCTTGAGCAGGAGCAGGCTCTGGCTTTGGTGCATGAGTAAGCTCATAAACACGCTTTTCTTCAGAGATGGCTCTACCCATATCGAGATACTCGACATAGAGTTTGACAGTCATTGTTCTTCTTTCTTCATCAGCGACAAGAGTTTCGATATTGACAATGTCGGATTCCACCTTTTCAAAGAAAGCGGTGATTTCCTTTTCAATTGCCTTTAATGAAGTTCCAGCATTCAACCACTTATCGTTCCATAACTTGGCGAGTGGGATTTGTCTTGGATTTTCGAAGTTAGCGAAGAGTTCTTCAACTTCTTCTCTCTTCTTCTTCTTCTTCATGTTCTCTTCGTACTCTTTGATTTGGGCATCGACTACTGAAGAGGCTTCATCAATCATCGCGATCAACTCTTTGATTTGGTTTTCACCATATTCGTATGGTTCCATATACGCTTTTTTAACCGCGATCTTCTTGGTATTGAATGCTTTAGCAGCATTATTGAGTCTTGCTCTTAAGTCTTTAGCTTCACCATAATCAGTGAGTTTGAAGTCTTTATATTGAGCAAGAATGGAAGCAAGCGCTTCTTTGATTTCAGCAAAGTTCTTGATTTCGAACTTCAATCCAGGTTGGTTGACATCAACTATATCTGGCAAGAATTGTTTTTCTTCTGGCATATTTACCCTCCTATATTCCAATTCTTAATGGTGGTTCTATGTCTTTCATAACATAGTGTTCCCAATAATATGTCTCGGCATCTTCGAGATTTGCGATATCGTGCTTACATAACTCACGAGTGAACAAGTACGAGCGGAGTGTTGCTCTGTCATCACCATCTTTAGTTTTATAACTAAGTAAGGCAACTAAGACGCAGAACTCGAATTCTGGATTCACTACGAAGTAATGAAGGATTTGGTCGTAGTAGTTATCAGGTACACCGTCAGTCCATTTTTCTTTAGCTGCGGATTTGATTACATCGGCGGTCTTAACCTCGATGAATCCTTTCTTGCCTGAGTGCTTATCCACGAGCCTGCCATCGAGTGTCGCGGTCAAGTATGGTTTGTCTACACGATAGAGAAGTTCAATGTATCCATCGTTTTCAAGTGTAGGTGGATTTATAACTTCAAAGTCATCTACATACTTGAGTGCAAACAATGCACGGATATGTTCTTCAGCTCTTTTGCCGAATAAGACATAAGGTTTGTCTGAGATATCTTTAGGGGTCTCAATTCCCTTTAACTCTCGATAGAGTTGTTGTTTGTTGCGGTATGGATTCTCATCAAGAATGACTGAGGCATCACTACCGCCAATAGTTCTGTGAGCGAGCCAATCTTCATGGCTAGTACACTTTGTAATTCCAGTGGTCTTTTCCATTTATGCCTCGCTTTCTTCTTCGTTTGATAATTTGCGGATTTTTTCGATTTCAATGTCTCTAGTCGTTCCGATACATTCCATCACTGAGTCAACGGTTACACATTGAGATAGATAACGGATTGATCCACCGAACTCTCTAAGTGCTTGATTTTTAATTTGGATCGCTTTTGTCGTTCCACAATCTAAGTACTCAGCGATATCGTGGTAAGTCCAATGTGGTTTAGTTAAGAGTTCTTTCTTTCTTTCCAGTGTCATTCTGCTGTGCTTTCCCAACTTTCAACTGAAAAAAAAGTACGGACAATTTCTGCTGGGTCGTTGATTCCTAAAATAGATGTTGCTTTCACAATATCTTCTCTTGACCAGCCGCTTTTGTTCGCAACTTTTAATTGCATCATATTTTCGGTTACACCGAAACGTTTTGCGAACTCTTTAATAGAGCCACAAGCTTCAACAATGTGACCGCGTAAAATGCGATTATCGAATACGACTCTTCCGCCTTTCTTTTTAGGTGTCATAGGTAACTCCTTTCTTTATGTTTTTATGTGATTTCACACATTTCTTGCTTCTATTCTAATTCATTTATGTGAAAAGTCAAATAGTTTTATGTGAAAAATTGAAAAAAATATTGTTTTAGCGAAACGTAGTGATATAATTGAAGCAGGTCAAGGAAAGGAGAAGAAAATGGAAGTTGTTGCGACATTCGCTGAACGTCTAAAAGAAATAATGAGAATAAGGAATGTACGTGCTCGTGATATCACGTATCACACAGGCATCCCTGGTTCATCGATTTCCCACTATTTACGTGGCGACTATGACCCAAAACAACCAGTTATTATTAAACTTGCTATTTATTTACGAGTGAATGAAGCCTGGCTAATTGGGTATGACTGCGATATGGAACGCTTTGAACCGACATTAGAGGGTAGCAAAAAAGAGATTATGGAAATGCTTGATTTGTTATCGAATGATGATGTAGAGAGAGTCAAAAACTTTATTCAAACTTATTTCATTGACCGTTAGGAAGTTAACCGCGCCTGACTATAAAAAAAGAGCCATTAAGACCGCAATTCTTATTGGCTCAGCGGTTTCAGGAAAGTGTAGATTGAACGACTAACTTTTATTAAAACCTTTTTGATTATATCAAACATTTAGGAGGATTACAAGATGAGAAAAGGCATTTATAAGGATGAGAAACGTGGAACATGGTATATAAACACCAAAGTCCGCGTGAATGACGAGTTACGCAACGTGACCATTCGTGGGTACATAAGCAAGCGTGATGCAGATGCGGACTATGACCGCGCTATATCACAATGGGTAAAAGACCATACGAAACACTGCCAAGTCATATTCTTCAAAGATTTGGTTGAGGAAGTAAAAAAAGATCGATCCATTTCTGTCAAACGACAAACTATGAGGGCGGATGAATCGGTTTACACCAAGTATTTACTTCCGAACTTTGGGAAAGAGCTAATAGAAAATGTCTTTAAGAAAGACAAAATTACTGACTGGTATAACAGTTTTATAGCAGACGAGAACGTTTCTATACAACGCAAAAACAAAGTTATTACACGCTTTAAGGATGTGCTTGCTTACGCATATAGACACCTCTATGTGGATGCTCCTACATACCAGATATGTGATGTCGTGCTTAAGCACTTACGCGAGAACATCGTCCAAAAGAAAGAAAAGGACATCTGGACAAGGGAAGAATATGAAAGATTTATCGATGCCATACCTATGGATTCGATTTGGTATCCGTTCTTTGTTCTCTTTGGTGAACTAGGTTGCCGTATTGGTGAAATCCAGGGTTTAATGTGGAAGAACTTTGATGCCGACAAGAAACTCATCTTCATTTGTCAACAAGTAGTCGAGGCAACCGGCGAAGGTCATTGGGTTATCGAGACTCCAAAAACTGCATCCAGTATTCGCTATAATAGACTTACAGATGAGACTACTACTCTATTACTTGAGTTAAAACAAATAATGCACGCTCGCGATGATGACTTCGTATTCGGTGGCAATGCGCCTAAGAGTAGACACGCGATCCGCGATGCAATGTATAAGTATGCGGATAAGGCAAACGTGCATCGTATCACACCTCACGGCATACGACACAGCAATGCCTCTTGGCTCGTTGAGACTGTTGAAACGATGGAAGATGTCAAGGTTATTTCTAACAGACTCGGTCACTCAAGCACACAGATGACACTCGATACATACTCACACGTATTGAACTCACGAGAGAGTGCAATGATAGGCGTGTTAGGTAGGCGTAATCGTGAGGGAAAAAATGTCGAAAAAATCTGAAACTAGATAAAAACTTGTGAAACTCGGTTTCGTGACATATCATTTATATATGATATAGGGTCTAAAAAGTCCTATTATGAAACATAGCGAAATGAACTTAAAAGAACCCGTCATCTGCTCCATTAAACAACTAACCTCGATTATATCGAGGTTTTTTGTTGGTTTCAAGTGCCTGTGAGGTAAAAATGGGGGAAAATTGACCGATTTGAATAAAAAAGAGCGACCGTTAGTTTCGATCGCCCTTGCTTAAGCACATACTACTTGAGTATATACTTACGTAGCTACTTACGTATATTTTATGCGAAGTCTTCCCAGTAATCTAAGCTCGATTCTCCGTAGCTCATATCTGATAGACCGAGTGAATCTAAGATTCTGGTTATCACATCATCTGCCGATTTGCACGAATCATCTTCGAAAACGCCGCCATCGATTCCCAGGCGAGTGTCTCCATCAATGTACGAGTAATCGTATCCGCCTTCGCTGCAATCTTGCACGAATAGATAGTTACCGTTGTCGAGCACTACGAATTGTTCATCAATCATACACATATATGTACCCTCCTATGCTTGAGTGCTTAAGCGTATCTCTGCAAAGTACGCTTGTAGATTTTTGAATTCCTTTGGTTCCAGACCATTGTCTTTACACCATTGAAGATAGAATTTTACTTGTTCTGCGAATGTTAATCGTTCCATAAATGTACTCCTGTTCCGTGCAAGGATAGGCATTATGCCCATCCAAGCACTTGTTTGCGAGAATTACCAAGTTCTCACTACGCCTCCCATTGAGGGTTTCACTCCAATCCAACCGAATTCAGAGCAATCTGGGTCATCCAAGTTCATTACGTATGCACAGGCTTGTGCTTTGGCAAGAGCATTGCGGTCACTTGCCCATTCGTGTTCATCCTTGCTTACGTATAAGAGCGAGAGCATATCGCCCATTGTGGTATGTGTTAATTGAGCGTGATAGACAAGGATTCCTTTGGATGATTCGATATCCTTGATTCGCTTTTCCCATGATGGGTTGTTATCTACAAAGTAGAGAACAGCATTGAACATGGCGTTTTGGCGTTCACTGTAATACAGTTTGCCTGAGCGGAATGCCTTACGTACATTGCCCATTAGGTTGAGCATTTGCATACGTGTTAGAGCTTCAGCTTTTTGTCTCTCTATGAGAGTGTTTGTGATTTTTGCGGTTTCCATTAGTCGTTCCTCCTGTGTGATTAGAATACCTGCGATGTATGTACAACACCATTTATGGTGTGCCAAACCGTGATTGATTTGAGTTCTCCGAAGTAACCTTCGGTATCGTCATCTATGTATGTGTTCTCGACGAATTTATCAGCGTCATCTGTGATGTAAATACTGACTTCGTCATTGTTCCAGACTGCTACGACGACATAATTTGCGTCACACGAGTCCATTGCGTCTATGTTCACCCATCTATCGAGTGCTTGAGTACCATAGCGAGTACCGATTGCTGTTAATGTAGCGATAAGTTCTGTTGTTTTCATAATTTTTGTCCTTCTTTCTTTTTTAATTTTCTTTTCTCTCAGGTATACCCATTAGTCGAGCATACCCAAGAGGTTTAATTTTGCCATTTCGATTTCGTGGTCGATGCCGCCGATCTCGCGAGTGCTTGAGCATTTGTATGTCTTACGTGGTTGCTTAGGCACTCTAGGTAACACATAACTCGTATTCGAGTAGTAGATGCCACCATCTTTAATCCAGTTGCCAATGAGAGCACAATATCCAGTTTTGGATAAGACTGCTAACTTGTTTGGATATCCATCTCCGAGTAGTCTATTGACTAAACGTACTTTTTCAGGTTTTTGTGACCAATAATGGTTGCCGTTGATGATATCTACAAGATATTGAGCGATGAATGTCATGCTGTCGTTGCGGTCTTTTACGCCCCATTCGCTTGTTAGATGGATGATTCCATTGTGTGCTACACCTATCTCACATTCACATTCGAGTTTACGCATTTGAGCATAATCACGAGTGAGTGGGTATGGATGAGTGAGTTCTGGAACATTGCCGCCCTGGGTTCCAATTCTGAAGTGATAGACTATTGAATAGTCTTTGTCTTGAAGACCGTTGAAGAAGCTTTTATAAGCTTCCTCGAAAGCTTTGTATGTCATAAACCCTTTACGGATAACGACTATGTCGTTGATAGCGACCATAAATCCTGCGCCATCTGGATTTCTCTTAAAGCATTGCTTAAGAGTTTCGAATGTTGGGGCTTTTTGCCCTGCTGGTTTGAATACTGCGATACACATATATATGTCCTCCTGTCTGTGCTTAAGTGCCCTATTGTGCTTGAGCAAGAGCGATGCTCTCGCCACGAGCAGTTGTTGCGTAGGTATTCAAGAAAGCGCCGTTTTTTCTCCAATATTCCATTGTTTCCGAAGGAACACCCTTGAATACTTTACCCATACAATAGATTTTTGACCATTTCACATCTTTGATGTGGGAAGTTAAACCGATTAAGAGTTCGGCAATGTGTCTGAACTTTTCTGGGTTAGTACAAGATTTGAAGAATCTGTACTCGATGGTCTTGCCGCTTGGGATTAGGAATGCGCTAGCACCACCACAATGTGAACTGCCTGAGCGGAACACGTAGAATGGGTCATTGCTTGTGTCGGATTCAATCATCGCTTTATAGCGATTGACTGTTTCCATATTGGCAAAACCACAATAGTAGAATGCGTTAGCATTGTCTAAGTCTCTGCCTGAGATTTTTTTGAAATCATTAGCGTAAACGCTAAGAACGAACATAATTTTGAGGAAGTTGAGTGCTTGCTCTTTTGGTGTATCACCAAGAAGAGTCTTGCTGAAGTGCCAGTGTAATCCGCTTGTTGGGTAGGCATCATCAGCGCCGAGAGCTCTTGCTTGAGCGAACATTGGTGCGAGGTCGAGATTTCTGAAGTATTCAATGCTAAAGCATTGGGAAATCATTTCAAATCCGTTGTTCAAAGAACCATCATTCTCAAAACGAAGGTTTTGACTGTTGCGGTTCCAACGAGCAAACTCTTGTGATGCGCTGAAATGAGAACCAGTTCTCATCCTGCGTGAACCATCGATTTCGAGTTCAAATCCGAGTCCTTGAAAGTTGTCTTCAGACATACTTTCATGTGGCATTTGGCGATATCTGAATTGACTGCCGCTGCCGTGATAACCATGAATGGTTACTTGTCTGCTTGGATTTTCATTTGCTAAAGCAACGCAACTTGGGCAAAGTCTTGTGGTGCCATCCCAAGTGCTGGTTCTGTTGCGGATTTCTTGTGGGCAAACCCAGGAACCACATCTGTCACATTTGCGAAATCCGATTAAGCGCATAAGGTGTTCTTCAGCGCTGTCACTGTTGGTTACACAGTTGTATTCAACTGGGGTTGTGAATCCATCGAACTGAAACACATAAAGTGTGTTTTGTTGAAGGTTGCCAAATGGGTAGGTTCTGTCTCGCATATCTTCGTCTAATGCGTCTGTTGGAAGTTCTTGTGCATTATTCACGTTGACTTCGAGCATTTGTCTTGCCATTGGGTCTAAGGTTTCCACTTTGTGGAATGTAGCGAAAACTTCGTTCGCTGAGTTGAGAGTAAGAATTACTACGTAATTTTTCATTGTCAATTTTCCTTTCTCGGTGGGATTGCCACTCGTTTTGACACTCACATTATCAGGCAAAAAAATCACGTATAACGCCATCCTTCCTGCTTAAGCACATTAAGCCATAATAAAATTTTTTAATCCCATTTACTGGGATATAAAATATTTTGTTATCTTCCCAATTCCGAAAGTTGTTGACAGCGGTCTTTTTTCCTGCGTGCTTAGGCACATCGCTCATGTATTAGTAGGTAAGTGTCTTATTCTCAGTTGAGTAAACGTTTCGTTTAATTGAGGTGAATGTAGTAAATACCAGTTAAGTGACAACTTTGACCGAGAAAACCCAAAACAAAGCGAAATGGGGTGAAAGGCGCATCATATTCAAGCATTATGCTCTCAAATGTATGACCCCATTTTTCACAGCATTACTCATTTCAAAGATCGTTATCTCAACCCCAAAGCAGCACTCATAACAAGCTAAATCTCAGTCAATGGGGTAAAATCTCATAGTCTTTTTACCTAAAGGTAAGAGGTGTTATTGGAGCAGTTTATATGAACTACACCATAGGGTTTCACTCTAAAGAGTGGGTAGTATATGTTATCCCATAGGGCAGAAGTACCCCCTCCCTAGTCCCCTTTTCATGTGGGGGTGCGTTTATATATCATCATGGCTTCCTCCCCTACACCCTCAAAATTTGACTCATTTCACCCCTTTTCATTCCTTCACACTTGGGTATGAGCGATTCCTTTTCTATATATTTTCGTCATGTGGATATGTGGAAAATCGATTTCTGGAAAATAAAATTTTGGAAAAAACAAGGTGTTTCATTGGGTTTCGGTATTATTTAAGTAAGTTTGGTAAATTATCGGTAAGTTTTTATGCGTTTAGACACTGTATATTACGAGTGAGGACGTGTATGGAAAAAACTGCCGACAATATTTTCATCGATTTAATGCCTGAGTCTGAAAAGAAGGTCTTTTTAGGTTCGAAGAAATCTGGGAATAAGTATGATCCTGAAGCTGCGCGAACTGGGTTGGCTAAACTGTTAACTGGTACGTTCAAGACAGAGGATGGGTTGGAGTTATCCCCAAAGGATATCATCGACATGAAGACTACGGCTTTTGTTATGGCGAATCCTTCGCCTCAAAATACGAAGGCATTATATGAGTTAGCTGGATTAGCGGCTCCTAAAGAGATCGATGTTAAGTCTGGTGGCAAACCAATTGACAAGTTCCTCGAAGATTTGTCTATAAAACAGGCTTCCGATGGAGAAAACTAGAAACTTCTCGGTGATGGTTCCTGATTCACTTGGGAGACCACACGAAATTAGAGTCCTCGATTTTATTCAGAATTTCCTCTATATCAGACCGAAGCCAAAGAACTTAATGGCGGAAATCTTGGATGGGGAAGTTGAGGATACTCCGTTAATCAAGTTTAAGTTGAATCCTCAGCAAATGAGGTTCTACTTGCAGATTGAGGATGACTGGAAGCATTACAGACCTATTAGGTACATAGTGCTGAAAGCTAGACAAATTGGGTTTTCTACCCTTATCGCCGCGATTATCTTCACGATGACGATATATTCCCCTTATAGGGAGTCGTTAGTTATCTCGGATAAGGATGACCATACGAAGAGAATCTTCGAAATGTATCAAAGGTTCTATGATCATCTTCCTGAAGAGATAAAACCTAGCCAGGCGGTTGGGCGTAAAGGTAATATGCTGTCCACCACTAATGAGTCGACTGTTTCTGTTGAAACTGTGTCTGATGACTTAGCGAGAGGCGCAACGCTTAGGGCGGCACACGCATCAGAATTCGCGATGTGGAAGAAACAACAAGAGGCAATGGCTTCGTTAGCGAACGCTGTCCCTCTATCACCAAATGCGATGCTTTTTATTGAAAGTACCGCGAAAGGTATGAACTTCTTCCGCGATCTCTTCGTAAATGCTTATGGGGGGGATAGTTCTTCTCTTAAAGGTTGGTTCGAGCCTTGGCAAAAAAACCCAGACTATCGAAAACCTTATCACGGTGAAGAATTACAACGCTTTGGGGCATACGGAGATGAAGTTGCGTTATTACGTGACTACGCGAAGGATGGGGTTACTTTAGAAGGTCTAATGTGGCGAAGAGCACAAATTGACCAAATGGGACTTGATATGTTCCATCAAGAAAACCCTACTTACCCAGATGAGGCGTTCCTATCTACTGGTTATTCCATCTTCAATGCGATGAAAGTCCAAAAGAGGATGGATGAGGTATCAAGGGATGTTACTTATCAGAAAAGAGGTCGTTTCGAGTATAAAGCGGAACATAGTAAGGATGATCGTAGAATCACCATTACAAATGTGAAGTTCATCGAAGACCCAGGTGGTGACGTAATTATCTACGAAGAGCCATTTCCTGGCTATCCGTACGTATTAGGGGTTGACCCTTCTAGTATTCACGGTGAGGACTGGAACAGCGCTCAGGTGTTGCGTCACGATGGCGGATGCCGTAAACAAGTAGCAAAGTTCCGAAAGCAAAATATGGATCCTGATGAACTCGGTATCTATATGTACTGCTTAGGGACTTACTACAACACCGCCTTAATTGCGGTAGAAAATAACCGCGGTCAGTCTACGAACAAGACTCTTGCGAAGTGTGGATATCGAAAAATCTTCGTTGGTCAAGACCAACAAGGATATGAAGAAGATGTCCTTACCAAATATGGTATAAGCACTCAAGGGTCTAACAAAGAAGATATGCTGAACTCGATGAAAGCGAGATTCAGAGAACATCCTGAAGAGTTCCAAGACTTGAACACCTTAAGGGAAATGCAAACATATGTAGTCCTAGATATAGGAAAAACTGGGCATTACATCATGGGTGCATTACCTGGATGTCACGATGATGACGTTATGTCATACGCGATGGCATTGACCGCTGCCGCGACAAATCAACAAACCACCGCAATAAACGTTCAAGAACGTGAAAGGTCTAAACTCCCATTCGAATTAAGGGAAACAAGACCTAATCCAACAGGAAAGGGAAGAGGTATATGGAGAAAACCAACCGTATCGTAATCACTAGAAAGGAAGAAAAAGCTCTTAAGAACTTAGAACGCCTTTTTGAAATTATGGGTGTAAATTTACCTCAACTCTGTGATCGTGTTGAAAAATTAGAATCCGAAAATAAAGAATTGCGTGCCGAAAATGCGTCTTTGAAGGATGAAATCAAGTCAGTTAAGGAAGAAAACGAGAAATTGATTACCACAAAGATGAATCAAATCGCAATCAATATACAAAAAGCCACTGCCGAAAAAGGCACTGGTATGCCAATAGGCAAGTTTGGTTTTAGAGGTAAAAGCATAGATGAAACGTACTAGTACACCAGAAAAACCTATTAAGAATCCTAAATTAAGTTCCGATAAATTCGAAAACTTAAAGTCTTTTGACTATGAGTGTTTTGAAAGACACGAGAGCTATATGAAGAAGAAAGGATATCAGGAGTGTATTCCTGAATGGTGGGCTATGTATGAAGGTCGCCAAACTCCTTCAGATTATTCTGAAGATTTGCCAAGAGCCACTGAGAACATCACATCTTGGGTTGTTGATAGCCAACACGCGACCATCTTAGGCACTACTGTCACCTTAAACTTCACTTGCTTTGACAAAAACTTATCCACAGATGGATTAAAGAAGTTCGATGAATATGTCCAAAAAGCCATTGGAATGGAAGAAAAGAAGGATGATTTAGTCCTTGATGCACAAGTTGCATCAGCAGGATTGTTATATCACTACTGGAGTGACGATATTCTTACCTTTAGAGGTAATAATAAAGGCTCACTTGGTATCGACACAATCGCCTTAGAAGACTTCTTCTGTTCTAATCCTCGTTTAAGAGATATTCAAAGACAAAAATACATTGGCTTCCGTCATAGAGCGGAAGTAAAAGCTGTTAGAGCCACAGTCGACAAGAAGATGAATAACTATGACCAAATCATTGCTTCCATCGTTCCTGATGACTACCTCGAACAAAAAGAAAAATATGACGCTGATGATGTCTCATTCGAGACTGGAGCAGTGACATTATATACTCGATTCTTCCGTGTTGATGGTGAGGTCTATTGGACTCGTTCAACAAAATACGTTCAACTTTGTGAACCAATTGCGTTAAATCCAGACATTACCATTAAAAAATTAAAGAAAAAAGAAGAATATGAGGAAAACGGATACGCGCCTGATGATGAGGAAATCTACGAAATCGATCCAGAAGTTCCAAACTTCCAAGATGAGAAACTAGAACCAGCATCTGAAGAAGACCACGCGAAAGCCAAAGACAAGATGTCTTATTACCCAATTGCAATTCTCATCCTTCGTAGACGTAGAAATTGCTTATATGGTAGAAGCCTTGTCGAAGATGTCTTCGATAACCAAAAACTTGTCAACTTTATGACAGCAATGGTTGCCAAAGAAATCCAAGACACCGCTTGGGCGACAATCATTATGAAAGAAGGTGCCGCTAACGGACAAACTTGGACTGGTCAACCTGGTGGCGTATTCACCGATTATACCCCTGGTAATAATTTCGGTATTAAGAGACTTGAAGGCAATCAATTAAATGCCCAAGTTATGAACTATGTGTCCACTATCATCGATATCACAAAGATGATTACTGGTACCAATGAATTAGTTGATTCATCTTCTAACTTAAAAGATGTTACCGCATACGCTTTACAAATCTTAGAAGAGCAAAGAAATAAAAAGATTGAAGCTATTCAAAATCGTTATTGGAGATTCCTCGTTGAATGTGCCAAGATTAGACTTCAATTCTACAAGCATTATTACCCACTATCATACTATATGTATGACCTTACTGATGCTGAACTTCAAGATGAACAACAACTTTATCAAAAAGCACTAGCTGATGATAAGACAATGGTCACACTTGATGATGGCACTCAAATGACTGCTAAAGAGGCAGCCGAGAAAAAAGGTGAGCCAACCAAGACACAACGTAAGAAGATTAACCCTAAAGAAGAACTTCTTGGTCACTACTTCGATATCGTTTGTGAGCCAGGTAAAGGCACTAAGTACAGTGAAATCATTGATACAGACTTAATCAATAACCTCTTCTTAAATGGCGGTTATGAAAAGATGTCAGCTGACTCATTCGAAATGTGGTTGAACTTAAACCCACTCATGTCCGAATCCAAGAAAGCCGACATTAGAGTCTTAATTCAAAAACAAAGAGAGAGTGAGAACGCTCAACTTAAAGGTCAACTTCAAGAAATGGGCGGAATGCTCCAAATGGCATTATCAAGAGTCAAACAACTCGAACTCTTGTGTAAACAAAAAGATGCCTCAGCCGCTGCTATGGAAAAATCCTTCAAAGATTCACTTGGAGCAGCAAAAGAGTTGGTCGCCAATCGTGAAGAGATTATTAAGCAACTTCAAGCTGGCGGTTCAGGAAGCGGTTTGCCATCCGCTGAAGAAATGGCTAAACAAGATTAAACCTTATTTGTTCAAGATTTTTGAACTAATGAGTTTAATAAATAATCGCACCCACGCAGCGTAAATGTGGAGTCACTACCATTGTAGTGGTCGAAAGGACAAAAATGGAAGAAGAAAAAAACAATCCAGCGGTTAGCGAAGAAGAGCAACAACAAGGAACTCCAACTCCTAATCCAACTGAAAACCCTAATCCATCTACACCACCTGAAGATGGAGGCGAAGGAAACAATCCTCCTGCTACTGAAGACCCTAAACCAGGCGAGGTACAGTCTAAAGAGGCAGATGCGAAATTCGCTAAGGAAAGACATGAGCGTGATATCCGCAAGGCTAAAGCTGCAGGTGATGCCGAGGGATACAAACGTGCTCGTATCAAGTCCGTAGGTGGTAAGAACCCTTATACCGATACTCCTATTGAGACGGACGAAGATTTCGAGTTCTATGAACTTCAAGACGAAGTTAAAGCCAACGGTGGCGATCCAAATAATCCTTATGAAGTCGAGAAGTTACGTAGGCAAAAGATAGCGGAAGCTCGCCAAAAAGCCGAAGACGATAGAACCGAACAAGAAAAGAATGATGCTAGAGCAAGCCAAGAAGTTAAGGATTACCTTGATGAAGGGCACACTCAAAAAGAACTCCAAGAGCACTGGAATAATCCGAAATTCATGGAATTCGCTGAAGACTTACTTGGTGTCGTTCCTCTCAAAACCATTATCGCAAAGTTCGATAAGGTCTATCCGAAGGAGAATAAGACAGTCAAGCAGGCTGCTGCTAACAAAGCTTCTAATCCTGGATCATCTTCATCTCTTGAAGACCCAGCTCCTAAGAAAGGCATTAGTCAAATGAGCGAAAAAGAATTCAAAGAATTCATGGAAAAAGTGAAAGCGGGTAAGGCAAAGATTGAATAAAGAAAGGAGACATTATTATGTCTGAAGTTACAATCACAACTGGCAGCTTATCACAAGCTCAAAAAGAAGTAGTTCAAAAACAAGTAATGTTTGCTCTTAAAGACTTAACAAGAAATGTTCTCTTTAAGTACGCAGAAAAAGTCAATTTTGAACCAAAATCTGACACTTATACATGGCGTAAATACGCTTTGAAGTCAAAAACATCTTCACACCTTATCGAAGGTGTCACACCTGAAGGTTTAGAATACGGATTAACTGATTACTCCGTCAAAGTCTACCAAGAAGGTAATTTCATCCCATTAACCGATAAAATGCTCAAATATGGCATTGATCAACAATTAGCCATTGCGAGTGAATTACTCGGTGAAGACGCTGAAGAAAGAATGGCTGGTCTCTTATCCGCTATCGTCTTCGGTGGAACAAACGTCCGTTATGCTCAAGGTTCAGCAGATAGAGCCGCAGTTCTCTCTGGAACAAAAGGCATCACCGTTGCTGACTTAAACAAAATCAAAGCAGACATGAGACGTAGAAAAGTCAAATCCATCAACGGAAAATACATCTTCGTTGCTTCCCCAGAAATTCTTGGTGATATCAAGAATCTCGAAGGCGTCAACAAGTCTTGGATTGACGTTGAAAAATATGGTGATCAATCCGACATCATCGATGGCGAAGTCGGTACCTTCTTAGGTTTCCGTTTCGTTGAATTCTTAGATGTCCCAGTCTACAACACATACGTTCACGGTTGCATAGTCTTCGGTGAAGGCGCATTCGGTACAGTTGCTATCGATGGCGAAGATGCCGCAGGCGGATTCGATGTCATCTACCACGCACCAGGTGAATCTGGCGCAAACGATCCTCTCAACCAAAGAGGTTCAATCGGCTGGAAACATAATGGTTTCAATGGTCGTATCTTAAGAGACGAAGCATTACTCCGTTATGAAGTCTACCACGATGAAGCAGTCGCCTCCTCTGAAATGACTGATTCAAGCAGAACACATTACAACAGTGCTTCTGGTAACATTGTTCCAACCTTAACAAAAGGTACCAACATTGCTGAAATCGAAGTTATCGGTAACGTTGCTCCAGGTAACTTACTCAAAGTTACAGCTAAGGCAGGTAGTGGCTATCACTTAGCATCCACCGTTTGGACAACTGCATCCTTCGCTGGTGTTGACCTCATCCAAGGTACAGCTGGTGATGCAACCATCTTCGTCCAAGTCAAGAAGGACGCTTCCGCAGTTACACTCGTTGCTGCTAACGCAGTCTCTGACTAGTCTTAGGACTATACGATGATTAAAAAGGTTTTCTGGGGTTGTACCTTAAAACAACCCCTACTTAAAGAAAGGCGGTAAAAACTATGGCTAAAATGGTTAACATCTACATTCCAAAAGAAGCCGTTGACAGTAACGAAAAAACAAAGAAAGTCTTCATTAACGACAAAATGTATTCCGTTCCTGTTGGCAAAAACGTTGAAGTTCCAGAACAGGTCGCTGAAGTCTTACTCCCTTGGCTTGAAAACTTAAGCCGTATGGAAGAAGAACGTGAAGCCCGTATGGAAGAACTTTCTAAAAAATAAAACATTTAGCCGTAACTAGTTTACGGCACCTAATGCTTCGTTAGCTCAAGTAGAGCAGGTTTACCGCCGATATTAGTTCAAGTCTAATACGAAGCGCCGAATTTACCAAAAATCAAAGAAAGGAAGACACTTATGAGAATCGCTGACTTAGTAATCAATTGTCTAAAAGAAACATTCCGTAACGATGACACTAACATTACAGTGGCTCTTTTACGTGATGGAACTTTAATCAAAAACCCTGATTACGTAAATGAAATTAGCAATGTCTTCTTATCAATCAATAAAGCAGTCTCTCGCCTTATAACGGCTGGAAAAATCGAATTAAAGCATGATGTAATCACTGCTGACCCAAATAAAGATGTTTATGACATCTCTAGCATCACTGATATTAGAAAAATTCGTTCCGTTTTCGTTATGAAAAACGGAAAACCATATTGGATTGGTTGGTCTTACGTTGGTCAAAACCTTATCTATTTAGGTTATGGCTTAACTGACACAATTCATATTGCTTATGAAAGAAAGATTCCAAGTTTCTCTGATGCTGATATCGATAGCGAAGATGATATCGAATCCAAATACGGATTAACCGATGAACTTTGCAATTATATTAACTATTTCGTCAAATCTGAACTCTTTGAAGTAATTGATCCAGATAGATGCAAACGCTATCTCAATTACTTTGAACAATTCATTGCAGAAGTTGATAAGAGAGAAACTATTCCTCATCAAAGTTCTGTAAACGCTACATACAAGATTAGGTAAGAATTATGGCTACAAAGGATAAGTTCTCACTAAATCTCAGAAACAATCAGTTAGGTAAGAGACAATTATTCTCTTCTGATTCTTTTGCTGGTGTCGATTTTCAAGAAGCTGAAACAAGACTCGCAAAGAACAACGCTAGAGATATCTTAAATGTTATTTATAAAGATGGTATCGACCAAACTCGTGATGCTTGGGAACAAGTCGCCAAAGCCGAGGCAAGAGTCAATTCTATTATTAAATTCAAAGCGGAAGATGGCTTTGAGCACATAATCGCTCATATAGGCAAAAAACTATATGAGATTTTCCGTTTTGGTAGAGAGCACACATTCTTAGATGCAATCTTCACAAAGATTAGTGACTATGAATTAGAAGACTATAAGTCTTTAATGAGAGTCAGTGGCAAGAGACTTTACATCTTAGGTGGTAATAAATACCTAATGTTAAGAATTCAAGGCGGATATGAACTCGTTGAAGTCGAAGATAGTGCTTATACGTATGTGCCTACCACTCACATTGGTGTGACTTATAAAGATTCCGCAGTGAGTCTTTTAACTGCACTTGATGATGTCAATTTAATGACTCAGTGGAGAAAGAACAAACTCGTTTCAGGAACATACATTGACAATGGCGTTGATGTTCGTACAACTCGTTTCTGGGAATGGGATTTAGATACCTCAATTAAACCTAAAGCAAAGACAGACTTAAACAATATGGAAGTCGTTATTTCGTCTTTGAGAAAGGTGGACGCGTAGTATGGCTTCAGTATTCAATAACAATGTAGTTTCATACAGACAAATAGGTGAAAACGTTGACAATGGTTATATCTATCTCGGTTTAAGAGGAACATTAAATGCTTATACGATGCTTGCTCCAGGAAACTGTGAAGATAATTATGCTTCTATACCAAGCAGCGGAAGATATCAATTCTCAGGCGGAGAATTGTCCTTATATATTAGAAGAAGCCCTAATTTCCCAGGCGGAACCAATGTTGTTAATAAGATTTGGATTAAAAAAATCCGTGTCTACTTAAATAATACGTTGGTCAGAACGATTAAGTGTCATCGTGGTGACGTTTTTTGGTCAAGCAATGATAACATCCAACTTGCCAACAAAGATGAAGGAGCATCCAGATTTGAATACACGATTCCATTCAGCGGATATCAAAAATACTTTGGTGGTAATCCATACGCTGAAACAGACGTAGAAAGCACAAGCCCAGCCTATTTATATAGCTCTGGCTACTACAATATCGAAATTGAAGTTGATTATGAAGTTGATGGAACAACTTATCATGGCGATCACACAGGAAGATGGCAATTGGGTAGATTATACGTTGAAGATTTAGTTGTTGATAGACTTTGGTTAAGAGGATCAACAACAACAAAATTCTACAAAAACGCTACTTTTGACCACGATGGTTTGCAAGTATGGCTATGGTATAAATATAAATCACAATTTGGCGGAAATGATGCTTGTACATTTGATGTAACAGGTTCATCAGCATTCTCAAGTCCGAATATGGCTTCGGTTGGTGACCAAAATGTTACAATAACAAATTCTGGTAAATCTACATCATATGCAATAACAATTGTTGGCGTTTCTTCGGTAAGTGAAAATACAGGAACTTATTATAAATATCTAAACGATGTCTCTAATCCTGGTTTGCCAAGCACAGTAAGTGTTATTTATACTGATGGATCAACCACCACAATTACACCAACTTCTAGCAATTTCGCATGGACAAGTGGTGATTTCAGTGCGGTTGGTAATAGAACATGGGGTTGGAAAGTCTATGATTCCATTACTCAAGAATGGATTACTGCAACATCTACTAAAGTAGTTTGTGGTGTTTCTTCCATCAATGTAAAAACCAATCCAACCAAAACAACTTATTACACAAATGAATCATTCTCATATAGCGGTTTAGTTTTAACTGCTCACTATGGAGATGCAGGAAGTAAAGACATTACAGCGAGTTCTTCACCTATTAAGTTAAGTGATGTCTCTATTTCTTCTCCAAATATGACCACAGTTGGAAGCAAGTCAGTTACTGCTACATATCGTAGTAAATCAGCTTCTTTCAATATCCAAGTTAATGGTTTAACAAAGTTAAGATTATATGTTTCTGAAAAGAAATTCTTAAGAGGAACCACAAACGCAAACTTAACTGATGGATTAAAAATATTTGTTACTACCTCTACCGCAGCAGAACAAGAAATCTCTATTGCTGGTACATCTGATTTCGCAGTTAACATTGATACATCTTCCGTTAATTTAGGTGTAAATGGCGTTTACATTGCATCAGTTAGAGTTACATATAAAGGCAACTCATTAACTGAAACATACTCAATTACAGTTTATTCATTAGATTCTATTACTTGCTCTAACTATAAGAGTGAGTTTATTCATACAGGTTCCGCTCCAACATTCTCCGTTGGTGGTTTGATCGTTACCGCTCATTTCTCTGACAATAGTGAAAGAGAATTAAGTTCGAGCGAATATAGTGTCTCGGCTCCATCAAATATGGAAATTGGTGCACATACAGTCACAGTTAGTTCCACTATTGGTGCTACAAAGACTACTTCATATACAATTAACGTTGTTGAAGACTATCCACAAAGCATCACTTTGGTCGATTTAACTAACTGGGACGACACGTTTATTGAAGGTCAAACATTCTCTAAAGTCGGTATCGTTGTTAAAGCCACAATGATGTCTGGCATTACTAATAAAGAAGTTGACTTCTCTACATCTTTAGATGGTGAGGTTTTTGGTACTGATATCACAAGCGGAACATCTAACTTCTCAATCACAGTTGAAAAGCCAGGAGATGATTTAACGGTTGCTTACAATTCAAGTGTTGTTAAAAAGAGCGGTCAATCATCCAGCTTAACTGCTAAATATGATGTATTAGATTCCATCAGTGTCACATCAGAAATTACTGGTATGTTCTCTGAAGCAAGTTCTTTGCGTGCATATAGAGCAGGTGATAACTTTAAGACACAAGGATTAAAGGTTACTGCATCATATAGATTTAGCGGTAATAAAGTCGTTAACGGCTATACACTCTCATATGCTGGTGAAATCATTGATTCTCAATATGTTTGGAAAGTATCTGATAGAGGTCAACAAACAATTACCGTTAGTTTTGGTGGAAAGACCACTACATATACAGTCAAAATTGCGACATTGCTTAGCATTACTGCAACCGCAGCAACAAAGACTCAATATAATCGTTTTGAAGAATTAGATTTAGAACAAACAACAGTCACAGTCACTGCTAAATACACATATGACGGTGAAAATGCACTTATTGGTTCAGTAACACTTGATCCTGAAGATTACACTATCGTTAATGTTGGTAGAAAACTAATTCCAGAAAATGAAGTTGATGGTGTTTTATTGACCACCACATTCACAGTTAATCACACTGAAGCTGGAATTACTAAGTCCGATACATTCGATATCACAGTTAAGGCACTTACAAGTGTTACTTTAAGTTCAGCCAAATTCTCAAAGAACTATGGTGAAACATTCACACTTGTTGGTCAAACATTAGGTGTCGTTTTCAATACTGGTGATACATATTCATTAACTATTGGAACAGGCAACAAAATCACAATCGAAGGAACTGACTATGATTTAGCCATTAGTCTTGATTCGTTTGTTATTAGAAATAAAGTGGAAAACGCCACTGTTGGCTTATCATTCGGTGGAGAAACCAAATATGCTACGTTCACCATTCATTGTGTCTATTTAAGTGCAATTACATTAGATGCTTCTTATTACAATGGAACACTTTATGCTGGTGAAACAATCGCATTAGAACATTTAGCAGTCACGAAGACAATATCTTCCACTGACGCTGAAGATAGCAATTATCCAGCGACCAGTTCCGTTAGCAACGATGATGTTACATTCTCTATCAGTGATGGGCAAATCTTAATGGCTGGCAATAACTCTATTGGTGCAACATTTACAACAGGTGTTGGAAATACTCTCCAAAGCAAATCAGCATCAGTTACCTTATATGCTTATCAAATTGCTCTTCAATCTATCAACGTTAGCGAAACTGATGAAGATGAGTTATCAGCATTGCTTTCCTATGTTGAAGGTCAATCATTAAGTCTTGCTGATTTAGTCATTAGTGCGGTCTTTAATAGAACTGCAAGCAATAGAATATTATCCCTAACTGAATGTAAGGTTTATATCGATGATGAAGAAAAATACTATACTTCTGCAGTGTCTTTAGACGATAACGGCAAAGATTTAGTTATTGCTTATACCTATGATGGTGTCACAAAAACCGTTACAGTTGGTCAATTAACAGTCATTGCTAAAGTTTTAACAAGCATCGCAGTTAAAGACGCATCTACAAATAAAACTAATTTCTTAATTGGTGATAAATTCACTACTGCTGGTTTAATTATCGAAGCTACATATAACGATGGCTATGAAGAAGTCTTGGTTAGTGGATTCACCACCAGTTATGACTCATATAAAACAAATGCCTTTGCTAGTGCTGATGTTGGCAATAGCAAGTCGGTTACAGTCTCTTTGACCGTAGCAGGCACAACTAAAACAACAACATTCACAATTAACGTTGGTAACCCAGCATTAAGCGACTTACGTTTTGATACATCCTTAATTAGCTTGTCGGTTACCAATGGATCAACATACTCACTTACTGGATTAGTTGTCTATGGCATCTTCGAAAATGG
>Ga0265298_10003095_pt1 | contig 22349 bp, 32 predicted proteins | sample AusTroGonzalo_MG_3_FD_193486 | JGI IMG/M metagenome (GOLD analysis project Ga0265298, IMG submission 193486) | Bovine rumen microbial communities from tropical cattle in Woodstock, Queensland, Australia - Gonzalo_01 | ecosystem: Host-associated > Mammals > Digestive system > Stomach > Rumen ...
ATCATATAGTAATTCATTGGATTGACATCATTTGGAATGCTTATGCCAACAAGATTCTGAATCCTGCCTTCGCTTATTCTCAAATTCGCAGTGTCGTTTTGTATAGCTCTAGTCAACTCATCAACATTTTTAGATGAAGCTATCTTATCATTTAAAGTTATTTGATACGTGCCAACTGGATATTTATAGACGATGTTTTTATTGAAAGAATTGTCTATCTTTTTTACTGCTACATCATACATAACATTAGTAGACAACATTGCGACGAAATTATCATCCTTTTTCAATATTGTCGAAAACGCCAATTCAGGAGTCTTCTTACCGCCTGGAATCTTATAGATTTCAAACGTTAAAGCTCCAACTGTATTATTGTCGTTTATCCATAGATGAAGCTTCGATTTTGCGCTTCCCTTGAATTTAAACACTTTCATTGTGTAGTAGTTTTTACGAGCTATCATACTCAATGCATTTTCATTTGTCATCGACGCAAGCTCTTCAGCTGTAAACGCTAATTCATCAAACGAAACTTCTCCGCCTATAGAGCTCTTAATGCATTCGTCCATTTTTCCGGTGGTCTTCGACACAATACCACCACTTTTGTACACCATGACAAACTCGCCTTTCGACAATCCTATTGTAAGAGCATTTTCTGGAAATTTATCAGTGTTAGCATAGTTAGACTGATTTAATGTATATTCGCCAATAAGCTCAATATTAGTAAGCTTATGAAAATCTATTTTATAAAGATCGTCAGACCCAAGCATATCCTGGACTTTTAAATCGTCCCAGCTATATGTAGTCTTTCTACTATATATTTGAAAGTTCGTAATATCAGTCAAAAGCATATTTTATTCTCCATTCATGGATAATTTAAATTGTCTTAAAAACACATTAGCTGAGAAGTCATTTTTAAATGGCCCAGCAAATGGTTTATCAATTTGCTCTACAAATAAATTGACGGGAAATTCTTCTACGACGAGCTGCCCATCTTCTATAATAATCCAATATTCAGTTGGAATATTATCTGTAGCGTTTCTATTCTCAATGTCTTTATTTAACTTTTTTGTCAACAATGCTGAGGCCATTGACATAACAGATTGAGGCTGTCCATCTTTAAATATAAGCTTTTCATATTTAGTCGTTGGCTCTTCATTTCCAAATGAAAACGATATGATTGCAAATGTATTGATTGGCGTTGTCATTATACGCTCTCCTCTCCGCCTGCTTCCGCACTGCCGCCCATGTCGCCACCGCCCATGTCGCCGCCACCTCCGAAGTCTTCTCCGCCACCGCCAAAATCGCCACCTCCGAAGTCTTCATCTGATCCGGCTGATGAGAACTCATCTTCTTCGCCAGTGTCAGCGCCACTTTCATCAGCTGAACTAGCAGGCGCCCCTGGAACTGAATCAAGTCCTGATTGCAGCGTCTGTGCAAACGTCTTAGCGCCTTCTTCATCAGTCTTAAAGTCAACAGTTCCAGACTCACCGATTTTCTGTATCAAGTAGTCTAACTGAGCTTGCGCCATCATTTCGTTCTTCTTTAGAATTCTATTCTTCTCTATAGTATCGCGGTCCCATCCCATGAACGTTTCGAGAGCAATTTCAGTAGAGAACAGCTTTGACACGACTTCATCGCCAAGCACCGTCTTCAGCATTGTGATTTTATTTTCAAGCAGCTTCTGTCTTCTAAATGCTGTATATTCGATTGGCGGATTGATGAGAACTTTTACCATGTTCCTCGTAAGCCTATACGTGTCCCATAATCCAGTATGCTTAAGATGCGTTATTGCTCCATTCGTCAAGCCAAATGCAAATCGTCTCTGCTGAGCCATGATGAACTTCGCGAAATTCAACTCCTCAGCAGTTATGCCAGCTTCATCACCTTGGTTGTTCAGATTGCTTGCTTCACCGAAAAACCTTGCTACTGGAATATTCAAAGACCTAAGAAGCTTCTTTTGGAAATACTCTAAGTCTGACAACTGGTCGAAGTTCGCTTGAGTGGCTAGCGAACTGACCTGAATGCCTTGAGAATCAGCGCTTTTGCAGAACCAAAAGTTCTCTGAAATCTGCAGCGGATCATACGACTTTCCAATTGTGCCAGTCATTGGATCATATTGTTTCTTAGTTCCGAAATTGGTTCTTCAATTTTGCAACTTCTTGTGCGCCTTTAGCTGCACTCATTCTACCGATGTCGACGTTAAACACCCATTTCTCAGGAGATCTCGACACACGGTAGATCATAATCGCGTCTTCTATTAGACGAAGCTGATTGAATGGGCGCTTAGCTCGTTCAAGAATTGAATATACTTGCTTATGATCTTCGCTATATATTCCTGAGTCGATGTATGTTAATTCGCTAAATGGCAATACGATGCATTTGTCTTCAAGAAGCTCTTCATAGCAATTCAACGATGTGTACGTGCCACCAATCGAGCATGTGCTTCCATTGACTGCTCTAACGCCAATGACGTTAGACAGATAGAAGTTGTCTGCTAACGTGTTCGTGATCATAATGCCGAACTTCTGCCTGTTCTTCATATCAAAGCAGAATTCATACGCATCGTTTGGAATGAAATTGATGCCAATGATTCCGTGCTTCTAACTCGTCTTTAGCGACGATGTTCTCCCAGCACAACTGGCCTTCAGTAAGCAAAATCCTAAAGAACTCTTCAAAATTGTTGTCGAAATCAAATAAATTGAGATAGTCCTGAACGGCGTCTCGTATCTTCTCAATGTCAGATGCTTCAAGATACTTATTGTCTACTCTTACTGTAACAAGTTTATCATTTTCATCCGGAATATTAGCCGAATAGCACATCGTGTCGAGCGACTGTCCGGACTTCTTGGAACTTCGCCATGCCTCTGTATTCAGTAAGACGCCCAATCTTATTCGTAGATTCAGCTACATAAGCGTCTTCAAGAGACTGACCAACAGAAAACGCTGCAAACGAGTCGTTCACGTTATAAAGGTTGTTGAAATACCTCTTAATCGTAGACATATTAGCAATTTCATTTGAGTTAGAGACTGCGTTGAATATGTCTAACTTATAGTTGTTCTCTTTACCACTTTCTTTGGTCTGTATGAATAGATCGCGCCAGCTCATCTTAACATCTTATATAACTATATAATTATAATATAAATCTTTGCAAAATTTAATATATTTATAACTAAAAAAGGGCAGCCGAAGCTGCCCAGCATATGAGAACTACAAATGATTATTTAAAATACTCTTTATGTTCATTGTAGAAATTGTTTATCATATATTTGCCTAAGTAGAACAAGAACTCTCCATAGTCGTTTGGATGGCATCCAGAGCTGCCAAACACAATCAAGATGTGAATGAACTTCGCATGGATAAGCGTCTGCTCGCCATAGCGCTCAAGAATGAACTTCTCAAGAATCTCTTTGCATTTTGTGTAGACAAGCTTTGCGAAGATGTCGACATACACTCTGTTCTCAGCAGGATGCTCGATCTTATATAGGTTCTTCAACGCAGCTTCATAACTAACTGTGAACGCCATGAAAAGCTTTCCTAAATCATATACTGAATCGCATATGACAGAGTCGCCAAATCTCTGTCTCCAGTCCAGCAAGACGAACTTGTCTTCTTTGTCGTTGTATAAGATGTTGTCTAAATGAAAGTCGCCGTGGACTTTCTTCGACAGAATGCCAAACTTCGAGATTTTGTCCCAATCGATCTTCTCTAGCAAGTCCATGACCGGCTTGCAGACGACATCGTTTATCATAATCTCTTCGTCTTCCAAGTTGTGCATTCTGCAAGACGTCTTCACTCTACTTACAGTCTTCTTCTGATAGAAGTTCTTATAGACAGATTTCGCAAGCTCCTCGTCTTCGATCTTCGGCACGTTCTTAAACCAATTCTCGATTAGTCTTTCGAACATCTTTGGCGTCACGATGTCTGACACCAGCCTGCCTGGCTCTTTCTTATACGAATAGACGTTCGTGTCGTATGAGATTATAGTAGGCAGCTTGAACGCAGTGCCTTCGATAAGCTTCGACAATATCTGATGACGCTCGATTCGGCCTGAGATGAAGTCTGGATTCAAATGGAACTTCACAATCTTGTCGTCGAAGAACCAGATGAACTCGTCTTCCTTCTCTAAGACGTTTTCTTCCATCTTCTTGACGAACTCTCGATTATGCTTTTCAAACAGATACGTCTTACCGGTGTCGATCCAACTATCCGTCTTTACAACTTTCGTATAGCCGTTGATATAGTTCAATCCACAATTGACGCCTACTTTGACAAACTCTTCAAGATGTTCGTCTGCACCTTTCCAGAAGCTTTCGTAGTCTTTCACATAGCATAGCTCAATAGCCGGAAAATACTTTCCGTTGTCTTCATAGTCGTTCTTCTCATGGACGAATTTCAACGACATATCGTCGTTTGCTTCAGCATGACGGTACTCGAAAGCATTCTCTTTCTGGAAATCGCTAGTCATCACCCAGTTGAAAGAATAGTCAAACGAGTTCATATCGTCGTCTATCAGCGTATCGTTCGACCAGTAGATGAATGGCTTGTTGAGAACGTCTCTCGCGCACAATAGAGAATACCCAGGGCCAGATCCAGGGCCTTCGTACTTGTCGACTTCTACGAACTTAATGTCCCAGTCTGGATAGCAGATCTTGACGACTTGCTTAAGCAAGTCTCCCTTGTATCCAAGAAGAACAATTATCTCGTCTTCTTTTGTGAACTTCTCGATGATGTATGATATAACAGGCTTCGGCCCAAGCGTGCACATTCCTTTGTTGTAGTACTGTGTGTACTTAGCAAGTCTTGAACCAGTTCCAGCTGCTGCTATCACTAATGTCTTCTTCATTGATTGTCCTTACTTGAAATTGCTGAAAAAATCCTTAAAGTCTATTTTATGGCTCTCAAAAGCGTCAAGCTCAAGCTCATGCGATCCTATCGTGATGACTTCCTTTCCAAGAATATGCTGCATAATGTAGAACGCAGCTTCAGCTACAGCTCTATCGCCTCCACATCTGACTGTGATGTAGTCTGCACTAGCTTTAGCATAGTCGTCTCCATTCTGCGGACATATCCCCAAGTCGACGCTTCTTAAGATGTGCGCGTCAACGAACGAATCGCCCATGTACATTTGATAATATAAATCTTTTGGAAATCTCTTATTGATCCAATCGAATCTTTCATGAATCGGAACTTGAGACAACTTGAACCCCATGTCTTCGACTCTTGCCTTCGATATTCCAAACCCTCGATGATCAGCTGAGCAGAACTCAATCTCAACGTCGTTCTTCAGTATCTTCAAAGCGTCTGCGTCGTCTGGGCCAAATCGCTTATACTTCTTTCCGCTCGCTGTCGTAGAGGAACGTACCGTCAGTCAAGACGCCATCTACGTCTAGCACAAAAGCCAATTTCTTATCCAACTTGTTCATGCTGCTTCGTCTTCTCCTCGTATTCTTCAATCCACGGACCAAACGTCTCTTTAATGAAATCACTGTTGAAGTACTTGTCTTCAAGCAAGTCGTAGATCTTCGACAATAGCTTTCTGTATGCTTCAGGCGTTTTGTTCAGCGCATAGATCTTCTTCCACATTTCAGCAGGCGTCTCGACTCTACAGAACTCTGGGACTTCAAGAAGATGATCTGTATCGTAGCCATTCTTGTCGAAGAATGGGACGATGCCATAGTACATCATCTTCCAGATTTTCTGCGTGACGAAATTCGTATGAAGCTTCTGCCATGATGGGACAAATGTGTACTTCGACCTCCACATCAACGGCTCAATGTCAGCGATCTTCTTCTCTACGAAGACGCCTGGATGCTTCTCAATTGCTTCTTTCTTCCACTTGCCATAGACTGTCTGATTTGGCTTATCGTTCAAGATCCACTTCTCAATCAGCTCAAGCCTATTGCCACCATCGTTCACCGTGATGATAAAGTCGTTGTCCTTCTTGTATATCTCTCCATTTACGTCGATATGATCAGGATCTCTAAAGTCATGCTTGACGAAGTCTTTCAAGAACATTCTCTCAAGCTTTGCGTACTTATAGACGATGTCGTGCATTCTAAACTCTTTAGACTTATCGAAGTAGCCACAGATTCGTTTCACCTTCTTCACTGTGTTCGACTGAGACAGCACGCATATCTCGTCTTGCAGAATGTCTCTGACTTTGAACGGAACGTATCGGATGTCTTCATTGACGTCTATCCATGGAACTTTGAACGAGTTTAAAAAACCAATGATTGGCGCAGAATAGTTGCTTGACATCTGCATGATCTTGCAGTCGATGTCAGGTTCATGAATTCTTTTGACGCCAACATGCGTAAGCGTAGCGCTCATATCAGGACCTTGCAAAATGATTCCAAAGTCGAACTTCACGCCAAGCGTCTTCGCGTATTTCACAAGCTGAAGCCAAACCGTCTGCTTGATGCACATCGACTTATAGTCAGCGCCTGCGGCTATTTTGAAGTTTCCAATCAAGTCTACGAAATTTGGCGGCATCACCGACAAGCCTTCTTTCAAGCATTTCTGATAGTCAGACTGTCCTATCATATAGAAAGTATGCTGTGGATACAATTCGCAAAGAGTCTTATACAGAATGAGTGGTGTGTCGTCCCCTGCATGAATGCTCCATCGCTTTCGATTGAAATAGCAAGACCTGCCGATTTTTCCTATGACAATGTTCATAAATTGACTTTATCTAATATACATTCTTAATATAATCTTAAACACTAAAATCTAAAACTAGAACAGCTATTTTTCAAAGTTTGTAGGTCTTTTCTCAAGCGCATTCACAATGTCTAGCATATTGACTGGCGTAAAGTCGTTTGCATCCGCGCATACGTTGAACTTTCTTTCGCTCCAATGCATTTCTTCGTACATCGAATGCTTTGGCTCATGCTGACGCTTCCAATGCTCATGACCAAACAAATGCATCGACCCAAAATGCGACTTGTTCCAAGATGTCATTTGATAGTGGCACATGACGAAGAGATGATTGTGAATGCTCTCTTCAACGAACCCATATGCTACGCTATCGAACCCGCAGCAGATATACTCAAGCGACTCGAACTTATCATGATTTCCAATGATAAGATGCTTCGTTCCATTTAGAGACCTCGTCAGAGCTTCGAGCTTTGAAATCTTCTCATCAGGATTCGCTCCCCTAATCAATGCGAAGTCGCCAATGACATAGACGGTGTCTTCTGGCTTTACGACATTGTTCCAATTAGACTTAAGCGCTTGATCCATCTCATCTACGTTTGCGAATGGACGGTTGCAGTACTTTAAGATGTTCGCATGCGAAAAATGCGTGTCAGATATGACGAATGTACTCATAGTTCTTCAATTGCAAATCAAGAGAAGATCCTTAAGATCTTCTCTCGACTTGCTTACTTATGTTTTTCTATAATGACTACTTATTCGATTTCTGCATCTTTAGATAGCTTCCACAGACAGTGTCGATGTTCTTATCGACAATCTCCGTCAAGTCTTTCTCAATCTCTTCCTGCGACAGCTTCTCATACTCGGTCTTAAGACGTTCAAACGTGCTGTCGATGAACTTCTTCGCGACTTCTTTCAAGAACTCCTTCGTCGACTCGCTGATGTCTTCACGCTTGTCGATGTTCTTTTCGACGACTTTGACAACGGCGTCTTTAGCAGCGTTCATAATCTTCTCTTGAAGATCAGCTCTGTTCTGAAACAACTGGCAACTTGTCAACGCGATGCAGCTGACAGCCAATAAAAGCATTTTTCTAAACATTTTTTCATCCTTTTGTTTTTGTATTAAAATAATCTAATTTTCAATAGACAAAGCTTTACATTTCATTTTCTATGCTATGAATGATGTCTTTGTACTTCCGTTTAACAGCCACGTTCTCTTCAGTGATCTGCTTCCGTATCTCATCGTATTTTCTCTTGATTGCGTTTATCTCATCATCTTCAGCTCGCTTCGCATCCAGTATCTTACCCATGCATTCACTGTCTAGACGGTCAAGCTCAGCTTTTATTGTCTTGACTTGCTCTATCTGAAACTGAGAATATGGATGTCCAAAGATAGCTTTCAATTCTTCTTCAGACAAATTGACTTTAAGTCTATCGATTTGAACGCCTCTTAGCAGCCGCAAAAGACATATCATTTCAACTAACTTGAATCTGATAGAACCACATGCGTTCAATGGATAGTCAAACGTCTTCGTCTTCTTCGAATAGCTGATGAACAAAGTGGTGAACCTGTCCAGCATATCGTAGAAGCTAACGCGGCTAACCCATTTTAACAAATTCCCATCACGTCTCTCGTAATGCGGCGTCTCTTTAAAAAAGCCTTGCTTTACGACCAGCTTAAGCTCACCATCATCGCGGCGCTTAACGTTTACTAAGCTTATGTCGATGAAACCGTCTTCTGCTAACTTATTCAATATAAACCGAAGCATAAGTTCGGCTTTCTTTGAATACAGTCTTACGTCTAAATGATAGTCAGTCCAGCCGCTCATATTGCTTATCGTCTTGGTGGCTTGCTTATATGTCGCGGGTCGTGATAAATAGGTGGACGGTGTCCAGGATAATGCGCTGGCCTTGGTGGAGGAAGCGGCCTTGGAGCATAGTGCATATGAGGCGCTGGAACAATCGTTCTTGGAAACACTGGCTGCCTAAGATATGGGCTTACATATCTGTACGTTGGCGTCTCGACGTAAGTAGTCGTTGGAACGACATATGTAGTCTGTGGAACTGTTGGATAGACATATGTCTGCTCCTGGATGACAGGCGGATTGACAACGACTGGCTGTGGCGCTACTATAGTAGTAGTTCTTGGAGCGATGATGTCTAATACGAAAGACGCAATGTCAAGTCCAACGTAGAGATCTCGATGCGGAATCTTTGGCCCATGATAATGATACTGCGCTAATGCCGTTGTAGCCAATAAAGCAAATAGAACAAAAAGCTTTTTCATCTGTCGTTCCTCCTATTGAATGTTGAAATATCCAAGCGAGATTTTTAAGATAGCAGTTTTGTTTTGGCTGCGTCCTTCAATTGCTTGAAGAACATTTGGCCCTTGCTGTTTCTCATTCTTTTCTCTATGAAGTATGCCATCTAACTGCTTCGCTTGAAAATGGAGCGTCTAACAGGAGTTGAACCTGCGCTATCTCTGTGGAAGAGAGAGGTACTACCATTATACTATAGACGCTTATAAAATGGCGCTTACAGAAGGATTCGAACCTCCGACTAAGCGGTTAACAGCCGCCCCATCTAACCTGCTGATGTATGTAAGCGCTTATCTATTTCAAAGAACAATTCTATTTACAATATAAACCACATCTACTGTTTTTGAGCAGTGTCTTTATTTTCTTCGATAGCGTCCCACTGCTCAATAAGCTTCGCAGCGAAGTTCACCTCTTTTCCTGTCCATCCACAGAGAACCGCACCGCGGTAGATAAACTCTGGAATGACAGCGTTGTCGTATCCAGCTGTCTGCACGGTGAAGAAGTTGACCTTTGGATTGACGGTAGAACGGTACTTCTTAAGAAGCTTAAGCACATCTACGTACTTGTAGCCGCCTCGTGCATTCTTAAAGGAGTCTCCATCGATGATGTAGTCTTCTCCAATTCCATAGAGTCCGCCATGCCCAGCTTGCTGATCTGAGAAGATGAAGATGTTGTCGTACCATGTCTTATTTTTGATAGCGTCTTTGAAGAACAGCCAAATGCCATTCTCAGTGCTGCCGCCAACGTCTCCGCTTCCGCTACTACTGATTTTCTCAGCTTGTGCAAGCAAGCCATTTCGCTTTGAAACAGCAGTGATCTTCAGTCTGTCGCCGAATTTGCCGACATAGCCTTCGTCAGACCTGCTAGCTGCGATGATAGAGCTTAAGTTGTCGATTTTCGCTACAGTCATGCTGCCAAACTCTGAGGTGAACTGCCCCCATGCAGAGCCGGAGTTGTCAGACAAGCAGATAGTCTTTCCCTTCAGCTTTGGAAGCTGCTCAGTAGCGACATCGATGCATTCTTCAAGTGTGTCGCCAATGATCGGATTCCTGTCTGCGAGAATGCTATGCGCGGTGTAGTACCTGAATGGGAACTGTTTTCCATTCTTGACGCCTTTCACTAGCGTTGAAGCTGCCTTCGAAATGAAACCGCTGTCGTTCTCGTTTTCGTCTAGGATGTTCCTCATATTCCTCAGCAGCGCCATGTGCGGCATCTTAATCGTCTCGAAGATCTCTTTGAACGTCTTGCCAGCTGAACGAAGATTCTCCCACGTCTTCTCGTCTTCTTTCAGCTCGATCTTTCCATCTGTCATTAAGTCAGACACGACATCGCCTTTAGCATGGCAGATTCTCACTAAGTTGATTAAGCCAGTCTCGGCGTTCTTGTACTTAGCTGCCTCGTATGCAGTCATCTTCTCAATGCGGTCTGCCCAGCTTCTCTTAAGAACTGAAGGAATCTTATTCTTCTTCCAGTCGTTCAGCCACAGCCAACATGCAAGCTGCGTGGCCGGCTCGTCTGCACGTTGCATGACTTCCACGTTCGTCTTCCTGAACACACCAGGGTTCTCTTCGTCGAACTTAGCTCTACTTGGATGCTTAGCTGCAAGCACCATGATAAGCTGTGGGACGACTCGGACTAAGTATTCTTTTCGAAGTTCTAATGCAGTCTCGATAGTCCTCTTGAAGTCGTAGTCTAAAGCATTCTGGATAGTGTCGATGAAGAACTGCCCGGCGTCGCAGTTAGTCGGCTTGAACAAAGCGTCTGCTGCTACAAGACTATCGACTTTCAAGCTTTTATGGTTTTTGCAAGTCTTCTCATAGTAAGTAGGCTCCATCAGCATCGACGAAGACGCGACCATTTTCAGAGAGTCTATTGGATTCAATGTAAATGAAACGCCTCCCATGTGGTTGACTACTTTACTCTTGTCTTCTTTCTTTGGAATCATCTTTGAAACTCTGCTCATCTTTAGTTCTCCTTTGTTCTTTACCACTCAATGAAAAGCCTATATAACGGCTCAATCTGAAATCCACATAGATAGCCAGCCGACATTAGCTTGCATCTGACTTCAGCTTTGATAGCAGAAGAGTCTATCGCTTTCTTCGTTCCATCTATCTTGTCGATAAGTCCTTCGAACAGCGCCTGCTGGAGCGCAGAGTCTCCCTTTAAGATCTCAAGCGACGTATGACCAGTCTCAGCGGCTTCTCTCACCTTCTTGTCAAGCTCTTGCATGATGAAGTTGACAGTTTCATCCAACTCCTGCTTCGTGTAGCTTCTTTCGTAGACTTGTCTTGCTTCTTGCGCTGTTATCATTTGTTTCTCCTTTAAATGAATTTGCTGAAAACAAAAAAGCAGCTTATCTCTAAGCTGCTTTAAAATGCGTCTGAGATATCTTAGCCAAGTCAGAGATGCCTACGTCGCATTCTCAATAATTTCATGATTTCAAATAATGAAGTAACTCGACTATCTGCTTCAGACAAAAATCTAAAACAACTGAGATTAATGAGCAGCTGTATTGTATTTCGATCCTAAGAAATGAAGTAAGCCGCTCGACTGCTTCAGTTGTATATATAATAATCCAAAAATCAGAATTTACAAATCGGTTTGTGCATTTTATTAAATTTTCATTAAATTTTCATTAAATTTCATTCATTCACTAAAACGATATTCGCTGAATGAAACAGATACACAGTTCCTTTCTCGTCGATTACCTGGATTTGGTCAGAGTTCTGATAGTCTCTCCACTTCGATACGCTAATGACTTTCATTGAGCCGTCTGGCCATCTGACATATGCTTTGCTGAACTTATACTTAAGATCGAGCACTTGCCTATTGCATCCGGCCAATGTTAAAGACGCTACTATCGCAAAAACAAATTTCTTCATTTTCTCTCCTTTGAAACTAAATATGTTTTAGAATTCGTCGTCGCCAGTCAAGTCTACATGCGCAACACCATCGTCTGGATCATAGCCATATTTTTCGATCTCTTCAGCGAACGCTTCTTCAAATTCAAGTTCATCGTCTGGATAGACGACATATTGGCATAACGCTTTATGAACTAAAGAAAGCATCGCTCTATATGCGTCATCGCCAGTCTTACCGCCTACTAGAGTGTTGAACATTATCATCAACATAAGATTAAGCTTAGCTTTGTCAATTGTTCTCGCAGTGATATAGAACGACCCGCCTTTAGCGAAAGGCAAGTCTGCGCCAGTCATATTCGATGTAGTGCCGTCGATATATTCGCACTCTAGGCCACGAGATTCAATGAACTTGGCAAGTCTTTCAGACTTCTCTTTATCGAATGGCGACGTTATGTCTACCCATATGCTGTCTGGTGGCAATGGCTTAAAGAATTCTTTCCCAGGCTGAGTATCATTGGCATCGTCGCTTGGATAAGATATCTCATTGATAATGCTGCGCTTAGCTAAAGCGTCTTTATACAATTTCATCAAGTCTTTCATTTGTCTATCTCCTATTCAAATGTCAAGTTAGCTAAGATGTCGTTCTGCTGATGAATGTCTAACTCCATTGAGCGGTGCGCGCCTATAAGGGCTGCGACGGCTTCAGCTGGAGTGCTTGACCTGTCTTGATAGTCGAACGACCTTCCATAGCAGACGACACTTGCTGCGAAGAGCCCGTCTTCATTGACTCTTAGCTCCATCTCAAACATATTGCAGTCTTTCATCCATGACACGTCGTTCAGTCTAACAAAACCGTTTCTTTCAATCCAAGCAAGATTCTCTGCGTTAATCTCTGACATCTCAAAGCATTCTTTTAAATTCCAATAATATATTTATTTTCATTCATGAAGTCTATCGAATACTTCATTGAATAGAACGTCTTTTCCAATAATCTTCAAGACTGCTAACAATCGTAAGCTCTTTGAGTCGCTGTTAAGCTCTTCGTGAGACATCCAAGTAGTCCCAATTTCAGATGTCATAATTCGATGTGGGTCGTCTTCGATGACGAACTTAACATAATCGATGAAATCGTTGAATGTCTTATATGGCGTCTTCCATTCTTTCAACTGTATTCTATATAGAATCTGAAGACTTCTATGCAGATCATTGAAGACTATCGTCCAGAACTCGCTTTCTCTAAAGACATACTTCAAGTCGTCCTCCGAAAGCTGTAGATGTTTCATTATCGTAAGTCTTTCGTCTTCAGTATATGCAATTGGCTCTTTAAGTAGATTGACATTAAGTAGACTTTGCATAAGATGCGTCATTTCATGCGACACCGTCTTTACTGTAAATGAAGCTTTGTTGAAGCAAAGCAGTCGTATGTCGCCTTCATTATAGAAAAATCCTTGGAAACTCGAATTCTGCTCAGAGAATCTTCTACAAAGCTCATCGAAGTCTTCATTGTTAGATAGGTTCTTATAGCTTTCTCCCATCAATGTAGTTAGGATTCTTCTAAGCATCTGTCTTGGATTCGCAAAATCGCCATATATGTAGAACACTTTAATGTCGTCGTCTACGTTAGAAAGCTTGTCATAATACTTCCAAGCCTTTGAGATATGCTCTTTTAGCCAACTTATGTTAAAGCATTGCAAATCTTCTGAACATCTATTCTTTAATTTCTGCAATATTGAATTTCCATATTTTACTTCTGGATGCGCAGTCTCGTCTAAAATGTTGACGCCATCGAAAATGCATGGAATATTGTATGCATCTTTTATGAAGACGCAATCCTGTAAGAATCCGTCCAGTTCACCATATCGGTTCTTCTTTATGTTGAAGTCTAATCCATTTATGAACACTGACTCAAGGCCATACTTTGAAGACTCTACGACCTTCTCAACTATTGTATCAAATTTTGAATGCATATTCTCAATCGGCCTTTAAATTAAGAAAGCCAATTGTTTCAAAACAATTGGCAATCAAATGGCATCCCGAGTAGGGCTCGAACCTACGACCTACTGCTTAGAAGGCAGTTGCAATATCCACTTTGCTATCGGGACATCTACAATTTACAATTTAATTAATTATACAATCAATTTAAAACATATAAGAAAATCGACTGAAGCTCCTGTGGCGTCTCAGTGTATGCATCTGACTTGACGATTGCTCGTATTCTATCTACAAGCTCTTTACTATTGTCAACGTTCTTCTCAACATAGTCTATTGCATACTCGAAATCATAAAAGTATGGAAGACTTATGTTTTCTATCATATCTTTCAAAAGACGCCCAACGTCTTCAAACTCCTTCTTCGCTAGCTTAAGCTTGCATGAAGCGAATGGATCAGCTGGACGCCCAATGAACTTGCAATCGACTTGAGCTTCGCTAAAATGAGATATGACGTTTTCGATGTCAGCTATCGTAAACGTCTTTCTAATGATAGGCCTATATAGCTGATAGTCGTCTAGCATATCGTTAGTCCTCTTCTTGTGGAACGCAATGAACTCGCATGGCATTATAGAAAGTCGCTTGAACTCAAGGACGATAGGCTCGTTCACGTCGTCCGTCAATGATTCAGCAAGCTCGATGAGCTTCTTAAAGCTTCTATCGACGGTTTCTGTACGGAATCCACCAATCGTCTTTAAGCAGATCTCGCCACGGTCGTCTACGAGAACTGCAATTGGATCGTATGCTGCATATCGGTATTCATGCAGCTTATCTACGCTGTAGCCGTCCTTGAACTTCTTAGAGAACATCTTGAAATTCGATGTGACGCTGCTATGATCGGCAAGCGCATGAAACACACTCAAGACGTTGAACGCTTCAATAGAATACAGTCCAGTGTAGAATGTATTCAAGTCGTCGTACTGCCCAATAATGCATGCTGTCACTTTTTCCATGATACTTCAAGAATCTTTATTTCAAATATAAATATTTGAAAGAAGTTATCAAATGAATTTGCATATACTATGAGAGATCCAATAATAGAAGCTTATAAGAAAGTCATTTTTGAGTCAGAAGAACCTATCGGTACTGTTGGAAAAACACCAAATGGCGATAAATTCAATATTCCAAAATATCTTTATCATGGAACATACAATAAGTTCTTGCATAGCATTCTAAAGAATGGATTAGGTGGAAATGACGAAACTGGAGAAGCTGGAACATTCTTAAATAAAAACAACGAAAATACTGAAGGCTATGTGTATCTTGCTGCTAATCCAGAAGAAGCTGAAAAATTCGCTAAAGACGAAAAGAGATTCGCTAAGACTGACGAGACAAATGCAAAGAAAATGCTTGATAGCGTTATAGTTCTACAGATAGACACCGATAGACTAAAAGAAACGATGAAAGGCAAGCTTGAAGAAAGAATGCAACCTGAATATGGCATTGATTCTTCAAATGTACCTGAAACGCCAGAGACATTTAAATATGCAGTGACATTCAAAGACAAGAATGGAAATGAAGTTTTCGATCCAATAAAAGGATGCATTGATATATTTAAAGACAATACTTTAATAAGAAAATAACTTTAATTTTCAATTAAATAAAAAAAGCGAGGCTTAAGCCTCGCTTTTTTATTTTCATCGATTCGTGTTAGAACTTAATGTCTAGTTTTACGCCAAACAAGAAGTTCATCGCGTTGTTCTTCGAGCTTTCTCGCCATGCTTCACGGACGCTTCTGTCTAATGCGTAAGAGACTTCCATCAATGGACCAAAGGATACATAGTCGTTGTACTTATGCTGAAGATAAGTCTTAAAATACAAGCATGTGAATGCGCCTCTATCGATCTTCCATTCATACTTCATCTGCTTCCTATTGTACCAATACAGATTCAATTCGTTCTTTAGCTTAAGTCGTTCGCTAAATTTAACGTCGTGCTTCACGAATGGGTTGACGTAGAAGTACTCGTGCTGCGTGTCGTAGTTGAACTTGACGCCTGGCGACAGGAATGTCTTCGCGGTCAGCTTCAGATAAAGTTCATGTCGTGGATCGCCTGGCTTGTCCATGTCGTCCACATAGTCTGTATGCAGATACCCAACGTCGTACTTGACAATGTCTTCGATCTCGTCTGCATAGCCAACTCGGTATTCATATCGTTCAAACTCATATCGGCCAATGTCTTTCTCTTTGTTGTATTCAGTTAGATCATTGATGCCAAAGACACCACCATATAAGCCTTTGTACGACAGTTTCAAATCGAACAACCCAACTGGATCTGGATTCGACACCTTGCCTTTGCTTATTCTTCTTGACTTCAGCTCAAGCTGAAGATCAGTCTTAACTTCAAATGCATTCACTATTGCAGACAAAGCTACTATCAATAGAAACAATTTCTTCATATGATCTCCTTTTTATATTATATATCGATAATCGTCAGATAACGGAACAGATGAGCCCAGTCCTCCATTGGATCAAACCCAAACTTGTCGTCTATCCCGACATTGAAGTAGAACTTCTCCGAAAAGTCTTGCAAAGCAGTAGACGCTTCTAATCTGTTTTCATTGATGTCAGCGAACCTAATTCCGTTTCTACTTAAGACGTCTACATACGTTTCAATGTCTTCACCGTATGTGCTTGTCCAGAGAATCAGCTTAATGTCAGATCGTCTTGACAGCATCTGCAAGCATTCTTTAGCATACGGATAGAACTCAAACTTCTCATAGACCATCGACCCAGATGGCTTGAAGATAGTCCCATGAAGATCGACTAGCACATAGATGCAGTCCCATCCATTCTTCTTAAGTCTTTCTAGTTCACGGCTTATCAACTGTGGCACTGAATTCATATTGGTTCTCCTTTAGACTGGCCAGTCTATCCAAAGCTTGACGACACTTGTAGATCTAGACTGACGCTGTGCGATATTGAACCCGTTTGCGACAAGCGTCTTCGCAAGCATAGCTAAATGAGACATCATAACTTCTACTTCAATTCCGTTCTTGCCTTCTATAGCAGCTTCTTCTATCTTCCTCGAGACATCTTCTTCAGTCTTCTTGTAGAGGTCAGTCTCTTTAATGCGGTTGACGATTGCGGTTGCTTCTGTTGCTTTGATCATTTCTGCGTCTCCTTTCTATCTTTTCTTGAAGCATTCAATCAATACCAAAATAATGAATCCAACGATTGGCGTCAGCGCTAACGACACTATTGTCCAGCCAAGCAAGTTTCTTCCTTTTCTAGCAGCTAACGCGCCAACTAAAAACGACAACCCGATGTAGACGAACAATGCAGTCTTTTCTTCTGGCATATGAATCACCTCTTTGTTGCATGAACGTTCTCAAAGAACCTGTCGTAAGACGTATAGTTCAATCCGTCTATCTCGTCCGTCTCCATGTCGAACTCATTGAGATGCGTCATCATGACGCTCTTCTTCGCATTTTGAAGCTTGCATTTCGCGAAGTCAGCTGTTATCCTTTCGTTCAGCTCATTGATGTCAAGCATTCCATAGCGGATCGACTCTTGCCACGGATTATGAACGTTTGTGTTGTCGATGATGTCTGGATTCAGTTTTCTAACATCGCATTCAGTTGGAAATGGCCCAGCGCCATGACGTGTCAAGTAGCTTCTTGTGACATAGCAGATTTCAGATTCTTCAACATTAGATATGCTTTTCGCTATCTCGTTGATGTTCTCCATGCCAGTGAAAGACGGCGTCGTATGCATATCACCTTCTCTATAGCTAAGCAGCAAGCCTTGAGCGTTCTCGAATATCACTTCTTCATATTTAGACAGAAACGCATCATCTTTGGCTTCATTGACACTCGTCTTCATATCGAAGCAATCTTTAATGAAATGCTGTCTAAGGCCATCGCTTTTAAACAGTTTCATATAGTCGTCTGGAATATTCTGGCCTTCGAGAGACTGCAATGTATATTCGACTATGTCGTCTAATTTCTTCTCGACTCGATCTAAATCACTAAACGTAAGAGGTACTGCTCTGTGCCTGCACATCGTCGTCCATATTCCCATTCCAGTAGAGCCATGCCTTGACTTTCCTCTATTCGTCTCAAATATCTGATTAGCGAATATGTCATATGGCGTTGTCACTAATGAGTCTTTATGACAATATGCCCTTGGAATGTAATGCCCGTCTTTAAGAAGATCTTCGCGCTCTTTGATGAACTCTATTGGATTGATGATGAATAGACTTGGAAAATACAAGTCAGCATACGAACGCTTTCTTTTAGAATTGAAATGATGAAATACATGACGGCTGCCATCAAGCATCGACTCAACTGTATGCCCACGCTGAGCTCCGCCATTCGTAAGGACGACTATCGTCCGCTTATGGTTGTCGTCTGCCAGCTTCGTGAAGTAAGCTGTGGCAAGTCCTTTTCCTTCATCGCCATAATTGGCGCCAATGATAGCAGTGATTTTAGTCATTCTATGCCTCACTTGTAGCATGCTTGTTGAAACAATTTTGTAAGTAATGCAATCCTTCCCCTTAATTGCGTATATGCATTAACTGGATCATCCGATGTAGCCGTAAGCGCTGGCGTATCAGATTCGTTTATCGAAAGACTTGCTGTAAAATAGTCGGCTTCTTTAAAAATTGTTATACAAATGCCCATTGGAGTGCCGTCTTTAAACTCATAATATTTATAGACGAAATTTCCGCCAACACTCATCTTAAATCCATACTTTTCGTCTAAAAGACAGTTAAGCTCGCTTTCAGTAGAGCTCTTCTGTATTAGATTCTTGTAAGCATCGTCTATGTTGTCAGTGTTCATTGTGCAGCCGACTGTGTCTTCTTGATTAAATCTTCGTTGTATATCGTCTCGATGACACTAGAAAACAACCTCATCTGCTCTTTCAGAGCAAAATACGCACTAGATGAATCCTCGCTAACGGCTTCAAGCAGCGGATGATTTTTATCTAAAGTGTTTTCAGAGTCGAATGTCAAGATAGCTTTGAACCTTGAGCCGTCTGGATAGACCTGCATACAAAGCTGTCTGTCCTCGAACTTATAGTACTTGTATGCAGTCGATCCGTCTCTGCTAATAGAAAATCCAAACGGCTCTAAGTCAGCCAAGCCATTTGGGCTTTCTTTTATCATCTTAACATATATATCGCTTAATGTAGTCATTTAAATAGTCATTATTGCTTTTAACTATTTATTTACTACCAGACGATTTCGCCTCTACTGTTTGTTCCAGCTTCAGCTTGGTTCTGCTCGTCTGTCACGATGTTGCTGATGATCTTGTCCAGCCCTTCGACGTCTGTGCTGAAGACATGCTGTGCTCCAATCTGAGCGCCAAACGTCTTTTTTGCATCAGGTTCACGGCCTTTGCTTGCAAGGTCATGATTGACGTGAATATGAAAGATGTTGAACTTGTCCTTCGCTCTGTCATAGATGTCGCTGCTCTTCAAATTGCCAGTCTTCTGCTGAGTCGTGCAGCCAACATTCTTCTTCAGCTCTTTGATTGGAAGATCTGGATTCAGCTCTTCGTCGCCAATCGTGATGATGACGCCTTTCTTTCCACGCTTCCAACAGTCAAGATCCGTGTTGTTCACGCCAAAGTACCAAGCTGCTGAATACGACTCACTTAGATTTCCACCGCCTCCGCCTTCGAAGTAGATGTTGTCTAACTGCTTCGCGATTCGGATGTCTGACTCGAACTGAGATGCTTGCACTGGAACGTCGTCGTACAAAAGATCGCCAATTCCCATCACAAGGAATTCAGCGTCTTTCGCTTTGTCCATGACGCTCGTGATGATTGTGTTTAGTTTCGACGCTACTTGCTTCGCAGCAGGACCCATGCTTCCTGTCACATCGATGCCAACGATGACTGGAATCGTAGACGGATGCTCGTCTGTGTCTCTGCATTCACGGATGACATCCTTTGGATCCAAGTCTTTGTGCAAGTCTCGCTGCTTGAACACTTGGTTTGTGGAGCATTTAGAGAAATCCACCGAATTGTCTTCACGCAGCAAACGGCCTGCCGAAACGGAGTAGTCGCTGAAACTGCTTACTGACCAACTTCCGCTACCCATTTATGCCTCCTTTGCAGCCTCTGCCTTTGGCGTCTCAGAGTCTTTCTTGTTGACATCTGCGACAGACTCTTTGATGACATTCTCTGGCTGCTGCTTCACATTCTGCTTGTTGTCCATTTGGTCCGCATAGTCTTCCCAACTCATTTTAGCTCCGATACCCATTGTGATTCTCCTTTAGTTTAGTTGTTAGTATCTTCTTCTGCTTCGACTTCAGCTTCGACTTCTTCAGTCTTAGCTTTAGCCTTTTTCATAGCCTTTTTAGCAGCTGCTTTAGCTTTCTTGTATGCAGCGAAGCTCATATCGTCGTCATCGATATCATCATTATCGTCGTCGATGTCTTCCACGATGACATGCTTTTTAGCAGTCTTCTTCTTAGACTTCTTGCTAAACATTCCATCGAACATCTTCTCGAACATTCCACCGTTGTTCATAAAATACATCATCATCATTGGATTGTTCATTCCGCCGCCGCTAGTGGGATTTCCAGTCGCAGAGTTGTTGAATACAGACATCATCATCTTGTACTTCATAAACTCTTTCATACCACAGCCTTTCTCGTCTTCGTCTTCAGACTCAAACATGAAGCCGAATGGAGAGACGATCTTTCCAAAGAAGTAAGCGTTCTTCAGGAAGAAATGACGCTCAGGAACAATCGTCTTAAGTTCGCAGTTCTCATAGTCGACTACCTTGATAGCGTCTTCGCCAACTTTAACGACGCACCTTGGCGTGTTGTTCACAAGAATGATGTCGCCAACTTCTACTTCATTCGTTGGAACGACGAAAAAAAGATCTTCGCCCATGTCGAAGACGAATTCATCGCAGTTCACAAGACGCCTGCTTTCTACGTCATAGCTTTTGTAGCCGTTTGAAGTCTTAACAGCGATTCGGCAGTTCATTCCGTATCGGCACATTCCATCGCCGACCTTTCCAAACATGCCATTGAAGTTAAATACATTACCAATGTCACCAATGTTCATTTCAAATCTCCTCTAACTAATTAACTTTGGATTTTTGACTTAAGATTCGATCTTTTCTGATCTTTTCAATAATATATATAACCAGTTTTATAGATTTTTAAAACCGATTTAATAATTTTATTTGTCTGTGCTTCGAGCCTGTTCAAGACGAGCTTCAGCGATGTCAGACAACTTAACGTCTTCGCCGGCGGCTATCTTCTTCTCAAGCTCGTCGATGTCCAGCTCTGTCAAGTTCCAATAGTCTGTCTTATATTGGAATGAAATGATGACTTGATTAGGCCTTTCAGCTTTCATTACTTTGATAGCTTCTTTCACAGCTTCCGTCTCGTTGTCGAATAGCATGTCCGCTTTGATGGTGAACATCACATACTCGTCGTCCATCTCGCAGACTTCCCTGTGAGCGAAATCGTATAGCGGGTTTGGATCCACTCGCGAGATCCATAGATGTCCGTCGCAGTTGTCGATGCCATGAAGCGTGAACTTCTGCAGCATCACGCTCATCTCTTCTAACGTCTTGCAGTCTGATAGTCTCATTTGTTATTCTCCATGTCGTCGTCTATAACAGAAAAATCAGTCTTTTCTCCTAAGCCAATGTCATCTATCAGCCATTCTTTAGTCTCATCTAAGTCTCTTATCGAGTCTACTATCTGATCTAACCACCACTCTTCTTTGAAGACACCAGTCTTCGCTTTTCCAAGCCATCGGTTTAGCTTTATTTCAGTAAACTTATTTATAGTAAGATCTTGGTATATCAAATTGATGTCGAAGCTGTCTTTCAGGAATCTACCATCGTCTAATTTCTTAAGAGCGAATTCTTTCATAAACCAGACGGCTTTCAGCCAAGCTTCTTTCGACGTGATGAAGACATCCTCGAAGCGGGTCATTCCATCTCTCGTCTCGACTACAGCCATTTCTTTCTCAAAGTCGTAAAGAGGAGTCATATTTGTCTTGACGAATAAGATAGAAGTTGGATACTTCTTCACACCGTACAACGGCTTCGTCTTAAGGATGCTTCCAAGATCAATGGTAGTTCCAGATAATCTCATTTGTCATTCTCCTAAGAATTCCGTATAAATTTTGTTTTTAATGTCATTCAATTCATCAGGCTTAACATGACATATATCCCAAATAAAACGCATATTAGAAAATGCTAATTCAGGACTTAAATAATCATGCCAACCATATTTCAATAATAAATCTTCTGGAACTGCAAATGCTTCAGCATCATGAAAAACATTATCTAAAAATCGTTTTCTTGCTTCTTTAGTGTCTACCGAAAATAAAATCTTCGTTAAGTACTTATCATACAAATTATAAAGGCAATTTGTAAGATTCACAACATATGTTTCATAATCGTTAGGACTTCCAAGTATTTCTTCTAGTTTAGTAGAAATATTACTTGCATTGTCATCTATGCACATAAACATATGAATCAATTCATGCTCTATTATTTCTTCAGCTTCTTTTAAAGTCTTGATAAAATTAGAATTCACGCAAATGATAAAAC
>Ga0265298_10003096_pt1 | contig 22345 bp, 13 predicted proteins | sample AusTroGonzalo_MG_3_FD_193486 | JGI IMG/M metagenome (GOLD analysis project Ga0265298, IMG submission 193486) | Bovine rumen microbial communities from tropical cattle in Woodstock, Queensland, Australia - Gonzalo_01 | ecosystem: Host-associated > Mammals > Digestive system > Stomach > Rumen ...
GGAGCGCCCAGTATCCGCTGCAGAAGCGGCTTGTCGTTCATGCAGGCAAGGGGAACGTTGCGCCGGAAAATACGTTGCCCGCGTTCAAGGCGGCGGTTGCGACGGGGTTCGGCTTCGAGTGCGACATCCAGATGTCCGCCGACCATCAGATATTCGCCGCGCACAATCCGTCGGCACTGGTGTACGGCGGTGGGGATGTGCAGTTCAAGACGATGACATGGTCTGAAATCGAGAAGATCGACGTGGGGCGCAATCTCGGTGGAGTCAGGTGGGCTGGTACGCCGCCGCCGTTATTCGAGGACATCCTTGCGCTCATGCGCGACGGACGCAAGTCGTTTGTCGAGGTGAAGGAGTCGGCGGGCGTCGAAATCGTATCGTACATCAAGAAGGCGGTCGAGAGCCAGCGCAACGCCACGCCCGACAACATGCTTTTCATTTCGTTCGACAGGGAAATCTGCCGCGCGCTCCGCAAGGCGCTGCCGAAGTACGAGGCGATGTGGCTCATTTTCTCGCATAAGGACTTGGAACGCCACGACGACTGCAAGGGACCGGCATACACTGCGGAAGAGGTGATTGCGCTACTTAAGGATGCCAACCTCACCGGCATTGACATGGCCGGCGATATGTCGGTAGTTACCGAGGAGTTTGTGAAGAAGGTGAAGGCGGCGGGATTCAAGTTTGGCGTGTACACGATAGATGATACGAAAATCGCCCGCATATTCCTTGAACGCGGCGTCGACGCTGTCACGACCAACCGCTCCAAGGAGATCGCCGAAGAGCTGAAGGACTGGAAGTGGCCGGAGGGCGTGTTGTAAAGGTACTCCAATGGCTTCTATGTTCAATATTTCGAGAAGGGCGTTCCTTTCATCCGCAACTGCGGCGGTCGGCGCGTCAGTGTTCGGCGGCATCGGGAAGGGGCCGAATGTCACGTTTGGCGTATTGAGCGACGTGCATCTCAACAAGGCTGGCGACGAGGACACGCTGCTCAAGGCGTTCGCGTATTTCCGCGACAACGGCGTGGATGGCGTGCTTATCGCGGGCGACATCGCCGATCGCGGCTTCATCGAGCAGATGGAACGCTGCGCAGACTGCTGGTGGCGCACGTTTCCGGACGGCAAGGCGCCAGACGGACGCCACGTCGAGCAGCTTTTCATCTATGGCAACCATGACATCGACGGCTGGACCTGGCACGCGAAGGACGACTGGATTCTCGCGCATGGGATCGGCCCAGCCGACAACCGCGTGAAGACGTGGGAACGGCTTTTCAAGGAGCCTTATCGTCCGATCTGGGCCAAGAAGGTCAAGGGCTACACGTTCATCGGTGCGCACTGGGGCAGCGAAAAGGACCTTGACGCCTTCCTTCAGGCGAATGCGGAGGAACTGGGGCTTCGCAGCGGAAGGCCGTTCTTCTATGCGCAGCATGCGCATCCCGGCAACACCGTGCAGGGGCCGTGGGCGTGGGGCAACGACGGCGGCATGACGACGCGTGTCCTCGAGAAGTTCCCGAATGCCGTGGCGTTCTCGGGCCATTCGCACTATTCGCTCACGGACGAGCGGAGCATCTGGCAGGGCAAGTTCACGTCCATCGGCACGAGTTCGCTCAGCTACATCTTCTCCCAGTACTGGCGCGAAAACGGCGAGGATCATCCCGGAGTCGTAAAGCAGATGCAGATGCTGCCCGAGTGCAACGGCCGTCAGGGTATGATTGTGCGCGTCTATGACGACAAAATCGCCATTGAGCGTCGCGAGTTTGTGTACGGCGAGAGTCTTGGCGCGGACTGGATCGTGCCGCTCGACGGTTCGCGTCCGTTCGCGTTCGACGTCCGTGCGCGGGAGAAGATCGCTCCAGCGTTCGCGCCGGATGCGAAGGTGACGGTATCGCGTGGAATGGGCAAGGACCGCAATGGAAAGGAGACGGACCAGATCACGGTGTCGTTCCCTGCCGCGCATCCCAGCACGACTTCCCGCGTGTTTGACTACGAGGTGACGGCGCTCGCATACCATGAGGACGTGGACTATCCGGTGGCTGTGAAGAGGGTTCTCTCCGAGAGCTTTTTCCTTCCGGCTTCGCGGGAAGCGAAAAGCGGTCGCATCGTATTCTCGGTAGAAGAGCTGAAGGGCGCAAGGGAAGTCCGCTTCGCGGTGCGTCCGGTGGAATGCTTCGGGCGCAAGGGCGCCGAGATATACTCGGACACGATTCGAGTTTCGGCTACCTTCCAAGGGAGCGCCATCGCTAAAATAATCCCATGACCGCGCTGCCGGAGAAGCGCGAGGCGAGCGGTTTCGCAAGTGACCGTCGATGGCGTTAGGGCTGGCAAAATCTGGTTTTGGTAGTGTGGCGGGAGGGGGATGACTTATGGAACTGGGGACAAGTCCCCGAAAATTAGCGTCTGGTACCGTTGACAGGAATGAGTATATTGAGTATAATATACTGCGTTTTCGATTCACAAGGAGGTTGCTATCACGAAGAGGGTTCCATTTTCCGTAAGCCAGAACGACAGCCGGACACTTGTCTGTCAGGTTGTGGATGGTCTTCGCAAGGAAATTGTCAGTGGCTTTTACAGGCCAGGGGACGTGGTGCCGTCCTATCGCGACCTGTCGTCGATGCTGGGCGTGAGCCAGATCGTGACGAAGGCCGCGCTTCGGCAGTTGGCGGAGGAGGGGTTTATCGTGTCGCGTCCGCGCATCGGCTCGGTGGTGCGTGACTGCATGGAGAAGCGCTGGCTAGGGCATGTGGTGTTTCTAAGCGAGGTGGGCGAGGAGAACTATGCGCAGATGGTGCTGTCCGACGTCCTGCTCGACAGGCTGACGGCTGCGGGCTATCTCATGACGCAGGTCAGCCTTCCTCAGACGTCGCCGGGGCAATATGACTTCTCGCGTCTGGACGTGGCGCTGGCGCAGTCGGTCGATCTCATCGTGACGGTGTTCGCGCGCCAGCCTGTGCTTGCGCGTCTGGCGCGGCAGAAGATCCCGTACGCCGTATTCAGCGAACACGCGAAGATACCGCCTTCCACCGTTGGCGGCACATGGCTCGATCTCAATCTCGCCATGTCTGACTTCGCGACGGCATGCGCGGCGGAAGGCGTGAAGGAGGTCTTGCAGTTCTATTTCTGGCCGTCGATGGGCGATGCAACAGAGGCGTTGCGCAAAGTCGGCGTACGCGTTCGCAAGGTGCTGGTGAAAGTTGATGAGTCCGGAGGTGCGATGATCGGTGCAAGGCGGGCCGGAATGGAGACGTTTGCCAAGTTGATTGCAAAGGGGCGTCTGCCGCACGGGACGGTTTGCTTTATCAACGACGACTATCTGGCGAGCGGTGCGCTAACGGCAATTTCATACGCTGGACTGAAAGTGCCAGAAGACATCCGGCTTGTAACACTTGCCAACAAACGGCTCGGACCTGTTTATCCTCGCGAGCTGTCGCGCATGGAGTTTGATGCGCGTCATGCGGGCGAAGTGCTGTCCGATGCCGTCCTCGAATATCTCAAGACGGGCGTCTATCCGCCGAGCAGCGTTGTTGGCCCAGTCTGGGTCGAGGGAGAGACGATGCTTTCTTCCGCTCGCGCACAAGTCGTGCGCGGCAAGTTTGTAAGTAAACCCAAGGAGGGACAGAGAAAATGAAAAAACTATTGATAATCGCTATGGCGGCAATGGCGTCTGTCGCCGCATTTGGCTACACCAGCGCAAGCTACGTCCAGGACGGGCTGATCGCGCAATGGGACGGCATCGACAATGTCGGCACAGGCGTCCACGACCCCGCTGCAACGGTCTGGAAGGATCTCGCCGGGAGCTACGACCTTTCGCTGCTGCCGGGCGGCTGGTGGAGTGGCGACGGCATGTCGCTTTCCGTTAACGGCGCGGCGGCTATCTGCTCGAACTCGCTCCCGGCCTATCTGACCATCGAGGTCGTGTACAAGATGAAGAGCCCGAAAGGCTGGATTCTCTTCAAGAGCGGCGGCCAGGACCATAACAAGTATCGCTGGGTGCTGTTCAACTACGGCAGCGACATTTCCGGATTGGACGGATATTTCTCGGAGAGCGGTTCGGACGACACAAAGAGGGTTCGCTGGGATTCGTTCGATCCTTCGGAGCTCCGGTCGATGGCGGCGACATACGAAGGCAATGAGCCGGCCGCCGTCTATGGCAACGGCGCTGCGCGGAATGACGGCGGTGGGCACGAGCCGTGGTCTCTGGGCGACAATTCCATCATGATCGGCGATCGGAAGGAGCAATACTCCGTTGCAAGTTGGCTCCCATCGTATCCGTGGTACGGCGAGGTCTATGCGATCCGTGTCTACAGCCGTGCGTTGTCGGCGGAGGAGATCGCCTCCAACCATGCCATCGACATGGCACGGTTCTCTCCGTCGGCGTCCGACGAGTACATTTCGGACGGTCTCGTCGCGCGCTGGGACGGCATCGACAATGCCGGCACAGGGACGCACGACCCTACCGCAACGGTCTGGAAGGACCTGGCCGGGAACATCGACCTGACGCTCGCCGGCGAAAGCGTCGGCTGGACGGGCGGCAACGCCCTCAACCTCGCCGATTTCGGCGACCATGCCTTCAACAGCAACACCAACCTCATGCCGAAGTACAAGACGATCGAGATCGTCTGCAAGGAGACGGACTGGTACGGGCGTGTCCTGTTCCACAGCGGCGATATCACCCGTGCCGTCTATTTCGACAGACAATCCATTGGCAACGGATGGGAATGCGTCGTTTATTTTTCAGGCATAGGCCGTAACGTTTACACGAAGCGCCTCATCCATCCGTTCGTCGATTCGGAGGTCTTGTTCTTGGCGGCGCGATATGGTGACGACGATACCGTCGCCGACCTTTTCCGCGACGTCGAAAACAGGGACGACGGCCTGCACAACAACGACTGGTGGGACGGGACGAAGATAACCGTCGGATGCGTCTACACGCCGGCGCATACGCCGGGATACAACGAAACCGACGAACCTGTGAGGATGTACGACTGGAAAGGCGAGGTGTATGCGATACGCCTTTACAACAGGCGGCTGACGAAATGGGAGCTCGCCCACAACAACCGCATCGACCGTCGCCGGTTCCTGAATAGCGGCAGCTACATCCAGCGTGGGCTTAAGGTCCAGTGGGACGGCATCGACAACGCCGGGCGCGGCGTGCACGATTCGTCGGCCGCCACGTGGAAGAATCTCGCCGTCAGCGGTTCGAACGACCTGACGGTTGCGTCCGGAAAGTGGACGGACGACTCGCTCAACTGCGTCGGCCTACTTGATACGTCAGCCTACGTCAATTATGCCGCATACGAAGACAACAGCAAAATTGACCTGAATACGCTGGAAGTCGCGTTCAAGCACAGAAACCCGGGCAACCCGGCTATTCTGTTCGGCAATGGCTACGGCGCAAGTGGAGATCTCTGGTACAAGCGCTACTGTGCGCTTGACGTCCCCTACGCCATGTGGATGTATATGAGCGGTTCGTACGACGTGAACATGTGGGACTCGGATTTCACCGAGCTTTCCTGGTCGACGGCGTTGGGCGCCTTCGCAAATGGCGCAGCGCTCAACTACCTGTCTGGTGGAATTGCTGACGACTGGGGGCTTAGCGGCGATGACAACAGGGTTGTCGTCGGCGGTCGCACGGGCAACTCCGCTTTCCTTGGCGACATCTACGCCATCCGCATCTACGATGACAGCCTGACGGCGCACGAGGTCGCCTACAACGCTAAGGTTGACGACGCCCGTTTCTTCCAGCCGAACGGCGGACGGACGCTGACATGGCAGGGGCCGGAGGCGTCTCTCGCGGACGGCGCGTTCGGGTCGAACGGGTGCTGGAAGGTCGCGGGCAAGAAGTGGGGCGTCCGCGACATTCCGACGGTGGGCGACACGGCGATTCTGCCGGCGGGCGACTACACCGTGACGATAGACGAGGCGACCTGGTCGCTCGGTGCGCTTTCCATCGGCGCGGGCGCGAAACTGCGGTTGGCGTTGCCGACAGATGCGTTTGATGCGAGCAAGGCGATTGTCACCGTATCAGGCGGCATTGCCGCCGATGCGACGGCGGGGCTCGTGATTGTTGACGCCAATGCGTTCGGCAAGATGTATCTGAAATCGGTTACGTTGATCAAGTGCGCCACGGCATCCGCCGAGTCGCTGCAGAATCTTGCCAACAATCTGGTGTTTGTCGATACGCTCGATAGGCGTAAAGGGACTGCTACGGTCGTAGGCGGCACAAAGCTCGTCTATGCCGCGCCACCGCCGCCCGGCACGATAATTAGTATCAAGTGATAGCCGCAGCAGCATAATACGCACCGAAAAGAAACAAAATGAAAAGACAGCTCATAATTGGCGTTGTGACGTTTGCCACGATTGCCACGGTGGCGGTTGGGGGTGCGAAGGATGTTGCGTTCCATGACGTTGTGCTTGCGGAGCGTGGCAAGGCGGCGGCGTATTCCATCGTGATTCCGGCGAAGGCTCTGCCGCCGCAGAAATACGCGGCGGAGGAACTGCGCGACTTCATCGAAAAGACCACAGGCGTGAAGTTGCCGATTGTCACGGATGTGACGGCATTGCCGGAGCAGGCGATTGTGCTGGAGGTCAGGGCCGGTGCAAAAGGGACTGAAGGGACGGATGGCTTTCGCCTTAAAGTCGATGGCAAGCGGCTGCGCATCATTGGCGAAAACGGGCGAGGTGTGCTTTACGGAGTCTATGAGGTGCTGGAGCGGTTCGCAGGCTGCAGGTGGTATGCGTCATGGCATTCGGTCATTCCAAAACGGAACCGCATCGCGGTCCCCGCCGATCTGGACGAAACGCAAACGCCGGCCTTTGCCATGCGCGAGCCGTACTGGTACGACGTGACCCAGAACCAGGATTTCGCGGCACGGCTCAGGGTGAACAGCCGTTCGTGGAAGTCGTTCGACGAGAAGTACGGAGGCAACCCTTACCGTTTTGGCGGCAAGTTGGGCAGTTGCCACACGTTTGATCAGCTGCTGCCACAGGACAAATACTTCGACGCGCATCCCGAATACTTCAGCATGATCGACGGCAAGCGCGTCCGGGGCAAGACACAGCCGTGCCTGACGAATCCCGATGTACTTAGGATCATTACCTCAAACGTGCTCGACCGCATCCGCGAGGATCCCGGCGCGAAGTTCTACGGCGTGAGCCAGGAGGACAACGTTCAGTATTGTCGCTGCCCGAACTGCAAGGCGATTGACGACGAGGAAGGCTCGCCCGCCGGAACGAACGTGCGGTTCGTTAACGCCGTTGCCGAGGCGGTTGAGAAAGAGTTTCCAGACGTGCTTATAGAAACGCTCGCCTACGCCTACACGCAGAAGGCACCGAAGAAGACGAAGCTCCGGCACAACGTGGTGCCGTGCCTCTGCGCGATCAGCTGCGATTTCGCGCGTCCGATCTACGAAAGTCCCTACAAGGAGAACGTGGAGTTTCGCAAGGACATCGAGGACTGGGGGCGGCAGACGGACTTTCTGTTCGTCTGGGACTACACGACGGACTTTGCGCACTATCCGCTGCCGTGGGCGAACGTCTATTCGCTCCAGGGCAATATGCGGTTCTTCCGGCGAAATAACGTAAAGGCGCTGTTTGCGCTTGGCGCGTGGCAGGGGCGTCACGCCGACTTCGGGGAGCTGAAGGCGTGGCTGCTTGCGAAATGGATGTGGAACCCCGACTTGCCGATGAAGCAGCTTTTGGACGACTTCTTTGCGGGCTACTACGGCAACGGCGCACCGTTCGTGCGCGAGTACTTCGAGAAGCTGCATCGCATCCAGCGCGAGTACTCCAGCTCGCCCGAACGTCCGCTCCGCGTCTTCGACAGCGAGGCGATTCCCTCGCTGACCGATGAATTCCTCGCCGAGGCGGCGGAGATGTGGCGGAAGGCCGCCGATGCCGTGAAGGACGATCCGGCGACCTCCTACAACGTGCGCATGGGGGCGTTCTCGGTCGATTACGTGCGCATGGAGCGCGGCTGTAAGTTGCTGAACCTTTCGCGCAGCGATGCCGGCATATTGTCTTCGGAAGAGACGCAATCGCTCGCCCGTTCGCTTGTCGCACGGTTGGACGAGGCCAAGGACATACGGATCGCGGAGTCGCCGCGCCAGAACGTCAAGCAGTGCTGGCGCGACGTGGCTAAGGGGTTCTCGCGTCCGCCGCGTTCCGACAGAGGCGAACTGGAGGAGCGGTTCCTCGGCATCATGAACCCTGGCACTTGGGGCGAGTTCGTGGATGATCCGAAGGCCGATGACGGTAAGGCGCTGAAGCTCTTCAACACGCACTACACATGGTGCGTGCAGTTCCCGATCTCGCGCATTGCGTTCGAGCCGGAAGCAAAGTACAAGCTCCGTCTTAGGGTGCGCGTCGATAGCTGCCGCTACGGCATGGCGTTCAGTGCGGGCGTCTACAGCACGGACACACAGAAGTCCCCCGGCAGCGCGAACTTCACGACCGCCCAGACGCCCAACGAATACGCCTGGTACGACATCCTCACGTGGACGCCGAGTGCCGGCGAAATCCTGTGGATCGCGCCCGGCACGTTCGGAGACGACGGCAAGTCGTCCGTCAATGGCGTCTATATCGACAAGGCTGAATTCATTCGTCAATGAAAGCGATATGCTGTTGCTTTTTTCGCTTGTCTGCCGTCGGGGAGATGCGGCGCGAAGTGGGGCGACGGCACGGCAATCAAGAACGCGGACGTCGATGAGAATCTGGATAAGATCGGTTTCTACACCAGTAACTCGGGACGTGTTATCAACCCGGTAGGACTTCTTGCGCCCAATTCGTGGGGACTCTATGACATGCATGGCAATGTCTGGGAATGGTGTCTCGATTTCTTTCAGGGCAATATATCAAGCCTAAACGGCGCTGTGAACACGACAACGAACGGCGTGAAACGCGTTGAGCGTGGCGGAACGTTTCTGCACGCCGCACCCACCTGCTATCCTGGGTATCGCACATACGATGAGGGCAACACCCGATATCCGCGTGTAGGTTTCCGTGTTGTCACGCGTGTGGAATAAGTAGGGGAAGTATACATAATGAAAAAGTTGATTGTTTTGGCGGGTTGCTGTGCAGCCCTGTCAGTGGTGGCGTTTGGCCGTGGCGTTGAGCACGTGGTGCTGATTGGCGTCGATGGCATGGGAATCTGGAACATCGTCTGGGACAGAATGCCGAATTTGCGCAAGTTGCGTGACAAGGGGTCGTTCACGGTTGCGCGAAGCACGTTCCCGACGTCGTCTGGCGTGAATTGGAGTTCCGCGCTCTGCGGCACGACGCCCGACCTGCATGGTGTACGCGATAACACGCCGAAGCCGGGCGTGCAACCAGCCGTTACCACCGCGAAGGGGGTGCATCCCTGCATCTTCTCCGAGATTCGGCGGCAGGAGCCGAATGCCCGCATACTGCTTGAGCGCGGCGTTGACGTGGTGACGACCAACCGCTCCAAGGAGATCGCCGAAGAGCTGAAGGACTGGAAGTGGCGTTAGGGCTGGCAAAATCTGGTTTTGGTAGTGTGGCGGGAGGGGGACGGCTGTAGCGTGAATCAAGTTTGCAATCAAGCCAAGCGCAGAATCGCCATTGACTTTTGCGACATGGAAATGATATCATACCGCTGTTGGCAAATTTCGATTTCAAATCTAAAATCGTCAAAGGAGTGGCAATGTACATATCGCGCTTTATGGATGGCCTGCTCGCGAAAGCGATGAAGACCAGCAATTCGGTATTGGTCACGGGGCCTCGACAAGTCGGGAAATCCACCATGATTTCCCATGTGCTCCCCAAGCTGCGCTATGTTACGCTGGATGATCCTTTTGTCGAAGAACAGGCAAAGAACGACTCTCGCACATTCATGCAGCTCAATCCTCCGCCTGTTGTTATCGACGAGGTGCAGCATGCACCCGTTTTGTTTCGCTTTATCAAGATGGAGACCGACAAGGATCGGCGGGCGAAGGGGCTCTACTGTCTTTCCGGCTCGCAGCCGTTTCAGTTGATGCAAGGCGTTTCCGAGTCGCTTTCCGGCCGTGTCCGCATACTGGAAATGAATGGACTGTCCATGAGGGAGATTGCCGGCGATCCTTTTTCGGAGCGCGTGCTGCCCACGGACGAATATGTTCTTTCGCGTTCTAAGACCGCAAGAGATCCCGGGGACATCTGGAGGGTCATACATCGCGGCGGCTATCCAGAACTGCAAGAACCCGGGCAGGACTGGAATTCATACTATGCCGACTACGTGAAAACCTATCTTGAACGCGACGTGCGCAGTCTCAAGGCGGTACACGACCTTGCCTCTTTTCGCCAGTTCATGGTTGCTGTCGCCTCTCGGACTGCGCAGGTTTTGAACTACTCCAAAATCGCCGAGGAAATCGGCAAGGACGTCGGAACGGTCAAAAGCTGGGTGTCGATTCTTGAAACATCCGGAATCGTCTATCTGCTGCGTCCGTATGCGTCGTCGGAACTCAAACGGACGATTCGCGCCCCGAAACTGCATTTCAGGGACATGGGGCTCGTGGCCTATCTTACACGCTGGCTGTCGTCGGAGTCGCTGGCGTGCGGTGCGATGGCTGGTGCCGTGTTCGAGAGCTTTGTGGTTTCTGAGATTCTCAAGAGCTTTTCCAATGCCGGACTGGAATATCGTGATTTCGTGTCGTACTACCGTGTCCGCGACAAGATTGCGGTCATGCGCGATGGGCGGAGGGTCGAGACAGAATCCGAAATAGATCTTGTCATAGAGGAGAATGGGGTGCTGTACCCAATCGAAATCAAGAAAAGCTCTTCGCCGAAGGCGGACGACGCCGAGGCATTTGTCGTGCTTGACAAAGTCAAGGGCAAGGTGCGCGGACAGGGAGCTGTCGTCTGCAACTGCTCCGCTCCGACGCACTTGCGCGACAATCTGCTTGCCATGCCCGTTTGGTATCTGTAGCAAGCGGTGTAGCCCGACTTTCAAGGCGCATAGGTGTGGCGTAGATCCTGTAGCGTGTACAGCCGCCTGATGCCGGGGGTGCCGGAGAAGCGCGAGGCGTTAGGGCTGGCAAAATCTGGTTTTGGCGGTGTGGCGGGCGGGGGATGATATAAGACATGCCAACTGTCATGGTGAAAATTCGCCAACTGTCATGGTAAAAACTCGCCAACTGTCATGGTATGATTGACGGTGGAACCATAATATGATAAAATATGCCCATGTTCACTTATAAAACTAGAATATTCGACACATTGCTGAAAGACGCTCTGGAATCAAAAGGTGCGGTTGTCGTTAGAGGCCCGAAATGGTGCGGAAAGACAACGACTGCCGAGCAGATTGCGAAAAGCGTGGTCTATATGCACGATCCCGAAACGGCAGAGCAGAACCTTTTGACTGCGCAGACGCGCCCGTCTCGTTTGTTGGAAGGGAAAATTCCGCGCCTGATAGACGAATGGCAGGATGCGCCGCAACTCTGGGATGCTATTCGCTACGATGTCGATCATTCTCATGAGTTTGGGAAATTCATCCTGACCGGAAGTTCGGTTCCGCCTGACAAGAAGAAAAAAAAGTTCATCCGCCACACTGGTACAGGGCGGTTCGCATGGTTGACAATGCGTCCCATGTCGTTGTTTGAAAGCGGAGAATCAACAGGTTCCGTATCGCTTGGGGATCTTTTTGCCGGACGCAAGGTGCTGGGTGATTCGATGCCTAACAAGTTGGAGGACATGGCGTATCTGACATGTCGAGGTGGGTGGCCGGTTGCGGCGACGATGAAGCGTGGCCGAGCTGCATTGCGCCAGGCGTTTGACTACGTCGATGCCATCGCCGAAAGCGATATCTCACGAGTTGACGACATTGAACGGGATGCCGGTTTTACGCGCCGGCTGTTGAGGTCGCTCGCGCGGCTGCAAGGAACGCAGTCCTCTGTATCCGTTATTCGTGCGGACTTGGGTCCGAATGAGCCGAACACGTTTTCCGAAAACACGATCTACGAGTACATCAATGCGCTTAAGAAGATATTCGTGCTAGAAGACATGCCGGCATGGTGTCCGAACCTTCGGTGCAAGACGCCCGTTAGAACGACGGATACGCGCTACTTTACCGATCCCTCCGTCGCGACGGCGGCGCTCGGTCTCGGGCCGGATGACTTGATGAACGACCTCAAGACGTTTGGCCTTTTCTTCGAGACGCTTGTCGCCCGCGATTTGCGTACTTATGCCGAGGCTTTGGACGGTGCCGTTTCGCATTATAAAGATAAGAGCGGTCTGGAGTGCGACGCGGTTGTGCATCTTCGGAATGGGCGTTATGGACTCGTGGAGGTCAAGCTTGGCGGGGACCGCCTCATCGAAGAGGGCGTTCGTACGCTGAAAAAGCTTTCAAGCGAAATTGATGTGAAACGCATGGCAAAGCCAGTGTTCTGCATGATAGTCACGGCTCAAGGCGATTTCGCATACGAAATCCCCGATGTTGGCATTATCGTCTGTCCCATTTGTTGCCTGAAACCATAGTTGTTTCAATGGTGTATGCCATACCATGAACATTGGTTGGGCTACCCAAATCTGGTTTTGGTGGTGTGGCGGGCGGGGGACGGCTCAGGGATTCCGGCTTGAGGTTCGGTAGGCGCGGGGGGACATTCGCTCGGCCTTCCCGAATGCCAGCCTGAACCCGGCCTCGGATCCGTAGCCCGACGCGGCGGCTATCTCTCCGATAGGCAGGTTCGTGTTGGAGAGAAGCCTTCTGGCGTTGTTGAGCCGTGTGCGCTCGATTTCTTCGCGGACAGTTCCCCCGGTCACCATGCGGAACTTCAGTTCCAGACGACGTCTGCACGTCCCAAGGTGCTTCGCAACGGAGTTTATGTTCATCTGTTCGGGATAGTGGGCGGCGATGTACTTGCGAGCCTGCGTCACGAGGCGCGTGGAACCGTTGATGTCCATCGATGACTCGCGTTCGAACACCGCTCGCACGCCGTAGGACCATTCCTTGAGAGGCTTGTGTGGATTGAGGATCTTCTGCATCAGCATTTCTGCCGCGTTGTATCCGCATTTTTCGAAGTCGGGGAGAATGCTCGTAAGCGGTGGGCGCATAGTCTCGCAGATGGAGATTTCGTTGTCAACGCCTATCACGCCGACCTGATCGGGTATTGCCAGGCTCACGAGGTTGCATGCGTCATAGACAAGCTTGGCGATGTAGTCGGAATAGGCCATGACCGCGCATGGCTTCGGCTGTGTCTGCAGAAATCTCGAAAGCCGTGCAAGTTCGCGGCTTGAATCCCTTTTCATGTTGAAAATGTGGGCGGCGCATGAAAAACCGCCTTTTGCGACCGTATCGGAGAATGCATTGAGCCTCGCTTTGGAGTGTGGCGCCTCAAGTTCTGCGTTGTTGCCGATGTAGGCGAAATTGCAGTAGCCTCGCCTCATGAACAGCTTGGCGGCCGTCAAGCCAATTTCGGCATCGTCAATGGAGAAGTCTCGTTCGGCGACATATGGGACGTTTCCGATGCAATCCGGTGAAATGTGGGTGCCCAGTATAAGTGCGCCATCGACGTTGCGGCAAATATCGCCTTTGTTTGCCTGCGTCCGTCTGCCGTATGGGATGAGGTCGATGATGATTGTCTTGGGGTCGGGATGGTCGCGGAAATATCGCAATATGCCGGAAAACCGGTCACGGTCCGACTTGTACGTGCGGGCAACGCATGCTCCGATCATCAGCACCTTGGGGCTGTCTATTCTCATGGCGGGGATTATACCAAATGCCCCTGCCGTGCGCAATGCTTGCGATTCATATGCGCAATGCTTGTTGCACTGGCAATGGTATTCAAGTATAATACGCACTAGCCGCCAACTAATAAAAACAAAACAAGTGACAGCAATGAAAATACATCTTGCAATTGGCATGACGGCACTAGCGCATTTTGTAGCGGTGGCCGAGCACTCGCTAACCAACGGCCTCGTCGCCTATATGCCGTTCGATTCCTCACTCACGGAAAACGCGGCATCCGGTTCATCCGTTTCGCCGCGCTCCAACGGCTCTGTTGGAGTTGCCGCGAACGGAAAGTTCGGAAACTGTGCGGATTTTCCCTCCGGTACTGGTTACACCAACTATGTCAATCTCGACGGTTCGGACACAGGCTCCATTGACTACGAGAACGGCAACACCTGCTTCGCGGCGACTCTCTGGGTGAAGATACCTGAAGGTGTTTCTGGCGATCCGTCTTTTCTGGCCAACAAGAGCTGGGCGTCTGGCCTTTTCAAGGGCTTCGTGCTCTTTGCCAATTCTAACTGTGTCGCGCTTAACGCGGGCGACGGCAGCAATCGAATCGACTTGGGGCCGATGACCCATGAAGGGACCAACGATTGGACGTTCTATGCGGTTACATGCGACTCGGAAGGCGTTATCACGCTCTATCAGGGGCGGAAGGACGGGACGCTTGCCAGTCTCAGCGGCACGCTTTCCGGTTACACGATGGAGTCAGGCGCTTCGATTTGCATCGGAAACGACTCCTCGGGCGGCTATTCCTGTCCTTTCGTCGGCGGCATCGACGATGTCGGCATCTGGACGCGTACGCTCGCCCAAGACGAGATCAACCGTATCTTCTCGGCTGGACGCGTCGGCGTCGCGCTCGGAACGCTGGCCAACGCTTCTGCAGGCCCTGCGACGGCGACCTGGACTGGTACGGTGTCGTCCGACGCGACCGTTGCCGGAAACTGGTCTGGCAACGAGCTGCCAACCATCGACACAGACGTGACGGTGAGCGGCAATGTCAGCCTGACGCTCGCAGAGGGCGCGATGCTTCCGTGCAAGTCCATCCTCTTCGACAACGTCACGCTGGGCGCGGACGCCAACCTGCTCGGCCTCGACGCGACGAAAATCGCGTCAGGCTCTTCCATAGACCTGAACGGACACGCCCTTTATCTGTGCACGGGGAAATCCTTGCCGCTCGCGGTCAAGGACACGTCGGCTGACACGGACAATCCCGGCGAGCTGCACATCGACGACTTGGGATTCGACATTGTCAACACGACGATGGCGCTTTCCGGCAATCTGCGGTTCTTCAAGTCCGGCTCGGGCAGTTTCACGTCAAGCGCATCCGAGACCTACACGGGCGGCTTCGCCGTGGAGAGCGGCACGTTCGTTATGGCACAGAACGGTTCTGGTGCCGTGTACATCGGCGCAGGCGCGACGCTTGATGCGTACGACTTCGATCTGAAGGATTGTCGCCACGTTACGCTGGCCGGCGGAACAATCACGTCAACGAGCAACGGTGACGGAGTGTGGCTTTGCGCAAGCATGGATGTCACGGCGGATTCGAGCATCGTGATGGCAAATCTCATCGGCAATCACGACATGGCTGTTCTGCAGTACGCATGGAACCTTGGCGGCAATACGCTCACGCTCGTCATGGACGGCTATGATCCTGATTTATATATGGAGAATGGCGGCACCATGAGCAACGGCACGTTCAGGGTGGACGTGAAGTCGACGGCAGACGGCACCGGTAGGGCATGGATGCATTTTGCGAACTTGAACGGGCGAGATGGACTCAACCTCGATCTCGGCACATCGATTCTGCGCATGAAAGATTATGGCGAAAGCACAGTCAATTCCAAAGTTTGCGACTTCACATGCAATCCGCCTCCGAACGAGTGGGTGTACAGCGCACGGCAGATGGAGGTTTACGGCACGTTCACGCCGCAGAGTCAGGACGGATTGGACTTGCTGATGATGGACGGCTCGGCCATCGACCTCTCGGCCAAGAGCGCTCCGTGGGACTGCCGTTTCACGCCCACAGGCACCACCGCTTATGGCAACATCCCCAAGGTTGCGTTCGATACGGGCGCGACCGTCACGATCAAGCTCTGGGGGAGGACTGATCTGGATACGCTCGCGGAAAGCGGTGAATGCGTCGCTCTCTGGGCGACGGACGCTGTGCCGGACAGCAGCGTGACCTTCGTCCTTGACGATGCGACAGCGAGCGACTTCCATCTGAAGCGCGACGATACGGGGCTTAGGGTTAGCAAGATTACCGGACTCCGGCTAATTCTAAAGTAGGATTGCAGGAAACGAACGACCATGAAAACAGACAGGAGGAATTTCATCGGCGGCGTCGGCGCGGTTATAGCGTCGGCGTCGTTGCCATTGTTCGGGAAAGACGATCCGTCGCTCTTTCCGAAGCGAGGTGTCGTTGAGCGGCTGGCGATAGCGTACCAGCACATCCATATCGGGCTGCCGCAGCCGTTCTCGGTGCTGCACATCTCCGATACGCACCTCACGGCGGTGTACGACGACGAGCCGGAGTATCTCGTGAAGTTCGCGAAGTATCGTGCGAAGGTGTTCGGCGGGCGGCAGGAGGAGGCCTTGCGCGACTCGCTCGCGTGGGCGAAGATGAATGTCGATTACGTGATCCACACGGGCGACTTCATCGACTTCCAGACGCGCGCAAACCTCGACATCGTGAAGAAGGTGTTCGGCGAAGAAAAGGCGCTGGCGGGGTCAATGGGCAACCATGAGTTCCAGCGGCGCATTCCGGATGAGAAGATTGATGAAAGCTCTATCGCCGGACTCCGCAAGTACGGGGCCCTGAGCATGAAGCTTCTCGCCGAGACGTTCCCGTTCGACATCTCGCTCCAATCGACGGTCGTGAATGGTGTCAACTTCGTCACGCTAAACGAGGTGGTCGGGTTCGTGACCGAGAACCATGTTGAACGATTCCATGCCGAAGTGAAGAAGGGGCTCCCGATCATCCTGTGCATGCACTGTCCGTTCTTCACGGCAGAGCTTTCCCGTGCCTCGAGCAAGTACTGGCAGTTCAACCGGAAGTTCCGCCACGACAACCCCGGGCCGATGAACTCGTTCCAGACGAACGATCCCGTCACGCGCGATTTCATCGCGTACCTCAAGAGCGAGCCGCTGCTGAAGGGCATCCTCACGGGCCACATGCACCTCACGGCCTGCGACCGCTTCTCGCCTACGGCGATGCAGTACATCGTTGGGGGCAACTTCATGTTCCACGGCGAGGAAGTGCTCTTTACATGAACAGGCGCGATTTCGTAAAGTCGGCTTTGGCCGTGCCGCTTATGGGGGCGGTGGGAACTGGTAGGGCGGCTTGTCCTCAGGCCGCCGAGCGGCGCGTTGGGGACAACGCGCCCTACCAAGGTTCAAAGCACCCGTTTGTCGGAAAGCCGCTGCCGCCATGGAAGCCGGGCGAGTTTCAGGTACACTTCATCTACACGGGCGTCGCCGAAAGCATGTTCTGGATCATGCCGGACGGCACGACGATGCTCTTGGATTGCGCCGACCATCAGGCGTGGACGCGCGGCAAGCTGGCGGTGTGGGTTCTCCCGAACGGCAATCGGTACGCGGGCGAATGGATCGCCCGTTACGTCTCGCGCGTCAACCCGAACAAGACGGACGTCGATTACATGATGCTGTCGCACCATCATTCCGATCATGGTGGCATGGACGGATGGGGCGCAGGGCAGCCGATTGACTGGAAGGGACAGAAGATTTGGCGAAGCGGGTTCATGCTCGCGGCGGAAACGCTGAAGTTCCGCTACGGCTTCGACCGGGGCTGGCCGAACTTCAACGAGCCGGTCCCCGACGAGCAGGGCGATACTGAATGTCTCAATCACATCCGCAAGACTATCGCATATCTTCAGGAACGCGACGGGCTGAAGATGGAGCGATTTGAGGTGGGCGCGGTCAATCAGGTGGCGATGCGCCGGAACGCGGCGGAATATCCGTCGTTCAAGATCACGAACATCTGCGGCAACGGAAAGATTCTCTGTCGCGACGGAAGCGTGAAGGACCTCTTTGACTGGATGAAGGGCTACAAGGGCTGGATCAACGAGAACTGTTTTAGCCTCGGATTGATGGTACAGTATGGGCCGTTCCGATTCTACACGGCGGGAGACTTTGCCGAGCAAATGAAAAAGCCTGACGGCACGAGAGTGTGGATGGAGGATTGCATCGCGCCGGAGCTTGATCCCGTGGACGTGGCGAAGATGAATCATCACGGGTGCTACTCGATGGCGAAATCGATTGTCTCGGCGCTTCAGGCTCGCGTGTGGACGGCATGCGTGTGGGACAAGGTGCATCTGCCGGAGGTGACGCTTGAACGTCTCGCCGACCGGTCGTTCTATCCCGGGCCACGCCTTATCGCGCCTGGCGTGTTCACGCCGAAGAAGCGCATCGAGATGGCGGGCAGGCCTTTCCTCGCCGACATCGCGCCGGAGTCGTTCGAGGCGGGGCACATGGTGCTCACAGTCGCGCCGGGCGGCAAGACATACAACTATGCATACGTAACGGCTGACGACGAATCGATGAAGGTGACCGGCGCGTACGACTTTATCGCACGTGGAGATGGAAAATCGTGATGTTGGTATAATGCGTGTCTCTGAAAGGGACTAAAGGAATCTTGATGGTGAAATCGACATCGACGTATGCGCACACGCGGCAGGGTTGGGCGATGCCTGTAGTGGCGTTTGTGCTGGCTTTTGGCTGTTGCGAGGGGAATGCCGATGTCGGCTCGTCCCGCCGATGCATCGCATCGACCATCGTCCAATCGGCTGACGATCTGCCGACGAGCGTGGTGATGTGGGTGTGTCCCGACGAGCCGTTCGCGGCGGGAATCGGCAAGCCGCGCTATTACCGCAAGTCATTCGAGACGAAGGAAGGCCTGGTCAAGGCTACGGCGCGTTGGTGGGTGGACGACACGGGCAGCGTATTCGTCGATGGCGTGAAGATGCCGCATTCGGCGATGATGGTCGATCAGTCGGCGGATTTGACCGCGCATTTGAAGAAGCCGGGGCGGCATGTGATTTCGGTTGAGGGCACTAATCTTGCGGCGGCGGGTGGCGTGTGCGTGTCCATCGACCTTGAATACGCCGACGGACGGCACGAGAGCGTCTATACCGACGGCAGCTGGGAATGCAAGAAGGACGACTCCGGCTGGGCGGCGGTTAAGGTGTATGGCGATCTCTTCACTGCGCCGTGGACGTCCGTAGCCGACATGACGCAGCTGGAGCTTTACGGCGAGCGTTGTCGCCGCGCCGCAGTCGTGGCGGCGCGGGAAGCCCGCGCCAAGAAGGCGCTTGCGGCGATGGGGCGCGAGACGAAGCCGGTCTGCAAGGTCGCCTATGAAAACGGCAAGTCCTACTTCGACATCGGCGGACGGCTGTTTGACACGGCGTACTACAACGTCAACGAGAACTGGAACGGCGGCAACCGCAGTCTCAGGCGGCAGATGGCGGCGTTCCGCGACGCGGGGATGCACGTGTACGGGCTTGGCGTCCTCACGCCGAACGTGTGGCGTCCGGACGGCTCCATCGAATTCGCCGACGCCGAGCGCAAGATGCGCGACGTGCTCTCCATCGACCCAGAGGCGCGGTTCCAGTTCTGCATAACGACGAGCTTCCCGCCGAAGTGGTGGATGGACGCTCACCCTGACGAACTGGTCGCCTACGCCAACGCAGAAGTGAATCCAGCTGAGTACGACCATATCAAGAACTGCCGCGCACCGTCGTTCGCGTCGAAGGCGTGGCGGCGCGACATGTGCGACTACATCACGCGGCTCGTCAGGCATCTCGAATCGACGCCATACGCCAAGCGCATCTTCGCGTACCGGCCCGATTTCGGAGTCTATCACGAATGGCACTACTACGGGATGGCGGAATGCATGCCCGACGTCGGCAAGGCGATGGCGGCGGCGTTCGGGAAGCCAATCCCGTCGAAGGAAGAGCGGCTTCGGACTTCCGCCGGCGTTATGCGCGATCCAGTGAAGGACAGCGCCGCGCTCGACTTCATGCGCTGCATGAGCCGGGAGGTGCGCGACTGTCTGCTGGAGTTCGACAAGGCCGTGAAGGACGCCTGCGGCGGACGCGCCCTCGTCGGCAACTACTACGGCTATTTCTTCGGAATGCCGTTCCGCGCCGAAGGCTGGCACATCGAGACGGACGCCGTGCTTGATTCGCCCTACGTCGATTTCCTGTGTTCGCCGTACGATTACGCGCCGCCTTCGCGTGGCGGCGGGAATCCGCAGTATGCGCGTTGCCTTTTGGAAGGGTACCGCCGGCGCGGCAAGCTCGCCGTCCTTGAGGCCGACACGCGCACGACGCTGCACAAGAACGTCGGCGACTTCCTCTATGCGAAGACGCGCTCGGACGACATTGCGCTTCTCGCGCGCGATTTCGCAGGTTCGCTCTGCTGGGGATGCGGGTTCTGGTACTACGACTTCGGCTACGGGTGGTATGACGCGCCGGAGTTCACCGAGCTTTTCAAGAAGCTGTATCCGATCCGCCGCGAGATCAAGGACTGCCGCAGCGTTGCGGAGGTGCTGGTCGTCGGCGACTTCGAGAGCGTCCTCTACACCAATGCGGACTCGCCGATGTTCTGCCACGAGCGCACGAGCGGACTTGTCTATCAGCTCGGGCATACGGGCGTGCCATTCGATTCGGCATCTGTGGTGGATGTCGCTTCCGGCAAGTTGAAGGACTACAAGCTGTACATTTTCTGCAATCTGCACCACATGACGCCCGAGAAGGAACGCATCGTCGAGAACCTTCGCGCAAAGGGCAGGACCGTTTTGCTGCCGGAGAATCCGCTTTCAGCGGCGGAGCTGCGGACGCTCTTTGCAAAGGAGGGCATACACGTCTGGAACGACGATGCCGATTCAGCGATTTACGCCAGCGCGTCGTGCGTGGCGCTCCATTGCGCGACGGGAGGGGAGAAGACAATCCGACTGCCGCGCCGGGCGAAGGTGACGATGCTTTACCCCGAGCGGCGCGAAGTCTCCGCCGACACCGACCGCATCGTGTTTACGCCTCCGGGCGATGGCATGTCAACCACGATCTTCCGCTACCGGAATCGCTGACGGGCAGGAATGGATCCACGCAACAGCATATACAAGCCAGGCGACGGATTGCCGGGTACCTGCGCGATGCTCGTGCTGCCGGAGAAGCGCGAGACGGCGCAAGTTCAAGATGGCGTGGACTGCGTTTCGTACTTTACGCCATGAACGATATGTGCTATAATTCGCGCCCATGAAGCCAAATAATCCATTTGTCATTACCAACTGAAAGGAAAAACACAGATGTTTACTCGAAAGGATTTTCTGACCGGCGGCGTCGCGCTGGCGGCGGCGGGCGGCGTTCGCGGCGCGTTGGGGACAACGCGCCCTGCCGCGGGCAAGGCGGCATTGACGACGCCGGATGTCGTGTTCAAAGATTTGCAGACGGTCAAGATGCTTTCGGGCGGCGGACGCGTCTATGCGCTTTCCAGCCGCATCGACAGCATTTCCCTCTCGACGGTGTTCGTCTCGCCGGAGGGCAAGATCCTCGTTGTCGATGGCGGTCATTTCTACATGGGAGGCGATGGGAGATTCCTGGGCGACTTCCTGCGCAAGCTCGGGGGGCATGTCGATTACTGGTTCATCACCCACGCCCACGAGGACCACTTCGGAGCACTTGTCACCATGTCCGAGAATCCCGACTTCTACGGTGTGACCATTGGCGAGCTGATCTACAACTTTCCAGACCGCAAGTGGATGGAGTCGCTTGAGAAGGGCATGATTCCGCACTTCAAGAGGTTTTATGATGATCTCATCGGCGGATGCCTCAAGGATGTCAAGCGCGGAGACTGCTCGCCGGGGCGTGTCGTGAACTTCGGCAGCTGGTCGTTTGAAATCCTTAACGCGCCGTTCATCTGTAACTCGAACCCCGTCAACAACTCGTCCGTGATGATCTCCGTGAAGGCGGGAGGCAAGACTTGGCTGGAGACGGGCGACATGGGCGTGGAGGGCGGACGCGACGCGATGAAGAAGCTTGGCGCTCGCCTGAAGCACGACATCGTCTTCCTCGCGCATCACGGGCAGAACGGGACTGACAAGGATTTCTACGCAGCGGTCAATCCGGAGGCGGCCGTCTGGCCGCTTCCGAGCTGGCTGTGGGACAATCGTGTTACGAACGGCACCTACGGTTCCGGTCCGTACCGCACGAACTATACGAAGTGCTGGATGCAGGATCTTGGCGTCAAGAAGAACTACGTGCTGCTGAAGGACTATCTCTTCGCATGAAAGGCGCGCTGACGCTGTGCGCCGTATTGGCCGCGCTCGCCATCGCCCTTGCTCCGACGACGGCGGAGGCCGGCGGGGCTTCGTGGATTTCATATCCTGGGGACTACGCCCTCTGGCGCGGCAACGACCTTCAGGCGCGGCGCATCGAGCACGGCGGCGGATATCCAGTCTTCTGGCCGACATACGCGCCGCATCCGCTTGTCGATTTCCGCAAGGACGTCGATCTCGCGGCGCCCGAGACGGTTGAGATCGCCGCGGAGGGCGTCTGCCGGATCATGGGTCTCGGACTCGCGACGTCGATGCCGGGCGTAGTATCGAACAAGTTCA
>Ga0265298_10003098_pt1 | contig 22340 bp, 22 predicted proteins | sample AusTroGonzalo_MG_3_FD_193486 | JGI IMG/M metagenome (GOLD analysis project Ga0265298, IMG submission 193486) | Bovine rumen microbial communities from tropical cattle in Woodstock, Queensland, Australia - Gonzalo_01 | ecosystem: Host-associated > Mammals > Digestive system > Stomach > Rumen ...
GCAACAGATAGAGATTATACCAGGCTAAAAATAGAAAAACAGGAGAAAAAGGATGCCTATATAGTAACCAGGATGTTACAGGACAATATCAGGCATAATAGAAATATCAGCTGTTTTCTGGTAGATCAGACAAAGATGGGGACACATTATGATTTAACTTCATCATTTTTATGTAATGGCAAAAGATACAGTTTTGCTTATGAGATAAAGGAGAGGAATAAAACAGAAGACCAACCATATTCAGAATTAAAAGACCAGAAAGTAAAGGCAATATTAGATAGTACCAGAGGTTATGATGCAGCATTCTACATTAGTATAGTAAATGGTAAAACTGCCTATATGTGGAATTTGAATAAGATAGATTGGGATACACAGGATAGTTTTATATGGCATATTAAAAAGACACAGTTTAGTAGGAGTGATCAGATGGAGGATGCATTAACATATAAATTATATTGGGCAGATGCAGTATTAAAGGTAGATGTTACTAAATACATAGAGGACTATAACAGACTTCAAAATTAAATTTACATAAATACTATATACAACATAATTCTATTACTATTATGGAGAAAGATGTACAGATACAGGTATTGAAACAGGAAGCAGAATTCTGGAAAAACCAGTTTATGCAGTTATGTAATATAATTAACAATACCAATAAAGAAACAGATAAATAATGCCTACAAGAGTAGGATACCATAGTTTTTAGTTTTTATATATTTTTTGTTTTGTTTTATTATTGAAAGGGAGGTTAGTAGTTGCCTTCAATTGATCAGGTGAATGGTAACTACTACCTTCTATATTATTAAACCAGTATTATTATGTTTAAGCATACACCAACAGGACTACAATTTGAAAACAGGAAACAGGCTATTATATTGATGGGACATAAAAGATATTGTGCTGCATTAAAGAATAAAGAGTTTGTATTCCCACAACCAGAAAAGAAAGAAGAGGATGGTAAAGAATAACATAGATATTCAGATACCAGAGAGGTTTAACATTATACATTGTGAGTACAGTTATATTCCAGATAATAAAGAAAAGGAATATGCAGTATTCACAAATAACTGTTTAATACATTATGCCTACAATAAACAGAGATGTAAAGATAAAACAACCTAAACAGTATTATAAACACAATAATGTATCAGCAGAGTATTATGGTACAGTAATGTGGAAGAATCTCAGGAATAGTTATATAAAGGAGAATCCATTTTGTGAGTATTGTTTAAAAGAATATAACAGAGTTAGGTTAGCAGATGAGGTACACCATATAAAGGAATTTCTCTCAGGTAAAACAGAGGAGGAGAGAATGGAACTGTTACTGGATAGAGACAACCTAATGAGTGTTTGTAGAGACTGCCATTTAGAGATACATAATGCCAGGAGAAAAAATAAAAAACTGAATCCCCCCGGGGATCAAAAGGAAAATTGATTGGACCATAATACCGCCCCTACCCCATTTTACACAGCCACCAGTTTTTTTGGTTTTTGGAAAGGGAATAGTTATTAAAAAAATTTTGGAAAGGAAATGAAATTAGCAAAACATTTTAGATTGGAGGAATTTACCTATTCTAAAACAGCAGAAGAATTAAATATTGAGAATATTCCCGGGGAGCAGGAGATAAACAATTTGAGAATTCTCTCCATTACCATTTTAGAGCCCATTAGAGAGGTTTATGGACAACCAATGATAATTTCATCAGGTTACAGGACAAAGTTGTTAAATGAGGCATTAAATGGGGCAGAAAACAGCCAACATTTATATGGTGAGGCAGCAGACATTAGACAAAAGACAAAAGAGGAGAATAAAAGGTTATTCAATATCATTTGTGAGATGATAAAGAGAAAAGAAATAGTTGTTGGACAATTGATAAATGAAAAGAATTATTCCTGGATCCATATTTCTTTACCAGGAAAACATATTAACCAGATATTGAATATAAACTAATACTATTATGAGTGAGTTAAAGGATAAATTGAGAGAGAGTTATATAGGTTACAATAAGAGTGTTGTAACATATATGGACAATTTAGTAGAGTTATTGATACAGAAATATGGAGAGATAGATCCTGCCTGGACTGTTAGTTTGGAGATGATAGCATTTAATTATGACATTATTAGGAGATGTCAGGCAGACATTAAGAAAAATGGACTGGAAAAACAGGATGCCAGAGGCAGAATGAGTAAGAATCCAGCATTGATGGTTTGTAACCAGGCCCAGGACCATTTATTGAAATTCCTGAATGCATTTGGACTGAATCTAATATCTGCTAGTAAAATTAAGGATTTAGAGAGTGAGGATGATGGTTTTGATGAGTTATTAGACTAATACACAGAGAGTTATATGATTGATTATTCAAAAATATATGTGAGATATGCCCAGGATGTACTTACTAATAAGATAAATGCTTGTGAGGCAATTAAATTAGCCTGCCAGAGGTTTATGGACTGGTTTGATAGGCAGGATGTGTATTTTGATTATGAGGATGTAGATAGGAAAATTAGAGTAGTTAGCAGGTTAAAACATTATACAGGTGAGCATAATGGGAAACCATTTATAATGCTACCTTGGCAGCAATGGGTAACTGCTAATATATTTGGATGGAAATACAAAAGTACAGGCAGGAGAGTTACTAAAAAAGTACTGTTGTTAATATCCAGAAAGGCAGGTAAAACAGCATTTGCAGCAGCATTGGGAATATTATGTGCCATAGCAGATGGAGAGCATTCAGCAGAGGTGGAACTGGTAGCAAATTCCCGCCACCAGGCCCACATTGCATTTGAAATGACCAGCAATTTTTGTGAGAGTGTTGATAAAAGCAATAAGATATTTAAGAGATACAGAGATAGTATTCTAATTCCCAGGACAAAGAGCAAGATCCAGGTATTGAGCAGTGATGCAATGGGAAATGATGGTTACAACAGTAGTTGTTTTATATTGGATGAATTTCACGCAGCCAGAGATTGGCAGTTGTATAATGTGATGAAAAGTAGCCAGGGAATGAGAGCACAACCATTAGGTATTGTTATTAGTACTGCTGGTTTTCTGTTGAATCAATATCCTTGTTATGAGTATAGAATTACTTGTTTAGATATTTTAAGAGGTAATAAAGAGGATGATGCCCAGTTTTCTGCCATATATGAATTAGATGAGGGAGATAATTGGCAGGATGAGAAAAACTGGATAAAATGTAATCCCAGTTTAGGACATACAGTTAGTTATGAGTATTTGAGGGATGAGGTAAAGAGTGCCATAAATAATAGTGCATTGGAGGTAGGAGTTAGGACAAAGAGTTTTAACCAGTTTTGCCAGAGCAAAAATATATGGATCCCAGAAACATATTTATCTAATGTATTCAGAAAGGTAAATATGGAGAAACTGAAAGATGAGGACTGTTATATGGGAGTTGATCTATCTGCTATTTCAGATTTAACAGCAGTATCTATAATGTTCCCACCTAATGAGGAGAGAGAATATCTACCAGATAAATACATATTTAAGACATTGTTATACATTCCTGAATCTTCTCTTGATGAGAGTGTTAATTCAGAGTTATATAAACAATGGAAAAGAGAGGGATGGGTAAAGGTAACTAGTGGAAATGTTGTTGATTATGATGAGATATTGAGAGATCAACTGAATATTTACAATGAGGAATATGTTATTGCCATTGGTTATGATACTTGGAATTCTACACAATGGGCTATAAATGCAACAGCAGAGGGACTTCCATTATTCCCATATAGCCAGGCATTGGGCAATTTTAATAAACCTACAAAGACATTTGAGATGTTAGTTAGGAGTAACAGATGTATTATTGATATGAATCCTGCTGTTAGATGGTGTTTTAACAATTGTGAGCTGAAATATGACTGGAATTCCAATTGCAAGCCAGTAAAGGCAGGAGGAGACAATAATAAAAAAATAGATCCAGTTATTTCAATGTTGCAGAGTTTAGGTACATATTTGAATAAACAGAATGGTGGAATATCAGATGGTGAGGTATTAAGTGTTTGAAAATAAAATTTACATAAATACATTATGAGAATATTTAATTATGAAATAACAAAGAGGAGTGGTAACCAGGTACAGGAGTTACCAACAGAGCCAGCAGCTGCTTCTGTTATATTTGCTGGTTACAAATTTGAGGGAGCCCCTTCTTCTTTATCAGCATTTTTTGCAGCAACTGAACTAATATCAAATTCTGTTGCCCAGTTACCAATATTGGTTAAGAGAGATGATAAAATTGATAATAACCATAATATCAATTTTCTCTTTAAGGAAACATTGATTAGCAAATTCAATTTTATGAAAATGTTAATTACAGATGTTATTATTCACGGTAATGGTTATGCATTCATAGAGAGAGCAAAGGATGGGACACCAGTTAATTTAATATATTGTGATTATGGTAGTGTAATAGTTAATTATGACAAAAAGAAACAGACCATTTATTACAACATTCCATTTATAAAGACTGGTAAAATTGAGCAGATAGATGTAATACATTTGTATAAAAACAGTAATGATGGAGTAAATGGTATTCCAATTGTTAATTATGCAAATGCAGTTATTAAACTCTCCCAGGCAACAGATAAAGCAGCCAGTAAATACTATTCTAGTGGATGTGCTGTTAGTGGAGCATTAACTATTAAAGGAGCCAGGAGAGGAGCAAAAGAGCAGGCAAGACAGGCATTTATGGATACACACGGTGACCGTGGATCAGGTTTAGTAATATTGGATGATGATATGAGTTACCAACCTATTTCTTCAAATGCAAATGATTCCCAGATGTTGGAGGCCAGGAGTTTTAATGTAAAGGAAATTGCCAGGTATTTCAATGTTAATCCAGTTTTGTTAGGTGACAATACCGGAGCTAGTTTTTCTACAATAGAAGCTGCTAATATTGAGTTTGTTACACATACATTACAGCCATATATTACAATGGTGGAGGATGAATTCAATAGAAAATTGGTTAAACCTAGTGAAAGTGAGCATATTTCAATTGATATTGATGAGAAATATCTGTTAAAGGGAGATATGAAAACTACTGCTGAATATCTTCAAAAACTTACCAGTGCTGGTATAATGAGTATAAATGAGGCCAGAGCACATATTGGTTTAACTGCAATTGATGGTGGTGATGAATGTATTATACCATATACAAAGGTAGCAGATAATGTGGTAGATGATAATAAAATAAATAATGATAATGATGGAGAATAAAGAAACTATATTGTACAGAAATGGTGATGTATCTATTAGGAGTATTGATGGTGGTGATGCTGAATCCAGAATAGTTTGTGGTTATGCTGTTAAGTTTGATAGTGATAGCCAGAATATTGGATGTATTGAGCAGATACAGAGAGGAGCAATTACAGAGGACATTATTATGAATTCAGACATTTTTGCCAGGTTAGACCATAGAGATGATACTGTTTTGGCAAGGAGTAGATATGGTGAGGGTACATTGGCATTGGAATTAAGAGATGATGGACTATATTATGAGTTTGAGGCCCCCAGGACAGTTTTGGGAGATGAACTGTTAGAGCATATAAAGAGAGGAGAGATATTTAGTAGCAGTTTTGCATTTACTCTCCCAGTTGATGGTAGTGGTGAGAAATGGTATCTTGGTGAAAATGGTGAATTGAGACATAGTATCTTCAAAATTGATAGGTTATATGATATTTCACCAGTATATGAACCAGCATATTTGGAGACCAGTTGTTCAAAGAGAGCAAAGGAAATTTTGGACAATAGTGAGACCATTAACCATAAATATGATGCATTGATGGAGGAATTACATAAATATATTATAGAGTAAAATATTCTAAAAAATAAAATACATAAATATATTATGAAAAAGATGAATTCACTAGAATTAAAAGACAAGCAGGCCCAGTTGATGGAAAGATGCAAAGCAATTGTTGAGACCTGCAAAACAGAAATCCGTGAAATGACAGAGGATGAGGAAAAGGAATTTAATGAAAACAAAGAGGAGATCAAGAAATTGAGAGCCCAGTTGGATGAATTAAAAGAAAAACTTGCTGCTTATGATTCTGAAATTCCAGCAGATGATGATGCAGAAGAAAAAAGAAACTATAATACAAAAAATAATGTTAATAAAATGAAAGAAAATCTTAGTATTGTTAAAGAAATCAGAAACTGCATTGAAAATGGAAGCAAGCAGTTTAGAATCAATGCCGCAACTGAAATTGAAAAGAGAAGCGGTGAAATTACAGTAGCAGCAGAGGGTGAAGATGTTGTAGAAAAGGAAATTCAGGGCATTTTGGAACCTCTTTATGCAAATTCTGTTTTGAGTAAGCTTGGTGTTAAATGGTATTCAGCACTTCCTCAGGGTGACATTGCTGTTCCAGTTATGGCTACTGGTAATGTTGGATGGGCAGATGAAATTGCTGCTGCAACAGCCCATACAAATACATTTAGTTCAATTGTATTGCAGCCTAAGCGCCTTACCTGTTATGTTGATATTAGCAAGAAATTGCTTGCACAGGATACCATTGGTGTTGAGAATGCTATCAGGAGAGATCTTGTAAATGCTATCAATGACAAATTGGAGGCTACAATTTTTGGTTCAGCTGCTGGTACTACTACTCAGCCTGCTGGTTTGTTCTACGGCCAGAGCCTTGCAGATGCAACTACATTTGCAAAAATTTGTGAAATTGAGGCAGGTGTTGAGGAAAACAATGTTTATGGTGAGATGAAATATTTGTTGAGCCCAGGTGCAAAGGCAGACCTCAGAGCAATGGCAAAGAGTTCAAAGAATACTCAGCTTGTTTATGAGGGTGGTGAGGTAGATGGTGTTCCAGCATTCACTACTTCAAATGTAGCAACAGAGGGTGCATACATTTATGGTGATTTTAGCAACCTTGCCATTGGTAGTTGGGGTGACATTGAAATTACTGTTGATGAATATACTCAGGCAGTTAATGGATGTGTACGCCTTGTTGTGAATTGCTACTTTGATGCAAAGGTACTCAGATCAGTAGCATTTGCATTTGGTAAGACCAGAGCATAATTTTATACAATATAAACTGTTCTATTGATATGCTTATTAACTTGGCAACAATAAAAAACCATTTGAATATTGATTCTTCATATACCTCAGATGATGAGTATTTGGAGTATTTGGAGGGTGTTGCTGAGGAGGTAGTACAGAAACACATTGATAGATCATTTGAGGACATTGTGGCAGCAGAGGGGGCAATACCAGAGCCCCTTCTGCATACCATTCTGCTATTTATTGGCAACCTATATGAGAATAGAGAATCCATAGCATATAACCAGGTGGTAGATGTTCCTAATTCACTACAATATATTCTCTCTCTTTATAGAGACTATAACAATGCAAATATTTAATTGAGATGAGAGCAGGTTTATTGAATGAGCCAGTTGAAATATGGGAGAAAAGTTTAGTGACCAATGATTATGGTGAGCAGACTGAAACTTGGAGTTTGAAATATTCTACAAAGGCTAGACTGGTACATAAAGGTGGTAGTAGAGTTATTGAGAATAGTGAGGTTTTCTATTCACATTTGAAAACATTCCAGGTTAGATATTATGTACCAGTTGGTGAATATGATAGAGTTAAATGGGACAATAAATATTATAGGATCCTGAATGTTGAACCAGATAAAGAGAGGATGAATAAAACTATTGAGGGAGAGTTAATAGATGATTAATACATTAAACATAGGTAAATACATTTATTCTACATTAACAGGTAGTAAAGACATTACTTGTACCATTTATCCATTGGTAGCAGATAATGATGCTAAATTCCCATTTATAGTATATAAAAGAGTTAATTTAGTATCAGAGACAACAAAGGATGGTTTGAGTGAGGATAATGTTACTGTTGAAATAGTTGTTGTATCAGATTCATATTCATCTGGTTTGGACATTGCAATAAATGTGAGGGAACTTATTGAAAAACAATGTGTTGTATATTCAGACATTGAAATTAGTGATGCTACACTAAACTTAGCAACAGAGGAATATAGTAATAATTCCTATATTCAGAGGATGCAATTTAATTTTAAGATAAATAAATACTAAAATAAATAATAAATATTATGGCAAATACAATAATTAAAGGTAGAGATTTGATGTTGTTCAATAGTGATGGACATTCTTATGCTTATGCAACCAACCATACACTTACCATTACAGCAGAGACTAGTGATATTTCATCTAAGGATCATGGAGTTTGGGGTGCTAGTGAGGTATCAAAGTACAGTTGGGAAATTTCATCAGAAAATCTTTATACTACTCAGGATTATGATAGTTTATTCCAGTTGATGATAGCTGGATCTCCAATTACAGTTAGGTTTGGCCTGAAAGCTACACCTAGTGATCCTTCAATGACACCAGCAGATGGTAACCTTGCATTACCATATTGGACTTCACAGGATAGTTTTTATCAGGGAAAGGTTATTATTACCAGTTTAACTGTTAATGCTAATAATGGTGAGAATGCTACATATTCACTTACATTAACTGGTGTAGGTAGTATTGCAAAGACAACTGTTAATGCAAATCCAGGTACAGATACAGGTGAATCAGAGGATGAATAATTGAACTATAACAGTTATTTGAGTAAAATGGAGGAATAATTCTGTTATTTCTCCATTTTTCATAAATACTATATACAATATAAATATACAATTATGAAAGTTACTATTAAGGATAAAGAAATTGAATTAAAGTATTCAATTAGATCAATGTTGATGTTTGAAAACATTACTGGAAAAAGTTTTAATCCAGAGACATTAACAGATGTTATTACATTTATGTATTGTGTTTTTGTATCTTCCAGCAATGATTATTCACTAAAATTTGATGATTTTATCAATGAATTAGATGAGAATCCAGATATTGTAAAACAATTTAGTGAATGGTTACAGAGTTCTGCAACCGGTAATGAGACATTCAGAAAAAACTAATAACAGCAAATGATGGAGTAGAGCCTAAACAGATATTCCATTATTTGCTGAATATAATTGTTTTTCAATTTAGGGTAGTTAGCCTTGAATATTTTATGGATAGGTGTTCTGTTTGGGAATTAAATGACATTATTGAAAATTTGCCGTATCTGGATAGAAATATTTGGGAAACTGCCAGGTTAAATGCTTGGGCAACTGTTAATGGTTATACAAAAAGACATTTAACACAAAAAGAGATACTGAAATTCAAATGGGAGGAGGAGGACAAAGAGAAATTTGTTGAGAAAGAAAAGGACATTGAAATTTCAGATGATGATATAAAGAGATTACAGAAATTGAGTAAGCAATGGGAAAAACAAAGTTAATATTTGATACCAGGGACCTGGAAATTGAATCAGAGGAGATGTTAAAGGGTATTGATAGAGCATTGGTTGCTGCTGCATTCAGAATTAGAGACAATATTAGAGATGAATTCAAAAAGGCAGCTTCCCAATACAAATATGGTACTCAGAATTATGAGAGGTTAGCTGGTGGTATTATGGTAGGTAAATTAAAGAATAGTACCATTAAAGTACATTCCCTTGGTAATAGAGAGGATGATGGGACCTGGAAAACCAGGTTTTATGTTGGAGGTACAACATATAGAAAGAATAACAGGGGTAATAAAGGTTATATTAAGGAAAATTCTGCTGTTGATAAAGGAATTTCAGATGCAGAGGAGATACTTACCAATTTTATCAATAATACATTAAATAATTAAAATAACAATACATATATATGGCAAATTTAACAGCAGTTATTAGTGCAGATACCAGCAAATTTGTATCAGGTATTAAATCAGCCCAGGATACATTAGACAAATTTATTAAAGAAACTAATGCTGCTAGTGATAGTACAAAGAAAAATATTGTAGCAACAGATGAGCAAGTTGCTGCCTACCAGAGAGTTATTAAACAACTTGATAAAGTGGGCAGTGGTACAATGAGTACTTCCCAGCAGCAAAAGGCATTAACAGATCAGATAAAGGAATTAAAAGTACAATGGCAGAATTTATCAGATGATGCTAAAAAGAGTGAATTTGGTAAATCAATGGCAGATACAATGAAAATTGCCACAGATGAGTTGAGTAAATTAAAGACACAACTTGCCAGCATTGATGATATTAAACCAGGAGAAAAGGTAAAGACACAGTTGAGGCAGACAACTGAAATGTTGCAGAATTTATCTATTCAATATGCCCAGCTATCTGCTGCTGAAAAGACTTCTCCATTTGGTGTTGAATTAGCAAAACAGATAGATGAGGTTAGAAAAAAGGCAGGTAGTTTGAAAGATGTTGTTGCAGATGTTGATGCAGAAATTAAGGTGATGGCTAGTGATACTCCCCATTTGGATGCATTTAACCAGGGCTTGGGTATTGGAGCAGATTTAGTATCTACATATACCAGTTTAATAGCAAAATTAACAGGAGATGAAAACAAATTAAAGGATGCAATTGCTACAATAGCAACAGTACAGAGTTTTGCTAATTTATCTACAAAAATTACCAACCAGTTACAATCTTCATCTATTTTGATGATGAAAACCAGGAAAATTCAGGAGGCAGCAGCGGCTGCTGCTATTAGAATTAGGACTGCTGCTGAAACAAAGGGTACTGTTGCTACAAAGGCAGCCACAGTTGCCCAGGCAGCCTTCAATACCATAGCAAAAGCTAATCCTTATGTATTATTGGCTACTGCATTAGTTGCAGCAGGAGCTGCTATACTTGGTTTTACATTAAAGACAAAGGATTCTACAAAGGCATTATATGATGCAAAGGAGGTACAGGATGCCTATAACAAAAAGATGGAGGAAACTAATGGTGAGGTAGGTTTGGCCATTGGTAAATTCACAATGTTGAAAACACAATATGAGCAGTTAAAGAGTGCTGCTGAAAAACAGAAATGGATCAAAGATAATACAACTGCATTTAATGAATTAGGTATTAGTGTTAATAATATCAATGATGCAGATAATGTTTTTATTAAGAATTCAGATAAAGTTATTAGGGCAATGCAGTTGAGAGCCCAGGCAGCAGCTATTCAGACTGTTTATCAGGAGCAATATGCAGAGGCATATAAAAAGAGCCTGAAAATATCAGAGGGAAAACAGAGTTCATATATGCCTTCTACTGGATTCAGAAATGTTTGGAAACAGGCAGGTATTGGTGAGGGAGACTATTCTATTTCTACAACAATGATGCCTTCATCTGCCGGGGCATATTCACAATCATTATATACACTTACACCTTCTGGTGTTGCTAAAATGCAAGAATACTGGAAACAACAGGGAGAAACTGCAATGCAATCATTCACAGATGGAGCTGCTGGAATGTTAGATGATATGGCAGCAATGATCAGAGAGGCAGAATCTCTTGAATCCAGTTTTAAGACAACTGGTGGAAATAATGGTGGTGGAGGTAGTTCAAATAATGATGATATTAAGGCAGTTGAGGGATCCATTACTGCAATTAAGAATGAAATAGCCCAGGTACAGAGGTTAAGAGATGCCCAGGTAGTAGGTACAGAGGAATGGATAAAACAGGATAATAAATTAAAGGAATTAAATGAGAAATTAGAGGATGCTATTGCATTAGAAAAGTATCTCCATAGGGAGGAAATGCCTAAACTAGAACCAATAGAAATATCAATAATACCTAATAGAGTAGAATTACCTAAAAAGTTACCTGAAATTCAAATACCTATTAGACCAGTTGTAAAGAAAAAGACATTTGCAGAGATAAAGGCAGAAATAGATAGTGTTTTAGAGAGTTACAATAAACTTGCGGATGGAGTATCAGGAGTAGTAGGATCAATAAATTCCATTTATAATGCATTTAAGAGTTTAGGTGAAAGAATGGAGGAGACTGAAAATGGATGGGAGGCATTTGTTGTAGCATTTGAAACTGGAATGACTGTTTTGGATTCTGTTGCTAATATAATTAGTTCCATTACAACAATTATGGAGTTACTGAATACAGTAAAACAGGCTTCTACATTACTTACACAAAAAGATACTATTGCAACTGTTGCTAATACAGGAGCAAAGGTAGGAGAGGCAACTGCAAATGCAACAGAGGCAGGTACAGCAGGAGCAGCAGCAGCAGCAGAGGCAGGTAAATCTGTTGCCAGTGTTCCTTATGCAGGACCAGCATTGGCTGCTGCTGCCATTTTAATGGTTATGGGTATTATAGCAGGTGTTATTGCTTCTGCTAAAACATTTGCAACTGGTGGTATTATTCAGGGTGGTAATACTATTGGAGACTATAACCTTGCCAGAGTTAATTCAGGAGAGATGATCCTGAATGGTACTCAGCAAAAGAGGATGTTTAACCTTCTGGATGGTAATACAACAACAGGTAATAATGCTGGTGGTACTCCCCAGGTGGAATTCAAAATTAAGGGTACTGAACTAATTGGATGCATAAATAATGTATCTAAAAAGAGGAGTAAAATATAATAAAAATATTTAATAATAATGGGTAACTATTCTGGACAATTTAAGAATATCAATGAGGAAACATATACTGTTGAAATAGAATCCCAGGTGGCAAATCCTAATTCCAATACTATTGAATTAACATTTGGAGAAACACCAGTTGTTATTACAACAGATAGTTCAGGAATATTTTCTCCAATAAAGAGCAGGAGTTGTACCATTGAAATATTAACAGATACTTGGTTATTTGATTTGTATTCTCCAACAGCAAAGGGAGTACAGGTAAAGGTATTAAATGGACTTACAACAGAGTTTTTTGGTTATTTAACACCTAATTCATATGATCAAAGTTATACATATATAGATAATGTATCATTAGAGGCAGTAGATGCTGTTAGTGTATTAAAGGAATTCAAATATACAACAGTATCTACTATACCTACTTACCAGAAAATTGTTGATATTATTATTAGACTGTTACAAAATGCCGGTTATGATGGAATGTTATATATTCCTAATTCATATACCAGTTTGAATGGTACTAGTAATACAACTGCTGTTCATAGTTTATATGTTACAGAGGGCAATTTTTTTGATGATGATGATGATAGGACACCTTGGACACAATATGAGGTATTAGAGGAGATAATGAGGTATTTGGGATGGACATTATGCCCATATGGAGATGATGTATATTGTGTTGATTATAAAATGGTGAAACATAATTCAGGTGGAATGAGTTATTCCAGTTATGAAATAGAAACAGGAGAAAGATCCAGTGCTAATGTAACATTAAACAATACATTATTGATAAATAAAGATGTATATGCTGCTGGTGAGCCTTCTATCTCCATTGATGATGTTTGTAATAAAGTGGAGATAAATGACAATTTATATGAGATAGAGGACATTGCCCCAGATGTTGCAGATGAGGAGAATCATATTTCTATTACAGAGGAAAAGAATTTTGGACTAAACCAGGGAAAATGGACACAGACAACAATTACCAGGCATTGGTTAAAACCAGATGAGGTAGATACTAAAATTACAGGTTATGAGTATCAGACCATTTGCAGGTTAAATCCTTCTTCAAATTGGAAACACCATTTTTACAGGATGAGCAGTATAAATGCTTCTGGAAGCCCAGTTGAGGTTATTAACCAGAATGGACAAAACTATTTTGATGGAGACATTGGATCTGCATATACTGTTGGCCCAATAAACTATTATTGTAATACACACGGATGTTTAGTACAACATTATGCATATAGAGAGAATAATGGTAATATATTACCTACTTCTCTTGATTGGGATGATTATGTTACATTTTTTTTAACAAATGATAAAGTAAATACCAATGGAGTATTACAATATGATGTTACAAAGAAACTGGAATTACCAGTATTGGAATATACAGTACCAGAGCAGGTAATGTTTAAGCCTTCATCAGGAAAGAGCTGGATAACCATTAAGGGTGATTTGTGGTATCAATACAATGATGCTAAATATGGAGAGAAAAACAAAAATACATTGAATATTGTTAATACAACTGCCCATTGGTACACTACTGCCCCAGTTGAAAAGGCTAGTGACATTGATGAGCAGAAATACATAAATATAGTAAAGACCAAGAATGGAAATAACACCAGTTATGGTTTTTTATGGGATACATTATTCAGCAGATACAGTATTACTCCCCCAGAGTTTGGTAAAGGTTTTGATATGTGGAAATTCAAAGTTCAGCTTGGTAACAAATACTGGAATGGATCAGCCTGGACTACAACAGAGAGTACATTTTATATTCCATTTGGAAACAATCCGGGAGCTAGTGATGATGAGGAATATATGCCGGCATTTAAGTGGGCAAGTGTTGTTCCTAATACAACATTTACAGATAAAGTGGGAGAGCAGGCATATTGCATTCCAATATCAGCAACAGATGCAAATGCCCCAACATTTGGAGAGTTAAAAGTTACAGTATATACTCCATTAGTTTATCCTAAAATTATAATGGATCTGTTAGATGCTGCCAGGGCAAATAATGACAGTAATATAACATTTGGAAATTGTAACTGGTATGACATTCCCCCAGTTATTTACTGCAAAGATTTTGAGATCAATTATGTTTATACAGATACTAGTAAATGGTATAGCCAGAAAAACTCCAATGAGAGTAATAGTGATGATGTTGTTTATACCAATGTTGTTAATGATGAATATGTAAATGATTTTGATACTGTTGAATTAAAGATAAATACACAACAGACAAATAAACCAATATCCAGGAGTTATGTAACAACAGAAACTGGTTATGTAATAACATTAAAACATAGGCATTCAGAAAATGCAAAGGAGCAGGAGAAAAACCTAATTGATTTATATTATGACCATTATTCTTCACCTAAAAGAATATATGAATGTAATATTCATCAGAAATTACTCCCAATGACAAAAGTAACTACAACAGCAATTGGTGGTACTTATATTGTTGATACACAGGAGTTTGATGTTAAACTGAATAATAACAGAATAAAGTTAATAGAATACTAATATATATGGAATATAAAGTTTTATCCAGGAGTAAATTACCAAGAAACAAATATGGTGATGTAAAAGACAAAGAAAGAGGTGACATTGGTAACCAGTATTTTTCATCTGGTAGTAGTAGTTCATCAGGAGGTGGAGAGGGTGTTACATATAAAGATTTTGTTGGAGCAACCAATACATTAGATGGTAAAAGTGGTTTAGTACCAGCACCTAAAACTAATAATGATGAGTCATTGATAGATAATGACCAGCATAAATTCCTGAAAGGATCAGGAGCTTGGACAGATATTCCAATATCCAGATATACTACTGAAAATACCAATAAAGATGGTATTAACCTGAATGGAAATTTAACAGTTAGTGATGCAATTACAACACAGACATTAAATGTATTGGGATCTGCCCATTTTTGGGAACTGGTAATAGATAAAGTAAAGGCAGCTGGTGGAAATTTGTTGATAACACCTGCTAATTTTATTGTTGATTATGTGGGAGATACTGTTAATTACAATGTTGTAGCAGACCAGCCCCCATTTACAGAGATGTTTTACTATCCCCAGGACCAGACTGGTATAAATGGTTTAAGAGAATTATTTCAAAACCAGGGAGTTACACAGTTAAAGGGAAAGAGACTATATATGAAAAATTCAGATGGTACAAATGATATTTCATCAGAGGTAGTTGTTGGTGATATGGTTAGATGTAAAACATTGAATTTGGATGAGACAAATGGTTTTACAAATAAAGACTACTGGACATTTGTATTAGCAACAGGTACAGAAACATATAATTCTGAATCCTGCTTATACATTGATGTATTGTATCAATATGTATCAAATGGGACAACTTATGGTTTAGGTACAACTATAAATTATGATAGTTCTGTTTTGCCCCCATTGGAGTATCATAATAATGACCTGGAAATTGGTATTGGTGATGGTTATGGAGTAGATAAAGTTTTTATTGCTTCTAGTGATATTTCATCAGGAAACTGTTATTTATCATTTGAGGATAATGATACTGGTGATGCATATTATGGAGACATTACTTGGGATGGTACAAAATGGAATTTTTCAGATACTGGAAATTCAATTTCTCCCAATACAACAATGAATATAGGTACTTCATCAGATCCTCTTTATAATGGAGTATTAGAATGTATTCAGGATAGCAGGTTTTCAGATCCTATTATTAAAATAACAGATGTTAATGGATGTGCATTGGACTGTTTTATGGGAGCATATGGAGTATTCTATATAACAGATAAAGTTATTACAACAACACCAGCATTGGAATCATTCAAATTTGGTTATGGTACATTTTCACCAGAAACAGGAGATAATTTAGTAACATTAGGACATTTATGGGAGGGTACCAGGCAGGGTGCTATTCTAATTTCTTCATATGATCCTCTTGATCCTGAATTGGAAGCACCGGCAATTGGACAATATAAAGGTATCAGGACATTTACCAGTATTTCTCCATATAGAATAACCAGTATAGCAGCAAATGGTAATACATTTTTAGGTAAAGTATTGGTTAATTACAATGGTACATATATGGACATTGATGAGAAAATGAATCTTTATGTATCAGATATTACAACAGGTTTAGAGAAAGTAGGTATTCATATTGATGGAGAAAACAGTACAATTAAGATGATAGGTAGTGTTGAAATTAGGCAGAATTCAGATGGTATTGTTGATACATTAACTGTTTGGGATACAGATGATATTATGAGGGTGAAAATTTCACCAGAGCAAATACCTAATAAAAGTAATATTTCTACTGAAATAAATCCTACTTCCAGTTTGCAGTTTAGAAATGAATCAGAAACACCTAATTATACTACAATACAACACCACCAATATACTGAATTCATCTGGACTTGGGATCATAGATGGTGGTATGAAATTGATAGTGGAGGTTATATAACCTGCAAGCAGTATTGTAACATTGGTACATTTAATTCAGGGCAGAAAATATCAGTATCTAATTTATATACCAATTTTACCAGCAAGGCATATTACAAAAACCAGGACTATATTTCTACCAGGAGTACCAGTAGCAGGACACAGAGTATTTCTAGTATTATATTGAGACTGTTAAGGAAAAATGGTAGTAGTTGGACAACTGTTAATACATATAATTTAACAAATACAGCTGCTATAACCATTGGTAATGAGAATGCATATATTACATATAATGGTAGTATTATTAGTAACTATACATTAACTAATTCTGGTAGTTATAGGTTACAATTGGAGTTTGTTTATGTTCCTTATGCAAAAACTGGAAATTATGACCATAATGATAGTAACTGGTATATAAATTTCAATAATTCATATTGGAGTACCATTCAAATTACACAGCCTTCATCTTCAATGACAAGAATAGGTAATAATGGTATTGTTTTCAATACAGAAAATGTTGGCCAGTATTTCTATTCCGGAAATGACGGCATTGAGATGAAATGGGGTGATGCACAAATTACAATGGATAGTACTTATGGACTGAAAACCAATGGAATAGTTCAGGACATTACTAGTTCTACAACAAAATATATAGCAAGTAGTACAACAATAGCAGATTGCAGGACAATTAGTTCAGATACAACCATTTATTTACCTAATGCTACATATTATGGTAAAGGTAGAATATTAACAATTATTGGTAATGACTATATTACAATTAGTACAAATAGTGGCAGCCAGTATATTAGGAGAGAAAAGGGAGATTCTGGACCAGATTATTCAGGGTATCCAGCAAAAACAGCAGATGGTTTAACCAGTAGTACCAGTATTTCAATGACTGGTACATATACTGGAAGTGATGGTAATGGAGATACAATATATTATAGAAGACATAATTCTATTGTAAAGTTGATGAGTACAGGAGATGAATGGATAAAATTATAAAAAATATAATAGTAATACAATGACAACAACTGAAAAAATACAGGTTTTACAGAATGCATATAATAATTTGCAGACACAGTTGAATAATGTATCTTCACAGGTTAATTCAAATACAACCAATTTACAGTTACATTTACTGGACTGCCAGGATGATATTAACACCATAAATGGCAGGTTAGGAGTATTGAGTAGTGAGGATGATGATATTCATCAGGAGATACACCAGGTAGCAGTACAGACAGATGATAATACTTCCAGGTTAAATAACATTGATGTATTGGATGTTAGTTTTAATTCCAGACTGAATGCATTGGAGGCAGGAGATGTTGTTTTACAGGGCCAGATAACAGAAATGGATGCAGAGCACCATAGTGAATTACATTCTCTCTCCATTGAAATTGATAATATTAAAAGTTCCATAAATACATTAGGTGTTAATGATGTTAATTATGGTGAAAGACTGGACAATTTAGAGCAGAATGATATTGAGATAGTAGGTGAAATGACAGAGATGAATAATGAAATTCACCAGGAGATACATTTAATTGCTAATGATCTTGATAATACAAAGACCAGAATTAACAATTTGGAGTTATTTGAGGCAGAAACACCAGATTTTATAGTTCTCTCAGAGGCAGAGTTTGAGGCATTAGGTACACCAGATTATGATACATTCTATTATGTTTATGAGGAGGACTAAATTATGGCAATTTATACACATAATAAAGAAATAACAGAAATATCTGTTCATAATAAACTAATAGCTGCTGTTTATAAAGGAATGTATCTGGTTTGGGTGGCAGTTAGGAGTTGTTTTGGTAGTGGAATGTGGATAGAGGACAAGCCTTGGTTATACAATGAGGGATGGAAACTTGGAAAATAATATAATATAAATACAATTATGGCTAATATTAAATATAATGACATTCAGAGTATTGATGAATCTTGGGAGAATTATGCTGGTAGTTCTGTTGAGAAATTCATAAAACAGCAGTTAAATAATAAAGCAGGTTACATATATAGAAGCCAGAATAAAGAGGGTGATTATTACTACCTATATGGTTTTACAGATTATGAGCAGTTTGAAAAATGGGCAGGAGGTGATCCTTCTGTTACTCCATTATTCAGGGTACAGTTACCTAATGCAGAGAATGATACATATGCTGTTAATTTAACAACTAATTCAAATACTAATAAAATAGTTAATTTGGGTGATGGTGTTGTTGTTGGACTGAAATATACCAGTACCAGCACCAATCCTTCTACTGGTGTTACAGCAGATACATATAATGATGGTACTCTTATTATTCAGAGGAGTTCCAATGGTTCAGCATTTGTTGAGGTGGGCAGAGTAACAATACAACCTACTCCATATTCAGAGAATACATTTAAGAATTTCAATTTAACTCCATATTTGGTAGATGGTGATAACAAAATTAGAATGAGAGTAGAGGACAATGTTAATGGTAGTATTTCTACAACATTAACATTTAATAGTGTTGTTAATACAACATTGAGTATTGAAAACAACACTTCTACTGAAACTCCATTGAGAGCATTACAATTTCAATATTACATTCAGGGCCAGGTATCAAAGACATTACATTTGAGAATTTCACAGGGTAATGTTAGTGAATCATTTGAATATGTTATTGGTGAGAATACCTATATTGAGGTACCATATACAACACCATTGATAGAAATGGATGTTCAGAATGGTATTATTGAGGTAGATTCTTGGTTAAGTGTTGATGGTACAGATGTAAATTCATATATTGATAGTAGGCAGTTTTATTATTCAGATGGTACAGATACAAATACTGTTATTATTCTGAATAATGTTAATGAGAATGTTGTAAATTATACCAACCAGCATTTGTTTGATATGACCATTTACAACCAGGGTACAGATGTTACTGTTGATATTCAGAGTATGGATGGCCAGACTGTTTATCAGACATTAACATATAATGACTGCAATACTGGTACTGTTTATTCTGTTTATACAACATTGGAGGTAGAATCTGTTGCAAATAGTTTTTCTTTAATGGTGGTGGTTACTTCACCTACATTTAATTGTACTCCATATTCAATTACTGTTGATAATAGGGAAAAGATGGCCCCAGTTGATGGAGCAAGTTTTGTATTGAATCCTAAATTGAGAAACAATACAGAGGAAACACCTAATACCATTATAAATACAGTTACCGGTAATACAGTATCTTCTACATTTACTGGTTTTGGTTTTATCAATGATGGATGGATGAGAGATAGTGATAACATTGGTGTTTTGAGAATTCCTTCAAAACATAGTGTTACTGTTAATTATGATGTTTTCACCAATTTAACAAATGGTACCTCCATTGAAATTGATTATAAAACATATAACATTTTTGATGATGCAGATGAGGTAATAAAGATGTACACTACTAGTGACAACAACAAATTAGGTTTTGTTGCAAATAGTACTCAGGCAGCATTTTATACCTCAGAGAATCAGACAGAAAGAGATCAGGATGTTATATTCCAGGAGGGAGAGAGGACACATTTGGTAATAAATATAGTTCCTAATTTATCAAATAGTGGTTTGAATTATGTTAGACTGTTTGTTAATGGTATTCTAAACAGAGAGATGTTGTATTCAAATACAGATGTATTCAAAAATGGTACTTGTAGAATGGTATTTGGTAGCCAGCATTGTGATCTGGACATTTATGGTATCAGGGTGTATCATAGTGGTTTATCAGCAGCAGATGTTAGACAAAACTATATGGCAAGCCTGCCAGATATGGATACTAAATTGGCATTTAAGAGAGCAAATGACATTCTCTCAGCAAATGGTACAATTAGTTATGAAAAGGCCAGAATTAAGTATAATACATTGATCTGGACTGGTAATATTCCTTCATATTCTACTGGTAACAGAGAATACCAGGGTAAATTACAGGTTAATATAATTGGAGATGCTGCCCATAGTGGTACAATAACTGGTTTGAGATGTAAAGGTCAGGGATCATCTTCCAGAGGTTACTGGAAATGGAATCAGCAATATGACTGGAATAAAATAGATGGAGTAACTACTGTTTGGGTAGATGGTAATGGTACAGAGCATAGAGATGGTTATACATTAACAGATAATGATCCTGCTGCTACAAAACTGGTAGCAAAGTTGAATTGGGCTTCTTCAATGCAGAGCCATAAAATGGGTAGTACAGCAATGTACACAGATTTGTGGAGGACTGTTGTAGGTGGAAATAGTATTACTAAAACAGCAGGTTATGAAAATGCCAGAGTAACAGTAAATGAGTTACCATTCCTATTTTTTGTTAAAGAAACAGAGAATGCCCAGCCAGTTTATTATGGACAAATGACATTTGGTAGTGGTAAATATGACAAATTAACATTTGGATATGACAAAAATGTATTCCCAGAATATTTGATATTGGAGGGTAGTGATAATGGAATGCCATTAACATTGAGACAAGTACCTTGGTTTGATGATGAGGTAACATATAATGCAGAGGAGGAATATTATGAATATGCAGGCCAGGGCAATTGGGACTACGGAATGGGAAAACAGGCAAATGTAACATTGTTCAGAGATGCAACCAATTTCACCTATTTACATTCTCCATTTTTGGTAGCATTTACAGGTAGTATTTCAGAGGATGCAGATAAAAAGAATCAATATTGGGATACAGCAACCAGAAATGTATTCAGATATGACTATATTAACCAGGAATGGGTAAATGCTGGTACAACAAAGACCAATGGTGAATATGATGTATTGAATTTGGAGACACAGACTGGTTTGTTGAGGAGTAGTTATTCATCAGATGCAGAATATACTACTGCTGTTATAAATTGGAGAAAAACAGATTTTAAGAGCAGAATTAGTACATATTACAATACAACAGATGTATTGTTTAGTATGGCATTTTTGAAACTAATTGGAGCTAGTGATAACTGGTGTAAAAATACTTATGAATACCTGGATCCAGTTACATTCAAATTGTGTTTAGCCCAGGATGATATGGATACATTGATGCTTACAGATAATGTAGGTAGAAAGACAAAACCATATTATGTGGAGGAGCATGATCTGGATGGTAGTGGAAAACCATATTTCAATGGTTCAGATAATGTATTCTTCAATTTGATGGAGATGACATTTGAATCAGAGGAAAAGGCAATGATGAAACAGATATTGAATACAATGGCAAATGACCATAATTCTGTTGCTGAATGTATTGATTATTATTTCTTCTCCATTCAGAAATACTTCCCAGCAGTGGTTTATAATGAGACTGCCAGACTGTTATATGAGGAGGCTAGTGTTAAACAGAGCCAGGGTATATATGTAAATGGTACTCCCGCTATTTCACAGAGTTTGGGAGACCAGTTACAGGGAGAGATGCAGTGGT